>Ga0160436_1000119_pt1 | contig 39345 bp, 29 predicted proteins | sample HID1973M_E0MG_FD_108264 | JGI IMG/M metagenome (GOLD analysis project Ga0160436, IMG submission 108264) | Enriched mosquito-associated microbial communities from UW Madison campus, WI, USA - HID1973M_E0 MG | ecosystem: Host-associated > Arthropoda: Insects > Digestive system > Unclassified ...
CTCGGCATTCTGCTTGACCGTGGAGGTCAGCTCTTCCATCGAGGCGGCGGTTTCCTCCAGGTTGGCGGCCTGCTGCTCGGTGCGGCGCGACAGGTCGTTGTTGCCCTGGGCGATTTCACCGGCGGCCAGGTTGATGCTGCCGCTGGCGGTCTGGATGCGGCCGACGATTTCGGTCAGCTGGGCCACGGTGGCGTTGGCGTCGTGTTTCATCTGCGCGAACACACCCTGCAGCGGCGCGTCGATGCGATGGCCGAGATCACCCTGCGACAGCGCAGCCAGCATCCGCCGGATCTCATCGAGGCTGGCGGTGGTCGTATCGAGCAGCGTGTTGATGCCGTCGCCCAGGGTCTGCAGGAAGCCCGGGCGGTCCACCCTCGGGATGCGCTCTGCGAGATCGCCAGCGGCGGCGGCACTGATGATGCGCGACACCGCGCGCTCCATCTCCAGCTCCTGGGTGCGATCCAGCCATTCGACGATGAAGGCGACGATCTCGCCCTGCGGGCCCGGCACCGGCGTGATGCGCTGGGCGAAGTGCGCGCCGTTGATGCTGATGGCCGCATGGTGCTCGCTGCGCAGCGCATCGAGCACCGCACGCACGCGCTGCGGATCACGGTGGAAGCGATGGATGCTGCTGCCGACCAGTGCATCGGCATCGAAATCGGGGAAGCTGCTGCGCAGTTCCGCCTGGTGGCCGCGCAGCAGCTCGATGATGGCGCGGTTGGCATAGCGGATCACGTGCCCGGCGTCGGCGATCATCATCGCCGTGCCCGAGGAATCCAGCGCGGCGCGGATGCCGGCGTTCTCCTCGGCCTGCGCCCGCTCCAGCACCTCGCGCTCGCGGATCTGCCCGCCCATCGCCTGCAGCGCTTCGGCCAGCGAACCGGGCGCGAAGCGCATGCCCGCCATCTCCGCCGGCATCGGCTCGCCCTGGGCGACACTGTGCGCCACCTGCGCCAGGCGCCGCGGACCATGGCCCAGGGCGGCCAGCTGCCGGCGCAGCTCGATCGCCATCACGCACACGAAGACCGTTTCGACCACCACGTAGGCAGCGTGCAGCAGCACCGTGCCCAGCCCGCTGCCAGGGCTGAAGGCGAGCACCGGCAGGCCGCGCTGCTGCAGCCAGAACGTGGCCAGGTGGTGGACGGTGATGCCCGCCGCGGCGACCACCACCGGCAGCCAGTCGCGGTAGTACAGCAGCAGGGCCAGCACGACGAATACGCCGAAGTGCATTTCGACCTGGCCATGGGCCTGTTGGATCATCGCCGCCACCATCGCCATCAGGACCAACGCGTGGGTGATGCTGGACAGCCGCGTGCCACCGTTCATGCGCTCCTGCATGCCCATCAGCAGCAGGCCGGGCAGGACGATCGCCAGCCAGGGCAGCCACTGCGACTGTTCGAAGGCCAGTGCCAGGGAGGCGGCGGCCAGCAGCAGGCCCAGGCGGAAGAACAACCGGTCGGCCTTGCGGGCGAGACCGCGCGCGTAGGGGCTGGCGGCGTCGAGGGACGGGGAAGGGGACATGGCAATACCCGGGTCAGGAAGGGAATCGGCAGTCGCAGGTCGATGCGGTCATGACGAGAGGTGGACCGTTGGCCTGCAGCAGTGAGGGCAGCGCGCGTGCCCAAGAGGGGTCGGCGGCATCACCGCACAGCAACGCCGGCGCACGGAGGGGACCGGCGTAGGCCAGCTGTCCGTGCGTATCGGTGATCAGCAGCTCCCAGCGCCGCGCTCCCGGCGGGGCGCTGGTGCGAAGCGTCGCGCCGCCGGCCCTGTCCATGCCTGCGGCCAGCGTCTGCCAGTCGCGCTCGTCGGTGTCATCGCAGCTGCAGGCACTGGACAGGCGCAGGGCCATCGGGCCCGGCTGCGTTGCCTGTGGCCGGAGCTTGGCGAGCAGGGCCCGGGCGGCGGCGAGATCGGCTTCGCCCGTGCGCGCGGAGTGGCCCAGGCCAATGCTCGTCCAGCCCAGCCACAGGGCCAGCAGGACGATGCCGAGGCACCTGCGATGGAAGGGAGCAGCGAAAGCCATGACATGCAACGCGGCCCGGCGGACCGGAGCAGGCGCTGCGGACTACGGGGCGGACTGGGGCGCGCGTCCTCGGGACGTGGAGGGACCGTCCATGGCATCGGCCGCGACGGTCCCGACTTTAGCCGGGCCGGCGCCGGGGTTCATCGCCGGTTAGGCGCTGGCGTGCGCATCCAGGAAGGGCTGCACCAACGCCGCCACCGCACCGGGCGCTTCCATGTGCAGGTGGTGCGTGCCGGCCAGCACGTGCAGGTGCCCGTGGCGCAGCAGGCCGGCGCGACGGGTCCGCAGCGGCTCGGGAAAATAGGGTTGCGCCGGCGTGGCGAAGACCACCAGCGTGGGACATTCGATCGCCGCCACCAGTACATCGATCTGTGCTTCGGTCATGCGCACGGCCGTTGGCAGGGTCAGGCGCTGGTCACTGCCCCAGCTGTAGCCGCCGGGTACCGCGCGTACGCCGCGCTCGACCAGCAGCCGCGCGCTGTCTTCGCTCAGCTGGTTGGCCATCATCCGCGCCCGCACCGGCGCCTCCAGGTTGGGGAACACGCGCAGCGGCTTGCCGGACAGTGCATGCGTGGCGGCGACGGCATCGCGCAGCCGCTGCGCCGTGTTCTCGACCTGCTCGCCCAGGCCGCCCAGCGCTTCGATCACCACCAGTGATTCGACCCGCGTGGGCACGGCCGCGGCGACCAGGCTGGCGATGCCCGCGCCCATCGAATGGCCCAGCAGGCTGAAGCGCTCCCAGCCCAGCGCGTCGGCGACCGCCAGCACGTTGCCGATCGCGCCGATCATCGTGTACTCGCTGCCCGCCGGCAGCGCCGCGCTGTGGCCGTGGCCGGGCAGGTCGATCATGACCAGGTCCAGGCCCTCGAGTGTCGCCGCCAGCGGCAGGAAGCTGGCCGCGTTGTCGAGCCAGCCGTGCAGCGCAAGCACCTTGGGGCCACCGGCATGGCCGCAGCGCAGGCCGCGCAGCTCGCCGAACGGCAGGGTGCAGCTGAACTCGCGGATCGTGCTCACGCCCGCCGCACCAGGCTGGCCAGCGCCGCCGCATGCGCGGGAGCCTCATTGAGGCAGGGGATGTAGCGCAGCTCGGCGCCACGCGCGGCCAGCGTGCGCGAAAAGCCCATCGCCACTTCTTCCAGGGTTTCCAGGCAGTCGGTGGAGAAGCCGGGACAGACCACGTCGATGCGGCGCACGCCGGCATCGGCCATCGCCCACAGCGCCGGTTCGGCATAGGGTTGCAGCCAGCGCTCGCGGCCAAACCGCGACTGATAGCCGAGCTGCCATTCATCCGGTGCCAGTCCCAGCGCCGCGGCGATGGCGCGCGCGCTGGCCTCGCAGCGTTGCGGGTAGGGGTCGCCTTCGTCGGCCACCCGCTGCGGCAGGCCGTGGAACGAGAACACCAGCCGCTCGCCGCGGCCGTGCGCCTCCCACCAGGCCCGGATCGATGCGGCCACTGCGGCGACCCAGGCCGGATCCTCGGCGTAGTCGCGGATCACCTCCACGGCGATCCCCGGGTGGCGGGCGGCCCAGGCCTGGACCTGGTCCTGCACCGAGGCGGTGGTGGTGGTCGAGAACTGGGGATACAGCGGCAGCACCACGATGCGCTGCACGCCGCCGGCGGCCAGGGCATCCAGCGCCGGCGGCAACGCCGGCTCGCCATAGCGCATGGCGTGCTCGACCCGCCAGTCCGGCAGTTCGCGGCGCAGGCCAGCGGCCAGGCGTGCGGTGTGCACCGCCAGCGGCGAGCCCTCCGGCAGCCAGACCTGGGCGTACTTCTCCGCCGAGCGCGGCCCGCGCAGCGGCAGGATCAGGCCATGCAGCAGGGGCATCCACAGCCAGCGCGGGATCGACACCACGCGCGGATCGCCAAGGAATTCGGCCAGGTAGCGGCGCACGGCCTTCGCGGTCGGCGCCCCGGGCGTGCCTAGATTGACCGCCAGCAGGGCGGTGTTCGGTGCGTCGGGCATGGCCGCTATTGTGGCAGACGCGGCCGTTTCCGCCCGCCAGGTCGTCGATCGCGGCGATAGCCGCGGCCTCGCGGTGCAGGCCGGCGGTAATCGCAGATTCACCCGAACGCGACTAACGTCGGCCATTGCCTTATCTTTCCGCGATCGTTCATTGGAGCCCGCCATGCCCCGCCTGTCGCGTCTTGCCCTGCTGCTGTCCCTGACTTTCGCCGCCGGCCATGCCTTCGCCGGTCCCGAGGAAGACCAGCGTGCGCGCAATGCGGTGAGGGTGCTGGTGGATATCCAGAACATTCCCGAACAGGCCATTCCCGACAAGCTGCTCGACGAGGCGCGCGCGATCGTCGTCATTCCCGACACGATCAAGGCCGGCCTGGTCATCGGTGGCCGCCGCGGCCATGGCCTGATGTCGATCAAGACGCCGGAAGGCACCTGGTCGCAGCCGGTGTTCGTCAAGCTCACCGGCGGCAGCATCGGCTTCCAGGCTGGCGTGCAGTCCTCCGACGTCGTGCTGGTGTTCCGCAACGACCGCAGTCTGGACAATATCGTCAACGGTAAATTCACCCTCGGCGCCGATGCCGGCGTGGCCGCCGGCCCGGTCGGCCGCAATGCCGCTGCCGCCACCGATGGCCAGCTCAAGGCCGAGATCTGGTCCTGGTCGCGCGCGCGCGGCCTGTTTGCCGGTGTCGCGCTGGATGGCGCGGTGCTGCAGATCGACGATGCCGCCGACCTGAATGCCTACGGCACCGGCAGCACGCCGCGGATGATCTTCGAGAACCGCGCCCCCGAGCAGCCCTCCAGCGACGTCATCGGCTTCCGTGACCGCCTGGAAGAGGCGACCTATACCGCCCGTGCCAACCGAGGCGAGGCGGCCCCGGCGCCGACGGCCGCCCGCGCGGCGGCACCCTCGGGCGCCGCGCCGGCACCTGCGGCGACGACGGCGCAGGAAGCCACCACGGCGCCGCTGCAGGCGGTGCCGGCGAATGCCCCGCCACAGCAGGGCTTCCAGCCGGTGGCCGAGGGCGAAGTACGCACCGAATCGCTCGATGGCAAGCCCTGAAGGTCATCGCCCCCGGCGTTGACGCGGTGCGCTATCCTGAGCGTCCTATCAGTGGATAAGCGGCGAGTGGATCATGGGCGGCTTGAGCATCTGGCACTGGCTGATTGTGCTGGTGATCGTATTGCTGGTCTTTGGCACCAAGCGTTTGACCAGCGGCGCCAAGGATCTCGGCAATGCGGTCAAGGAATTCAAGAAGGGCATGCGTGACGACGAGCGTCCGGCCCAGCTGAACGACCAGTCGCGCAATGGCGATGCCACGCGCGAATCGCAGACCGAGCGCGAACGCGACGGCCACTGAACCCCGGACGAGGGCGTCGGCGCGTGTTCGACATCGGTTTCAGCGAACTGCTGCTGATCGCCATCGTGGCGTTGGTGGTACTGGGTCCCGAGCGCCTGCCCAAGGCCGCCCGGTTTGCCGGCCTGTGGGTGCGGCGAGCCCGTGCGCAGTGGGATTCGGTCAAGCAGGAACTCGAGCGCGAGCTCGAGGCCGACGAGCTCAAGCGCAACCTCCAGAACGTCCAGGCCTCGTTGCGCGAGGCCGAGTCGCAGCTGCGACAGGGCCAGCAGCAGGTGCAGGCGCAGGGGCAGTCGCTGCACGAGGAAGTCGCGCGCGACATCGACATCCGAGCCAGCGCGCCCCAAGCCGGCGATGACCTCGCCGCGCCGTCCGCGCCCGCGGTCGACGCCCCGATCGAGCCGGCTGTGCCGGCCGAGCAGACGCCGCCGGAGAAGCAGCCGTGAGCGTGCCGGAAGAGACCCAGGCCGAGAGCAGCCTGATCGAACACCTGATTGAACTGCGAAGCCGTCTGGTGCGCGCGCTGATCGGACTGGGCGTGGTGCTGCTGGCGCTGCTGCCGTTCACGCGCTCGATCTACAGCTGGCTGGCGCGACCGCTGGTCTCGCAGCTGCCCGACGGGCAGACCATGATCGCGATGAATCCGGCCGGGGCGTTCTTCGCGCCGATGAAGCTGACTTTCTTCGTCGCCCTGTTCATCAGCGTGCCATGGATCCTCTACCAGGCCTGGGCTTTCGTCGCGCCGGGCCTGTACCAGCGCGAGAAGCGCCTGGCGGTGCCGCTGCTGGCCTCGGCCATGCTGCTGTTCTACATCGGCTGCGCGTTCGCTTATTTCCTGGTGCTGCCGGCGGTCTTCCACTTCCTGACCACGTTCACTCCCGACGTGATTGCCATCACGCCGGACGCGAACGCCTACCTGGACTTCGTGCTGGTGATCTTCTTCGCCTTCGGCAGCAGCTTCGAGCTGCCCGTGGCGCTGGTGATCATGGCCCTGCTGGGCTGGGTGACGCCCGAGCAGCTGCGCCAGGGCCGCGGCTATGCGGTGGTCGGCATCTTCGTGGTCGCCGCGGTGTTGACCCCGCCGGACGTGGTCTCCCAGCTGATGCTGGCGATCCCGATGTGCATCCTCTACGAACTGGGCATCATCGCCGCCCGCGCGGTCGTTCCCAAAGCCGGTTGAGCTGGCGGGCACCCCGCGGGAAAGCGGGTGCCCGACCGTCCGCGATCTGCGGCCCCGGGCTTCGTTCGGTATCGCCCTTACGCCACGAAGATATCGTCGCGACCGCTGCTGGCCTGCGCCGGAGCAACGCCGGCGTGGCCGAACATCTGCTTCCAGGCGGCATACACCGCACCGGCGAACACCGGCATCAGCACCGCCATCAGCAGCAGCTGCGCAAGCAGCATCGCGATGTTCGGGCCGACCAGCAGCATGGCGACCATCGTCACCAGCATCACCACGAAGTAGATCGCGATCAGCGCGATGAACGTCAGCACGAAGAACACCAGCAGCGCCGGCAGGTTGTGCAGGCTGGCGCGCAGGCTGTAGCGCAGCGCATGGGCGCCGGTGGCATGGTCGAACATCACCTGCGGCGGCATCACGAACAACGCCAGGCTGACCGCGGCGAAAGTCGCCACCACCAGCAGCAGCCACAGCAGGATCCGCCCGGCCGGCAGTTCCTCCACCAGCGCACGGACCTGTTGCTGGTCGGCCTGAGCACCCGACTGGCCGAGGGCGTTGAGCTCGTTCATCACGTGCGAGAGGTGGCCCAGGCCGTCGGTCCCGATCATCACCAGCAGCAGCGCGCCCAGCAGCAGCCCGGCCACCGCCTGTGGCAGCAGGGCCAGCAGCAGGTGCGGCGCGCGGCCTTCCTGGAACCCGTGCAGCAGGTGCGCTGGCAATGCCGGGCGACCTTCGTCGACTTCGCGTACCGCCCACAGCATGCCGCCCATGAAGATCGGGCCGGCCAGGACCATCAGGAACTGTGCGGCCACGCCCAGCGCCGGGGCCAGGTAGGCCAGCGCGTAGACGAGCAGGGCGATCAGGCCCCAGGTCATGCCGAGCATGCCCAGTGCCAGCGGCGCGCGGCGCAGCAGCGAGAAGCCGGTCAACAGCCATTCCGCGCCAGCGGAGGCCGGCACCTTTCGAATTTCGCTCATTCCCATTCCGGATCGTTGGGCACCGGCAAGCCCGGTGCAGGCGGATTATCGCCGGTTTCCAGGCCCATCGGCCGACGGCAGCGTACGGGCATGGCGGACAAAGCGTCTCAGCAGCCGCCTTGCCAGCGGCGCGGCGCTCACTTCGCGGGCCACCGTGCGGGCGCAGCGACCATGCCGGGCCAGGCAGTCGGCGCGCGCCTGCACGTAGCCGCGGATGTGGTGGGTAGCGAACTCGGGATGGAACTGCACGCCCCAGGCATGGTCGCCCCAGCGGAAGGCGTGGCATTCGTCCTGGCGCGAACGGGCCAGCACGGTCGCGCCCTGCGGCGCCCGCAGCACGGTCTGCAGGTGCGTGGCATGGGCGGGGAAGCGGTCGGGCAGGCCGGCGAACAACGGGTCCTCGAACGCCGGCGGGTGCAGCTCCAGCTCGATCGTGCCCGACTCGCGGCCGGCCGGGTTGTAGTCCACCTGCCCGCCGAGCGCATGCGCCAGCAGCTGGTGGCCGTAGCAGATGCCGAACAGCGGCACGCCGGCATGGGCGGCGTCGCGCAGCCAGTCCGCCGTGCGCTCGCTCCATTCGGCGCGATCGGTGACGAAGGCCGCCGAGCCGCTGACGATGGTGCCGGCGAAGCCTTCCGGCGACGGTGGCCGCTGGCCGGCCTCCACGTCCACCACCACGGTATCGGCCTGCGCCAGGCCGGCGGCGACGCGGATCCAGTGCGGAAAGCGCCCATAGCGCTTCATGGCCGGCACCGGCTGGCCGGTTTCGAGGATCAGGAACGGCGCGGGCGGTTTCATTCCCTGGGTGGCAGGACGGACAGGACTTCCTCGATTGTAGTCAGTCCCTGGGCCACTTTTTCCAGCCCCGCGCGACGCAGCGTGCGCAGGCCTTCGCCACGGGCGGCGCGGCTGAAGCCGGCAAGGTCCATGTCGGCGCGGACCAGGGCACGCAGGCGCGCGGTCACCGGCAGCAGCTCGTAAAGGCCTACGCGGCCGAGGAAGCCGGTGCGACGGCATTCCAGGCACCCGACCGGCACGTGGGTGTCGAGCACCTCCGGCAGCGTCTCGCCGGGCTCCATGATGGCGGCCCAGTCCTGTTCCGACAGCGCATGCGGCCGCTTGCAGTGCGGGCACAGGGTGCGCACCAGGCGCTGCGCCAGCACGCCGTTCAGGGTCGAAGCGAGCAGGTAGTGCGGCACGCCGAGGTCGAGCAGGCGGGTGATCGCCGACGGCGCATCGTTGGTATGCAGCGTCGACAGCACCAGGTGGCCGGTCAGCGAGGCCTGCACGGCCATCTGCGCCGTCTCCAGGTCGCGGATCTCGCCGATCATGATGATGTCCGGGTCCTGGCGCAGCAGGGTGCGCACGCCGGCGGCGAAGTCCAGGTCGATGTTGGCCTGCACCTGCATCTGGTTGAATTCCGGCGAGATCATCTCGATTGGATCCTCGACGCTGCACACGTTCACGTCCGGGGTCGCCAGGCGCTTGAGGGTCGAGTACAGGGTCGTGGTCTTGCCCGAGCCGGTCGGCCCGGTCACCAGCACGATGCCGTGCGGCTGACTGACCAGGGCATTCCAGCCGGCGGCCTCGTCCGGGCTGAAGCCGAGCTGGTCGATGCTCTTGAAGGCCGCGTCCGGATCGAAGATGCGCATCACGCACTTCTCGCCGAAGGCGGTCGGCATGGTCGACAGGCGCATCTCCACCTCGCGCCCGCCCGGCGAGCGGGTCTTGATGCGCCCGTCCTGCGGCCGGCGTCGCTCGGCCAGGTCCATGCGGCCGAGTACCTTGATGCGGCTGACCACGGCGGTCATCACCGTCGGCGGCACTTCGAAGACCTTGTGCAGCACGCCGTCGATGCGGAAGCGCATCCGCCCCATGTCGCGGCGCGGCTCCAGGTGGATGTCAGAGGCGCGCTGCTCGTAGGCGTACTGCAACAGCCAGTCGACGATATGGACGATGTGGTGGTCGTCGGCGTTGACGTCGCCGGCGCGACCGAGCTCGACCAGCTGCTCGAAGCTGGGCAGCCCGCTGCCGCTGTCACCGGCGCGGGCGTCCCCATGCGCGCCGCGCACCGAGCGGGTGACGCCGAAGAACTCCATCGTGAAGCGGTGCAGGTCCAGTGGGCTGGACAGCACCAGGTCGATGCGGCGGCGCGCCAGGTGCTGCACGTCGGCCAACCAGTCCAGCGCCAGCGGCTCGCTGGTGGCGACCAGCACGCGCTCGGCGTCGATTGCCAGCGGCAGGATCCGGTGCCGCCGCGCATAGGCGTGCGAGACCACCGCGGTCACCGAGGCCACGTCGACCTCGGTGGGATCGATGCGCAGGTAGCGCATGCCCACGCGGGTGGCCAGCCATTCGGTCAGCCGCTCCAGCCCCAGTTCGCCGGCCGGGGCCTGGCCGGCGCGGAGCTTGAGGTTGGCCAGCAGGACCAGCGGATGCACCTCGCTGGCGCTGCGCACGCCCTGGGCGGAGAACTGGATCCGCTCGGCGTCGCCGGGGGCGACCATGCCGTCAGCCAGCAGCGCCGCGGCCACGCGTTCGAATGCCAGCCGTCCGCGCGGCAGCACCGCCAGCCCCGGGGGGGCCATCGTCGGCTCGGCGGAGGGCCGCTGTTCCATGAGAAGTTCCCCGCTGCGGAAAGCCCCGCAGGTCGGCCGCTATACTAGCGCACCCCTTCGTACGGCCCCTGCCGCATGTCCTCTATCCCGCGCGTTGCGATCACCTTCCAGGGCCTGATCCAGACCCTCAACCAGTACTGGGCCGAGCAGGGCTGCGTGCTGATCCAGCCGCTGGACCTGGAAGTGGGCGCCGGCACGTTCCACCCGGCGACCTTCCTGCGCGCGCTGGGCCCGGAACGCTGGAACGCCGCCTACGTGCAGCCCTCGCGGCGTCCCACCGACGGCCGCTACGGCGAGAACCCGAACCGCCTGCAGCGCTACTACCAGTACCAGGTCGCGATGAAGCCGAACCCGGACAACCTGCAGGAGCTCTACCTGGGCTCGCTGAAGGCGCTGGGCATCGATCCGCTGGTGCATGACCTGCGTTTCGTCGAGGACAACTGGGAGTCGCCGACGCTGGGCGCCTGGGGCCTGGGCTGGGAAGTCTGGCTCAACGGCATGGAAGTGACCCAGTTCACCTACTTCCAGCAGGCCGGTGGCCTGGAATGCCGGCCGGTGCTGGGTGAGATCACCTACGGCCTGGAGCGGCTCTGCATGTACCTGCAGAACTGCGACAACGTCTACGACCTGGTCTGGACCTACGGCCCGGACGGCACGCCGGTCACCTACGGCGAGGTGTACCACCAGAACGAGGTGGAACAGAGTGCCTACAACTTCGAGCACGCCGACGTCGCCGAACTGTTCCATCGTTTCGACGCCTGCGAGCGCGAGGCGCAGAAGCTGGTCGAAGTCGGCCTGCCGCTGCCGGCCTACGAGCAGGTCACCAAGGCCAGCCACGCCTTCAACCTGCTCGATGCGCGCCGCGCCATCAGCGTGACCGAGCGCCAGCGCTACATCCTGCGCGTACGCGCGCTGGCCCAGGCGGTGGCGCAGGCCTATTACGCACAGCGCGAGAAGCTCGGCTTCCCGGGCGCGAAGGGCGGCGCTCCGGCATGATCCTGATCGGGATGTTCGACTCGCCGTTCGTGCGCCGCGTCGCCGTGGCGATGGACCTGCTCGGCATGCCGTTCGAACACCGCGACTGGTCGGTGGGACGTGACTTCGACCGCATCCGCGAATACAGCCCGCTCGGTCGCGTGCCGGTGCTGGTGCTCGACGACGGCGAGGTGCTGACCGACTCGGCGGTGATCCTGGACTGGCTTGATGGCCAGGCCGGCGGCGCCGCCCTGTTGCCGGCGCATGGCCCGCGCCGCCGCGAGGCGCTGCGCCTGGCCGGCTTTGCCACCGGTGCGGTGGAGAAGGCGCTGCAGCAGGTGGTCGAGCGGGTATTCCGGCCGGAAGACAAGCGCCACGAGCCATGGGTGGCGCGCTGCCACTTGCAGATGGAAGGCGCGCTGCAGGTCCTCGAGCAGGCCTGCGTGGACGCTGCCGGTCGCGAGTGGCTGTGTGGCGAGCATCTCGGCCTGGCCGACATCACCCTGGCCTGCTTCTGCACCTATGCCCGCGACGCGGTGCCCTGCGACCTCGGCCGCTTCCCGGCGCTGGCTGCCCGCGTGGCCCGCTATGAAGCGCTGCCGGTCCTGAAAAAATACTACGTGCCCTTCTTCGCGCCGCAATCCGGCGCAGCGGCCTGAGACCAAGGATTGAACCGATGAGCCAGCACTCCCCCCTGCTGATCGAACTGGGTACCGAAGAGCTGCCCGTCAACGCCCTTCCGGGCCTGGCCCAGGCGTTCTTCGACGGCATCCTCGCCGGCCTGGACAAGCGCGGCATCGCCGTCGAGCGCGGGGACGCCCGCCCGCTGTCCACGCCGCGCCGCCTGGCGGTGCTGCTGCCGGGCGTGGCCACCGAACAGCCCGAGCAGCACTCCGAAGTGCTGGGCCCCTACCTCAATGTCGCGCTCGACGCCGACGGCCAGCCCACCAGGGCGTTGCAGGGCTTCGCCGCCAAGGCCGGCGTTGAATGGAATGCGCTGGAGCGCACCACCGACGGCAAGGGCGAGCGATTCGTCCACCGCGCGGTGAAGCCGGGTGCGCGCACCGCCGAACTGCTGCCGGAGATCCTCGCCGAGGCGATCGCCGCCATGCCGATCCCCAAGCCGATGCGCTGGGGCGACCATGACTACGCGTTCGCCCGGCCAGTGCACTGGCTGGTCCTGCTGTTCGGCAAGGACGTGGTGCCGGCCACGCTGCTGGGCCTGACCTCCGACCGCATGAGCCGCGGCCACCGCTTCATGCACGACAAGCAGGTCTGGTTGAGCACGCCGGCCGACTACATCGAGTCACTGCGCTCGGCCTTCGTCATCGTCGACCCCGAACAGCGCCGCGCGCGCATCGTCGCCGAGGTCAATGCCGCCGCGGCCCGCGCCGGCGGCCAGGCGCGCATCACCGACGACAACCTCGGCCAGGTGGTGAACCTGGTCGAATGGCCGGCCGCGGTGCTGTGTGGGTTCGAGCGCGAGTTCCTCGCGGTGCCGCAGGAAGCGCTGATCGAAACCATGGAGATCAACCAGAAGTTCTTCCCGGTGCTCGATGGCGGCGGCAAGCTGACCGAGAAGTTCATCGGCATCGCCAACATCGAGTCCAAGGACGTGGCCGAGGTCGCCAAGGGCTACGAGCGCGTCATCCGCCCGCGCTTCGCAGATGCCAAGTTCTTCTTCGACGAGGACCTGAAGCAGGGCCTGGTGGCGATGGGCGCCGGCCTGAAGACGGTGACCTACCAGGCGCGCCTGGGCAGCGTCGCCGACAAGGTGCAGCGCGTGGCCGCGCTGTCGCGCGTGATCGCCGCGCAGGTGGGGGCCGACCCGGTGCTGGCCGCACGCGCCGCCGAGCTGGCCAAGAACGACCTGCAGTCGCGCATGGTCAACGAATTCCCGGAACTGCAGGGTATCGCCGGCCGCCACTACGCCGTGGCCGGCGGCGAGTCGCCCGAGGTCGCGCTGGCCATCGACGAGGCCTACCAGCCGCGCTTCGCCGGTGACGACATCGCGCTCTCGCCGCTGGGCAAGGTACTGGCGATCGCCGAGCGCCTGGACACCCTGGCCGGTGGTTTCGCCGCCGGCCTCAAGCCGACCGGCAACAAGGATCCGTTCGCGCTGCGCCGCAATGCCCTGGGCCTGGCGCGCACGCTCATCGAAAGCGGGTACGACGTGGACGTGAAGGCGCTGCTGCGCACCGCCGTCGAGGCCGCGGTGCAGGCACTGGCCGCGCATCCGCCGGCCAAGCCGCAGCCGCTGCCGGAAGTGCATGCGCTGGCCAGCGAGATCTTCGATTTCATCCTCGAGCGCCTGCGCGGCTACTACGCCGACAAGGACGTCCCGGCCAACCAGTTCAACGCCGTTGCCGCCCTGTTCGATGCCAGTGCCGAGCTGCCGCATGGCTCGCTGTATGACTTCGACCGGCGCATCGATGCGGTCGGCACTTTCGCCGTGCTGCCGGAGGCCGAGGCGCTCGCCGCGGCCAACAAGCGCATCCGCAACATCCTGCGCAAGGCCGAGGGCGTGATCCCGGACCTGGTCGACCCGGCGCTGCTGCGCGAGCCGGCCGAGGAGTCGTTGGCCGAGGCGGTCGAGGGCGCCATCGGCGATACCGGCGCCGCCCTGCACCGGCACGATTACGTGGCCGTGCTGGCGCGATTGGCGCAGCTGCGTCCGCAGGTCGATGCATTCTTCGACGGGGTGATGGTCAACGCCGAGGACCCGGCCCTGCGCGGCAACCGCCTGGCGCTGCTCAAGCGCCTGGGCGAGCGGCTGGGCAGCGTCGCGGCGATCGAGCACCTGTCGGCCTGAGCAAGCGGCCCGAGCGGGCCGCCGCGCCTTGCGTGCGGCCGGCTACGGGCATCGCGATCGGCGGCCCGGCGGGCGCCGGTCTTAACAAGGTCTTGTTCAACTCCCGGGTTATCCTCGGCCCATGCGAGTCACCTTCCCGGCCCTCTTCCTGTTGATCCTGTTGTGGGCCCTGGCCGGCGCGGCGCAGGCCCGCGGCAGCATCGACAGGGTGACCATCGAAGGCCTGGACAAGGGCGACGACGCCGAGATGATCGAGAACATCGAGGTCTCGCTCTCGCTGTACCAGGCCGTCGGCAAGCCGCAGGGCGAATCGCGGCTGGAATACCTGCTCAACCAGGCCGAACGGCAGACCCGCCAGGCGCTGGAGCCATTCGGTTACTACTCCCCGGCCATCCGCATCGATTCCCCGCGCGAGGGCGACAAGGTGCATGTGGTGATCCATGTCGACAAGGGCGAGCCGGTGCGGGTGCGCAACTCGCACATCGAGCTCCTTGGCTGGGCCGAGGACGACCAGTACCTGCAGCGCGACGTCGCCGCGTTCGCCCCGGCCGTCGGACAGGTCTTCAACCACACCGAATACGAAGCCAGCAAGGTGCGCATCACCCGCCGCCTGACCGAGCGCGGATACTTCGATGCCGACTTCACCCGCCGACGCGTCGAGGTTACCCGCGCCGAGCATGCTGCCGACATCGACCTGGGCTGGGACAGCGGCCGCCGCTACGACATGGGCCCGGTGCGCTTCAGCTACGACTACTTCGACGAAGGCCTGTTCGACCCGCTGGTGTACTGGGAAGAGGGCAGCTACTACCACGAGGGCAAGCTCGACCGCCTGCGCGAGTCGCTCAACAAGCTCGACTACTTCAGCACCATCGACATCCAGCCCAAGCCCGAGGAGGCCGATGCCGACGGCCGGGTGCCGATCGACGTGCGACTGGAGCGTGCCAAGCGCTCGATCTATACCGCCGGCCTGAGCTACGGCAGCGAGAGCGGCCCGGGTGTGCGCGGTGGCCTGGAGCGGCGTTACGTCAACTCGCATGGCCACAAGATGGACACGCAGCTGGACTATGCGCAGAAGCGCAAGAGCCTGACCACGGCCTACCGCATCCCCGCCTTCGGCTGGCTGGATGGCTGGTACTCCTTCAGCGCCGGCTACTACGACGAACAGACCGATTACATCGACCTGCGCAACGTCAAGCTCAGCGCCAGCCGCAGCGGCGAGATCAACGACCGCTGGACCGCGATCGCCTCCATCAATGCGCTGCGCGAGCGCTGGCGCTACAGCACCAACGACCAGCCCGATCCGTTCTACCAGTACGCCACGTTCGTCTATCCGCAGCTCGAAGCGCGCTACTCCAACGTCGACAGCCGCACCTTCCCGCGGCGGGGCATCGCCGCGCGCACCTTCATGCGCGGCGGCATCGAGGGCGTGGGCTCGGAGACCAGCTTCGCCCAGGCCTGGGGACAGATGTTCTGGTTCCTGCCGCTGGCCGGCAGCGATCGGTTGATCCTGCGCGGCGAGGCCGGCACCACCTGGACCGCCGACCTGGTCTCGATGCCGCCGAGCCTGCGCTTCTTCGCCGGTGGTGACAACTCCATCCGTGGCTATGCCTTCCGTGAAGTCGGCCCGCGCACGCCGCCGCCGGACAAGTACGCGCTGGGCGCCAAGAATGTGCTCACCGGCAGCGTCGAGTACGAACATTACTTCGGTGGCGGCCCATGGGGCATGGCGGTATTCGCCGACACCGGCAGCGCCTTCGACAACAGCCCTGACGTACATACCGGCATCGGCATCGGCGCGCGCTGGAAATCGCCGATCGGCCCGGTGCGCATCGACGTCGCCCATGGCCTGGACGATCCGGACTCGCAGTTCCAGCTGTACATCAACGTCGGGGCGAACCTGTGAGCACCGTCGCGCCCGTTCCGCCGCCGCGCCCGCGCTTCTATCGCCGCCGGCGCTTCTGGGTCGGCTCCGGCCTGGGCGTGGTCGGCCTGGTCGCGCTGCTGCTGCTGGCCGTCTACTGGCTGCTGCAGACCGTGGCCGGGCGCGACGTGTTGTTGGCGCAGGTGGTCGCGCGCCTGCCGGCAGGTGCGACCTTCACCTGGAAACAGGTCGAGGGCCCGATCGCCGGCCCGCTGACCCTGCGCGGGGTCGAATTCCGCTACCAGGACTATCGCTTCACCGCCGATCGCGTCCACCTGGACGCGGACATCCGTCCGCTGCTCGGTCGCAAGCTGCGGCTGGACGCGCTGGAGATCAGCGGCGCGACGCTGAACCTTGCCCGCAGCGATGAACCTTTCGAGATGCCGAGCTGGCCCGGCTCGCTGCCGCAGATCGAGATGCCGCTGGCGATCCAGGCCGACACCATCGTCGTCGATGGATTGAAGGTCACCCAGCTGGGCGAGCCGCTGGTCGACCTGCACCGCATTCGCGGCGGGCTGGAAATGGCCAACGGCGAACTGCGCACGCGGCACATCCAGGTCGACAGCGACCGCGGCAATTTCGGTGTCGATGGCGACTACGTCCCGCGCCAGGACTACCGCACCAACCTGATCGCCACCGCGCTACTGCCGGCACCGCGCGGGCGCACGCCGGCCACGCTTGGCCTGGTCGCGCGTGGCGACCTGGCGAAGATGGAAGTGGCCATCGCCGGCCGCGCGCCCAAGCCGCTGCGTGCCTCGCTGGTGTTCACCGGGCGCGAGGATCCGCGCTGGAACTTCAGTGCGCAGACCGAGCAGCTCGACAGCGTGCTGTTCATGGGCGCGGCCGGGGTCGCCGATCCCGCGCCGACCGAGCCGCTGGCATTCAAGCTCGATGCTTCCGGCAAAGGCGGCAGCGCCGCGCTTGAGGGCCGCGTGCGCTATGGCGACCAGCAGGTGGTGCTGCAGCCCTCGCGCGTGGCGCTGAAGGACCAGGTGGTAACCGTCGCGCCGCTGGAGGTCGACGCCTTCGGTGGTCGCGTGCGGTTGCGCGGCACCGCCGATTTCAACGACAACCAGAACCCGCGCTTCCGCTTCGCCGCCTATGCCAGCGGGCTGACCTTCGTGCCGGCGCCGGACCCGGCCACGCCCCAGGCGCAGCAGGTGCCGGTAACGTTGCAGGAGGCGCGCCTGGGCCTGGCCGGCACGTTGAAGAACTGGGCGGTCTATGGCCGTGCCGACATCGAACGCGAACGGCAGCGCGCCGAGCTGCACATCGATGCACGCGGCGATGATCGCCAGGCCTCGCTGCGCGAAGTGCGCGCGATCACCCCCGGCGGCGAGCTGCAGGTCAGTGGTCAGGTTGGCTGGGAGCCGCAGCTGTCCTGGGACGTTGCCGCGAAGCTGGCGCAGTTCGACCCCGGCTATTTCGCCCCGGGCTGGGATGGGCGGTTGACCGGCAGCATCGCCTCCAAGGGCCGGCAGTTGCCGCCGGCGGCCAATGGCACCCCCGGCGCATGGCAGCTCACCGCACAGATCGAGTCACTGCGGGGCCAGCTGCGCCAGCGTTCCGTCGATGCGCGCGGGCGCTTCGCCCTGGAGGGTCGCCAGGGTGAAGGCGAGTTGGCCTTGTCGGTGGGCAACAGCCGGATCAACGCCAGGGGTCGCGTCGGCGACCGCCTGGACATCGACGCGCAGCTGCAGCCACTGCAGCTGGACGACCTGATGCCCGGCGCCACCGGCAGCGTGCGCGGCAACGTGCAGCTGCGGGGCCGTAGCGATGCGCCGGACATCACCGCCGACGTCACCGGCAGTGGCCTGCGCTGGAACGACTATTCGGCCGACAGCCTCAGCCTGCGCGGTCGCCTGCCGTGGCGCGGCAGCGACGGCAGCCTGGTGCTGCAGGCCAGTACGGTCACTGCGGGCATGGTGCTCGATCGCGTGCAGGTGCAGGCACAGGGCGCGATGGAGAACCTGCGGCTGCAGGCCGAGCTGGGCAACCCGATGGCGCAGCTGACCCTGCAGGGTGACGTTCGCCGCAACGGCGCGCGCTGGCAGGGCCAACTCGGCACGCTGCGCATCGTGCCGGCCAAGGGCAATACCTGGGCGCTGCGCCAGCCCGCCACCTTCAGCGTGGCCGGTTCGGCTTTCAACATCGCCGACGCGTGCCTGGCCGCGATTGGCAGTGGGGGCGCGTTGTGCGTCAACGCCGACTGGCCGCGCCAGGGCCTGACCGTGCACAGCGAGGCGCTGCCGCTGACGCTGATCCAGCCGTGGCTGCCGCCCAACGAGGGCAGGCAGGTGCACCTGCGCGGCGATGTCACCGTCGATGGCACGTTCCGCCCGCGCGGCAACGCCTGGGAGGGCAACTTCAAGGTGGCTTCGCTGGAGGGCGGCATCCGCCTGGGCGACAACGGGCGCGGCGAGGTCGTCCGCTACGACCATTTCAGCCTGACCGGCGACTTTGATCCGCGCCAGATCAAGGGCTACCTCGGCATCGGTTTCCAGGGCAACGGCTTCGTCGATGCACGCTTTAACACCGGCTGGGATACGGACGCGCCGCTCAACGGCGAGCTCTACCTCAACATGTCGCGACTGTCCTGGCTGCAGCTGTTCGTTGCCGATCTGGTGCAGCCCAAGGGCCAGGTCGAAGGCCACGTCAGCCTGCGCGGCACGCGCGCGCAGCCGCTGCTGGGCGGCGAGGCGACGCTGAGCGATTTCACTGGCGAATATCCCTCGATGGGCCTGGTCCTCACCGATGGCCAGGGCCGTTTCACCGCGCAGCCCGACGGCTCGGCGCGCATCGTCGCCAACGTGCGCTCGGGCGAGGGCACGCTCAACGTCGACGGCGGCCTGTCGTGGTACGGCGAACGCACCCCGCTGCAGCTCAACATCCGTGGCGACAAGGTCCTGCTGTACAACACCCCGGAACTGCGCGTGGTCGCCAACCCGGACATGCAGTTCAGCATCGTCGAGCGGGTCATGCAGCTGCGCGGCAAGGTCACCGTCCCGGAAGCGGACATCGACCTCGAACGGCTCGAGCGCGGGACCTCCGCGTCCGAAGACGTGGTCGTGCTGGACCCGGTCGATCCGGAAGCCGCGCCGGCCTCGCCGCTGGACCTGGACCTGACGCTCGTGCTCGGTGACAACGTCAAGATGGCCGGGTTCGGGCTGAAGGGCGCGCTTACCGGCCAGATGCAGGTGCGCTCGCGGCCCGGTCGCGAGATGACCGCCAACGGCGGGCTGGACGTGAGTGGCCGCTACAAGGCCTACGGCCAGGACCTGACCATCACCCGCGGCCAGCTGACCTGGAACAACAACGTCGTCTCCGACCCACGCATCAACATCCGCGCCGAGCGCCGGATCGGCGACGTCACCGCCGGCATCGACGTCACCGGCCGGGCCGAATCGCCACGCGCCGATGTCTGGTCGAACCCGACGATGTCGCAGTCCGAGGCGCTGTCCTACCTGGTGCTCGGACGCGGCCTGGCCAGCGCCAGCGGCACCGAGACCCAGCAGGTCACCGCGGCCTCGGCGGCACTGTCGGCCGGCAGCGGCCTGCTGGCTTCGCAGCTCGGCGCCAAGCTCGGCCTGGACGACGCCGGCGTGAGCCAGTCCGGCACGCTGGGTTCGGTGGTCGGATTCGGCAAGTACCTGTCGCCGCGACTGTATGTCGGTTACGGCGTGGCGCTGGTCAGCGGCAGCTCGGTGATCACCCTGAAATACCTGCTGACCCGCGGCTTCGACGTCGAGATCGAATCGAGCACGATCGAGACCCGTGGCTCGGTGAACTGGCGCAAGGAGAAGTAGGCGCCAAGGCATTACGCAGGCTTTATGGCCAGGCCGCCATCGGTGGATGGCGGCTTTACGCCCGGCACTCCTATCGTGACCGCTCCGCACTCCGGTGCATCCGAGCGATCCAGATGTCCGTCCTCATCCTGCAGGGCCCGAAAGCCGGCGATGCCCTGGTTCCCCTCGCGCCGCAATGGGGCGACCACCCGCTACATACCGTGCGCTGTCGCGACATCGCCGCGCTGGTCGCCGGCCTGCGCGCCGCGACCAGCGACGACGTGGCGCTGGTGGTGCTGGAAGGCGGTGACCTGCAGCGCGCCGAATGCCGGCATGCGTGGCCGGCGCTGCGCGCGGCACTCGATGGCCTGCCAGTGCCGTATATCGAACTGGAAGACGACGCGCGCGGCGAGCTGGCGCCCTGGCTGCATCCGCGCCACATGCCGCTGGCCACGCTGATCACCCCGCGCGATCGACCGCGTGGCTATGCGATGACGCAGGCCATCGCGTTGCGCTGCCTCGGCGCCGGCGCGGTCCACTGAGGCCCGCCATGTCGATCATGATCGTTCGCGGCCCGGCGTCGCACGACCGCCTCATCCGGGGGCCCGAGCCGCTTCCGCGCGAACTGCTGCACCAGCTGGTGGCGCGCGCCGCCGATGCCGGCAAGACCGTGGCACTGCGTGCCTGCGGCTCGGAACAGGAGCTGCTGGATGCGCTGCGCGTGGCGCAGCAGGCGAGGGTGGAGATCGCGGTCATCGACCCCGGCGCCTGCGCCGGCAGCGCCCGGTTGCGATCCGTGCTGGCCACGCTGGCCTGCCCGTACATCGAGGCACACGCCGATCGCGCCGACCGCCCGTCGCCAGCGCTGCCCGAGGGCCTCGGGCAGCGCATTGCCAGTGTCCACGGCTACTGCGCGCAGAGCTACATGCTGGCGCTGTCGATCGCCCTCGAGCACCTGGGCTGTGACAGCGTGGCCAGTGCGGGACGCGTCGGGACCTGAGCCATGCAGCTGCATTACTTCGCCGACTACGAAGCCTACGAGGGCGGGCGCCCGATCCTGTGGGGACAGGTGACGCACAGCATCGAGACCGTCGACCAGGAGCACCTGGACCCGGCCGAGCTGATCGCCGCGTTGCGCCGTCGCGCCGCCGCGGCTCACGGCCTGGAGCCGCGGCAGGTCCGGCTGTGCCAGGTCGCCCGGCTGTGACGGGGGCGGCGATCTGCTAGCGTGCGCGGACCATACATACCGACGGGGGAAGGCGATGCGGACAGCATGGATGGCAGTGGTACTGCTGCTGGGCAGCGGTAGCGTATCGGCGGCAACCGAACTGCCGGAGGGGCCGCATATCGCCACGTCCGGTAGCGGCACGGCGACCGCCGCGCCGGACAGCGTCAAGATCACGCTCACCTTCTCGCATCGCGCAGCCCAGGCAGGCGCGGCCAAGCAGGTGGTCGATGCAGGGGTGAATCGATATCTGGACACGCTGCAACGCTTCAACATCGGCCCGAAGGATGTCGAAGCCTCGGGTATTGATGTCGGCGAGGAGCCGGACGATGATTCGCCGCGGCGCAAGCCCGCCCAGTTCATGGCGGAGCGCTCGGTGACCGTGGTGCTGGGCGACCTGGCGCGACTCAACGAGCTGCTGGATGCCGGCCTGGCCGACGGCGCCACCGACATCGGCAGCGTGCAGTTCCAGCTGCGTGACCCCGCGCCGCTGCGGGAGCAGGCCAAGCGCAGTGCGGTGGACAATGCCCGCGAGGAAGCAGCGAGCAATGCCGCCGCGTTCGGGGCCAGCCTGGGGCCGGTCTACAGCATCAACAGCCATGCATCGCGCCAGGGCTTCGGCTACGGTACCGAACTGGACAGGGTCCAGGTGACAGGCCGGAGGAAGTCGGGCGATCAGGCCAAGCCGAAGCCGGGCCAGTACCTGCAACCGGAGATCCGCGTCACCGAACAGGTTTCGGCCGTGTTCGAGCTGAAGCGCTGAACGCGCATTTGCCGGGCCGGCACCGGAACGGATAAGGTCCGTGGCTGGATTTCCAGCCACGAACCTTCGATGCGTCCGATCAAGAACACCCTCGCTGCCTCGCTCGCCCTCGGCCTGGCGCTGACGACTTCCGCCCGCGCCGACGAAGGCATGTGGATGCCAACCCAGCTGCCGCAGCTGGCCAGCCAGCTGCGCGAAGCCGGCTTCCAGGGCGATCCGAAGGACCTGGCCGACGTCACCCGCGAGCCGTTGAGCGCGGTGGTGAAGATCGGCGGCGGCACCGGCTCGTTCATCTCGGCCGACGGCCTGCTGCTGACCAACCACCACGTCGCGATGGGGGTGATCCAGTACAACAGCAGCCCCGAGCACGATTTCATCGGCCAGGGCTTCATCGCCGCCGGCCGTGGCGACGAGCGCGCCGCCAATCCGGATTTCCGCGTGCTGGTCACCGTGGGCTTCGACAAGGTCACCGACGAGGTGCTCAAGGACGCGCGCGGCAAGCAGGGCCGCGCCTATTACGATGCGGTCGATGCGGCGAGCAAGCGCATCGTGGCCGAGTGCGAGCGCGATGGCAGCGTGCGCTGCAGCGTCGCCAACATGTACTACGGCAGCGACTTCTACCGCATCCGCCAGCTGGAGCTGCGCGACGTGCGCCTGGTGTACGCGCCGCCGCGGGCGATCGGCAACTACGGCGACGAGATCGACAACTTCATGTGGCCGCGCCACACCGGCGATTTCACCCTGTTGCGCGCCTACGTCGGCAAGGACGGCAAGCCGGCCGACTACAGCCCGGACAACGTGCCCTACCATCCGCCGGCGCACCTGCAGATGGCCAAGGACGGACCGAAGGCGGGCGACTTCGCGATGCTGGCCGGCTATCCGGGCGTGACCTTCCGCCATCGCACCGCCGCCGAGTTCGATGAGCAGGTCGGCCACGTCCTGCCGGATCGCGTCGCGGTGATGGACCAGCTGATCACGGTCATCGAGGCCGCCGGCAAGGACGATGCCCAGGCGCGTACCCGCTATGCCTCGCAGCTGCAGTCGCTGAAGAACAACCGCAAGCGCGCTGCCGGCGAACTCGAAGGCCTGCGTCGCAGCGACGCGGTGCGCCTGCGCGGCGAGGACGAGCGCGGCATGCTGGCGGCGACCCGCGGCGAGGACGCACGTTCGATCGGCCAGCTGCAGAAGGTCCTGGCCGATGGCGCGTCGCTGGGCGAGCGCGACCTGCTGCTGGGCCTGCTGTCGAGCCAGACCCAGCTGCTGCGCTCGGCATTGCTGCTCGAACGCCTGCGGCTGGAATCGGCCAGGCCCGACGCCGAACGCGAGACCGGCTACCAGCAGCGCGACCTGGCCTTGAACGAGGGCGTGCTCAAGCAGGTGCAGCGCCGTTACGACCCGGCGGTCGAGCAGGCACTGCTGACCGCGCTGCTGACCCGCTACCAGCTGCTGCCCGAGACGCAGCGCGTGCCCGAGTTCGACGCCGCGTTCGGCCGCACGCCGGCCGAGCTGAAGCTGGCGCTGGATGCCCTGTATGCCGGCACGCACCTGGGTACCGAAAGCGAGCGCCTGTCGCGCTTCGCCGATGCCCGCCAGGCCAGGCAGATGGCGGCCGACCCGCTGCTGGCGCTGGCTGCCAGGCTGGTGCCGGCGCAGCTGCGGCTGGAAGCCGAGCGCAAGGCGCGTGACGGCGAGCAGCTGCGCCTGCGCCCGGCCTACATGCGCGCGCTGGTGGCCTGGCGTCAGCAGCAGGGGCGGGCGGTATACCCGGATGCCAACAGCACGCTGCGCGTGAGCTATGGCCGCGTCGAACCGCTGGCCCCTCGCGATGCGGTCGCCTTCGCGCCGGTGACCACGGTCGCCGGCATCGTCGAGAAGAACACCGGGCAGGTGCCGTTCGATGCGCCCAAGCCGCTGCTCGATGCGATCGCCAAGGGCGACTTCGGCAATACCGCCGATCCGGCGCTGGGCACCCAGACGGTGAACTTCCTGACCAACCTGGACACGACCGGCGGCAACTCCGGCTCACCGGTGCTCAACGCGCGCGGCGAGCTGATCGGCCTGAACTTCGACAGCAACTGGGAAGCGGTCAGTGCCAGCTGGTGGTATGACCCACGCTTCAAGCGCGCCATCCACGTCGACATGCGCTACCTGCGCTGGCTGCTGGCCAAGGTGTACCCGGCGCCGGCGCTGCTGGAAGAAATCGGCGTGCCGGCGGGACGCTGAGCGTTGCCGGTCCTCCGGTTGGGCCGGCCGTCTAGCGGTCGGCCCGGTCCAGCCCCGCGATGGCGTGCGACAGCACGTCCTCCAGCGTGGCGTCGACATCCACGGCGACCACGTCCGCCTCGTCGTTGGGCGGCTGCAGCGCCTGGAACTGGCTGTCGAGCAGGTGCGCCGGCATGAAATGGCCGGTGCGCGCGCCGAGCCGGGCGGCGATCACCGCCGGCTCGGCATGCAGGAACACGAAGCGCATCGGCACGCCGCTGGCACGCAGGCGCTGGCGGTGCTCGCGGCGCAGCCCGGAGAAGGCGAGCACTACCGACTGGCCGCGCAGGGTGAAGTCGCGCAGTGCCGCCCCGAGCGCATCGACCCACGGGTCGCGCTGGGCGTCGGTCAGCGGGATGCCGCTGGCCATCTGCGCCTTGGCTTCGTTGCTGTGGAAATCATCGGCGTCGAGCAGGCTGAAGCCGTAGTGGCGCGCCAGTCCCTGCGCGACCGTGCTCTTCCCGCTGCCGGACACGCCCATCACGACGATGGCCCGGGCGGATGGGGAGGGAGGGGCTGGCGACATCATGGTGGCTCGTTATAGGTGCAGATCGATTGCGCATGGGGCGACCACGGGGTGGCGCCGATGGTGTAGCGTCGGCATCCTCGCACGCCACGCGCCGCTTCGCACCCCGCCGATCCCATGCCATCCGCGCCGCCTCCGCCGCCCGTTTCCCGCCTGCCGCTGCATGAAAGGACCGGCTACGCGCTCGGCGATTTCGGCCTGAACCTGTACTGGGCCAGCATCTCGGCGTTCCTGCTGATCTTCTACACCGATGTCATGGCATTGCCGGCGGCGGCGGTCGGCACGATGATCCTCCTGACCAAGGTCGGCGACGCCATCGCCGATCCACTGATGGGCATGTTCGCCGACCGCACCCGGACCCGCTGGGGTCGCTTCCGGCCCTGGCTGCTGTGGGGCGCGCTGCCGATGGCGGCCACCGGCGTGCTTGCCTTCACCGTGCCGGCCGCGCTGGACCCTGGTCATCGCTTGCCCTGGGCATACGTGACCTTCTCGCTGATGATGCTGGCCTACACCGTGGTCAGCATTCCATATTCGGCGCTGTCGGGGGTGATCACCGCCGATGGCCAGCAGCGCACCGTGCTGGTGAGCCTGCGCTTCATCGCCGCCTTTGCCGGCACCACCTTCGTCAATTACGCCACGCTCGACCTGGTGGGCACGCTGGGCCAGGGCGATGCGGCCGCCGGCTGGCAGCGCACGATGATGTTGTACGGCGCGATCGCCGTGGGCCTGTTCGTGTTCGTGTTCTTCTCCGTGCGTGAACGCGTTGCCCCGCCGCAGGCCCAGCGCACGCCGTGGCGGCAGGACGTCGCCGACCTGCTGCAGAACCGTCCATGGCTGGTGCTGTTCGTGCTGGCGCTGGTGATCATGGTGACCATCGTGATGCGCGGCGGTGCCGGGGTGTACTACTTCAAGTACTACCTGGGCCGGCCCGACCTGACCGGCTGGTTCCTTGGCAGCTACTCCGTCGCACTGGCAGTCGGCGCGGCGGCCACGCCGCTGCTGTCGCGCTTCATCGATCGCCGCCGGCTGCTGATGGCGTTGATGACGATCGTCGGCGTGCTCAGCTGCGCCATGTACTTCGTGCCCGCCGACAACGTGGTGGCGGCGTTCGCGCTGAACATCCTGGTCGGCCTGGCGCTGGGGCCGAAGTCACCGCTGGCCTTCGCGATGTACGCCGATACCGCCGACTACACCGAGTGGCGCACCGGTCGCCGCGCTACCGCGTTGACCTTCGCCGCGGCCACCTTCTCGCAGAAGCTCGGCGGTGCGCTGGCCTCGGCGGCGATCGCCTGGGTACTGGCGGCGATGGGCTATGTCGCCAACCAGTCGCAGAGCGATGCTTCGCAGCAGGGCATCGTCTGGCTGATGACCATCATTCCCGGCCTGGTCGCGCTGCTGGCGGCCTGGACGATGCGCTTCTATCCCCTCGACGATGCCCGCGTGGCTGAAATCCAGCAGGCGCTGGCCGCGCGCAAGAATCCAGAAACGACGCCATGACGCACACCGAAGCCGATGAGACCCGCGACCTGCTCGGCCCCAGCGCCGACGGTGAGCGCTACTTCCTCCACAGCCCCACCGCCATGCCCAGTGCCGGCGCCTTCCTGTGGAACCGGCGGATGATGATCCAGGTGACCTGCCGCGGTTATGCCACCGCGCAGTTCATGCAGCCGGAGCCGGCCAAGTACGCGCACGCGCCGAACCTGGAGGCGCGCACCTTCATGCAGCCGGAGCAGCCGTACTACGCACACCACCCTGGCCGTTTCTTCTACCTGAAGGACGAGGAAAGCGGCGCGCTGTATTCGGCGCCCTATGAGCCGGTGCGTGCCGAGCCGGCACGCTTCGTGTTCTCCGCCGGCAAGCAGGACGTCGCCTGGGAAGTGGATTACGACGGCATCGTGCTGGAACTGCGCCTGCAGCTGCCGGAGGAGTCGCCACTGGAGTTGTGGCAGTGCACCGTGCGCAACCGGTCCGGACGCCCACGCAGGCTTTCGCTGTATCCGTACTTCCCGGTCGGCTACATGTCGTGGATGAACCAGTCCGGCGAGTACCGCGCCGACCTCGGTGGAATCGTCTGCCGCAGCGTCACCCCGTACCAGAAGGTGGCCGACTATTGGCGCCAGCGTGATTTCAAGGACCGCACCTTCCTGCTGCACGAGCAGCCGGTGGACGGCTGGGAGGCCCGCCAGTCGGCGTTCGAGGGCGAAGGCGGCCTGCATTCACCCTCGGCGATCGCCGCCGATCGCCTTGGTGGCAGCGACGCGCGTTACGAAATCCCCACTGCCGTACTGCAGCAACGACTGGCGTTGGCCGATGGCGAATCGGTGGACCTGCGCTATCTGTTCGGGCCGGCGCGGGATGACGCAGAGATCGCCGCGCTGCGGGCGCGCTACCTGTCGGCGGAGGGCTTTGAGTCCGCTGCCCGCGCGTGCGCGGCCCACCTGTCGGGGGGCAGTGGTTGCCTGCGCGTGGAGACGCCGGACGCGGCCTTCGACAACCTGGTCAATCACTGGTTGCCGCGGCAGGTCTTCTATCACGGCGATGTCAACCGCCTGACCACCGATCCGCAGACACGCAACTTCCTGCAGGACCATCTCGGCATGGCCTATCTGGCGCCACGGGTGGCGCGGGCCTCGCTGCTGCATGCGCTGTCGCAGCAGGAAGCCAGCGGCGCGATGCCCGATGGCATCCTGCTCGACGAGCAGGCCGAGCTGAAATACATCAACCAGGTGCCGCATACCGACCACTGCGTGTGGCTGCCGATCTTCCTGGATGCCTATCTCGGCGAGACCGGCGACGGGGCGTTGCTGGACGAGCAGGTAGCCGATCGCGAAGGCCGCCGGCTCGATGTCGCCACGCGGCTGGACGCGGCGATGGACTGGCTGCTGCAGGCGCGCGATGCGCGCGGCCTGGGCTACATCGCCCAGGGCGACTGGTGCGATCCGATGAACATGGTCGGCTACCGTGGTACCGGCGTATCCGGCTGGCTGACCCTGGCCACCGCCTACGCGCTGCGACTGTGGTCGATGCTGTGCCGGCGCCATGGGCGCCCGGCTGCAGCCGAGCGCTATGGCGCCGCGGCCGACGCGGTCAATGCCGATGCCAACCGCGAACTGTGGGACGGCGACTGGTATGCCCGTGGCATCACCGATGACGGCGTGCGCTTCGGCATCTCCAGCGATCCGGAAGGCCGTATCTACCTCAATCCACAGAGCTGGGCGATGCTGTCCGGCGCCGCCGACGGGACACGCCGTGCCCGCCTGCTGGCGGCGGTGGAATCGCAGCTGCACACTCCCTATGGACCGGTGATGCTGGCGCCGCCGTATACCGCAATGCGCGAGGACGTCGGTCGCCTGACCCAGAAGCATCCAGGCTCGGCCGAGAACGGTGCCGTCTACAACCACGCGGCGGCGTTCTACCTGCACAGCCTGTACGCCGTGGGCGAGGCGGACCGTGCCTGGGCGGTGATGCGGGCGATGATCCCGGGTCCCACGCGCGCGGACACGCTCCAGCGTGGCCAGTTGCCGGTCTACCTGCCCAACTATTACCGGGGCGCCTGGCGCGAGCTGCCGCGCACGGCCGGCCGCTCCAGCCAGCTGTTCAACACCGGCACCGTGGCCTGGTACTACCGCGACGTCATCGAGGGGCTGTTCGGCCTGCGCGGCGAAGGCACGGCGCTGCTGGTGCAGCCGCAGTTGCCCTCGCACTGGGACCAAGCACATGCCGTGCGCCGGTTCCGCGGCGCCGAACTCGACGTGGCATATCGCCGGGACGCAGGCATCGCGGCGACGGTGGTGCGGGTCGATGGCGCGATCGTCGAGGGTGGCCGCATCGAGGCCATCGAGCCCGGCCGGCGCTACGTGGTCGAGGTGAGCCTGCCGGCCTGAGCGCGGTGCGCGGCAAACCGTGGCGGCGCGGCCCGCGCGGCGGGAAGTGCCACGCTACACTGCCTGCACGCCACGCCGCCGGAGGGGCGCGTTGATTTCGAGCTGGGTCCTGCTGGGGGTGTCGATCGGCTACGCAGCGCTGCTGTTCGGCGTGGCGTGGTGGGGTGACCGTCGTCCGCTGTATCCGGACCGTCCCTGGCTGCGGCCGGCGGTCTACAGCCTGGCGCTGGCGGTCTACTGCTCCTCATGGACCTTCTATGGCGCGGTGGGTACCGCGGTACGCAACGGCATCGGCTACCTGCCGATCTACCTGGGCCCGCTGCTGCTGCTGGTCTTCGGCTGGCGGATCATCGAACGCCTGGCGCTGATCGCCCGTTCGGAGAACACGGTCTCCATCGCCGATTTCATCTCGTCGCGTTACGGCCGCTCGCGCCGGCTGGCCGCGCTGGTGGCGATCATCGCGCTGGTCGGCATCGTTCCGTACCTGGCACTGCAGTACAAGGCCGTGGCGATGAGCCTGCAGGTGTTGACCGGGCAATCGAGCGAAGGCCGCTCGTTCATCGGCGACCCGGCGCTGTACGTGGCCCTGCTGATGGCCCTGTTCGCGGCCCTGTTCGGCACCCGCCAGGCCGACGCGACCGAACATCACCACGGCATGATGCTGGCGATCGCGCTGGAGTCGGTGATCAAGCTGGTCGCGATGCTCGCCGTCGGCCTGTTCGCCTGGTCCTGGCTGGGCGACCACCAGCTGCGGATCACCGATTCGGCCCGGATGCTGTTCGAGCACACGCCATCGGTCGGCTTCATTTCCCAGACCATCCTCAGCTTCCTGGCCATCGTCTGCCTGCCGCGGCAGTTCCACGTGGCAGTGGTCGAATGCGGCGACGTCGGCGATATCCGTCGCGCGCGCTGGCTGTTCGGCGGCTACCTGGTGCTGATCTCGGCGATGGTCGTGCCGATCGCCTCGGCCGGCGTGGCCCTGTTCGGCGGTGGTGGCCAGCTCGCCGACGACAGCATGGTGCTTGCCCTGCCGCTCGCCCAGGGCAGCCAGCTGCTGGCGCTGGTGGCCTACATCGGCGGCTTCTCGGCGGCCACCGGCATGGTCATCGTGTCCTCGATCGCACTGGCCACGATGGTCAGCAACGACCTGGTCATGCCGGTACTGCTGCGCCGTGCCGGCGGGCGTGCCCTCGCCGCCGGACGGGTGCTGTGGATCCGTCGCGTCGCGATCCTGGTGCTGGCGCTGTTCGCCTACGCCTATTACCGCAGCAGCAGCAATGACAGCACGCTGGCCTCCTATGGCCTGATGGCGTTCGCGGCGGTGGCGCAGTTCGCGCCGGGCGTGCTCGGCGGCCTGTACTGGCGCGGCGCCAGCCGCAAGGGCGTGGAAGCCGGCATGCTGCTGGGGTTCGCCACCTGGATGTACACGCTGCTGCTGCCGGCGATGACCATGGCCGGCGGCTTCGACCCGGGTTGGCTGCTCAACGGGCCATTCGGTATTTCCTGGCTGCGCCCCCAGCAGCTGTTCGGCATGAGCGGCTGGGATCCGCTCGCGCATGGCACGTTCTGGTCGCTGCTGGCCAATGTCGGCGCGCTGATGCTGGTGTCGGCGCGCTGGCGTCCGGGCGTGGACGAGCGGCTGCGCGCGGCACCGTTCCTGGATCCGTACTCGCAGCGACCGGCGGTGGCGGGCGTCTGGCCGGGGCATGTCGACGTGGCCGACCTGCTGGCCCTGGCCGAGCGCGTGGTCGGCGAGCGGCACGCCCATCGGGCCTTTGGCGAGCAGGCGATCCTGTTGGGCCGCGAGCTGCAGCCGCATGCGGTCGCCGATCGCGCCTGGGTGCAGTTCACCGAGCGCCTGCTGGCCGCCTCGATCGGCGCGGCCTCCGCCCGCCTGGTCCTGACCAGCCTGCTGCGCGGCTCGGGCATGGAGCTGGCCGAGGTGGTGGCGGTACTGGACGAAGCCGGCCAGGAACTGCGCTTCAACCGCGAGATCCTTTCCACCACGCTGGAGAACATCAGCGCGGCGGTCAGCGTGGTCGATCCGGACATGCGCCTGACCGCCTGGAACCGGCGCTACCAGCAGCTGTTCGGTTATCCGGACGGCATGCTCTATGTCGGCCGGCCGGTGGCCGACCTGATCCGCTACAACGCCGAGCGCGGCGAGCTCGGCGAGGGCGATGTCGAGGACCAGATCGCACGCCGCATCCGCCACATGCGCGCGGGCTCGCCGCACGTGTTCGAGCGCACCCGCAGCGACGGCAAGGTGGTGGAAATGCGCGGCCAGGCGTTGCCTGGCGGCGGCTATGTCACCAGCTACAACGACATCACCGACTACAAGCGCGCCGAGCAGGCCCTGCTGGAGGCCAATGAGACCCTGGAGCAGCGCGTGGCCGAGCGCTCGCACGAGGCCGAGCTGGCCCAGCAGTCCAAGACCCGCTTCCTGGCGGCGATCGGCCATGACGTGCTGCAGCCGCTGAACGCCGCGCGCCTGTTCGCCTCGGCGCTGCGCGACAGCCAGTTCAACAACGACGAACAGCGCCACCTGGCCGAGCGCGTCGATGCTTCGTTGCGCGCAGCCGAGGAACTGCTCGATGGCCTGCTGGACGTCTCGCGCCTGGATGCCGGCCGGCTGCGGCCGACGATCGAGGACATCGACGCCGGCGTGCTGGTCGCCGAGCTGGCCGCCCAGTACGCGCCGATCGCCGCCAGCCGTGGCCTGCGCCTGCATGTGCACGCCCGCCCGCTGTGGGTCCGCAGCGATCGCCGGCTGTTGCGCCGGGTCATGCAGAACTTCATCGCCAATGCGCTGCGCTATACCCGCCAGGGCCGCATCGTGCTCGGCGTGCGACGCCGCGGCCAGCAGGTGGAACTGCAGGTCTGGGATACCGGCCCCGGCATACCGCAGCACCACATGCAACAGATCTTCGACGAGTTCCATCGCTACCAGCAGCCGTTCGACTGGGGCGAGCAGGGCCTGGGCCTGGGCCTGTCGATCTGCCAGCGGATCTCACGCCTGCTGTCGCACGAGTTGAATGCGCGCAGCCAGGTCGGCAAGGGCAGCATGTTCTCGATCCTGCTGCCGGAAGGCGCGCGCCAGCCCGGCCAGGCGCCGGCCCCGGCACGCCCGCGCACCGCCAACCGCGATGAATCACTCGCCGGGCTGCGCGTGCTGTGCGTGGACAACGACCAGGAAATCCTCGACGGCATGCGCGCGCTGCTGGGCCGTTGGCAGGTCGAGGTAATCACCGCCAGCACCGTGGACGAGGCCCTGGAACGCGTGCTCGAGCGGCCCGATGTGATGCTGGTGGACTACCACCTGCACGATCGCCTGGACGGGCTGGAAACGCTCGATGCGTTGCAGGCCGCGGCCGGCGCGCCGATTCCCGCCGCGTTGCTGACCGCTGATGGCCGCGACGAACTCAAGCAGCTGGCCCGCGCACGCGGCTACCGGCTGCTGACCAAGCCGGTCAAACCCGCTTCGCTGCGCGCCTTCCTCAGTGCGCTGCACGAACAGGCGCGCAGCCGGGTGTCGTTGTAGCGTCGCCTCAGGCGACGCCGTGCAGGTGTTCGTAGAGGATCGTCGCGCCGACGATGATCAGGATCACGCCGCCGATGATCTCGGCGCGCTTGCCGGCGAGCGCGCCGAGCACGCGGCCGAGCATGATGCCGATCGTCACCATGGTCAGCGTGCACAGGCCGATGACCGCGGCGACCACGCCGATATGCACGTCGAGGAACGCCAGGCCGACGCCGATCGCCATGGCATCGATGCTGGTGGCCAGGCCGGTGGTGGCCAGCGACCAGAACCGCCCATGGCGTTCGCTTGCCTTCTCGGCCTCGGCGGGTTCTTCAGGCTCCGGGCGCAGGCCGGCGATGATCATGTGGATGCCGAGCACGCCGAGCAGGCCGAAGGCGATCCAGTGGTCGAACGACTCGACGTAACTGGAAGCGGCGCGGCCGAGCAGCCAGCCGATCAGCGGGGTGATGGCTTCGACGGCGCCGAAGATCAGGCCGGCGCGCAGAGCATCGGCGAAGCGTGGCTTGCGCATCGCCGCGCCCTTGCCGACCGCGGCCGCGAAGGCGTCGGTGGACATGGCCAGGCCGATGAGCAGGATGGAGATGAATGACATGGGGCAAATCGAACGGGTCGGGCGATGCGGCAACGGCTCACGCGCACGCCCAACCGTCGTTGCGCACGCAAGCCGCTGGTCTCGCCAACCATCAATGGCTGCCGGCGCCACGGCGCAATGGCCGAGTGTGTTGACGCGGGCGCTTCCGTCGCGGAAGCAGGCTACTCCCCAAGGGGACGCGAAGTTTACCAGTGCAATCGATTCGATTGATCGTTCTGGCGAAACGGAAAGGTAGGGCTGATCTTTATAGCCGGGGCTATATGCGGGGGTTGGCGCGTTGGTTTTCGTTGGGTGTTGTCGAGAACAGCGCCCGCGCAGCGAAGGCGCCCCGCTGTTCTCGACAATGTCAGAAGCCGCAAACGCAGCGACGCACGACCGATCAATCCTCTTCCGGCGGCAGCACGATCCCATCAGCATCGATGGCCAGCTTGCCGGCCATCAGCACGGCCTGGGTGCGGTTGGTCACGCCCAGCTTGCGCAGGATCGCCGTGACGTGCGCCTTGATCGTCGCCTCGGATACGCCCAGGTCGTAGGCGATCTGCTTGTTCAACAAGCCGGCCCCCAGCATCTGCAGCACGCGGAACTGCTGTGGCGTGAGTTCGCGCAGGCGTTGCCCGACTTCGCGTTCCTCGCGATCTGTCGGCGGCAGGTTCGCCGCTTCCGGCGGAATCCAGCGCTCGCCGTCGAGCACCGTGGAAAGCGCCTGGCCGATGGTGTCCGAGTCGGCCGACTTGGGAATGAAGCCGAACGCGCCGTGGTCGATTGCCCGGCGCATGATCGTTGGCTCCTCACGCGCCGAGACCACCACCACCGGCAGTTGCGGGTGCAGGGCCCGCATGTGGACCAGCGCACTGAAGCCCTGCGCACCGGGCATGTTGAGGTCCATCAGCAGCAGGTCGGCATCGGCATGCGAATCGGCCAGCGCATACAGCGCGTCGACGTTCTCCGCCTCGAACAACTGCACGCCGGGCATGACGCGCTGCACGGCGCCACGCAGCGCCTCGCGGAACAGCGGGTGATCGTCTGCGATCAACAGGGTAGGCATGGGGGAGGCCGTGTCTGGATCTTCGGGGCCGGCCGGGAATCCATGCGGGATTCCCGGCGCGGGACCTGGTGGTTCAGCGCGTCAGTCGCTCGTTCACCAGCGAATCGACCACCGACGGATCTGCCAGGGTCGAGGTGTCGCCAAGCTGGTCGGGCGCGTTCTCGGCGATCTTGCGCAGGATGCGGCGCATGATCTTGCCCGAGCGGGTCTTCGGCAGGCCCGGCGCCCATTGCAGGTGGTCGGGCGAGGCGATCGGGCCGATCTCCTTGCGCACCCAGGCCACCAGTTCCTTGTGCAGTTCCTCGCTGGGGGCCTCGCCGGCGATCAGGGTGACGTAGGCATAGATGCCCTGGCCCTTCACGTCATGCGGGAAGCCGACCACCGCGGCCTCGGCCACCTTCGGGTGCGAAACCAGCGCGCTCTCGACCTCGGCGGTGCCGATGCGGTGGCCGGAAACATTGATCACGTCGTCGACGCGGCCGGTGATCCAGTAGTAGCCGTCCTCGTCGCGGCGGCAGCCGTCGCCGGTGAAGTAGCTGCCCGGATAGGTGCGGAAGTAGGTGTCGATGAAGCGCTGGTGGTCGCCATAGACCGTGCGCATCTGGCCCGGCCACGAATCCAGCAGCACCAGGTTGCCTTCGGCGGCCCCTGGCAGGCGTTCGCCGTCGGCATTGACCAGTGCCGGCTGCACGCCGAAGAACGGCAGCGTCGCCGAGCCGGGCTTGAGGTCGGTCGCGCCGGGCAGCGGCGAGATCAGGATGCCCCCGGTCTCGGTCTGCCACCAGGTGTCGACCACCGGGCAGCGGGCGTCGCCCACCACCTCGTAGTACCAGCGCCACGCTTCCGGGTTGATCGGTTCGCCGACGCTGCCCAGCAGCCGCAGCGAACTGCGCGAGGTCTTCTTCACCGGCGCCTCGCCCTCGCGCATCAGCGCGCGGATCGCGGTCGGGGCCGTGTAGAAGATCGTCACCTGGTGCTTGTCGATCACCTCCCAGAACCGCGAGACGGTCGGGTAGTTCGGCACGCCCTCGAACATCACCGCGGTGGCGCCGTTGGCCAGCGGGCCATAGACGATGTAGCTGTGGCCGGTCACCCAGCCGATGTCGGCGGTGCACCAGTAGATGTCGTCCTCGCGCAGATCGAACACCGTCTCGTGGGTGTAGCTGGCGAACAGCAGGTAGCCGGCCGTGGTGTGCAGCACGCCCTTGGGCTTGCCGGTCGAACCGGAGGTATAGAGGATGAACAGCGGATCTTCCGCGTTCATCTTCTCCGGTTCGCAGGCGGCCGGCTGGGGGTCTACCACGTCGTGGAACCAGCGATCGCGCGGCGCCTGCATGTCGACCGGGCCGCCGGTATGGCGCACGACCAGCACGGTTTCCACGGTCTGCGTGCCGGGAATCTTCAGTGCGGCATCGACGTTGGCCTTGAGCGGGATCTTCTTGCCGCCGCGCAGGCCTTCGTCGGAGGTGATGATGAGCTTGCTGCCGCAGTCGATCACCCGGTCGGCGATGGAGTTGGGCGCGAAGCCGCCGAACACGACCGAGTGGATCGCGCCGATGCGCGCGCAGGCCAGCATGGCCACGGCGGCATCGGGGATCATCGGCAGGTAGATGGTGACCCGGTCGCCCTTGCGGATGCCGAGGCTGCGCAGTGCGTTGCCGAGCTTGCAGACCCGCTCGTGCAGCTCGCGGTAGGTCACGCCGTAGGACGGCGAGTCGGGGCTGTCCGGTTCGAACAGCAGGGCGACCTTGTCGGCGCGGGTCTCCAGGTGCCTGTCCAGGCAATTGACGCTGGCGTTGAGCTCGCCGTCGTCGAACCAGCGGATGCGGAAGTCGGCCAGGTCGTAGCTGACGTCCTTGATGCGCGTGGGCTTGCGGTACCACGCCAGGCGCTCGGCGGCCTTGCCCCAGAACTGCTCGGGCTGCTCGACCGACTCGCGGTAGAGCTTCTCATACTGATCCTTGCGCACCCGTGCCCCTGCGGCAAAGGTCGGATCTACGGGATATACGTCAGCCATGGCACCCTCACTTGCACTTGGTTTTTGAGTTTTCCGGCGATCCCGGCCCGACCGCTCACGACCGGGGGCAGATCGCAGACGACCAGTTTGCCGCATCCCCGCCGGACCGGCGCAAGCCCGGTCCGGGCGGCGGCTTAGACCATGGTCGTAAGGCGCCCCTGGCGGCGTCCCGTTACGACCAAAGGCGAATAGGCGGCGGCGGGGCGACGGCCGCACGCTCGGCTCAAGCCGGTCCGTCATGGGAACGGCCCACCATTATTCGGGAGGGAGTAATGAACATCCGCAACGCATCGCTGGTCCGTCGCCCGTTGGCGGCCGCGCTGTTCGTGGCCCTGCTTGCCCCTGGGGCGGCCTGGGCCGAAACCGCGCGGGAGAAGGCGCTCGAGGCACGCGTGTCGCAGCTCGAGGCACAGGTACAGATGCTGCTGCAGTCGCAGCAGCAGCAACAGGGCCAGATCACCCAGGCCCAGAGCCAGATCACCGAAGTCCAGACCGCCCAGGCGGCGGCCACCCCGCCGGCGCCGGCCAAGCCGGGCGCTCCGGCGCCGATCCAGAAGACGGCGATCTCCGCCGGCGCTGGTCCCAATACCCGCTTCACCTATGGCGGCTTCATCAAGCTCGATGCCTCGGTCACCAGCACCAACGACGGCGACATCGCCGACGGCACGGTCGGCCGCATGTTCTACGTGCCCAAGACCATTCCGGTGGGCGGTGGCGCGACCAGGGAAGGCGGCGCGGATACCGACATGGGCGCGCAGTTCTCGCGCTTCTGGTTCCAGACCGACACCGACCTGGACGGCGGCAGCAAGCTCAAGAGCTACCTGGAGTTCGACCTGTTCGGTGGCGGCAGCACCGCGTTCATGGGCAATGAGCTGGCGACCAACACCTACGGCCTGACCGTGCGCCAGGCTTACGTGCAGTGGAACAACTGGCTGGCGGGCCAGGCCTGGACCAACTTCCAGGACACCGCCGCGCTGCCGGATACGGTCGACTTCCTCGGCCCCACGGAAGGCACGGTGTTCGTGCGCCAGGCCCAGATCCGCTACACCAAGGGCCCATGGTCGTTCTCGATGGAGAACCCGGAGACCGCGATCACCCCGTACAACGGCAACATGGCGCAGATCCAGAGCGACGATGGCGCCATGCCGGACTTCACCTTCCGCTACAACCCGAAGGGCGAGTGGGGCCACTTCTCCGTCGCCGGCCTGGTGCGGCAGCTGAAGTACCAGAATGGCCCGGCCCACATCAGCAGCGACAAGATGGCCTGGGGCCTGAGCCTGTCGGGCAAGTGGAACCTCGGTGCCAACGACGACCTGCGCTACATGGTCAGTGGCGGCGACGGCACCGGCCGCTACATCGGCCTGGCGCTGAACAACGACGCCGCGCTCGATCCCGATGGCGACCTGGAGAACATCAGCGTGATTTCCGGCTTTGCTGGCTGGCGCCACGTGTTCTCGCCGAAGCTGCGTGGCAACGTGTTCTATTCACGCGCGCAGTACGACAACCCCACCGAGTACACCGGCCTGGGCATCACCAAGGCGGCGCAGTCCGCGCACATCAACCTGATCTATACCCCGCTGCCCAAGCTTGACCTGGGTGCGGAATACATCTGGGGCCAGCGCGAGCTGGAGAACGGCGACCGCGGCGACCTGAACCGCCTGCAGACCCACGTCAAATACACCTTCTGAGGATAGCCGGACATGTCCAGCACTACCGTCAATGCCAGCCATAAGTCGGTGCTTACCGGCGGGCACAAGAAAGTCATCTTTGCCTCAAGCCTGGGCACCGTGTTCGAGTGGTACGACTTCTACCTGTACGGCTCGCTGGCGGCGATCATCGCCAAGCAGTTCTTCAGCGGCGTCAACGAGACCACCGGGTTCATCTTCGCGCTGCTGGCCTTCGCCGCAGGCTTTGCTGTGCGTCCATTCGGCGCGGCGTTCTTCGGCAGCCTCGGCGACCGCATCGGCCGCAAGTACACCTTCCTGGTCACCATCCTGATCATGGGCATGTCGACCTTCGTGGTCGGCATCCTGCCCAACTACGCCAGCATCGGCCTGGCGGCGCCGGTGATCCTGATCGTGCTGCGCCTGCTGCAGGGCCTGGCCCTGGGTGGCGAGTACGGCGGCGCGGCGACCTACGTCGCCGAGCATGCCCCGGACGGCAAGCGCGGCCTGTACACCAGCTTCATCCAGACCACCGCCACGCTTGGCCTGTTCCTGTCGCTGCTGGTGATCCTGGGCACCCGCCTGGGCCTGGGCACCGAGGCGTTCGAGGCCTGGGGCTGGCGCATTCCGTTCCTGGTCTCGATCGTGCTGCTCGGCGTGTCGGTGTGGATCCGCATGCAACTGTCCGAGTCGCCGCTGTTCCAGCAGATGAAGTCCGAGGGCAAGGGTTCCAAGCAGCCGTTCCGCGACAGCCTCAAGGGCGGCAACCTCAAGCTGATGCTGCTGGTACTGCTCGGCGCCACCGCCGGCCAGGCCGTGGTCTGGTACGGCGGCCAGTTCTACTCGCTGTTCTTCCTGACCCAGGCACTGAAGGTCGATGGCACCACCGCCAACCTGCTGATCGCCGGCGCGCTGGCCCTGGCCACGCCGTTCTTCGTGTTCTGGGGCTGGCTGTCGGACAAGATCGGTCGCAAGAAGATCATCCTCGCCGGCTGCCTGCTGGCGGCGCTGACCTACTTCCCGATCTTCAAGGGCCTGACCCACTACGCCAACCCGGGCATCGAGGAAGCCCGCGCCAAGTCGCCGGCGCTGGTCGTGGCCGATCCGGCCACCTGCAGCTTCCAGTTCGATCCGGCCGGCGTGCGCAAGTTCACCAGCGCCTGCGACGTGGCCACCGCCGCGCTCACCAAGGCCGGCGTGCCGTATGACGTGCAGCCGGCGGCACCGGGCACGCTGGCGGCGATCCACGTCGGTGGCGCCGAGCTGGCCTCGTACGAAGCCACCGGGCTGTCGAAGGACGATGCCAAGAGCAGGGCGGCGGATTTCGCCAAGGCGCTGAAGGGCGTGCTGACCGGGGCTGGCTATCCGGAGAAGGCCGATCCGGACCGCATCAACATCCCGATGACGCTGCTGCTGCTGTGGATCCTGGTGATCTACGTGACCATGGTCTATGGCCCGATCGCGGCCTACCTGGTCGAGCTCTTCCCGACCCGCATCCGCTACACCTCGATGTCGCTGCCATACCACATTGGCAATGGCTGGTTTGGCGGCTTCCTGCCGGCGATCTCGTTCGGCCTGGTGGCCGGCAGCGGCGACATGTACCGCGGCCTGTGGTACCCGATCGCCGTGGCGGTGATGACGCTGGTCATCGGTGCGCTGTTCCTGCACGAGACCAAGGACGTGGACATCAGCAAGTAACCCCAGGGACCCCCAGGGCCGGCGTCCGCGCCAGCCCCCTCCCGGCGCCGGCCCTCGTGGCCGGCGCTTTCTTTTGTCTTCTTCGCGGGGTTGTGGTTCATGCGGGAAGCGGGGCGCCTCGCTGCGCGGGCGCTGTTGGGGGTTGTTGAGGGCGCGCCTTGGTGTGCGGATGGTTTGGCCCTGACTTACGGCATGGGCGCCGACCCGGCGCATGGCGCTTTGGTTCTCAAGTCTTCGTTTGGGGCGCGCCGGGAGGGGGGAAGAGAAGAGCGGGCTCCCCGACCCTCGGCCGTCTCAGACCAATGGACTTCGATGGCTTGATCGATAGCGGCGAACGAAGACCGGGCGTATCCGATCGCTGGACGTCAGGGACGTCGCTCTTCTCTTCCCCTCTCCCGGCGCGCTTTTGAAGAATGGGGACATCAAGGCGCCGGGCGACGCCTCGGCGGGTATGGGCGCGAGTGGGCCATGGACGGCCCACGTTCGGTTTCGTCACGACACGGACGTCTGCCGAA
>Ga0160436_1000124_pt1 | contig 38952 bp, 47 predicted proteins | sample HID1973M_E0MG_FD_108264 | JGI IMG/M metagenome (GOLD analysis project Ga0160436, IMG submission 108264) | Enriched mosquito-associated microbial communities from UW Madison campus, WI, USA - HID1973M_E0 MG | ecosystem: Host-associated > Arthropoda: Insects > Digestive system > Unclassified ...
CATCCTCGATGCTCTGACACCGATCCTGTACACCATCCCGCTGCAGCTGCTGTCGTACTACGTCGCCGTGCTTAAAGGCACGGATGTGGACCAGCCTCGCAATCTGGCGAAGTCGGTAACGGTAGAGTGAGTTATCCACAGTGAGGGATTGATGTTTTCGAAAAATAAAGGTTGTCACAAAAAAATAAAGGTTGTCACAAGTTAATAAAGGTTGTCACAAGCTTCTGCTCCGGCCGTTTGTCGGAGCAGAGCCTGCCCCTGAATTTAAGGTTCACAATCCTTTAGGCACTGCTGTGACTGTAGTCTTGGCTAAGCCCGCTCCTGAATTTACCTACGCCACAACACCCTGTGTCGTCCTGATCGAGTGGGTCGCCCTCTGATGAGCGACTCGAAAAATGGCATCTGTACCAGCTCCACCGGCGAAGCCTGCTCCATCTAGGCTGATGACTCAGAAGAAAATCGATAGAAACATTAAATCAGGCCGAGGCTCAGGGGTCAGAGAGTCCTATCTCCCCTGGATCAAAATTTGGGATATCAAGTCAAAAGGCGTCTCCCATTTAGTATCGGGAGTTAAATTTCATCGCACTCATCATCTGCTATCTAACGCTGAGCGTGACTACCTGCTGATCCTGGAGCAGGATCCGTCCATAATCGACATCCGAGAACAATTTCCACTCCTAGCGCAAGCCGACACCCAAGCGGTCGCATCAAGTCTAAACTATCGCCATCCGGTTTACCCTGGTACTCAAATCCCTGTTGTCATGACCACTGACTTTCTGATTACGTTTATCGACTCCGCTGGTAAGGAAAAACTTGCAGCCCGCTCTGTCAAATATCGGAAGGAGTTCGAGAGCGCTAGTGTCAGGGAACAGAACCGGATAGTAGAAAAGCTTGAGATCGAGGAAAAATATTGGGCTTTGAGAAACGTTGAATGGAAGTTAGTTCTCCATGAAAATCTATCTAAACTCAAGATAGAAAATCTGGTGGTCCTTAGAACCTATGCTTTTATCCACCCATCGCTGCCTACGGATAAAAATATAAATAGCCTGCTCGAATACATAGCTGAATGTAAAACTGATCAACTGCCGCTAAAATTAATGTTGGAAAAAGCCTCAAAGGCGATATTCATTGATTATTTAGGTGTGAAACACCTCTTCCATCATCTGCTCTGGATTGGAAGATTGGAAGCGGATTTAAACGATAGCTTGATAAGCCTGTCAAAACCTTTACGGGTCTGGGTCAGCGAATCATCCTTTGCTATTACACCATCAATTGAGGTCCCTCGTCATGCTTAGTCTGGGAATTAACTGCATCGTTTCCCCAGGTGAGGGGGCAGTGTTACTTCAGAACCCAGTCAGAGTATTAGGCATCAAGGATGATGTTGTCTTAGTGATTGATTTGGGGACAAATCCGACTAAGCCTTGGCGGGTTGAGAGATCCATGCTGATTGAGGAGATTGAAAGCGGGGCGGCGGTCATTAACCCTGGGATGGTTCCGAAACACTTGCTTCGTAGCGAGGATGATATCGGTGCGAATGAAAAAGCAAGCTGCGAGAAAAACTGGGCACTGGTGCGAGATCTGGTAGAGAATCAGGCTCCTCTTGATATCTTGTCGTCAAACTTTGGCGCCCTAGTTGCTCAGCACGCTATGTTGATGGGCGTTGATCGAAAACAAATTTATCGACTTATCTACCGATACTGGAGCATGGGGCAGACACGGAATGCCTTCTTGTGGAATACAGGTGCTTGTGGAGGCCCTGGTAAAGAAAAAAGCCGTGCGTCTGGAATTATTCCTGGTCGCCCCCTGAAGTATCGCGGCGTGACTCCGGATGACGGGCGTGCAATCTTGCTCGAACCTCGGCATTTGGCGCATATCCGCCTAGCTTATGGACGTGTTGCCAGTGGGAGATGTGGCACCCTCCAGAAGGCCCATGAATGGATGCTCAATAAGTTTTACATGTCCGTCAAGCCAGACGGCTCAAAAGGGGATCTGGTACGAGGTAGCTATCCGTCAGTCGGTCAGCTCAGTTATCACGGAAAGCTGTTTTTTGATGAACTTTACAAGCTGAGGACGCGTGGAGGCTCCGTTCGTTACGACAAAGATCATCGACCGATTGTTGGATCAGCTTCCCACGGCTTGATCGGCGCTGGTCAACGCTACGAAATCGATTCGACGATAGCTGACGTGTATCTAGTGCACCGCGTAAACCGGCTATGGTTGATCGGCAGACCGGTACTTTATGTGGTGGTCGATACTTTCACCAGGATGATCGTAGGAGTGCATGTTGGCCTCGAAGGGCCCAGTTGGAACGGCGCTAGGCATGCCATTTATAACGCTTGCACACCCAAAAAAGAGTTCTGCAAACGCTACAATATTGAGGTTGATGAGGCTGACTGGCCGTGCTCTCATCTGCCGGTCGAGATTGTTGCAGACCGTGCCGAATTACTCAGTGATGCGGGGGAGACGATGACGAAAACTCTCGGTCTTGCCGTTAAGATTCTGCCGCCGTTTCGGCCAGATTGGAAAAGCATTGTTGAGAGTCGGTTCCGGCTGATCAACGACAAACTTGATTTGAAGTTTGTTCCGGGCGGCGTGGATGCGCGGAAAATGGAGCGAGGTGATCGCGACTACCAACTCGACGCGATCTTCGATATCGATGAGTTCACCGAGATGGTGATCTTAGGAGTGCTGGCGCACAACAAAAGCCTTCGGGTACCACACCTCCTCAGCCGAGAAATGATTGCTGCTGAAGTGGAGCCCACGCCAATCGCTCTGTGGCAATGGTCTATGGCCAATAGTTTGCTGAACTCAAAAATGGTATCACCTGCAGAGCTTAAGATCGCGCTGCTGCCATCGCAGGAATGTCGAATCAGCAGGGACGGCATCAATTTTCAGGGTGTGCAGTACACGTGTGAGACGGCCGTCCGTTCAGAGTGGTTGGAGCGGTCGCACAACTTCAAGACTAGGTATGTTCGGGTATTTTACGATCCAAACGCTGTGGAAAATTGCTGCATCAAATCTGACGCGGGTTTCGAGCCCTTAACCATCGTACCCCAGCATCAGACTAGATACAGCGGGCTTCGTATGGAGGAGGTCTTGGATATGATCAGCATTCTGAAGCAGGTCTCTCCTGAAACCCGGTACCAGAATGCCAACACTGGTGCGCATTTACAGGGCCGCCAACAGGAAATCTATGACCGTGCCAAAACCAAACGCAAAGGTCAGGGAAACCCGAAATCCAACGCAGAATTCAAGAGTGACAAGCGCGCCAAACGTGCTGCTGAGGCTCAGAACGAGCGCGACCTCGACACCGCTGATCTAAATCATCTACGCGTTGTGGACAACTCACCGGAGGGGATGCCTAAGCCGTTAGCCGAGAAAACTGGTTCCAGCCGGAGTGCTGCTTTTCTGAAACTGGTGGTTAACGCAGATCACGAGGCCAATCATGAGCGACTCTAGCTTTGCACCTGCCGAATACACACTGACAGGTATCCCTCACTACGATGGAAATCCACTGATAGAATGCCTTCCGAAGATTCTGTCAGATGTCGATGTCGTCCGGCGCATCGGCAACACCCCTGCACGGCCTGATGAGGCCGAGCGGGCGTTAGACCCAAAGCTTCGTGGTCATGGCATAAATAGGTTAAAGGATGTCGTCGTACCTTTCGAAGTTCACCTGCGGTTGGAGGATCTATTCAGTCAGCTCATCCGATATGGGTACACAGCGCGCAACCCGCTGGATGCATCATCTGTAAGGCACCGATTGCCTTCCTCTGCCGAGATCAAGGGACATGGGTTTATGTCCACAGCGGAAACCGTGACGCTGATCGGATTGAGCGGAATGGGCAAAACAACTGCGCTCAACTCAATCGCAAAATTGTATCCACAGGTGATCAGCCACAGAAAGTACAAGCAGCAGATTCTCATTGAGACGCAGGTGGTATGGCTCAAGATCGAATGTCCCCACGATGGCTCGCTACGAGGCTTCTGTGCTGCATTCTTCTCTTCTCTGGATACAGCATTAGGCATTGAGAAATACTCAACCAGGGGCGCCATAGGTCGCAGCATCAGTGTGATGCTGCAACACATCAGTCAGCTATGTAAGACGTACTACATTGGCGCGCTCATCATTGATGAGATGCAGCATCTTTGCTCCTCCCGAGGAGGTCAGGACCGCGAAAAGCTTCTTAATTTCTTCGTAACGCTATCTAACGATGCTGGAGTTCCGATGGTCTACGTCGGTACCAATGCCATGCTTCCGCTGTTTTCCGGAGTGTTGCGTAATGCTCGGCGAGCTGCGGGTATGGGGCCGATCACGTTTGACAGGTTCTCTGCGGATGACCCATTCTGGGCGCATCTGGTGTCTCAGCTCTGGGCTTACAACTGGACTAATGTTCCAGCCCCTATGACTTCGGAACTTCACGCCAAGATCTATGACCTCACCCAAGGAAACACTGATTTTCTAGCCAAGCTCCTCATGCTTGCTCAGCGGCATGCAATCTGGGAAAACCTCGATTCGGTGACGCCGGCAGTGTTGCAGCAGGTGTACGACAATCAGATGCGGTTACTCCACAAGCCCATTGAAGCGCTACGCAGTGGTGATCCACTACAGATTGCTGATTTCGAAGACATGATGCCCACGAAAGACCAGATCGTTCAGATGATGAATTACGATCTAGCGCGCCGAGCAAACCGAGCGCATCTTTCATTGATCGCGCAAGCCTCAGTGGGGCCTGTTGAGCCCGAGGAGCAGCCTGCAACCGAGCTTGCCAGCAGACCGGTCGTGCCGGTTGCCAATAAGCATGCGCCAAGCACCCTTTTTTCTGAAGGTGATGACGTGCAGACCCAACTTGAACGACGTGGTTGGGTGGACAAGGACGCCGCCTGGTGACCCGAATCGCGGGAGCTCAGGTCAATGGAGCGCTTGTTGCTTTTCCCCCAGCCCTTCCCAGATGAATCGCTCTACAGCTTAGCGGTTCGGTTTCACAAGCTGATGGTCCACGAGAGTTACCGCCAGACAAGCCAAGAGCTGTTCGGTGTGTATTCTAGGACCTGTGGCTCTGTATTGCCGTGTTGTTTAGGTTCGTTATCGCAGAGACTAGAAGCAGCTTATTCGGTTGATGATTTGATCGAGCGCTTCACGCTTTTGCCGCTCTATCGGCCGTTCATGGCCGAATCGAAGTACTCCGTTGTCAGGGCCACAATGGCGGGCAACTCCGGTTCAGGTTTGAAAATGAGCTTGGGTATCACAGCGTCGCGATTTCTCAAGCACGACTCATTCCGTTACTGTGAGAGCTGTACAAGGGAGGACATTCAGAAATACGGCGTGCCTTACTGGCATCGGATTCACCAAGCAGTTGGTAGTTGCAGCTGCCCCCACCACGAGGAGGTACTTCACGCAATAACGTTTCCGAACAGGGCTGACTGGCGTTGCATGATGCTTCCGCCCGAGGCACACGGAGTGCCAGTACTGGAATCTGCTTGCGATGCAGCATCTATCACTATTTCGAAAATGCAGCTCTGGGGGCTAGAGCATCCATCGGAGGTTCAAGCTCTTCTGGCAGGAAGTTTTCTAAGTCACCGTCTGCATGACTTGGGTTTTATACGGGCCGGGCGAATTAGGGAGACTGCACTGAAAGCATTCGTCACTGGACGACTCCGCTTCTTCCCTCTAGTGAATGAGTTTAAGGAAATCGCCCAATCCTGTGACTGGGTCCTACGACTGTTGCGCCCACGCGGTAATGTTGTGCAGCCGTTTAAATATTATGCTCTTTGCTGGTTGCTGGGTGCAGATCTGGAACAACTCAGGCACTTTCATCCTGGACTTGATCCTGATCCATCAATTAAAGACAGCTTGAGGGGCGATTTCGAGGTTAGCAGCTTTGCTGAGATCGCCGTTGAGGCTCACCGATCAGCCTTTTTGAGGAGTACCGAATCCAAGTGTCATGACAAGCCTGGCTATACTTGGCTTTACCGTCACGATAGAGACTGGTTAGCGCGATATGTGGAGGATCATCCATTTCTCCGAGTACGAGGACCTTTAGTCGATTGGGGAGCGAGAGATTCAGCCCTAGCGCGAGAATTGTTGGAAGCAAATGATCTGCTGCGGTCCGCTGAGGGTAAACCGCAGAAGATAACTCGCGCCGCGTTAGCCCGACAGATATCGAATGACTACGATTTTTTGAGGAGGTCGTCTCTATTTCCAATAAGTATCAAACTGTTGAACGACCTATTAGAATCTGACCACGATCACCAAATAAGAAAAATACAATGGGCAGCTACAACATATCAATTGACTACGGAGTGCGCGTTAAGCGTTGTATACCGTTTTGCTGGAATTAGAACTCCCCGCGTTTCCAATGCCGAGATTTGCCGCATTCTTTCTTTCGAGTCGTAGTTGATTGTAGGAAATTAAAGCTGTCGCAGGAGCCGGGGGGATCTCACCAAACGGCTGTTGTGTAGGCTGTCGTCACCCATAGGCGCATCTTCCTACCTCCCGCACTTGGCTTCCCATGTCGCGAGTAGAAAGAGCGCTGTGGACCCTGCCAGGTTCACTGCTAACTCCGCGTGGCGAGGGGCCGGCTTCACACCGCCGCGTCCTTTACCATGGGCATCGCTGAGGCGGTTCCTCAACGCGCCCAATCCCTCGATGACAGCCGTGCAGCCTCCCAGGATTTGTTTGAAAATAACCTCCTCATGCTGCGCTTTTGTGAGGTTCAGCAGCGATGCAGTCTGCTTGTAGAGCTTGTTCAGGTCTGGCACTGCGTCGAGGTCGCGCTCACCAGCCTCTTCCAGGATGTGCTTGCACACCGACTCCAGCAACGTTCTGGCCACTGTGATCGCGCCCTCGGGATCCGTAGCGCGGCGTTCCAGCGCTTTATTCCATGCATTGCGTACGTGCTCAGCGTCAAAGCGATTCAGCGCCTCAGACACAATTGCGTCAGACGGGTGTGAATCGTTGGATTCCGCGAGTTCGACGAGTTTGCTGAGCTCATCCCAAATAAACTTTCGACGCTCTGCGTAGGAGGGGAATTTTGGCTGAATGAATCCCCAGAACTGATCCAGGTTACGGCATCGCTTAACCCAGGCGGGAGCCAGTGAGGCCGCTCGCGTATCGTCGAGCACTCTTTGCCGGATGAGGGGGTAGCACCGCTCGTCATCGTCATTACCGTTGCCTGTGGAACGGTTGATATAGAACGACTGCAACTCGTCTACGTCATCAATCAGAGACACCGGTTATCACCTACTTATCAGACTTCAAGGTATTGATCACGAGGCTGAATGAGGTTAGGCGGCCTTCGATATGACACACACAGCTCGGCCTGCCTCCTCATTTGTGCGGACGGCACCTGCCTCTAGTTAAGGGAGAGGCTAACCACCTCTGAACCCATGAACTCCGAGGGAAGATTTGCGGCCAAAGCGGCTAGGAGTGCCAAGGCTCTGGTCTTATCACGCAGCGTGAGAGGGCCTTTCTTACCCTCCTTTGTCTTTCCGGGCGCGTCAGGTCGGAACCAGCCGACGACGATCTGCGCAGGGTCAATGGCGAAGCTTTGCAACAGTTGGCCATCAGCTTTTCGTATAATCCATTTTTCTTCGCTTGGCATTTGATCTCTTCAATCCTTTCGAGGCTACGAAGCCATTACTGTCAGCGAGCGGGTCACTGAATGGGTATTGCTTCTTGCAGGTTTAGCTTGAACGATTGATCCCGCTAAAAGGGTGGGCCATCGTTCAGCAGATCACCCAGTGTTTTCTTCGCATGCCCTTTATACGATTCAAGCCCGGCGAAAACACTGTCAGGTGCGGCAGGTGCAGAAACGCCGAAAACGTTGGTCAGTGCCTTGTCGACCGTTGGGTTTGATCGAACGGCGTGCTGGGTGTGCCCAGGGTCGATCTGGGTGAACCCTTGCAAGAGTGCCTCCAGCATGATGATCTTGCCCGCTAGAGCTTGAGAACAGTAGGCGTCTTGTAGCCCGCCAAGCCCGGCAAGTGCTCGTTTATCGCCGGTAAGCACTCTTGCATTATCCGCGCTGGCGGCTGCCGCGAAGAGAAGTGCCTCCCCGGTATCAATACCGGGCGAGCCGTTCAGTCTTTCAAGCAGTTCAACGTCAACAGGCTCAGCCGAAGCTGGTATTGCGGCATCCAGAAATGCCTGTACTCGGTCTGCGACTTCTTCTGTTTGGCACAGCTCAAGGCGATTCCGTTTTGGGAGTAGCTTATACCTAGCAGAGTCCAGCGCGATCAGGTCAACCTGGCCTGTAAATAGCGCGGGAAGGTGTTCAAGTATTCCGTATTGAGCAAGCTTCAAGATCACATCGTTGTCGACGAAGAGTTTGAGCGCCATTACGAAATCCTTTTCAAGCAGGCATAACGCGGTGGAGTAGAGCCGCTGTGTCGCTGGGAAGTACGCTTTCCCTGAGGCGACGCCACGCAAGGTCATTCACGACCATGCCTGCTGGCTCAAGTCCATTTTGCATCATGTTGAGCGCTGCGATCGCCATCGGCCAAGCATCATTATGCTTGGCATAATTGAGCACGATGTGCCCCGGATCTACCTGATTGGCGATCCCGTAAGCCATGGCGGCATCAACTAACCCGGAGGCAGAAGCGCGTTTGCCTTCCGTTCCATACGTGGCATTTTCCCGACCATTTAGCATGGTGATCGCAAATCGGTCCGCCGCTTGCTCGTCCTCATCGGGGTCGTCCAGCGCGTAGGACTCTGTGCCCAATGTCTCGTCGATCAGGATTTCGTCAGGTTCAATATGCCCAAGAGCACAGTGGCCGATCTCGTGGGAGATGATGAATGACTGCCAGGCCCAAGAAGTGCTTTTTTTCGAGAGAATGATAACGGGGCGGCCCTCGACATGAGTGACCATGCCATCCATCTTGGGTAGTCCGTCACCGACATTATCGAGATAGATGACCGGTACACCGTGTCGCCAGCAAGCTTGAAGCAAGTTCCGCAGCCCGAGCCACTTGCCAGGTTCATGCTTGAATATCTCCGCTCGTAATTCCAGAGGATCTTTAGGAAACGGCGTGTAGGGTAGGGGTGTGGCGTAAGCGGCTGACTCGGCGGCAAACATCGCCAAAGAAGTCGCAGCACTCAGATTGCGGGAGCGATTTGGAATCGACCGTTTGTACTTCACGTCGCGCCGTCGCAAATCTTCGAGTCCAGGTGACTCTGAGACCAGAGGGCTGACGCGGAGCCCCAAGCGTTTGGCCAGAATGGATGCAACCTCAAGAGTCGCACCGGAGTCCCGTAATACGTCAGGAGTCACCCATTCAGGGAGGAGGGAATGCTGGAATTCCCGTGGGTAGCCCGCAGATTCCAGCACCCCGAAAATTCGGTCGATTTGTGTGGCCGGCATGTCGACCTCCCTTTGTGTTGCTCTTAGCCCTCAGGCGCCGAGTGATTGTGTACATCAAGTGCCTTGAGGCTTCGGAGTACCTTAATCAGCGCCCGGGCATGCTCATCTGAGCCATCCCATAGTGCCATTATCGCACCCTTGAGCTCTGTCTCCAATGACCCGGAAGGACTCGGCTTGGGTAATTCATTTAGGCCGTAAAATCGACACAGCTTATTGAATTGATCGCTAGCTCGCCGACGACCCGTAGGCTTGTTGCGAAGCCTCCAGATCGTTGGTTGGGAAACACCGCTATCCCGCGCAACCTGACCATCACTCCGCGTGTCCTTCCTGAGAACAGTGAGCAGCTCATCGTAAGCAATTTTCATGGGTGAGTTATTCATCTTATTCACTATATTAGTATTCAAATTGAAAGTGAATAGATTATTTGGTACACTCATGGTGTAACCACCCTAGGAATCACCCGCATGCTCCCTTCAACTTTCTGCTGGACCAAAATGGGCGTTGAGTCAGGCGAGGGCCTCGATCTAATCATTCGCCGCAAGGATTGGGAGCGTCAGTTGGGGGATGGGCTGTTCTTCTGGGGAATCGGGCAGTCTCTCGGTGAGAATGCTCGGGATGCTGCCGCGTCGGTTAATGGCGACATGAAGGTCGTGTTTTCGCCTATGGCCAGTAAGGCCAAGGACATAGATGTCACGCCAGGGGATGTCTTCGTATGGAACAGTTGGGTCGACGGCACCGGCAAGCACCATCCCCTGCCAGCGCACGTGCTGGTCACGAGCCGCGCTGACCTGCCATCTGGTCGGCGCAAGACCAGCCATTATGCTCTGGTGTGCAGGTCAGCCACTCCTTTGGCGGGGGCAACTGAGCTTGAAGTGACTGCGGCATTCCTGCGTAATTTTTCAAGCGACAAGTCGTTGGGCGCTTCTCAGGTAACTGCTGTCGTCCGTAACGCTGAATATGCCCTCACTGGCAATGTGGCCAAGAAGTATGCGGTGAGTTTCGTTGCGGATATGGAAGCGCCGTACTCGGTCCAGCTCTCGAATCCAGAGCTTCTGTCTCACTCGGATGTTCAGGATATTGGCGAGGTTTCAGCTTCGGGAAACCTCGGTGATTGGGGACGTCTGGTCTCTCGCTTGCGCAGCAAGCGCAAGCCAGAAAGCCGCGCGCCTTTCACGCTCGATTTGTTTGGTATGGATCAGGGGTTGCCTGCGACAGCGTGATATCTGGAATTTTGGCGACCTTCATGAAGTTCGTCATCACATCGTGCCCAGGCAGCGCAGCGTCCAGGAAGTAAAGCGAAGCACCAGATTCAAACGCATAGGTCCATGCCACTTGGCATTGCAGGTCGACGTGGCGATTTAGGTCTACGCGCGATGGCAGCGGCCGTCCGGCAGCATCCGCTTTGATACGAGCTTCAAGAGTGGCAGCGTCTGCGTACAAACAGGTGATAACGTCTGGGGATAACCGAGACAGCATCTCTTTAGTGAACGGCGTAACCCTAAAGCCGAACTCCTCGATGGTCACGGGGTGCGAGTCAACTACGAGGAATCCATCGCGCTGTCTGAACGACGTAGCCTTTTCGATCAGTTGCTCGTCGACAAGCGCGACATCCTCCCTGGTGATGATCTTGGCGGACTGCTCTCGCATGTCGTTCTGGGTCAATTGCCCTACTCGCGCTGAGGTTACACGAGCAAGCTCCAGACTGTAGGTGAATACCTCTACGTCCTTTGCATAAGCCGCCACACGGGCAGTAAGTGTTGATTTTCCAGTCGCAGGAGCGCCTGTCAGGTAGATGATCTTCCCCATCTCGGTGCTCCCTGCATTACCGAAGGAATACGGCAAACGGATCCTTTACCCGAGCTACCAGCCCGATTTGTTTGATGATGCGCTGTTCCGGCGGTGGTGGAATATCCAGCTCGTTGTAAATCAGGCAGCCCTTGTCGTTCTGACCTTTGATGTAGTCCGAAGCCAGCTTGCCTCGGGATTGCCCCAAGCCAACCTCGAATTCCTTTAGATTGACCTCGAACTCATCCACCTCCAGGTCATCCAGCACCAAGGCGAACCGTGAGCCGCGCACTTCGATACCTTTAGGGACGGCCTGCCAGTCAACTCCATCCTCTGAGTATTGGGACGCGGCAACTGGCGGAGCGGAGTGCTTGGAATTCATCTCGTTCATGATGATGAGCAGGTGTTTGCCGACCTGGGCCATGGACCTACCGAAGGGCTGAACCATCGTTCGTGGATGGCATGAGCTACCGCCATAGCCCCAAAAAATCGACCCGGCTTCTTCGTACTCTCTTTTTTTCCGGCGTACGATGTCTTCCAATGTCTCGGAAGCGTGAAGGCCAACCTTCATGAAGATTACGCCTTGGCCATTCTCAAGTGGATTAGGCATCTGGTACCTCCTTGTACTGTTCGAGGGTGTATCTCTGGTCCGCTTCTTTCGCCACGTTGAGAGTCGGCGTCTCGCGCACGTATTGATAGGTGAGAGGGTTGTTCTTGCCGTAGAAGTTGCGAAGGCGCGCTGGGGAGAGCTTCTCGGACGACTTCTCCATCAGCCCCGGCTCAACCCGTCGAAAAAGGCAGGAGCATGAACGCAGATCGGGCGCGTCATCCAGGTGGTATAGGTGTAACTGAGGGAGCATTTCCGCTACGACGTAGCCCAGCTCGATGGCTCTTTTCTGAGTGTCTCGAAGCACCTCTTGTGTCCAGGCAAGCTCCGGATCGTCTGCAATGACTACGATCCCCAGACCTTTCGCATTGGTGGCCTGGCTACCGCGCTCCAAGAAAGCGGTGACGCTCTGACCATCATTACTTGCACCCCATGGCGGGTTGATGTGGAACCCGTCATACGCTCCAAAGTGCTCGCTCGGTAGTGGGTCGGCGACGTTATACAGCTCCGCAGTAATATGGACTTTATCTGCCAGTTTCTCCCCGAAACGCCGAACGGAATTGACAATACGCTCATCGAAGTCGAGCAAAGTGATCGATGACGGGCCGTAGTCCACGACCTCCTGAGCCTTCAAATGAGCCGCCGAGAGAGCGATGCCATCTCCGTCTCCGACGAAGACTACCTTCTTACCATTGAATACCCTGGCCACGTACTCAGCCTGAATAACCATGTCGGCTACTTTCATGTAGATCTGATCAAATTCCCGCAACGGGGCGGGGCGATTCATCACCACGTCTGAGATACTGTTGATGGCACGCCGCAAATCGAATTTCACATCCGTCTCCTTGAGTCACTGCTCTGCCTCCTTGGCAACCGGCAAGCATCAAGTGCTGGCCAAGGGCTAGCCCAAGAATAGTATTGGATCCATTGCCTTGGAAGGCCAGTACTGCGGTTATTTTCCTATCAGGTTGACCGCTGATCGGCGAACGAGGTGAACCGTGCAAAGAAGCGCATCCTTGTTGAGGGGATGAGCGTTTGAAGAAGGGGATAGCTATTGCTCTGAAGCCAAGCTGACGAAGTGTGTTGGAGAGGTAAAACGGTGATGCTGGGATGTACCCGCAGTGTTGTCCAGACGGCAGTTCTCTGCACGAGTTAGCCATCGGCGAACAGCCGGAGCTGCTCAGTTCGAAGTTGAGGATTGAAGCTCTTACAGCCTGATATTGACTGGCGAGAGTGCCACTGACGGCGACACAGGGCGTTAGCCGCCAAGTCCCTTTTCCTCAATCAGCAAGCGCTTGTGGAGATGCTGGTAATGAAGATCACTGAGCTAGTGAATGTTGAGTGCGTTGTCGATGTGAAGTGCGACATATGTGGCACCTCAACGCGCATCGAGGAACACGGATGCCAGTTTGGGACGCTACAAGCTCACTGGGGATACGGCACCTTGCATGACGGAGAGCGATACGAGATCCATCTCTGTGAGCGTTGCTTCTTCCAGATCCTGGCAAATCTCAAGGAGCAGCGGCGAGCAGAACAGATGTTCAGTGATGACCTGGCAGAACACTCCAGCGATCTTGGCCTCGTTGCCAGGAACGACTTTTTCAACGAGTCCGGTCGCTGATATGGGCGATTGGAGGAGCATGTTCGGTTTGGCAGAAGAGTGTGGTTGAGTCCGACCTAGGGGGGCATATGAAAGGGCGCCGAAAGGCCAAGACCGACAAGTGGATGCTTCGCGATAAGTTCATCCGGGAAGCCCGGGCCAGTCTCTCCTCTAGGTCCGGTGCCGGTCGTTTTTTAGACATTGCGGCACAGACGCTGCTCGATGAACCTGTCGGGATACTCGCTGGAAGCCGGAATGCCGCTGATAAGAGGCGAGAAGTCATATGACCGTTGGCGCCGATGCTGAATTGATCCAATTGCCTAGGTATCGCTGACCCATTCCGTCCTTGGCGAACCGGTGCCTCTGCCGAGTTTGTCCAGATTCCGAGGGGGCAGTCGTGCGTGATAGCATGATCAATTCGGTGTTAGCATCACCAAGCATGGGCCTAACGTTCTCTACTACCCGTCCATAGCCGCCAGTTACGGACGGCTCATTTCGAAGCTCTCTGTAAGGACAGCGGGATTTGGGCATCTGCCCCTTCCACGCCATGCACCCCTAAGGTTCTATAAAAGCTGAGGAATTGATCTGAGAACTCCTCGGTCAGCCCTTGCTGGGTCGATTTGCTAGACCTGATTACTAGGAAGCCGGTGTCAATTCTCACGGAAAGGGGCCGGGCCACGAGCCCTTTTCCGGCGAAATCTTCAGCTGTAGGCGGATCGACGATGCTCACCCCCAAGCCCTGTGCGACCAGCATGAGGTGTGAGTAAGGCTCGCTTCAAGGCGGGCAACTCTCGGCACTAGGGCAAGAGCCAGTTGCACCCCAGATGAAAAGATCGACCCTGGCCGCATGGAGATGAATCGCTCGCCTGCAAAATCTGCAGGATTCACCACCTCAAGCTGAGCCATTGGATGATCGCTAGGCATTACTGCCATAGCATCCATCTCCACAGCCTCCATCTCTACTCCATGAGGGTTAAGCGGCCCCTCCGCGTATGGCCCAGCCAAATGCTGATACTCCCATCCACGAAGGGTGGATCTTCGTTCCGCTCGATGGACTGAAGCAATAGGCAGCTATCGACCCAAAACGGACAGTCGCGAGGGACGGCCTTAAGGCGATAGCTTCCTCATCCCGCTGTCTCTTTTACCACCCCAACCTTACCTGACGCTTCCCTGAACTGGGTATGCAGGCTCAACTGCTTCTTTCTACGAATGCCTTCCACCTCATGGTCAGACCCCGCTGGTACTCCTCCCGCGAGGTCGTGGTCATGCGCGCTTGGGAACCAGCAACCCTGCAAAACTAACAAATGTTAGGTAGGTGTTGACATGCCGGAAGGCTAGGGATACTTTAGCCACACCTAACGAACGTTAGGTAGAAATTTCTCTTTCTTCTGGAGCTGACCATGACCGCTAAACTGCAACTCTTCACATCGCCATCCGCTTTTCCCAACCCTCAACGCCTGCGTCTGTTCATGCACGAAAAGGGAATAGCGGACCAGTTCGAAGAAACGATTTATGACATGGCACCCGGGGGCGAACAGCGCGGGTGGCGTCACCTCAATATGAACCCATGGGGTGAAACGCCCACGCTGAAACTCGCAGATGGCAGCTTCATTTCCGAAACGGCCGCTATCGTTCGCTATCTCGACCAGTCCTATCCGGGCCGCAAGATCATGGGCGAGACCGCGTTGGAGCAAGGACTCGATAACATGTGGGATAACCGGATCTGGGTGCATATCCTGTATCGGATCGTGACGGCGTTTCACGTGTTGCACACCGGGCTGGGCTTCAAGCTTGAACTGACAAAGAATGAGGCGTGGGGCGAGCACTGTCGCAAGGAAGCCTTGGCCCATGCAGCGTTGGTCAATCGTCATCTGTCCGATGGCCGTGAGTGGTTGCTGGGCGGCGATGCTCCAACATTCGCTGACATCACGCTGGCAACCGCGATTGCCTTCTCCAAGTTCCCGGTGAACGCGACCCCTCTGGATGAGCGTTTCGAGTTCCTCGATGCCTACTGGCAGCGCTGGCAGAAACGTCCCAGCTTCCAGGCTGCCTATGCTGATCGGAGCAGCGGAATTCCGGAGCTGGATTCGCCGTCTGAGTGACATCTTGCTGGGTGAGTAGAGTCGTCGGGATCGCAATGCATGGCGCTCCCGACGGAGCTATTTGTGACCCGGCGCGCGGGGGATGCCGGGATGTGTGACAAGGCGCCTCATCTGCCGGTGACCGTTCCATATCGCCGCTACCTAACAAAAGGTAGGCTTTTTGATTTAGCATGGCGATCTTCCGATAACCCATCCAAAGACGAAGGCAAAGCAATGACGATCAACGCCCGAGAAGCCATTCTGCTGGCGGCACGAAACATCGCCCAGTCCCAAGGCTACAACGGCTTGAATTTCCGCGATCTGGCCACTGAGGTGGGAATCAAGCCCGCGAGTATTTATTACCACTTCCCAAGCAAGGCTGATCTTGGTGTGGCTGTCGCCAGGCGTTACTGGGAAGACGGTGCTGCCGCACTTGAAGTGATCTCTCTGGAAACGCCAGATGCACTCGATGCACTGCGTCGTTTTCCCGAGATATTTCGTCGCTCACTGGAGGCCGATAACCGTCTCTGTCTGGGCAGCTTTGTGGGCGCTGAAACTGATAATTTGCCGGAAGAGATGACGCAGGAAATTCAGGCTTTCGCGGAGGTGAATGTAGCTTGGCTAAGCAGACTTCTCGTAGCGGCCAACGTATGCAAGCCAGAAGATAGTGAGAAGCGGGCTCGTGCGATTTTTTCGGCCGTGGCGGGTGCCCAGCTTATTGCCAGAAGCCGATCAGACATCTCGCTATTTGACACGCTGATTGATACCTATCGAGCATACGGACCCTTGCCAGATTAAGTTGTCGCATCGGCCAAAGCGGTTGCTCGATGGAGGTTACAAAGCGAGTTTCAATTTCTGGATACGCATTGGGAAGCGTGTCTACCCGCATCACATCATCGTCACCTTGCTTTAGAAAGACAAGAAGTTGCCGCACTCGCAAGTGACCGTGAATCTGGCCAGCCGATGGGCCTGATCATCAGGGGGGAATGCCCACTACTTTACGAATTATGTCGCCATCGCACGAGGTGAACGTCTGGCCGATAGATAGCTCTAGGCTTAGCAGTCACTAATCAAAAGCGCAGCCTCACCTTTGCCCTGCACCAGTCTTGCGTCCGCCAACAATCTCCCTAAGGCGTATTTCTTCTCGTATCTGGCCAACAACATTGGCGACGGAGCGGCTAGACGCCAATTCGACCCGAGAGATCCCCGCAATTGTCAGCAGTAGCTCTTGGGTATCATGGTCGTAGATCTGGACACCGATTGAACCGTAAGGATCCAGGTTGCAAATACACCTATCCGGCAAAAATGCGTTTTCCAGCAGATGTTTGATTTCAAGGTCCGAGAGCATGAGATTTCTCTCCTCTTGATCGTCGATGTGCATGTGAAGCGGGTGGGAGGTCAGACGCGTCTGGCAACGGTATGCGCCTATGAATCCTGACGCAAGCGTCTGCACGCGAGAGAGCGACTGCTAATTTCGCAAACTGAGGCCTTTTGGTCAGAAGCTGCTGGCTACACTTTCGCCCGAAAGGCCAGAAGGGCATGGATAAAATGTGAGTACAACCCACCGCAGCAGCTGTCACCCTGTCTGAGCTTTAACTGTGTCAGAGCGCCTGACAAGCGCTGCGGGGTGGTCAGTCTCGTTGTATCAGGCGCTGGAAACCTGTGTCACGTATTCTCGATCTCACCAAGGGTATTAAATCTATTTGCTGCGCTGCGGCTAGCTCCTGGGTGGGCCACGCGAGTGAAGCTCACTCATTCCACACTAGGCAGTTTCCTTTTGGATTGGTAATTCACTAATTTGGATGGGGAATTTCCTGGTGGTAGGACGATCTCTGTGTGGTGACCTTCTTTTGCCGAGGAGAGAAAGCATGGCGCAGGAACACCACTACCGAATCGACTATTTGCTGGATGGCGCCTACAAGTCTTTCTACATTCGGGCTTCCAGAATGGATAACGCGGAAGCATGGCATTGGGCTACGGTAGATGCAGGGATTGGACAGTTACCGAAATACAGGACAGATCCGATCTGCAAGTTGAGCAAGCCTCAAGCAGAAAGACATGGCATCACGGATGTAGAATGGCGCAAGGCTTGACCTGACAGTTCCATGTGACAGTACTGCCTCGCATATCGGAATGGCTCGGACAGATTTTCAGGGCCGCGCGCCGCTTGGATAAAGCTCATGCAGCTAAAACTTGTCGACTTTGGCGTCCGCTGAGTGTGATCCCCACCGGACGCCAGGGTTGAATCAACCTTTACTGTGCTCCTTTGAGCTGGGTGGCTGCGCTACTCCTCTTGGACCCGCGATACCCCATATCACGAGCCCGATCACTGGTAACGCCAAGATAACAATTGCCCAGCCAAGCTTTGTGCCTGATGATTTGGTCGTGTGCCAGATACTTGCGATTGCCCAGAGGTCGACCAGTAGGACGATAACGCCTATGGCGACCCACAATAACGTTGGTTCCATATCACACCTCCCAGGCCGGTCAGACGGCAGGAACAGTAGACGATGCAGTAGGATCGACTTCCGGCACTGCGATGTTGTTTCCACCTGGCGTCAGGATGACCTTGCGGCAATCCTCCTGCTTTTTATCGAAAAGCTTGTAGCCCTCGGCGGCCTGCTCCAACGACATTCGGTGAGTGATAATGGCTTCGGGAGAAAGCCGCCCAGTCTCGATGTGCTCCAGCAGCTCAGGCAGAAAACGTTGCACGTGAGTCTGGCCCATTTTGAACGTCAGGCCTTTGTCGAAGGCGTCGCCAAACAGGAATCCGTGAATGAAGCCGGAGTAAACTCCCGGCACGCTTACAACCCCACCCCGCCGTACAGCAGCGATACATTGACGCAGCGCCTTGCCACTGCTGCCCTCCAGCTTTAACGTGGCGAGGACGGTTTCGGTGGTACTGCCTTTCGCTTCGAAGCCCACGGCATCGACCACACCGTCTACGCCACGCATGCCAGGTGTCTGGCGGATGATGGTATCCGCAGGGTCGTCATCTTCATCAAAGTTAATTGGAATCACCCCGTAGGCCTGCTGGGCGTAGGCGAGCCGGTAGGGATGGTGGTCGACCATGAAAATCCGGTCGGCCCCCAGCATCCGAGCGACCGAAGCACTGAGCAGTCCGACTGGCCCGGCGCCGTAAATGGCAATGCTGGAGCCTTGACCGATGCCGGTATTGGTTACCGCCTGATACGCGGTGGGCAGAATGTCCGAGAGAAACAGAACTTTCTCATCCGCAAGCGTGCCCGGCACTTTGAATGGGCCTGTGTTGGCTTTGGGTACTCGGACATATTCAGCCTGCCCACCAGGGATTCCGCCATACATGTGGCTGAACCCAAACAGTGCCGCTCCGGGCGGAATGGCTTTTTTGTTGATAATCGCGCCACGTCCCGTATTGGTGGTTTCACAGGCTGCAAAAAGATCTTGCTGGCAGAAGAAACACGAGCCACAAGCGATCACAAAAGGGATCACCACGCGGTCCCCCGGCTGTACCGCCGTGACTCCAGATCCGGTTTCCTCAACGATGCCCATGAACTCATGGCCGAAAATATCGCCGTGTTCAACGGTTGGGATTTTGCCTCGATACAGATGCAGGTCAGAACCGCAGATGGCAGTAGCAGTAACGCGCAGGATAATGTCGTCCGCTTCCTCAAGGGCAGGATCGGGCACTGTGTCCACTTTTACGTCGTGTGCGCCATGATAGGTGAGTGCTCTCATAATCAATCTCCGCAGTACGTGGCTATTGTCGATGGGTAAATAGCGGAGATTGACAAGCGGTCCGGAGTTCAGAAGTGAAAGATAAACGGTGGATCAACTGGACGGAACGTCCTGAATATGGGGCGCCGGCAATTGCTCAACAGCAGCTCTCACAAGGTCGTATAGGCTCCTCCATAGTGAAGACGCGTACTGTTTAAAAAAACGTATAAATTGCGCAATGCATGCGCAGCTTGCCGCGTGCATACGCTCCGAGGCGGCTCAGCGATGCCTCTGTGATCAAGGATGGTGTGAAGCGGATCGGAGCCGAGCCTGAACTGCGTCGTCGAACATCATATAGAGCGCTTCGATGTCAGCGGGGCGCAGAGCTTTCGCCTTTTCCAGTCCGAGAATGAACGCCACTTGCATGGCACCTTCACGCTCGATTGCTTCCGGTTCTTCGGCCGCGTTGAGTGCACGCACCAAGTCATCGATTTCGTTCTGAAGCGATTTGGGAAGGCGGAGTGCGCGGAGCTGTTCTTCGAGCATCAAGCATTCCTTTTAGGTGTATCTCACTGGATTCCTGTGACCGACGTCTGGACTCACCAATTTTCGAAATCACAAACTGCTCGTAGAGTATCCCATGCTGCGGAATGTCGGCTGAGCGAATTGTCACCCGTGCAGGCATCGTTCGATGGCAGCACATGGCAATAGCGGTTTCTATCGAATTGTCAAAGGTTCTCAGGGCAGCGTTTCGAGAGATATGCGCCTGCTGTGCGGGTTGGTCCTGTCAAACGATCTGCTGGCCTAGTCTCCTCGCGAATGCTGTGTAGGCGCCGCGTGAGAAGCGCCGGTCGGGTCGTCGATCTGTATGACCTTGCCATGCCGCCAGGCGTCGGCCCCAGGTGACGGTTCCGGCGCGGCAATATCCGCGCGTGCAGCTCGATTGGCTTCACTGCTGATGCCGAATCGTTTGTCTCGTTCGCTGACCATTTGTGGGTCTGCCTGTCCGTCGGCCGTGAAGCCCATCATGAGTTGAGGCACTCCCAATGGAAGCGTTTTGTCCTGGTCGGTGTGCCAGGTGTGCCAAGTCTTGCCATAGGTGTTCACGAGCTTTTCCATCAGTGCATGTTCAGCAGGTTCAGGAATACCGGGCGCGATGAGCTGACCTGATTTCACTTCGTGTTTGTGGCTGTGCCAGAGCGCTTTTTCACCTTCTGGCAGTTGGGCAAAGAGTGCTGCGCTGATGATGTACTCAACGCCCATCAGCTTAGCGTCCTTGGTGTTGCCGTCGAAAATGGCGCACTGGATGACTTCCTCGTTCAGCACCGAACAGTAGTGATGCGCTTCCATCTGCGCCTGGCGGTTGCCGTTATAGAAGTGGAATCCGTCCAGGTAAGCATTCAACTGGTCGACTGGGGCACGACTTTGCAAAATGTCAGCGCCTGTCTCGAGGGCTTTGGTCATCGGCATTGCCGGCTTTCCCGGAGCATCGACAGGGGAAGGTGAACGGTGATCAGAGCAGGCCACCAATGCCGCCAGGGTTATGCTCAGGCAGGTTAATTTGCTTACAAAGGATGACTTGGTATACGCGGTAATTCTCATCGCAGATTCTCGTTCGATGTCTCGTATCGCCTAGGCTGATGGGAGCATCCGCCCAAGAGCGCTGACTGCGGCATGTTACTCATTCCCACTCATGCCTCAGCAAAAGGTCTCCACGCTCAACAACAGTCAGCGTGGTGGGAAACCTTGCACTCAGCCGCGTTCATGCCCAGATCGCGGTTTCGCTATTGATCTCGGCGACAGTGGTAGCGTTGTACTGACGTTGCCGATGAAGGTCGTCACGCGTCTTAGAAAAATTAAGCTTTCTGGACCTAAGCTTCCTGAGCACGATTCCGGATACCTTGAAGGTGCCACAGTCCCGGCACGTTACAAGCTCGCCCATCGGGCTCAATTCGTTTTGGGCATCAAGCCCACAGAGGTAACATTGCATACGATTCTCCTTGTGAGGTTTACATGCTGCCGACGGTTGCGCTCCTCCTTAAAAGCGACGTAGGTCGCTTGGCTGGGCTTAATCCCAGCCTAGTTTCTTGATCTCCCTTCGATATGGCGTCTCGATCTGTTCGGGCACGTTTTCCATATAAAATTTCGCATGTGCCAGCGTTTGTCCATCCAGGCTGATCAGGTACGAAAGGACGTCGTCAAGCGAGGGAATGAGTCCTTCTACATCCTTGAAGCGAGGCGGTAAGGCGGTCCAGATAACTGCATCTAATTGGCGATCTGCCGCCCATTTACCCAGAACCCCTACGGTCAGGCTGTTAATGGTGAAGACACCCACGCCATCCTCTCGATCAGAAGGGATTTTTTCCCGTCTGCGTAAGGCGGTTACTGCCTTGTCAAGGTGTTGGAAGGCCAGTGGTGCCCATAGCACTTGGCATGGCGGCGCATTGAGGCAAATTGCAGTCGCCATTTCGCCGCCATCCCCCACGCGTGAGAATTCGATTGGCAAAAGAGGACCGTCAGCTTGCCAGTCGGATGCGAGTACTAGCTCTCCAGGGTTCCAGATCAGAGAGCCCCAGCCAAGACAAGCGATTTTCATATGTTTCCTTCGTGAAGTCAGCTCGCGGGGTGCGATCTGAAAATGCTGAGCTGCGTGCCCTATGGAGCTAAGCGCCTTGCGCGCCACATAACCCTGCTGCAACGCCTCGGTACCTTGCTGCCAACATTTGTGCGCTGGCCTCTCTGAAGCGAGTTCGAGCGGCGTTGTAAATATGCATCCGGTGTTCCTCAGCCCAGGCCCTAAGCGCAGTAATGAATCTGGCCGCTAAACCGACCTCCCGCAGCCCGTGAACAATGTAATGAGATCGGAACTAGAAATGAGCAGGAGCCCGGTCAATCAGTAATCTGCGAAATGTGTTTCGAGCGTATTCATGTCCGAATCCTTCCGGAAATGAAAAAGGGATGCCTGCATGACAGGCATCCAATCCCTCGGAGAAATCAATTAACGTCTTTGCCCGGAGCCATACCAGAGCCAAGATCTGCGCCTGTTACGGGACTTGCGGTAAGGTCTGATTTGGTACGTTCTTTCATCATCGTTAGGGTCACAGCATCCGCTTCAGTCAACTCAACCGTAGCTTTCCCATCGCCACCATCGACCGCGGGCTGTGGATTCTCGACATACTGGAAGTCTGCATCGCTGTTCCATGGGCCCCGTACGTTTGGCTCGCCATTGGACATGCTGAAATAGGTGCGAGAAAACTCAGGCATGCCTGGCAACTTGCCTTGAGGGAAATTTGGCTGGATGGAATGCAGGGCTTTTTCGAACGAAAGCTGGTGCGCGATTTCACGCGTCATGAGGAACCCCAGAGCATCCTTGATGCCAGGGTCGTCTACTACGTTCATCAACCGCTCATACACGATCTTGGCGCGGGCTTCAGCCGCGATGTTCGAGCGGAAGTCCGCAGTGGGCTCAGTGATCGAATCCACGTAAGCCGCCGTCCATGGAACGCCGGCAGAGTTCACCAGCGGCGCGCCTGCGCCGTAGAGGATGCTGGTGATATGCGAATCGTTGCCGGCACCGTTGATGGCACGATAAAGCTCACCTTCCTCCTGGACCCCCTCAGCGAGCTGACCTTTAGCCCCCTTGTTGAGCATGACAATGATTGAACCGACGATCTCTAGGTGACTCAACTCTTCAGTAGCAATGTCCATCAGCAGATCCTTACGACCTGGATCCTCCTCAGCTAATGCTTGAGTGAAGTAGCGTGCTGCGGCGGCGAGTTCGCCTTGAGCCCCGCCGAATTGCTCGAGAAGCAAATTTGCAAGGCCTGGGTTGGGTTCAGAGACACGTACGGTGTATTGAAGGCGCTTATTGTGTAGAAACATTAGGCTTTCCTCTGGCTCAGGTTTAGGGCGCATTGCCTCTGCGGGCAACAACGCTTGCATAAGTTTCGAAACAAGGCAGCTAGAAAAATTTCGGGCGTTTCATGCTTCGTATGACGAACGGTCAGAAGTCTGGGGACCGGAATGGCGCATGCACAAAAGAAAGCCCACCGGAGGTGGGCAAATGGGAGTATTGACCAATTATTCAGGCAGCCCGTGCAGCCACTGGCTAGTTTTTGCACTCCCGATAACGTGGCGTTTTGCTACAGCGGTATAGTCAATCCCCCCTTGAAGCGTTGAACAAAGAGAGCAATGATCATCCCTCGTTTCAACGTTTCAACATGAGATTAAAATCCAACAGCGCGTTGGTACTTGGTTTCGTTAGACGGCTGGTAGGGGTCGAAATAGACCTTCTGTCTTTGCACCTTAAATGTCTCAAGAGCTTACGACTCATCTTTTGGCAAGCGTGGCAGCCTGGTTACCACCTTGCTCCGCGATCGCTGACAGCTTTTCATCCGCCGCCTTCTCCTCGGCCAAGGTTTCTGCCAGCAGATTTGCGGCATCGGTCATGCCCAAGTGTTTGGCCATCGCGATCAGCGTCCCGTACGAGGCGATTTCGTAGTGTTCGACCTTCTGGCTGGCTCCTATCAGAGCGGCATCGAGCACTTCGCCTTTTTCAATCTCATCGAGCAGCTCTTTGCTTTCCTCAATCAGACCTTCCATGGCAACACACTTCATTCGCTTGAGCTTCAAACCTGCCTGCTCCACAAGCTGATCGATGCGTTCGATCTGACCATGTGTTTCCTCAAGGTGTGAGGTGAAAGCTTCGGCAAGTTTAGGATTTGTTGCTGCTCGGGCAAGCCGGGGGAGGGCCTTGGTGATCTGCTTTTCTGCGCTATAAACGTCTGAGAGTTCATGAATGAACAGATCGTCGACAGTGGTTCTAGCCATGGGAAGTTTCCTCATCCATTGATAATAGAAAAACTGTTTTCCCGGACGTTCACGTCCAGTTGTTAAGCTCGACCAAGCGCGTGAATTAACGGTTCCAGATTGATCTTCGTGCTGCCGACGAATGGCGTTTGGAGATTGGTTCGTTTCAATTTGACTGAACCATGGATCCAGCGGATTGCTCAAAAAGGTGGGCAATCGCCTTCTCGTTTATCAATAAAGGATTGATCACATGGCACATTTCATTAAAACATCAGCTCTTGCGCTTATGGTGACGCTGGCCGGCCAGGCATATGCCGCTCAGGACAGCGATGATTTTGTGGAAGACGCTTCTGCCAAAGGCGTTGCTGAAGTGGAAGCCGGTAAGCTAGCGCAGGAAAAGGGCAGTGCCGCCGACGTGAAAAGCTTCGCTGAAATGATGATCAAAGATCACACTGCCGCGAATGCCAAGCTCAAATCGATAGCGGATTCGAAAAAGCTGAAGGTTTCCGATAACGCGCAACTTATGGACAAGGCCAAGTCGATGATCCTGGAGCTGCGCAGCGCCAAGTCGTTCGACCAAGCCTATGCAAATAATCAGGTCAAGGCTCACGAGGCGACGATCAAGATTTTCGAAGATGAGGCAGCCAATGGCAAGGATGCTGAACTCAAAGCTTTTGCTGCCGAGACCTTGCCAAAGCTGAAAGATCATCTGGCTCACGCACAAGCGTTGGCTAAAGCGCACGGTGGTGATGCGGCTAATTAATCCTCATGGTCGCCAGGCCAAGGCTTGGCGACCATCCGGGCGGTATTCGAACGCTCGCAGGCAATCAGGCTCGGGATCGGTTCAAGCCAGACGCTGATGAAGCAATTTCAGATCTCAACTGTGCGATCAGATTTGCGATATCCCGGCTCGTTTGAAGACTCGCAATCGGGATGCCACCGGTCACCAAGTTCGTACCGGCATACTCGTCCATTAACTCAATGGTCAGATCTCCATTCGCATCTGCCGTACATCGGCATTTGAGCGGTAGAAGACCTGATTCAATGATGTGTCGCAGTTCCAGTAATGACATGACCATGGCGTTTTCCTTGTCTGTTTTGTTGTAAACGGTGGACAAAGAGATCGTCAGATAAGTCAGTCAAAAACCTGGAAGCTGGAAAAGGGGCAGCGGCGCTGATTGACCTTCTTCAAGCGGATTCTCCTGCCCTCATCCGGGCATGGAAGTGAGGTAGCATTTCCAGCGCATGGATTGCAGCCTCATGCTGGAGAGTCGCACGATCCCCGAAGAAGCGATGTTTGCGTGTGAACACGCTCACGCGGTCCTCATGTACGAATCCCCATGCAAAGCAGACAGTACCCGCCGGAATCCCGTCCACATCCTCAGTTCCACATAAGCCAGTAGTTGCGATTGCTACATTGGCTGGACTGTCCCGCAGCGTACCTATCACCATTTCCCGAGCAACCTCGACGCTCGTCAGGTTGAAGTGAGCAATAGTCCTAGGATTTACACCTAAGAGTCGCTGCTTAGCTTCGGGGGAGTAGACAACATAGCCACATTCTACCAGCGAGCCGCTACCTGGCACTTCGGCTAGCAGGGCGACGATACGCCCCGCCGTGCAGGATTCGGCGGTTGCAAGCAACAGTCCATGTTGTTCCAGATACTTGACTATCCCAGCAGGATCCATCAACGCGCGCTCCAATGATTGTGCCGATTGCTCAGCTCATGCTTTGGACGACTGGAGCGTTGTTCACGCGGACCTAGGTGGCGGCTCATTAGCATTGCCCAGAGTATTCCTAGGTCAGCGACCGCTGCGACGAAGTCTCGAAACATGACTGGCTTCACCACGTAGGAGTTTACGCCAAGTTCGGAGGCCTGTTGAGGTCTATCGGCTCCTTCGAGTTTGTAAGCATTACAATGAAGATGCTCCGCAGAAGCTCTGTTGTTCTGATAACTTCCAGCGTAAGCGTCCGGCCAAGTCATCTACCCAGCCCCGCAAAGCCAAGACATGGTGTGCACTTAAATTTAAGTGGGCACCAGTTCTAGCCTTTTAAGCGGGTACTTCATGCAGCCAACACGCCGTTCCCCAGAAAGTGACCTCTGCCTGTTTTGAGCCGACTCGCGTTTCGCTAAGGTTTCTCTTTACATCACCGAGAGCTTCGCGGGTACGACTATCGCTGACCTGTAAATCGCCTGCGAGGCTACGGCAGTGCTGATCTGCTCATGCGTTTGCAGCGGTACTGCTTGACCTAAACTCTTCAGAAATAGCTTTGCCGGCAATCTTCGCTACCGCCACCAACCGTTCGGGGGATATGCCGCTGCACGCAGCAGCAGAAAGCCCCCGAAGAGTGATCAGCACGTAGTCAGTCAGCACTTGCGCAGCTTCTGGAAAAGCTCGGTCAAGGTAACTGCGGATCTTCTGGATTGCGGCCTCGCCCAGTTTTTCGGCCATATTTCGGGCGATTGGATCATCCGCGCGCATGCCCTCTGTGATCAAACACCCACGCAAAGTGTTGTCTCCTGCGTATTGCTTTGCAGCAGCGACAAACAGCGACGCCACAGCTTCTGCCGGTGACCGATCCAATCTGAGTAATTGGTCTACAGGTAGCGCGTTTTCGTTGGCGTATCGATGCATTGCTCGTTCGAACAGCTCGGCTTTGCTGCCATAGGCGGCATAGAAACTCGGGGGTTTGATGTCCATGGCCTCGGTCAAGTCAGACAGGCTCACCGCGTCGAAACCGCGCTGATGGAAAAGCACCTGAGATATGGCTATCCCTTGCTCGCGGTCGAAAGGGGGGCGGCGTTGCCGTTTTTTTTCGTTCATGGCTATCTCACAGAGTCGATGCGCCAACTGTAGCGATCGCTACAAAGGATAGCAATCGCAAAGCACACTATCTGATATTTAGTGATCGCTAAAGGTTGTTAGTAGATGCGAAACTATGTAGTGTTCACTAAATAATCCGCTCAATGAGGTATTTCCTATGCGCTTCACGAACAAAGTTGTCGTGGTCACCGGCGGCTCCTCGGGCCTTGGTTTCGCAATAGCCGAAGCGTTTGCCAGTGAAGGTGCCACTTTGGTCATTACCGGACGTCGCCAGCGTCAGCTCGCCGATGCCGTGGGTCGCCTCGGTAAGCATGCGTCAGCCGTGTGCACTGATATCTCTAACCCCGCGGACCTTGCTGCGCTGTTTGATAAAATACGCGTGGCCTACGGCCGTATAGATGTGCTGATTGCCAATGCCGGAATAGGTGCAATCGAGCCTTTGGGAGCAATCACTGAAGCAGGCTTCGATAAAGTATTCACGACCAATGTCAAAGGCACGACCTTCACCGTGCAGGGCTCGCTCCCATTAATGGGCAATGGGAGCAGCGTCCTCATCATCGGTTCGACCGCCTCAATCAACCCTGGCCCTGGTCTGGGCGCCTACGGAGCCACCAAGGCCGCGTTAAGGGCGCTGGTTCGCAGCTGGATTCTGGATATCAAAGGTTCTGGCGTTCGCATGAATTTGCTCAGTCCCGGACCTGTGAACACTCAGTCACTGCGCGATGTGCTTGGCGAGAATGCGCAGCAGGTGATTGATGGCCTAAGCGAAAGGAGCACGCTCGGTCGGATCGGAGAGGCCCACGAGATCGGCCAGGCCGCGCTATTCCTGGCAAGCGATGCGTCAAGCTATATCAACGGTGCCGAGCTATTCGCGGACGGTGGCGCATCCCAGATTTAGAGGGGAATGAACGGCCATGTGCGGTGAACAACAAGCTTACCAGCCGATCAGTCGGTATTTATGGAGTTACTTGATGAGCGATTTTGTGGGGTCTTCAATAGATCATATGGGCATCGGCGTTTCAGACATCTCGCAGGCTCAAGCCTTTTACGAATTACTGCTCAGGCCATTAGGGATCACCTTGGTGATGAAAATTGCGACCGATCCTGCAGGTTCAAAGCCTCGACGGCTGGGATTCGGAGCTGAAGGGAAGCCATTTTTGTGGTTGCATGACTCGCCGACATCCAGTCAGGGGGCGCACATAGCACTGATAGCGCAGAGCCGTGCAGCGGTCGCCGCTTTCCATGCAGCTGGCATAGCCGCTGGCGGACAGGACAATGGGGCGCCAGGTGTTAGGCCTCATTACCACGCCAATTATTACGCGGCTTATGTTCTGGGACCTGACGGAGTGAACCTTGAGGCCGTCTGCCAAGTGGCATCTTGATCTAGATAGCTCAGATCAGCGCAAACAGCCGAAACGCTACGGCATTAAATAGCAGGGATATCCAGCAGCATCGGCACCTATCGATGATTCATCACTCTCTATGACTGCTATTGGCCGGAGTCAGCCGCTTGCGTCGCGGTCATGACGTTTCTACTGCAGCGCTCTGCTCACTGAGCGCCTGATCATTCATGAAGTGTATGACCAACTGACCCGGGAAGTGGAGCGGACGATGGACCACACCGGCAAAGGCTCGTAACAAGCCGAAAGGAACCCGCACGCGTGATCAGTGCCCTAACGCTGAACAGACCTCAGCCGCAGGAGCCCGCCATGTCGTTTGAAAACATCACCCAGGTCAAGGAAGCCCACACAGCCAAGGAAGCCAACCTAATGCTCGATCAGGGCTGGAAGCTGCTGGGTTTCGTTGAAAGTACCAAGGATGGCGGCGTGACGTATGTCTTGGGCCAGTCCGGCGCGGGCACTTCAGCAGAAGTGCTGCAGAGTGGTTTCAAGACCTTCGATCGTGAGTAGCCGTGGCTGTGCATAACGGGTGGAAAGTTAAATAGGCCCCCGCCTTTTCCTAGAAGGCGGGGCCTTTTTCTAGGAGAGCCGCTGCCGATTTCCGATAAACTGGCAACCGATTTTGCCGGAAATCCGTTTGCGCGCAGCTCAACCTCTCACTTGCACAAGGAGCACCCGCATGCCGAACCGACTTGCCGGCAATGAGATCCATCACTCCCCCCATTTAGCAGAAACCGTCATCAGCGCGCTGAACCTGGCCCCGGGGCCTGATAACGAGATGCAGCTCAGGCTTGCCAAGATCCAGACCGCTGACTCCCATGAGGAGCTGCTGAAGGCCTGGCACTACGTCCAGGGCATCGTGCGCGGACTGCTGATCGCGCGGGTCATGACAGCGGATCAGGCGGTGCAGGTGGAAGCTATCCTGCACGCCGCGTGGAGGAAACGCGTCGAGCAGCTCCGCTAGTTGTAACCGTGTGGAGAAATAGTTGCTGTATCGCCGTGGCATCGGCCAGTTGCAAGGCAATGAGTAAGGCGTGAGGTATCCAGCGCTGGCATGCAATCCATTGCAGGAAGTCCAGTGCCTTACATCAATGCAGTGATTTCGCCACTGTGCTGCTTTCGAGGAAAACGTCTAAAGGCATGCTTGATTACCGGCTGGGGCATTCCGTGCATTATGAGGAGACGACCTAAGCAGACAATCCTGACGATCTGCATTTCATTGATGCAGCAGATGCAGACTAGAGGCAGCATCGCTATAGGACAGGGGCCGCTTTTGGCCGAAAGCAGCCACAGCGGACATTCGTGTGTAGCGACGCCTATTCGCTGGGCGCAGTGATCAGGGTGTTGTCAGATACTCAAAATGCGTGAGTCTGAAGGGAGTCGCAAAGTTCTGACAAAAGCGCCAGAAATACATTGAAGGATGAGTCGGACCAACAGGTGCCGAACCTGAGTGATAAATGGATGGACGTCACCGGTTTTCCTGAAAGGCTTCCTTCAATCGTGAACGAATCCTCCGTCGTGAATATCCGTGAATGCACCCAGGCAACACCTGTGTCAGAGATCTGAGGACCGACGCTTCGTCCCGGTTTCCAAAACTTCATCGACGTTTGTCAGATCATCAGCGCCTGGCTCCATCGGCTTTAAGATGATGATGTCGTAGCTCATGCGGTTCATGTGCCCCATTCAGTGTGTGACTCATCAAACCTGCGAGAAGAAGTATGCGATGTTGTCTATTATCTAATGGCTTACAGGCCTTCGCTTGAGGGAGAGAGCAGTCGCGAATGGCAACTTCCGACCCCGAGCTGCCTCTTACAGGGGCATCAATTGCGTCTTTGCGAAGAGTTTTCACATGTACCGCTTTGCTCTTAGGGTCATATCGCTTGCTGTACCATTTGGAAGGCTTCCTCCGGCGTGAATCCTTCCATGATCAGATCGATGATCTCCTCGCGTCGCTCGCGTATGTCCGCCGGTAGCGTGCTGCGATGCTGACGGTTGTAGTCTGACATCAGTTCAAGAGCCACCCCTTTGCTCACGGTCCTGCGAGGTTTGATCGCTTGTTCGGTGTGATTGATGAAGCCGTCGAAGTCCAAGGTCACGTCGCTCCAGTCGAATGCGAAAACCGCTTCACGTGCCGTTACCGGATCAAAGTTACGCCTGAATCCAGGGCCGCATTCTCCCGAGCCCTTGCTGATGACCAGCGAGGTAAGGTCGGGCATATCGCGCTCACTGGTGAACATACGGACGACATCCAAGCGGCGTCCAGTGGATACGGGGATTGCGTTCTGCACGATGTCGTTTTTAGGATATTCATCCTTCGCGCGCTGGACCAGTTCTCCATACGTCAGGCAGTGCTTGTGTCGGGCGAGGTCAATTAGGATTGGGTAGTAGGCTGACGCCAATTTGACATCTATCAAGGTCACATTTTCGTATAAGGGGCGTACTGGGGTGGGCATGAAAGGTTCTCGTTTTAGGGCGCGAATTGCTGTGGCTAGAGCGATCTCAACCCAGTATAAAACCCAGCGAGTCTAATATTCATGGAATATTTATCCAGACTTGGCTCTTAATTGGGGTGCGCAAGGTTTTTGCTGAGTCGACAAACGGATCCGCATCGCGACGCGGTAGTACACGGAAACAGTTCCAAAAATAGTTTTACACAAAAGCAAAACCCTACTGTGTTGACGCTGCCCCAATTTCACACGGGATTATGGGCTGGCGGTTTCGACCAATTGCAGTTACACGCATTGCTTCCTGTTACGTCGACAATCAAACCGCTTAGCTGCGCATCTGCCAGAGAATGAAATCTACTTTCTTGAGATCGGAAAGCTTACAGTGCTCGGGGATGAGGTCGTTAAATTGCTTAATCCAATACACGCCCTTTTCGGAGTCCAGAAAGGTTTTGTACCAATCCTCGATCTCGGCGTAGCGGATCTTGGCCTCGTTGACCTTGGTTTTAGATTGGTACCCTGGAGCCTTCTTGCCGATGTTTTTGAGGACGTGCTGGTCCCATACAGGCTTGTCAGTACGTAGCGTCGCGACCAGTTTACTGGTGAATGACGGTTCGTAGCGCCCGAGGAGTTCGTGCATACGATCAAGAACGACATCAAAGGTGGGCTTCGAACCCTTCAGTTCCTCCATGAGGGTATAATAGGTCGAATACCAGTCTGCCGACCGACGCTGGACTCGATAGAACCCGTTGTACGCTCGTTGAAATTCTGCATCAGCCGATACATCCACCTTGCCCACTTGGTCCATCAGTGCCAGATATTTCTTGATGCCTGGCTTGGCTTTTTTAATGGCAGCGGTGACATCAGTAATCATAGAATCTACTTCCTTTCAGTGGGGGCAGCGTGTTCTGAGGTTGGCTTACATTTCCCAGCAGCAAGCGGTTACTCGTTATCGTTCTTGCGTGCTCGAGCTTTCGCGATCATATCGTCAAGCTGGCTGATCATCTCATCCACGTCGATCTCTTTGAACTCTCCACACGACGCCGCGATGATCCGGTCGGCAAACTCTGGGCTGTACTCCAGAGGGGTAAAGGCTGGATCGTTCTTGTCGATCGCAGTATAAATCCACTTACCGTCGACCTCTTGGCCACACAGACGCGCCTCTTCCTGCAACCCTAGAATAACGGCCTGAAATGCAGCCTCGCTTAGGTGAGGCTCCTCCTGCACTGCCCGCCGGCGCAGATCCGCTGCGCAGATGCCCCCGATCGCGGCTTCAACCACCAGCGCTTTCACCATCTCGATGTTGCTCATTGAACCCCCTCCCTCCGCCCAACCCCGCTTGGGGTAGGCGTTCTCAACGTAATTGCCTTGCCATGACGAACATCATGGATTCCAATAGGGACACTTTCTGTCCCGATTAAAAAATAATGATAAATCGTGCTCACCGCCGTGATTACTTGCGACAAATTCTTCATGCAGCCGGCAAGCCCGTCAAAACCTCAGATCTTCACAAGCGCCTAGTCAGCTGGGTTTCGCGCAAGGGTGATGGCAGTGATGTCCATCACGAAAAAACCACCATCAGAGACCTGAAGGTGTTAAGAGGGCTTAATTACGTCGAATGCGAGGAAGGGGTTGAGGACAAGAGAGAGTTATTCTGGAAAGCGGTTGGTCGAAGTCACTCCCTCGTATTGTCACCGTCAGATGCCATGTCACTCACTGCGATCTTCCAGCACGCCGAGCGCTTTGGCATGAAGTCAGCGACTGATGCGCTCGGGGGACTGCGAGACTACGCTGAACTAGTCATGAAGGACGGCAGCACGCGAGAGCTGGATTTCAATAAGCGGATTACCTCTGGAACTCGATTTACGTTGCTGCAGCCGGGCAAGCACAACCCCGAACATCTCAAACGTTTGCAGACGGCGATCATGCAGGACTCTCCCCTTGAGGTTGGGTATCTCGCTCGCGACGCCGACGGCCTTGAATGCATATACCAGCTCAAGCCACTAGGTTTGTCTTACCAAGACTCCAACGTTTATCTCTCCGCCTATGTCCTTGAGGAAAAGTGGCTAGATGCTGAGCTTAAAGTTGAGCTGCCACATGGTAAGTACAATAGCAATGGGCCCAATAAACTCTGCGCACTCATGCTCCATCGAATCACCAAGGTCGAGCCTGGCAAGAGGATTATCAATGACCCTGAAGGTTACGATATCCGCAATGATGACGCTCAGAAGGACCTTGTGAGCGTGCACACGCCGCGGCAATTAACGCGTCTACTCCTCAGTGACAACCTGCACAACCGGCTCACTGAAAACCCGCTCGAAAAAAACCAGAAGGTTGAGCCACACGGGAGCAAGTGGTTGCTGACCTGTAAAACTCGCGACTCTCAGGGGTTTCGACTCTTTCTTATGGCGAACGCTGCAGATATCGAGGTATTGGAGCCCATTGTTCTGAGGGAGCACATCCTCCAGATGCTCATTGCTGCGTTGGAGACCTACACAAAATGAGAAGCAGTGTCTAGAAGTTAAAAAAGGGACTAGCACTGGCCGATTCCTACCATCATACGGGCAATGCGGTACATTGCCGCGACTCAATCGTACTGGTTAGGGCCGAGCGACGACACAAGCACGGTGCGAAGGGTTTTCAGATCATGCACCCGCTAATTTTATTGTGGAAAAATCACACCTTTGTGCGCACAACGGGATGTTCGAAGTTGGCCAGAAGCAGTCTCCGCTGGAACGTCCGTTCCTGGCCGACAGCCGCCCCTGAGATACACGCCACTCTTGGTCGCTCCAGAACCCGCTCAAGCACTCCGTCATCAGACCAGCGATTTATGGCTGCCAACGCTGGTGCTATGCCATCAGAACGGGATGCTGGCGATTGGAGAGCTTTTCTGGCCGTCCGAGCTGGGTCAAGTTATTCCAGCAGACGGACCTTCGTCGAATGAATCTTCCCGCTAAAAACGCGAAAACCGAACGTGTTGTAGAAGAAGGTTACGGGCATCAGCAGGGCGAAGCCGACCAGCATAAACTTCTGGCTTGTGGCGCTTGAAGCAGCCGCCTTGAGAGTGAGGTTGGGTGGAACGATAAATGGGAAAAGCGTGATCACCATCAGCGCGAACCCTAGTACAAACAGACTGAGAGCGCAGATCAGCGGCAACACGTCAGAGCGGGCTCGAAAGCTCATCCAAAAAGCAACAAATGCCGTGAGACCTACTCCGACTGTCGTGTACTCCACGACGTGGCTGGAAAGCCGCTGGGCGTAGTTCAGGTTCAGGGTGGACGTCCAAATGAGCAGGGCGGTCATCAGCACCAGAGTAGCAACAGACAGGATTTTCGCCTGGCAGCGCGCTGCTTGTTGCAGCGCAGCTTCAGTCCTCCAGTACAGCCAGCACGCTCCCAGCCACGCATATCCAACGACCAGTACGCTCGCGCAGTACAGAGCGAAAGGGCTGAACCATTCCCAGCCTGTTCCCGTGAATTCCCCGTTCTGGATGGAGACTCCTTGCACCAGCGTTCCCAGCGCCGCGCCTTGGCATCCCCCTGCGATCACTGAGGCGCACAGGTGCAGCGCGTCGATGCGCCGCTTGATGTGGGCTTTATCCGTGTAGTCTCGGAATTCCAGTGCCATCGCGCGGACGATCAGCGCGAGGAACATCGCAATAAACGGTACGTACAACGCCGGTAGTAGAACCGCATACGCCAGCGGGAATAGGGCCAACAGGCCTCCGCCACCCAACACCAGCCATGTTTCGTTGGCATCCCAGATCGGCAATATGGACACCGCCATGGCGCGACGTCGGTCCGGGGAAGGCGTTAATCCCAGCAGGATACCCACTCCTAAGTCAGTCCCGTCGAGCAGCACGTAGCTGAGCACCGAAAACGCAAGCGCCGCAGCGGAAAGCAGAATGATCACGTCACCTTCCATCAATGCTCCTCACGATCTGCGGATTTCGTCCGGTAGCGTCGGTTGTGGTCCTTGCTCTCCTGTCCTGGCGGGTTGACGCAGAATGCGCAGCAACACCGACAAGCCGATGCCGAACACCACCAGGTAAAAAAACAGAATCGTAAGCGTAGAACCAATGACCTGGTCGCTGGAGACTGCTGAAGCGCTGTCCGCCGTTCGCAGCAAGCCGTAGACCGTAAAAGGCTGTCGGCCGACTTCAGTGACCACCCAGCCACTGATCATTGCCATGAACCCGGCTGGCGCCATCAACACGCAGCAACGCAGCATCCCGCGTGCGTTGTACAAGCGGTTTTGACAGCGCAGCACGAGGCTAGTGATCCCCAGCGCGAGCATGAGTAACCCTAGGCCGACCATCACGCGAAAAGCCCAGAACACCACCGCAACAGGGGGGATGTCCTGATGTGCGAATTCAGTCAGCGGTTTGATCGTGCTGCTCAGGTCATGGCGCAGATACAGCGACGCGATACGGGGAATCGCTAACTCAAAATGATTTCGCCGCTCCGCCATGTCAGGCCAGGCGAACAGACGCAGAGGTTCTCCGGCTCCAGGTGCAGGACGGGTCCATGCACCTTCCATCGCGGCCACTTTCTGTGGCTGGAATTTCAGGGTGTTTTCGCCGTGAAGATCGCCTACGGCAATTTGCACAGGCGCCAATATTGCGACTGTCCACAGCGCCATCGAAAACTGTACACGGGCACGGAGGTTAGTGGGGTCGCGTAGCAGTTGCCACGCACTTGCCCCAGCGATCAGCACGGCGGTAGCCAAGAAAGTCGCGAGCAACATATGGGTTAAACGGTACGGAAAAGAGGGGTTGAAAATGATTGCCCACCAATCCTGCGCGAGGAACCGGCCATCGGCGCCGATGCTGAAACCACGCGGCGTGTGCATCCACGAATTTGCCGATAAGATCCAGAACGCACTGATGATAGAGCCCACGGCCACCGCGCCGGTGGCGAACAAGTGCAGGCCCGGCCCCACCTTCTTCATGCCGAACAACATAATGCCCAGAAATCCCGCTTCCAGAAAAAATGCGGCCATCACTTCGTAGAACATCAGGGGCCCCAAGATTTCTCCTGCTTGGGTGGAGAGTCGCGACCAATTAAGGCCGAACTGATATTCCAGCATGAGACCTGAGGCAGTACCGATGGCGACGTTGAGCGCGAATATCTTCAGCCAGTAATGATAGATGTCCAGGTACACCTGCTGCCGCCGCCAGAGCCATAGGGCTTCCAGCACCAGCAGAAAATTTGCCAGGCCGATGCTGAACGCCGCCAGCACGATATGGAAGCTGATGGTAACGGCGAACTGAGTTCGCGCGGCCATCAGTCCCCACTCAACACTCTCCATATTGGTTCCTCTGCCCAATCAGTCGTTACATTACCTGGTCCGTTTCGGGCACTGCGTGGTCGAGATCGTCGGCATCCGGCTGTGCGTGCAGCAATATGATGGGTACTGATTTCGCGGCGGGAACCTTGCTGCGTTTGGCGTAATGCCAAGGAGGGACCAAAGCGTTGGATTCAGGATAGTAGGAAGCAGCACACCCTTCGGGAATGTCGTACGCGATGATCTGAAAGGGTCCGACTTCACGCCGGACGTCCGGCTCGACGGCCGTACGCAGGCGAACCCAGGCACCCGGCGCAAAGCCCAAGCGTACAATGTCGTTGCGATTCAGGAACACCACCTTCCGTGTGCCTTTCACCCCCCTAAAGCGATCATCGTAGCCGTAGACCGTCGTGTTGAACTGGTCGTTGCTGCGCAACGTCATCAGTTGCAAGACGTCCCGGCCTGTTTCGCCTTTGGAGACGTCGTCGTCTTCGTCGAGCGTTTCGGGCGTGATGAATTGGGCTTTTCCGGAAGGCGTAGCCCACTGACGCTGAGCTGCCCCAAGGGGGCGATGAAAACCGCCGCGCTTCCACATACGCGCTTCAAAGTCATGGAAGATTTCCGGGTAAACCTCGCTGATGGCTTCGCGAACGAGGGTGTAGTCGTGGCGCCAGTGCTGCCATGGCACTGCAACGGTGTCGCCGAGGGTAGCGTGGGCCAACTCCGCAATAATCGCTGACTCTGAGCGCAATTGTTCGCTGGCAGGTTCTGCGTTGCCACGCCACGCGCGAATGCAACCCGTGCTGTCCTCGGTGGTGTACGCCTGTTCAACGCCCAATTGCCGATCGATCTCGATTCTGCCCAGGCACGGCAGCAGCCAAGTGTGCTCGCAAGGTACCAAGTGCGTGCGATTGAGTTTGGTGGCGATCTGTACGTTGAGGCGAAGCCCCGCCCAAGCGGGCTCCATTCGACTGGTGTCAGGAACAGCGCGCAAAAAATTGCCACCGAGCCCGATAAAGCCCTTCACTTCCATCAAGAATCCCCTCACAGGTATCGACGGTCGTGAGTCCCTTGCTTTCCGGAACCTTGAAACCAAACAAGGCCTCCAGCTTGGCTTTAGGAACCTTTGCAGGGTCCTCGGTGATGCCCACGGTCCGCTGCCCTTGTACGTTCGAGTGACCTCGTACAGGACAGATCCCAGCTCCGGGCTTACCGATGTTGCCGCGCAGCAACAGCAGGTTGACCAGCATCTGTACATTGCCGACACCGTGTCGGTGCTGGGTCATACCCATGCCGTAAACGATCATCACCTTGTCGCTGCGCGCATAAACCGAGGCTGTGGCCTCCATGGCGCTGCGGGTCAGCCCGGATCGCTGCTCCAGGTCGTTCCATGAATAACTTTGGACCTGATCGACAAAGTGGGGGAAGCCTTCAGTGTGTTGCGCGAGAAAGTCGTGATCCAACACGGGAGGTTCACCACGTGCCTGTGCCCGCTCCTCCATTTCGAGGAGGGCCTTGGCGACGCCCATGACAGCGGCGGTATCACCACCAATAGCCACTTGGTGATATTGGGTGCTGATCGCGGTCGACTTCGGGCCGAACATTTCGACAGGTGACTGGGGGTTCACAAAGCGCTCTAACCCCCTTTCGCGGATGGGGTTGAACGTGATGATAGGAACCTTGCGCTTACGCACCTCTTGAAGCGGATGAAGCATACGCGGGCTATTGCTTCCGACATTTTGCCCGAAGAACAAGATGCAGTCGGTGTGCTCGAAATCTGCCAGGGTGACCGTCCCGACAGGCACCCCAATGCTTTCTTGCAAACCCACCGATGTGCTTTCGTGGCACATGTTAGAACTGTCGGGGAGATTGTTCGTCCCATAGGCGCGAGCAAAAAGCTGGTACATGAACGAGGTTTCAAGCGATGCACGTCCGGACGCATAGAAAACGACCTCGTCCGGGCTCAGTGCCCGTAGCTGCAAGCCAATAGCGTCGGTTGCCTCATCCCATGTCGTCGTCACGTAGCGATCAGATTGAGCGTCGTAACGCATCGGATGAGTGAGTCGGCCGTGCTGCTCCAGATCGAAATCCGCCCAACTGCGCAGTTCGGTCACCGAGTGGGCCTGGAAGAAGTCGGGGCCGCTGCGTAAGGACGTCAGTTCCCATGCTGTGGCTTTGGCACCGTTTTCGCAAAACTCCAGCGCGTGGGGGTCGCCAGGCTTGGCCCATGCACAACTGACGCAGGCGAAGCCTTTGGGTTTGTTCTGTTTGGTTAAAGCGGCGCTGCCTTTGAGGAAGGCTTGTTCACGCCAAAGGATGTTCAATACCGAATGGGCTGAGCCCCAGCCGCCAGACGCGGAGGTGTAAGGTCGAAAATGTGAAGTGCCGTGAATCAACCTCATGCCGACCTCGTTTCGTCATTATTGTGTGTCTAGACGTTACGAGTGAACGGTGCGGTCGAAGTTCGGAGATTCTGCCTGAAGGGCAAAAGGATGTTGAGAGAGGATGAAGTGGACATGGCATGAACCGCTGAGCGGCTTTTGATTTCTTAAAGCGAGAGCGCCCGTGCTGAGGGACTGGCCGACGAGCGTCAGCTATCGACCCAGAGCGGACAATTGCTGACTCACCTTCGGTGACAAACGACGTTTCTGGCCCGCGTATCCAATTGGCGCCAGTCAATGATGGGTACCTCAAATAATCAACTGGCGGTGAAGGGAAGTGCTGATCGCTCTAAAAAAAGCCTAGAGAAGAAAATTCTTCATTCGTACCCCAACCCCAGCTCCTGAGCTTGTGCGGCTAGCGCATGCATTCCTTCACGGCTCGATTCAATACGCTGCGCCTTATAACTCATCAGGTCAGCGAACCTAATCCTTCGATGCCGGCCAGTCTTAGTGTGTGGCAGCTCCCCTTTATCCAGCAATTTCACCATATGGGGCCGCGAGACGTTGAGCATATCTGCGGCTTCTTGGATCGTCAGCTCGGCATGGATGGCCACGACCTTGACGGCATTGCCGAGGGTGAGTTCGTTTAGGATTTCACCAAGCAAACGGAGGGCC
>Ga0160436_1000129_pt1 | contig 38503 bp, 30 predicted proteins | sample HID1973M_E0MG_FD_108264 | JGI IMG/M metagenome (GOLD analysis project Ga0160436, IMG submission 108264) | Enriched mosquito-associated microbial communities from UW Madison campus, WI, USA - HID1973M_E0 MG | ecosystem: Host-associated > Arthropoda: Insects > Digestive system > Unclassified ...
CCCGCCGCGCGGACAGAAAGACGGCGCGCCCGTGTGTGGGCGCGCCGTGCGTGCTTACTCGCCGATGTGCTGCTTGAGCCAGGCGTTGACGGTGTCGTGCCAGAGCACGCTGTTCTGCGGCTTCAGCACCCAGTGGTTCTCATCGGGGAAGTACAGGAACTTGGACTCGATGCCCTGGCGCTGGTTGGCGGTGAACGCGGCCAGGCCCTGCTCGACCGGAATGCGGTAGTCCAGCTGGCCATGGATCACCAGCATCGGCTTCTTCCAGTCCTTGACGTGGTTGACCGGGTTGAACTTCTCGTAGTTCGCGGCCACCGCGTACGGCGTGCCGCCCTGCTCCCACTCGGTGAACCACAGTTCTTCGGTGGCGTAACCCATCATGCGCTGATCAAACACGCCGTCGTGGTTGACCAGGCACTTCCACGGGCTGTTCCAGTTGCCGGCGATCCAGTTGACCATGAAGCCGCCGTAGCTGGCGCCGAGCGCACAGGCCTTGTCGCCGTTGAGGAAGCTGTACTTCTGCTGCGCCGCGGCCCAGCCTTTCTGCAGATCTTCCAGCGGGCGATCACCCCAGTGCTGGCTGATCGCATCGGTGAAGGCCTGGCCGTAACCGGTGGAGCCGTGGAAATCGATCATCACCACCGCATAGCCCTGGCCCGCGTAAGTCTGTGGGTTCCAGCGATAGCTCCAGCCATTGCCAAAGCTGCCCTGCGGGCCGCCGTGGATCAGGAAGGCCACCGGATACTTCTTGCCCGGCTGGTAGTTGTACGGCTTGACCACGTAACCGTGCACGGTCTCGTTGTTCCAGCCCTTGAAGTTGAACTGCTCGTAGTCGCCAAAGGCCACGTCCTTGAGCACGTCCTGCGCGCTCGGGGTAATCGCACGCTCAGGCGCGCCGGCGGCCAGCGAGGTGGTGAACAGCTGGTCGCCGCTCTTGAGCGAGTTGCGGGTGAAGGCCAGCGTGTTGCCGGCGATCTCGAAGGCGGAGATGCTGCCGTTGCCGATGACCTTCTCGGCCTTGCCGCTGGCGATGTCGATGCGGAACAGCGGGTGCTCGCCCATGTCCTGCGCGGTCGTGTAGATGCTGTTGCCATCGGCCGACAAGGTGATGCCATCGGCCGAGCTGTCCCAATTGGCGGCGATTTCGCGCGGCGCACCGCCGTTGGGGTCGATGGCCATCAGCGCGAAACGATCGGCTTCAAAACCCGGACGCTTCATCGCGCGGTAGTACAGGGTCTTGCCGTCGGCGCTGAACACCGGGCCGGTATCCCAGGCGAGATTGGCCTGGGTCAGGTTGACCGGTGCAGCGCTGCCGTCGGCTTGCAAGCGGTACAGATCAAAGTTGGTCGACCACGGCTCGCCCTTGGGCTGCACGCGCAGGCTGGCAACCAGGCTGCTGCCATCCGGCGACCAGGTGTACTCATCCGAGCCACCAAACGGCTTGGACGGCGCATCGCCATCCAGCGCATCGGTCAATGACACGGCGCTGTCGACTGTCTTGCCTGCGGCCGGCAACGCCGCTACAAACAAGCGGCTGCGGCGGCCATCGGCCCAGGTGTCCCAATGGCGGACGAAGATGTTGTCGTAGACCACACCGCTGGCCTTCTTGGCGGCAGTGGCGTCGAGCTTCTTCTGCGTGCAGGCGAAGTCGGCCTTGCAGTCGGCGAAAGTGTCGGCGCTGAACGCAACGCGGCTGCCATCCGGCGAAATCTTGTAGCTGCCCACATCCAGCACAAACGCGGTCAGCTGCTTGGGCTCACCGCCATTGGCGGCAATCGCATACAACTGCTGCGTGCCCGACTTGCCGCTGAGGAAGTACACCGTCTTGCCATCCGGCGAGTAGCTCGGCGAGTTGACGTTCCAACCTTCCGGGGTCAGCCGCTTGGGCGGGCCCATGTCGCGGGTCAGCAAGTTACGCGTCCACAGGCCGGTGCTGGCCTTGGTCAGCTCCTTGTCGATCTGCCGCTTGGCAAACACCACGTTGGCGCCATCGGGCGAGAGCACCGGCGAGGACACGCGGTCCAGCGCGGCCAGGTCGCGCACATCCAGGCCGCGGTTGGCGGCCAGCGCCGGCAAGGTGGCCAGCAGGCAGAAAGGCAGAACAGCAAGTCGGAAGGTCATTCCGGGTATCTCCGGGCGTACAGGAAACCCCGATGTTAGGCCGTAACGCGCGGCCGGCGCAAAGGCGGGAGGTCATGGACACAGGCCGCCGCAGTGCAGCAACGGCCCCGCCGTGCACGGAAACGACGAAGGCGGCCCGGGGGCCGCCTTCGCATGAAGTTCTGAAGCAGGATGCGGCCTTACACCGCGCCTTCGCCGCGCTTGCCGGTGCGGTAGAGCAACCAGCCGACAAAAGCGAGCACGGCCAGGCCGACCCACTGCGCCCAAACGCCCAGGTTGACCGGCAGCGCCAGCACTTCCGGATTGGTGGTGACCACGATCGGCACCGCGATGGCGATGCCCATCAGCGCCTCACCGGTGATCAAGCCGGCCGAGAACAACACGCCGGGACGATGCACGCGGTCCTTGGCTTCTTCATCGTCGGCGCGGACCTTGTGGAAGCGCTCGACCAGGTGGGCCAGCAGGCCGCCCAGGAAGATCGGCACCATCAGCTCCAGCGGCAGGTAGATGCCGATGGCCGCAGCCAGCACCGGCACGCGGAAATGCGAACCGCGCGACTTCAGCCAGCTGTCCAACGCGATCACCAGCGCGCCGACCACGCCGCCAATGCCGATCATGGTCCACGGCAACTGGCCACCGAACAGACCCTTGGCCACCGAGGCCATCAGGTTGGCCTGCGGCGCCGGCAACGTGCGCGAGCCAATGCCATAGGCTTCGGCCAGCAGGTTCAACACCGGCGCCATGATCAGCGCGCAGGAGAACGCGCCGATGGCCAACATCAGCTGCTGCTTCCACGGGGTGGCGCCGACCAGGTAACCGGTCTTGAGATCCTGCAGGTTGTCGCCGCCCACTGCGGCGGCGCAGCACACCACCGCGCCAATCATGATCGCGGCCACCGCGCCCAGCGGCGCAGCACTGCCGCCGGCCGGCAGGCTGCCGTCCTTGCCCAGCAGCATCAGCAGGACCACCGATGCAAACAGGATGGTGGCAATGGTGATGCCCGACACCGGGTTGTTGGACGAACCCACCAGACCGGCGAGGTAGCCGGAGACGGACACGAACAGGAAGCCGGCGACGATCATGATGATCGTCATCGGAATGCTGACATGCCATTGGCCGACGATGGCCTGATAGAGGAACAGCAGCGGCAGCACGAACAGCACCAGCGCCACCAGCATCCACTTCATCGGCAGGTCGCGTTCGGTTTCGCTGGTCACCACGCCCGTGCCCTTGCGTGCGGCGGCAAAGCCGCTCTTGATGCCGTCCAGCAGCGACTTGCGCAGCGAGAACAGCGTCCACACGCCACCCACCAGCATCGCGCCCACACCCAGGTAGCGCACCTTGGCGCTCCAGATCGCGAACGCGGCATCGGCGGCCGGCGCGCCGGCAATGCTCTGCGCCAGGGCCGGATCGCTGCCCAGGTAGAAGGCGTTGTAGATCGGAATGGCGATGTGCCAGGACAGCACCGCGCCTGACAGCACCACGATGCCGACATTCAGACCCACGATGTAGCCCACGCCCAGCAGTGCCGGCGACAGGCCCGTGCCGAGGTAGCCGATGATCTTGCCGTTGGCGAAGTAGCCGGCTTGCGCCCAGCTGTCGGGAATCAGGCGGAAGCCGCTGGCGGCGGACAATTTGACCAGCGCACCCAGCGCGGCGGAGATGCCGAGGATTTTCAGGCCAGGGCCGGGATTCTCACCGGCCTTGAGCACTTCGGCGGCGGCCTTGCCTTCCGGGAAGGGCAGCGGGTCTTCGACGATCATCGAGCGGCGCAGCGGCACCGAGAACAGCACGCCGAGCAGACCGCCGAGGCCGGCGATGCCCAGCACCCACCAGTACTTGAAGTCGGGCCAGTAGCCCATCAGCACCAGCGCCGGGATGGTGAAGATGACGCCCGCGGCAATCGACGAGCCCGCCGAGGCGCCGGTCTGGACGATGTTGTTTTCCAGGATGGTGCCGCCGCCCAACAGGCGCAGCACGCCCATCGAGACCACGGCCGCCGGGATGGCGGTGGCCACGGTCAGGCCGGCAAACAGGCCCAGGTAGGCATTGGCAGCGGAGAGAACGACCGCCAGCACGATGGCCAGCACGACGGCGCGGAAGGTTAATTGCGGAGGCGACGCGGCCTGGTTCATGTAGCGGGTTCCAGTTTCACGGAAGCCCGACAAACTATCGGCTACGTCGGGGCAAGTCCAGTTCGCGGGCACTTCGCGGCTGCGGGCATCCCCCCGGCGGGGCAAGGGAGATTGCCGCCGCTATACTCCCGGCGGCCTTTCCCAGCCGTGCGCCCATGACCGTCGCCGTCAGCGATCCCAACGCCCCCCTGCCCGCCCGCGAAGACTTCCTGGGCCATCCCAAGGGCGTCTACATCTGCTTTTTCACCGAGATGTGGGAGCGCTTCTCCTTCTATGGCATGAAGGCGCTGCTGCTGCTGTACCTGACCAAATACCACCTGTTTGGCGACAAGGCCGGGCTGGATCTGCTCGGCGCCTATGGCGGCATGGTCTACTGCATCCCGGTGATTGGCGGCGTGCTGGCGGACCGCTGGCTGGGCATGCGCAAGGCGGTGGTCTTTGGCGGCCTGCTGCTGGTGGCCGGGCATATCGGCATGGCCTTTGAAGGTACCGCCGCGACGACCGCGGCCGGCGTGGTCTCGCGCGATGAAGGCTCGCTGCGCATCACCTATCTGTCGCTGGCGCTGATCATCATGGGCGTGGGCTTCCTCAAGCCCAACATCTCCACCATCGTCGGGCGCCTGTATGCGCCGGACGACAATCGCCGCGACGCCGGTTTCAGTCTGTTCTATGCCGGCATCAACCTGGGGGCGCTGTTCGCCTCGCTGGTCTGCGGCTATCTGGGCGAAACCCTGGGCTGGCGCTATGGCTTTGGCGCGGCCGGCATCGGCATGTTGCTCGGCCTGGCGATGTTCTTGTGGGGCCAGAAGTATCTGCATGGCCATGCCGAACCCGCGCATCCCCAGTTCCTGCGCGAACGCGTGCTGGGCCTGCCACGCGAATGGCTGATCTACGGCGCGGCGTTGCTCGGCGTGTTGCCGGTGGCCTGGCTGATGTGGGCAGCGGCCAATGGTGCGTTCGCGCTGGGCGGTGAAATCTCGCTGGCCTTGATGTTGATGTTGCTGGTGCTGGCGGTAGTGCTGGCTTGGTTTGCCTGGTTCCTAGGCACGCAATGCACGCCGGTGCAGCGCCAACAGATGCTGGCTTTGATGGCGCTGATCTTTATGGCGTTGGTGTTCTTCACCCTGTACGAGCAGACCTATGGCTCGTGGGTGACCTTCACTGACCGCATGATGACCAAGGACGTAGTGCCCTCCTTGGTGCAGGCGCAGGCCACGGTGATCTGGAGCGGCGACTGGTCGCGCGATGTGATCACCTTCCTGGCGCGTGCGCCGTGGTCCACCTGGTCGCTGCTGCTGGCGCCGCTGGGCTTTGTGGTGGCGGCGCAGTGGTCGGACCAGCGTCCGGACTCGCGCCTGCCGCGACAGATTTTTGTGGCGGTCGTGCTGTTGATGCTGGTGTTCCTGGTGCGCGACTGCGTGGTGCTGCCGCAGACCGCCGGATCGCTGACCTACTTGGGCGCGTTCTTCCTGGTGGTGCTGGCGCCCGTGTTCGCCGCGCTGTGGGCCTGGCTGGGACGACGCGGCCGCGACCCATCCAAGCCGTTCAAGTCTTCGCTCGGCTTGATCATTGCCGGTCTGTCCTTCATTCCCTTGGCCTGGGCCGCGCAGCGCGTCGGCGCCACCGGCGAACTGGCCAGCGTGTGGTGGCTGGTGCTGGCCTACCTGGTGTTGGAGATCGGCGAGATGTGTTTGTCGCCGGTGGGCCTGTCCGCGGTCACCCAGTTGGCGGTGCCGCGCGTGGTCAGCCTGATGATGGGCACCTGGTTCCTGGCCACGGCGTTCTCCGAAGCCCTGGCCGCCTTGTTCGGCAAGCTGGCGGCAATCGAAGTACCGGAAGGCGAAACCATGATCGTGGCCGACGCCGCCGCCAAGTACGCCGACCTGTTCTGGCTGATGACCGGCATCGGCATCGCCTGTGGCGTGATCGCCCTGCTGTTCTCACCGCTGCTGCGGCGGATGATGCATGGGGTGCATTGAGTTGTAGCGAGCCGCTGGAACGGTGAATTCGAGAGCGTACCTCGCCAAATAGTCCAAGAGTTCATGGGTGCAAGTCTCGCTGTCCAGCAAGTCGATGGGCCGTCGGCCCTGAAAAAAGGTGTTCGGCTGGTTGAGCCATTTGAGCGCTGCGCCCTTGCTTCCTCTGATTCGAATGACCTCCTCGAGGACAGGCTGCAATCGACCGGGCCACGGGTACCAGGCCGTTGGCTTGTGAATCACTCGCTTGCCGTCTCGTACCATGCTCGGAAGTTGGGAGGCGGCCAGTTCTTCTTGCGTCACATGACGGCGTATCCAATGAGCCAGTTCGCCGAACTCCCGGTTGCCGTGACGCGTACGATCACACGTCGGCGTTACGAGACCTACCAGCACATTGGTCTGAGTCCGAATCATCCGCAGGGCTGGCGCCAGATCTGTGTCGTTGCTGACAATCACGACCTGATCGACCTCGCCTCGCAAGGCATCGCCGTAGGCATGCAGCGCCAGCGCTACATCAGACTGCTTTTCTTCCACTTTCCAGATGTCCACGGACGCGCTTTCCAGTGGAGGAACACGTGCATCGTAAACGTGCGCGCGCGCCGGTTTGGCATCGAAGTAGCCCTCAACAATCGCGATGCTTGAACCCAGGTGGCCACGTAACGCATTGTGATACTGCGCCTGGCTTGCCACCACGCTGTCATCGCTTGCAAAGCGCCTCAACTTGGGTGCGGTGAAATACTTGATCGCAGGCTTCTGCCAGACGCGATTGCACATGACACCATCGAACTCGCAGGTTACAGAGGCAAGAATGCAGTCGAACAATGCGTGAAGATCGAGCCACTTGTAGGGTGTCCCCTTCAAGCAGCCGTAGTACAGGTTGTAGCCGTCGACGTACACGCGAGTACGCAGTTCGACAGGTATCTCCATATCTTTCGTTACTCCAAAAATGCAAAAACCGCCTTTCGGCGGCTTTTGCTTCCGGTCGCCCCTTCGTTCTTGTCGAAGCGGTCAGGCCGGCGGGTTGGAGAGCATTCCAGCACATGCATCTGGGGGGTAACAAGCGCCTTCTGGATGCGACCTTAGAAGAAGTTCGACTCCGTTCAGATGGCTATGAATTTCAACCTGTCAGCGACTCCAGCACCGGATCCAGCGCGCGCGTCCAGTCGGGCATTTCCTCGCCCAACAGGTTTTGCAGCTTGCTGTTGTCCAGGCGCGAATAGGTCGGTCGCGCTGCACGCGTGGGGTAGTCGGCGCTGTTGATGGCGGCGACGCTGGGCGCCTGATTGATCAGGCCCAAAACCGCAGCCTCGTTCAACAGCGTCTGCGCAAAGCCCTGCCAATGCGTGCCGCCGTTGGCGGTGAGATGGTAGGTGCCTTCGGCGTGCGAGTGCTCGGCGATAACACGGGCAGTGATGTCGGCAATCAGCCAGGCCGGCGTGGGCGTGCCGTGCTGGTCCGCGACGACGCGCAGCGCCTCACGCTGGCGGGCACGCTGCAACATGCTCAACAGGAAGTTGCGGCCGCGCGCGCCATACACCCAGGCCGTGCGAAAGATCAGATGGCGTGCGCCGCTGGCGCGGATCGCCTCTTCGCCGGCCAGCTTGGATGCGCCGTACACGCCCAGCGGTGCCGTCGCATCGTCTTCGCTGTACGGGCGCGTGGCCTGGCCATCGAACACGTAGTCAGTGGAGTAATGCACCAGAGCAATGCCCGCCGCCGCGCAGGTCTGGGCGATGACTGCGGGCGCTTCGGCATTGATGCGAAAGGCGGCTTCGCGCTCGTCCTCGGCACGATCCACAGCCGTGTAGGCGGCGGCATTGACGACCAGATCCGGCGCGACTTGCTCCACCAGCGTGGGCAGCTGGTCGAGCGATTCCAGATCCGCCACTTCGCATGGCGCGCCGTCATCAAGACGACCCGTCCGGGTGGCCGCCACCACGCTAGCGATGGTCAACAAGCTGCGGCGCAGCTCATGCCCGACCTGGCCATTGGCACCGAGCAGCAGGATTCTCATGGCGTGTAGATCGGCAAGCGCTCGGCCGGCACTTCTTCCAGCCAGGGCGCGCGTTCGTCCTTGGCTGAGAGCAGCGGTTGGCTGATCGGCCAATCGATGGCGAACGCCGCGTCGTTCCAGCGAATGCTGGCATCGGCCTCGCGATCATAGGCGGCCGTGCACAGGTAGCTGAACACCGCGCGTTTGGACAGCACGGCAAAGCCATGCGCAAAGCCTTCCGGTATCCAAAGGTGGCGCTTGTTGTCGGCGCTGAGGATGGCGGCAGTCCAGCGACCGAAGTGCGGCGAGCCGCGGCGGATGTCCACCGCTACGTCGTACACCTCGCCTTCCAGCAGGCTGACCAGCTTGCCTTGCGGATTGGGCCACTGGTAATGCAGGCCGCGCAACACTCCTTTGGTGGACGACGACACATTGCTCTGCACGAACTGCTGCGGCAGTCCATGCGCGGCGAAGCGCTCGGCGTTCCAGGCTTCGTAGAAGAAACCACGCTCATCGCCGTGCACCGCCGGTTCGATGATCACGCAGCCAGGCAGGTTGGTCTCAATCACCTTCACGGCACTGCGCCTCGCTGCAGCAGGGACAGCAGGTATTCGCCGTAACCATTCTTGACCAGCGGTGCGGCCAGCCGCTGCAGTTGTTCGGCATCGATCCAGCGGTTGTCGTAGGCGACTTCTTCCGGGCAGCAGACGCGCAGGCCCTGGCGGGCCTCGATCGTGCCGATGAAAGTGGCCGCCTCCAACAGGGACTGGTAGGTACCGGTGTCCAGCCAGGCATGACCGCGTCCCAGCTGTTCCAACTGCAGCTCGCCATCTTGCAGGTAGCGCCGGTTGAGATCGGTGATCTCCAGTTCGCCGCGTGCCGACGGTTTCAGTTCGGCAGCGTAATCGCTGGCGCGGCCATCGTAGAAGTACAGGCCAGTGACGGCGTAGTTGGAGCGTGGCTGCGCCGGCTTCTCTTCGATGCCGATCACGCGGCCGGAGGCGTCGAACTCGGCCACGCCGTAGCGCCCCGCATCACGGACCCAGTAACCGAATACGGTCGCGCCCTGCTCGCGCGCATCAGCGCGCTTGAGGATCTCGCTGAAGCCGTGACCGTGGAAGATGTTGTCACCCAGCACCAGGCAACTGGGCTGACCGGCCACGAATTCGCGACCGATCAGGTACGCCTGCGCCAGGCCGTCCGGGCTGGGCTGGACGGCATACTCGATGCGCATTCCCCACTGCGAACCATCGCCCAGCAGATTGCGGAACAGCGCCTGCTCATGTGGCGTGTTGATGATCAGTACTTCGCGGATCCCCGCCTGCATCAGCACGCTGAGCGGGTAGTAGATCATCGGCTTGTCGTACACCGGCAGCAGCTGCTTGCTGATGGCTTGGGTGATCGGATACAGCCGCGTGCCGGATCCACCGGCCAGAATGATGCCCTTGCGCTTGGTCATGCCGTGCTTCCTTGTGGGCGCAGCGCGCCGATGCGCTGCAGCCGATAACTTCCGTCCAACGCACGGTTCACCCATGCCTGGTTGCGCAGGTACCAGTCCACGGTCTGCGCGATGCCCTGCTCGAACGTGTGGCGTGGCTGCCAGCCCAGCTCCGTGCGCAGCTTGTCGGCGTCGATGGCGTAGCGCCGATCATGACCGGGGCGATCTTCAACAAAACTGATTTGCTCGCGATACGAACGGCCATCGGCGCGCGCCTGCTTCTGATCGAGCAGATCACAAATCGCGTGCACCACCTCGATGTTGCGTCGCTCGGCATTGCCGCCCACGTTGTAGGTCTCACCCACCCGCCCCTGCGCCAGCACCACCTGCAATGCGTCGCAATGGTCTTCCACATACAGCCAGTCACGCACCTGGCCGCCGTCGCCGTACACCGGCAGCGCCTGGCCGGACAAGGCGCGCTGGATGATCAGCGGGATCAGCTTTTCCGGAAAGTGGTAGGGCCCGTAGTTGTTCGAGCAGTTGGTGGTGAGCGTGGGCAGGCCGTAGGTGTGGTGGAAGGCGCGGACCAGATGATCCGAGGCGGCCTTGGAGGCGGCGTACGGCGAGTTGGGGGCGTAGGCCGTGTCCTCGCTAAAGCGACCCGTGTCACCCAGCGAGCCATAAACTTCGTCGGTGGACACATGCAGGAAGCGGAAGTCGCTGCGTTCGGGCTCGGTCAGCGTGCGCCAGTAATCACGGCTGGCTTCCAATAGCGCCAGCGTGCCCACCACATTGGTCTGGATGAAGGCGGCCGGGCCTTCTATCGAGCGATCCACGTGACTCTCGGCGGCGAAGTTGAGCACGGCCTGCGGGCGGTGCTCGCGTAGCAAGGCGCTGACCTGATCCCGGTCGCCAATGTCGCCATGGACGAACAGGTGATTGCCATCGGCATCCAGCGAGGACAGCGTGTCGCGGTTGCCGGCATAGGTAAGCGCGTCCAGCGTGATCACGTGCTGGCCGGCGGCCACCGCGCGCAGCACGAAATTGCCGCCAATGAAACCTGCGCCGCCCGTCACCAGCCACGTGCTCACACTCGACTCCCTGCCCTGCTTCACGAATGCGCGAGATGATAACCCACGCTCTGTGCCGACAAGGAAACGCCCGGCCGGAGCCGGGCGTTGGGTTCAGCGGGGGGCGTGGCTATTCGCGATCCAGGTTCAAAGTCAGGCCTTCGGCCGTGTTGCGCACTACCACGATCTCCACGTTCGGCGTGCTACCACGCGTCTTGACCAGCACGTCTTCGCCGTCGTCGATTTCGGTTTTGTAGATGGACTTGCCGAACTGCGCGCGGATGGCGTCGCGGATTAGCCGCGCGGCCTGGTTCTCGTGGGTGCCAGCGGGAATCTTGACGATGACCGAGGTGGCGGCGGTGGCGTCCTTGGGCGTGAAAGACAACTCAACTTCGCCATCGACCTTGGCACTGTGGTTGATCTGGATGCGCCACTTGTTGGAGGGCCCATTGGCCAGGGCAAGCAGCGGCAACATCAGCAGCGACAAGGCAAGCAGACGCAGGTAGGATTTCATCGGAGTTTCTCCTGTTGGATGGATAAAGCATGCGTTGGCGCGGCGACGGATTTCCAGTCTGTGCAGCTAGGTAAATGTACTGAGGGCTCTCATCGCCAGGCACTGCCGACTTGCACGTAAAAGGTTTCGTCCTCCGGGCCCCAGGCGTAATCCAGACCCGCATACAAGCCGAGCTGGCGTGCGATCAGGTAGCGGAAGCCGGTGCCCTTGGCGACCTGGCTGGTGGCATCGCCAAAGCTGTTGCGCCGGCCCCATACGCGGCCCGCACCGGCAAAGCCAATCAAGGCCCAGCGCGAATTGAGGTTGTAGCGCAACTCGGTTTCCACAGTAGCCGCGCGCGTATCCTGGTAGCGCGCCGAACCAATGCCGCGCAGATCGATAAAGGGCAGCCGGTAGAACGGGATGTCGCCATTGGCCCAGCGGGTGTCCACGCGCGCCGCCACAATCAAGCGGTCAGCGAAGGTGGGCCAATAGGCGAATACATGCGCGCGATAGGTCTGGAAGTCGGTATCGCTGCCAATATCCTGATCGTAGAAGTTGCCCTGGATTTGGCCCAGCCAACCGCTGCTGGGGGTAAACGGGTTATCGCGCTGGTCGTACTCCAACGACAGCCCCAGGCCGGAACTACGCTCGGACTTTTCTTTCGTGCTGAAACGATCACTGTCCGAGTCCACGTCAAAGCCCAGATCCAGATCCATGTAGGTCCAGCTCAGCCCCAGATAGAAGTCCTGGCTGCCCAGCCGCCGTGACACTTTCTGGAACGAAGCCAGTCCATTGGCGTTGTAGCCAATCGGTACCGACTCGATGAAGGTGCCAGGGGTGTAGAAGTCCAGGTTGAACGACGCCTTGGCCACGCCGCCGGTGTAGCGCCAGCGATCCTCCTTGAAATGCATCGAGGCGCCGGCGCCATAGGCATGGCTTCCGTTCTCGGTTTTCAGCGCCATCAAGCCGTAGATATTGGGCGCGATCAACTGCCGACGACCATCGGACGTGGTGCGCGTCAGCGGTTGCCCTTTGGGCTTGTGGAAGAACGCCAGCGCGATGCCGCCGCCATAGCCCACCGCCGGATCGCTGATGATGATCGGCACCGGCAGGAAGCCTTTGTGCTCCAGCAACCAGCGCGACATGTCGAGCTTGTGATCCTGTGGATCGTGCAGCAACGCCATCATGCCGGGCTTGGCTTCGGCGTCCGCGGCCGGCGTCTCGCTGGCCTGAGTCGTGGCCGCGTCGGTCGCGGCTTTGTCGCTCGCCTGTTGCGCGAGAGCTGAGGCGCAGAGGCCGCCCAGCATCAACGCGCTCAGACTCCGACAGAAGATGGCAACGCGCGCCCGGTGACTCATCGGCGACGGAACCCACCGCCGCCGCGCATCCCGCCACCGCCCAAGGCAGGCCGGAAGCCTCCCACCGGTCGCTGCATGGAGCTGCCGCCCTGCGGGAAATGCACCTGGGTGGGCTCGCGTCCGCTGATGCGCTCACCGCCGCGTTCGCGTGCGAAGCGATCCTTGTCCAGGTTGTCGCGCGTCTGTCCGCTGAGGTTGTTCGACCTGTCGGGCCGGTTCACTTCATTCCACTGGCCATTGTCATAGTGGTAGACGTTGCCGTCATGGCCGGCATAGATGTTGTCGTTGACGTCGACCACGCCGCCGCGATGCAGCGTGCCGGTATCGGCGTTGTAGTGGAATCCGCCCGCTCCGCGGGCGTCGCCGCCCTGTCCCTGCGTATTAAAGCTGCCACCGCCGGCCGCACCATTGGGTCCGACTACGGCGCCGCCTTGGGCCTGGGTGACGCGACCGGTGTTGGTGTTGACCACGGTGCGTTCGCCCGCGCGCGCGGCCTGGCCGGTATAGGGATTGACTGCAGCCGCCGTGCCACCGGCGACTACGCGGCCGGTTTGCGGGTTGTAGCGGATGCCTTGTGCGCCGGCCGTGGTGGTGCCGGTATAGACATTGGTGTTGATGCCAGCGCGACCCACGCCGCGTCCGCCGGTGGCCTGGTTGTAGAAACCACCGCGCCCGGCGCGACCGACGTTGCCGGTCCAGGGATTGGCCCAAGCCGCTGCGGTACCGCGTACGGCCGCGTTACCCCAGTGGCCATAGACATTCCACGCTGCGGCGCCGCCGCCCCACCAGCCCCACGGATACGCAGGCCCATACCAGGGACCCCACCATGGACTGTAGGGACCGTACCAACCGTCATACCAGCCCCAGCCCCAGCCGAAGGTCCAGCCCACCCAGGCGTTCCAGCCAAAGTACACGCCCATGCCGTAGGTGAGCGGACAGCCATACCAGTACGCACCGATCCAGGGTTCGCAGGCATAGCCGGTGCCATAGACCACCACGTTGTCGGTCACCACCGTGCCGTAATAGCCGGGGGTGTAGCCGACATAGACTTCGTTGGTGTTGCCGCCGTACACACGCACGTAGGTGACGTAATGCAGAGGTGACTCGGTCGGGATGGTGTAGATCACCGCCGGCACCGAGGTCGCCACCACCCACGCGCCCTGCGGCGACGGCGCGGTGAACCAGATGCCTTTGTCCACGGCGTAGTAGCTGGTGGTCGACACGCGGATCACCGGCACCGGCGTGTTGCGCGCGTACTGCAGCGGCGTGCCGGTGATGGGCTCGAACTGTGGCGCGCCGTCGTAGTCCACCTGCAACTTGGCCTGCGCCTTGTTGACCGTGGCGGTTTGCGGAATGTCATTGGCGATCAACGATTCGCGCGCCTCGGGCGTGCCGGGTATCGAAGCCAATGCGCCACTCTTGGGACTGTCCGGCGGAATTTTGCTGAAGGCAATCGGCAACTGTCGCGGCGAAACGTAGCGCCACGGTCCCTTGCTGCCGGCGGCCGTGAACCAACGCCCGGATACCAGCACATACCAGGCGTTGTCGGCGCCGGCATCGACAAACACATCGGCGCCGGTGTTGTTGATGTAACTGAGCTGCGTGCCGGGGATGGTCAGGAACTCCGGCTCACCCTGCACGGTGATCAGCTCCGCCGGACGCGTGCGCACGTACACCTCGGGCCATTTACCTGCATCCAGCACTTGCTTGAGCGGCTCCGGCGGCGTTTCCATGGCATCCACTTGCCGGGTTTGCTCGGCTTGGCTGGCCGCCGCAGTCAGCGCGGCGTTGGCGCTGGCCGTGGTCCACGGGCCGGTGATCGCGGGCGCACTGGCCCAGTGCGAACCCAGCTTCATATAGAACTTGCCGCCTTGCTGAAGCAGCAGCGAGCGACTGTTGATAACGCGCTGCACGCCGCTGGATGAGGTGGGCTTGAGCGCAGGCTGACCATCGACCAATACCAGCACGGCAGGTTCGGTGGTGAAAATGATCTCAGGCGGGTCGTTGCGCACGTTCAACACGGCGGTCTTGCGATCCACCTCGGCAATGGCCAGTGCCGATTCCAGCTGATCCAAGCCCAAGGTCAGCGAACGCTTGCCCTGTAGCTGCTTGCGCGCCAGTGCCAGGTACTTGTCACGCTGGCCACTGGCCGCAGGAAAGTTGGCTTCGGTAATGCGGATGTCGGTCAGCACCACCGCCCGCGCATCCTTGTCCACGTCGGTGCGGGCGCTGAAATCGAGCACGCCGTAGTCCTGGCTGTCCTGCGACTTGCCGTCTGCACCGGAGTGCACGCCGGTCTTGACCGACATGACCGCATGGGCGGTGAGCTGGTTGCCATTCCACTGATCCAGTTGCGGCTGATGGATCTGGAAGCTGACCCCATCGACCGTGAAATCGCGAGGAAACGGTCGCGCGTCGATGGAGGCGGCTTCGGCGGCGGCGGGCGCGGTGGATTGGCTGATTGCCATGGGCGCACCTGCCTGCGCGGTGGCGCAGATCACACAGGACAGCAGGGCCAGGGTCGTAGCCGCGACGGCGCGGAACGTGGGCATGGTGCCACCTCAAGCGAGGCGTCGGTCAGACGCCGTGGAGGAGCGCGGGTCCGGTCGAACTGGTGGGAGGACCAGTGGAGAGAGGGGAACCGGACCCGCGCGAAAGGACGACCTCTGCGATCGGCCAGACAAAACTAGGGACTGGCAGCGCCGGGCGGATAGCTGGCGAACATCTTGTCCAGGCCGGCATCGATGGCGGCGGAATTCTTGTCCGGAGAACTGGACACCGTGCCCGAAGCGGTACCGCGCCAGACCGCTTGCTTGGTCTTGGCGTCGAACAGATCCACGATCAAGGTGCCCACCTGATAGTTGCGCACCTGGGTGGTGGATGAGGCCATGCCAATGCCGCCGCCCCAGCCGCCCCGGTAGCCCCAACCGCCCATGCCGGTGCCGGTATACATGGTGTCCAGGGTGGTCTTGGTGCTGCTGGAAATGTGCGCGGCCAGCGCCAGATCGCCGTCACTGGCAACCTGCGACAGGCCCTTGGCGGCCAAGCGTCGTTCGATACCGTCGATGATGCGCTGCTGGGCCAGCGGCGAGGCGCCTTCGGGTTTCATCGCCCAGGAATAGGTCTTGTACGAACCGAACTGGGCATTGGGATCGTGGTCGGTACTGACCGTGGGAGTACTGGCGCAGGCCGTCACCAGGCCTGCCAGGACCACCGCGAGAATCGGGGTTTTCATTTTCGTCTCCTTGGCGTCGACTTGAATCGAGTGGTTAACGGCGACGGTAGGACCTCCGGTCGCCACTGACCATGCGAATTTCTACGGTAAACGGCTAGAAAAACTACGCACGCCGGGCCCTTACGGCGGGTTGACCACCACGTACTGCACCGTGGTGCCGGCGTACTGCGGCTGGTACCAGGTGCTTCCGCATTGCTGATAGGCGATGCCGTTGACCACCGTGGTCACACAGCTGGGCGGCACCGAATTGACGATCGAGCCAATCACTGCCGAGGTGACTGCCACGCCCGCAGTTACCGCCGCTGCGGTGGCGAAGGGATGATCATCCCAGTCGTTCCAATGGTCGTGGTCGTTGTAGTCGACATTGACGTTGACGTCGCGGTTGACGTTGACGTTCTGGTTGACGTTGCGATTGACGTTGCGGTTGCTGGTGTTGGTCTGGCTGCGGTTGACGTTGTGGTTGCCGCTGGCCTGGCGAGCGCCAGTGTTGGCAGCGCGGTTCTGGCTGGCCGCCGGCCGGTTGACGCTGGTGTGCGCCGAGGCACGCGCCTGCGCATGACCACCGCCAGCTGCGGCGTGTCCGCCGCCGCCACGGGCGTGCTGCGCCTGCACATCGGATGCAGTGCCCACGCCGAGGATCAGCACCAGCACGGCCGTGGACATCAAGCTCAAGATTCTCCGGGTCTTCATATCACTTGCCCTCCGATTCGATCACCGCCACGCCGACGGGCACTATCTCGATGCGCTTGGCATCGTCGGGCGGGGTGAAGGTGAAACTCTTGGCGTCCGAGGTGGCCTTGGTGTTCCAGTGCAGGCGCGCCTCGTATTGCGGCATGGCCGGATCATCCAGACTGGTGATCACCAGTTTCTGCGGCAGCGCGCTGGATTTGGACAGCCACAGTTGCCAGTCCGCACCTTCCTGGCGGAAGGCGTACTGATCGACAGCTTCTCCATCCAGGGTGGCAGGCCCCACATAGATGGCGCTCTTGATGGCATCACGCGACACATGCTCCGTACCCCAGAAGAACAGGTCGGCCAGGGGGAACTCGATGCCATAGTCCTGCTGCGCGGTAATTGCCAGCTCGCCCAGGGTCTTGCCGACGTTGTCCACGCTGGCGTAGTACTTCAGCTTGGGCGAGTACACGGTCATCGTGTCGCCATCGTAGAAAAGCTGGCGCAGACGACGATCACTCTTCAACTCCACGAACATGCGGTTGGGCCGCTGCACGCGATAGGTGACCTGACCGTCGAGCTCGATCTTCTGGCCAGTGTCCAGCACCACGTCGGTACTGGCGTCGGAGACCAGTTGAAATTGTTCGAGCTTGCGTAGCGATTCGCCCATGCGATCCAGTGCGGCCAGTGCCGCCGGATCCACATCGCTGGCCGGCGCGGCCGCCGCCGCCGGGGCCGGGGTCTTCTTCTTGCTCGCCTGATCGGCGGCGACCAGTGTCATCGGCATCAGCAAAAGCACTGCCGCGACGAGCCGCAGGTGTCGGTGGGACGGGGGTTTGATGCTCATGGTCTTGGGCTCCTTGAAGCCTGTCGTACTGCCATCAGAATCCGAGGCCTACGCTGAGGCTCAACGGATCACCTTCGAAACGGTTTTTGACGCTGAACTCGCTGACATAGCGGAAGCTCAGGTCCAGATGCTCGCCGCCCTTCCACTTCTTGCTGTAGGTGATGACCGGACCGGCACCCAGGGAATGCCCTTTGAAGCCATTGAGCCGATCGGCCAACGGCCCCTTGTCGTCTTCGAGCTGCTCGATCCAGCCCACCACACCGCCGAAACCCCAGCCGCTGGGCGTGCGCTTGATCAGCAAGGCCTCGCTGCGGAACACCACGCCGTTCTCATAGTCGGTGTCCTTGTTCTTGCTGTACCAGTCGGTAGCTGCCTGCACCGAGAACTCCAGCGTGCCCTTTTGCATCAACTGGGTGTAGGCGAACGTGGGCGAATAGGTCCAGACGTTGAGGCCGGCATTGGCGATGCGATCAGGGTCGTAATTGCCGGTGGGCGCGAAGACGTACACGCCAAACGACAGATGCCGTACCTGGTCGATATGGAAACTGGCCAGCACCGGAGCGAAGTAGAAGTCGTACAGATTGCCGGTGTTCTGATCGACACGTCGCTGCAAGGGGCCCACCTGCAGATTCACTTGCGTACCCAGATCGATGTACGGAAGCGAGGCCATGCTGGCGAAGTTCCAACGCGGATTCTTTGTGGGCCAGATGTAGACGCCGGTAAGCATGCTCAGGCTCGCCTCGGCCTCCAGGCCCAAGCCCAACTGGCCTGCGATGGGGGCCGGGCGCGACGCGGAGATTTGACCATCGTAGTAGATGTAGTTGAACGACCATTGCATCCCCGGCGTGGGCGGAATGACACCGGCATAGGGCGTGATTTGCATGCCGGTGATCGGCCTGCCCAGCGCGCCTTCGGTGGCGTGCACATGGCTGGCCGAAAGCAGCCCTGCCATCAGCACGCTCAGCGTCCACGGGAGTCGGCTCAGGGTCATGGGCCTGCGGAAGCGCGTGCAATCTGGGCTCTGCTTAGCTTCGAACATGGTGTTCTCCTGACTGGGTCGGCATCCACGGCTACGTTTTGTTCTAGTACCTGCACTGAGCGGCTGGCAACTCAGACTGCTCGCGCTTAAACGCGGTCAGACCGGCTCATCGCGCGGCGGCTCCAGGCCAACGCGATCGCGTTCGCGCACTTCGCTGATGTCGCGCTCAAGGAAGTAGTTGAGGAAGGTACGTATCACGGCGATGGCGCCGAGCTGACCGATCCCTTCCCAGGTGGGAACGACCGAGGACTCAATGATGTCGGCCGCCAGTTGGAACGTCAGACCCGCCACCAGCCAGCGCCCGTAGTCCAGCCACAAGGCACGCCGCTGGTGACCATCAGGCCGATGCACCACGCCCAGCAGCACGACCTGCACAAACGCGCGCAAGGTGGCATACAAGATCACCAGCATTGCGATGGCGTCGATCAGCGCGATCGCCGGCTCGGACGCAATGACCAACCATTCCCTCATCACGACATCACCTCGGAGGCAGCGTGGATGCAGATGGTGCTCAGGCGGGCTCTATACCCGGATGATGCAGCGAAAGCCCACATGGCACGTGGACGTGTCCACCGGCTGCGCCATGCGAGCCGCGGGACGGTAGCGTCGGCAATAATTGGGCGCGCACAAATGCGATCCTCCCTTCATGACGCGACGCGGAATGGCCACTGCATTGCGTGGGTCCGCGCTGTTCTCCAGCGTGCCGCCGCGCGGATTCTCCAGCGTGCAGCAGGGTTTTCCCGGCAGCTGATCGTGGGTCTGGTACCAGTCGGTGGTCCATTCCCATACGTTGCCAATCATGTCGTACAGGCCATAGCCGTTGGCGGGAAACGAGCCCACCGGCGAGGTGCCTTCGTGGCCGTCGCTGCCCAGGTTCTGCCAGGGAAAGTCGCCTTGCCAGAAGTTGGCCATGTAGCGACCCTCGGGCACCAGCTCATCGCCCCAGGCAAATTCGCTGTCGTCTTCGCGGCCACCGCGGGCGGCGAATTCCCACTCAGCCTCGCTCGGTAGATCCTTACCGCACCACTGCGCGTAGGCCAGCGCGTCCTCGATGGCCACGTGCACCACCGGATGGTCGCCCTTGTCGCGGATGGACGAGTCAGGCCCGAGCGGATGACGCCAGTCCGCTCCGGCGATGTAGCGCCACCATTGGAAATGATTGCGCAGGTCGACCGGTCCCGGCGTCTTGGCGAACACCACCGATGCCGGCGCGAGCAGCGCAGGATCGGCGCCTGGATAGTCTTCGGCGCGAGCCGGCCGTTCGGCCGAGGTGACATAGCCGGTGGCTTCAACAAAACGGCTGAACTCGCGGTTGGTCACCGGTGTTGCATCAATCCGGAATGGCCCCACCCGCACCTTGTGCGCCGGCCGCTCTTCCGGGTAATGCTGGTCCGAGCCCATGCGGAACACACCACCGGGCAGCTCCACCATGTTGTCAATCGCTCCGCACATTCCCGCCTCCTGGCTTATGCACTTTCGGGTAAGGCAGCGGCGTGCTGGTCGAACACGCGTTGCCAGTCGTGGCGAATGCTGACCACGCCTATGCCATAGTCACTGGCGTGGTCCAGGCCTTCCTTGAACGGACTGAGTTTGAAGTCGCGGTCGTAGGCGAACTCGCGCTCGTCATCGTCATGATGCAGATACCAAGCCTGGCGCGGTCCCGGTCCAGCCAGCGTGTAGCGCAACATGGCCAGGTCGCCGTCGGAATTGCCGAAGGCGAAGATCGGCCGTCGACCAATATGCAGGGCGATGTTGACCACCTTCTCCTCGCGATCATCGAAGCTGCCCAACTCGGCGCGCTTGCGCAGCACGATATCCCTACCCTGCACTTCGGCCTGCATGCGGGTGCTGGAACCAATCACCTGCTCGGGCGGGATGCCGTAAAGCTGCTCAGCGCATACGCGGACGAACTCTACTCCGCCGCCTGTAACGATGTAAGTCCGGAATCCGTTGGCGCGCAGGTAGTCCAGCAGTTCGCGCATCGGCACGAAGGCGCCCTGGGTGAACAGTTGGCCCAGCTTGGGATGGCGGGCCGCGTGCAGCCATTGACGTGCTTTCGTCCGGAACTCATCCACCGTCATGCCGGCATGGGTCGCGAATGCCGGCTCAAACACGTCCTTCTTCGGCAGCGACGCCAGGGTTTTCAGATCGCCTTCGACCATCGCCTTGAACGCAGGCTTGGCGAGCAATCCCGGATCCTGGCCGACCAGGCGATGGACCTCGGCCAAGGCGAAGAACACCTGTACCTGCATCGGGTACTCGCACCAGAGCGTGCCGTCGTTGTCGAACACCGCGATGCGCTCGGCCGGCGCAACGAAGTCGCTGCCGCCGGCTGCGCAGACGCGCTCGACGAAGCCGACGATGGTCGACTTCGCCGTGCCTTCGTTCCAGCTTGGCAGTGCGTCCTGGCTCATGCCGCAGCGCGCCTCAGCTGGAGCCCTGCGGTACTTCGCTCATTTTCTCCACCGCCTGCTCGACGGTGAAAGATCCTGGCTTCTGCACCGGCGGAAACTCGCGGAAGGTTTCAAGGTACTTGGCCATGATCGCTTGCGCGCCATAGATCCAGAACGCGTTGTGGATCATCCAATCCCAGTACACGTTGGAGGTCTGGTCGGCGCGCTCGTAGGGATCCATCCGCAGGTTGAAGATCTTGGGCATTCGCAGGGCGGTGAACGGCTCTGCCCAAATCTGCATGGTGCCGCGGCAGCGCTGTTCCATGAACACGATCTTCCAGTTGTTCCAACGCATACCCATGACATCGCCGTCATCGCTGAAATAGACGAATCCTTTGCGCGGGCTCTCTGCTTCGTCACCGCGCAGGTAGCCGAGCAAGTTCCAGCCATCGATGTGGTTCTTGAACTTGCGACCGTTGACGGTGGCGCCCTTCTTCAGGCGGTCGACGCAGGTGGTATCGCCCGCCGCGGCGGCCAACGTAGGCATCCAGTCGTGGTGATGAACGATGTCGTTGAGGACGACGCCGGCCGGGAACTGGTTGGGCCAGCGTGCCAGCAGCGGCACCCGGAACGCACCTTCCCAGTTGGTGTTCTTTTCACTGCGGAACGGCGTCATGCCCGCATCCGGCCAGCTGTTCATATGCGGACCATTGTCGGAGGAATAAACCACGATGGTGTCATCCGCCAGGCCCAGTTCGTCCAGCAGATCCAACACCTGACCGACGTTCTTGTCGTGATCGACCATGGTGTCGTGGTAGGGAGACTGGAACTTGCCAGCCTGGCCCAGGCTGCTTTCCTTGGTGTGGGTGATGAAGTGCATGTGGGTGGTGTTGAGCCACACGAACCAGGGCTTGCCGGCCTTGTTGCTTCGACGTATGAAGTCGCTCGCAACCTCGACAAACTCATCGTCGCAGGTCTCCATCCGCTTGCGCGTCAGCGGCCCGGTATCCTTGATCTTCTGCTTGCCCACCTTGCCCCAACGCGGGTGTACCGTCTTGTCTTCGGTATCGGTGGCCCAGCTATGCAGCACGCCGCGCGGACCAAACATCTCGCGATAACGCGGGTCCTTCGGGTAGCCGTACATCTCAGGCTCTTCTTCGGCGTTGAGGTGATAGAGGTTGCCAAAGAACTCGTCGAATCCATGCAAGGTGGGCAGGTACTTGTTCAAGTCGCCGAGGTGGTTCTTTCCGAACTGCCCGGTGGCGTATCCCTGGTCCTTCAGCAAGGCGGCGATCGTGACGATCTCATCCGGCATGCCTTGCGGGGCGCCTGGAATACCGACCTTGGAAAGTCCAGTGCGGTGCACGCTCTGACCCGTGATGAAGGACGACCGGCCGGCGGTGCAGCTCTGCTCGCCGTACGAATCAGTGAAACGCAGGCCTTCATTGGCCAGCCTGTCGATGTTGGGTGTCTTGTAGCCCATCAGCCCATGGGTGTAGCAACTGAGGTTGGCGATGCCGATGTCGTCACCCCAGATAACCAGGATGTTCGGCTTCTTGCCCGTCCCCGGCTTGCCGCCGGGCTTGCTGGCGGTCTTGGCCGGCGCGGTGGATTTGGGCGCCGCTTTGGCGGGTGCTTTCTTGGTTGCCATGCTCAAACTCCTGGTTGCAAGGGCGCCGCCATCCAGTGACGGCATGCCGGATGGGACTCAGTTGAAGGGTGCAACGTTGAACACCATGCTGACGATGGCGACCAGGCCGATTAGCCAGAGCAGGCTGGCGGTGATCAGGGTCAGCGAGATGGGATAGGCGCTCTCGCCGTGGAGCAGGCCGCCACGCACCATGTGGCTGCGCTCCATGCGCAGGCCTTTCATGAAGCTGACGTGGTAGTAGATGCCGACGCTGAGCAGCAGCATGCCCAGCACCACCATCGCCACACCAAAGTTGCGCGGCGCGTGCGCCTCCATGTTCAGGTCAGGCAGCTTCACCAGCTTGCTGAAGACTTGAAAGATGGTGAAGCCGAAGCTGATCAGCGACAGCGCCGTGCGCATGATCGACATCAGCGTGCGGTCCGCGCTCATGCGGGTGCGCTGAAACGACATACCGGTGCGGCGCATCGACATCTCGGTGCGATTGGTCGAGAGATCGGTGCGGTATTCCGACAGATCGGTGCGATGCATCGAAAGATCGGTGCGGAACTCGGACAGGTCGGTGCGATGTTCTGACAGTCCCGTGCGGTGATTGGACAAGCCGGTCCGATACGCCGAGTAAGCCACGGATGCGGCATCGGCCTTGCTCTCGTCCACCTTCGGCACCGGCGGAACGGGCGTCACCGCCAGATGTTCGGGTCGTTTCAGTTGCGCCTGTGGCTTACGTGGTGCATCGCTCATGGCTGTGGCTCCTGCGGGTGCTTGCGTAAGCGCCGGCGCGCGATCCGCGCCACCGGCCCCCGCAACAAGATGTAGGGCACGAACGCCAGAACGACGGCAATGACGAACGTTTCCAAGGGATAGTCGAACGCGCCAAAGACGCGGAACTGATAAATGACGTCCATGACCACGCCCAGCAGCAGCACCCGGGTCACCGCCGTGACGGACTCATGCCAGGATTTGATCCGGCCCTGGCGATCCGAACGGATGAAGTGCACCCAATAGGGGTCGCGCCCCAGCTTGGCGTCCTTGATCCCATCGTGCAGCGCCGCGATGAAGGCCATCGTAGGCTGAAGGTAGAAGCGAAACGTCATGGGTCCATCTGATCGGGCGACCAGGTCGGAGAAGAAGCGATGCAGGTATTCGACGAATCCGTCCACCGGTCACTCCTTGAGAGTGACCACAGGATCGACGCATGCGGCACGCTTCACAACCGCGATTACTACTGTGGCGCCCTAAGTATTTTTACTGCAGGCACCCACATTGGCGATGGGTATCCTCGGGCATTGACCGACCTTGTGAGCCGCGCCAATGAGCAAGGACAACTTGTCGCTGATGCGTGGCGGCGCGGTGCATCGCTTCCTGAGTTGGAGCGGGGCCTTGCGCCCCCGCCTCAGCCTGAGCCGGTTCATTGCAGTGTTGGTGGTGGGCATCGCCTTCGTACCACTGGCAGTATGGTCGGCGCTCAATGGCACCTTGTACGGCGAGCAAGTGCACATGCCGCTGTTGCAGGACTACAGCCTGCTGTTCCGCCTGCTGGGGGCGCTACCGGTGCTGATCCTGTCTGCGCCGCTGGCCGACCATTTGTTGCGTGCGGCCATCCGCCAGTTCTCCCGCGGCGGCTTTGTGCGTACAGATGATCTGGGTCAGTTCCAGCATGTCTTGGATGTGGCCAAGCGACGTCGCGATGCGTGGCTGCCCGAAGTGCTTGCCTTGGTGGCGGCTTTCCTGCCGCTCAACAGCTCCCCGCATTTGCCCGAACTGACCCACCTGAGCAGTTGGGCCGCCGTGCAGCCCGGCACTCCGAGCTGGGCGGGCACCTGGTTCATGCACGTATCTGCGCCCCTGTTCCGCTTTATCGCCTTGCTATGGGCATGGCGATTCCTGCTGTGGGTCTGGATGCTGTGGAGGTTCTCGCGCTTACAGCTGGATTTGCGCCCGCCGCATCCGGATCTGGCCGGCGGACTGGCGTTTCTTGGCAATGCGCAGATGCGCTTCGCCACGCTGGCCATCGCTGGTTCTCTGATCGTATGTGGCGCCTGCATCAACCACCTGCTGTACACCGGCGCCACCTTCGCCAGCCTGCGACTACTGATGTGCGGCTACGTGGTCAGTGTCAGTGGGTTGCTGCTCGCGCCGCTGTTGCTGATGACGCCGCCCATGCTGCGGGCCAAGCGCCATGCGCTGGGCAAGTACAGCATCCTGGGGCATCGGGCCATCAGCCATTTTGACCAACGGTGGAAGCGCGGTGAGCCCGCCGACAAGAGTTCGCTGATTGATAGCGACAACTCTTCGGCCCTGGCCGATTTCGCGGCCGTCTACGGAACGGTCGCCAACATGTCGTCGATTCCCATCAACCGGCGCAATGTCATCGGCATGCTGTTGGCGGCGGCGCTGCCGCTGACTCCGTTGGTATTTTTCGTGATGTCGCTGGACGAACTGGCGTCCAAGCTGTTCTCTATCCTCGTGTGAGGCGGCCCTCGTGCCCGGCGATGGAGCGTGAGAGATAGGCGCCACCCGCCAGTACGCCATGCACCGCCGCCAGCAAATCCTCGCCGGCATCAGCCTTCAGCACGTAACCACAGTCACCCAGGCGCAACGCACGGTCCACCAGTGAGCTGTCGGTGTGCACAGTGATGAAGACGATGCGCAGCTCCGGACGCTCCTTGCACAGGATCTCGGCGGCGGCCATGCCATCCATGCCCGGCAGGGAGATATCGGTGACGATGACGTCCGGTTGGGTGGTGCGCGCCAGCCCCAGCATGCTCAAGCCGTTGTCGACGCACGCGGTGATCTCGAACTCCTTGGCAAGCAGCGTCCGTAGCTGGCGCGCCACTGCAGGATTGTCCTCGACCAGCATGACCCCGGGACGTCTCATTGGGTCCACCTACACCGTTTTGTTGATGGTGTGGCGGATTACTGCATTTGCCAATCAGGAAATCAGCGGTAAAGACACAAGTAAAACTACTGGGTGTCGCGCAGTTTCAGGCCGCGCTACGCTGGCGTGGAGACCCTGGCAACAAGCCAAGCTGCTCCGCCTTGCGCACCAGTTCCACGGTGCCGTGTACCCCCAACTGCTGCATGATCGCGTACTTGTGCGACTCCACGGTTCGCACCGAGATGCCCAATTCATAGGCGATCTGCTTGGAACGTAAGCCTTGTGCGACGTAATCGAGAATGCGTTGCTGCTTCTCGGTCAGGTTGCAATCCACGGTCTGTTCCGACGCAAATATCGTAGGACCGGCCAACGTGGGCGTCACGTAGCTCCGGCCTGATTGGACTTCGCGAATGGCGCGTACCAGTTCCTCGCCGGCCGAGCTCTTGAGCAGGTAGCCGCTTGCGCCGGATCGGATGGCTTCTGCAGCCACCCGACAGTCGCCGTGCATGGTGAGGAATATGAAAGGCGTGTCGTAACCCAACTGGCGCACGCGGCGCATCGCTTCGATGCCGCTGATGCCTTGCATGCTGATATCGGCAATCACCAGGTCGGTACGCTCGGCGAGCACGCAATCGATGATGGCTTCACCGGATTGCACGACTTCCACGTGCTCGAAGCACTCCAGCAGCAATCGCTCCACGCCCTGCGCAACGACTCGATGGTCATCCGCAATCAGCAGGCGGGTGGAAGGGTATGACGACGATCCATTCACTTCCATGGCATGCACCTCATGGCGGTCGTGGTAAATCCCCAGGACGCCCCTGACGTCCAGACCGGCAGTCTCGGCCAGCAAGCATTAAGGCTATGTGTCGATGCGTAGACGAGCTCGACCAGCCAAGGTGTCGCGCGGCGATTCGCCGAAGAGCTGGCGATACTCGCCCGAGAACCGGCCCAGATGCCCAAATCCCAGCCGACCCGCGATTTCAGTGACATGAACCGGGGAATGAGCGCTACGCAGCATGCGCCTGGCTTCGTTCAACCGGGCCACGTGATGCCAGCGACACGGTCCCATGCCGTAAGCGTTGCGGAAGATGCGCTCCATCTGACGCTCGCCGACGCCGATTGCTGCGGACAAGGCGCCGACGCTGAAATCCGAGCCGGCGTGCTGGTCGAGAAAGGCCTCGGCGCGTCGGATGAGCATGGCATGCCGCAGCGGCATGGTTGGCGGGCTCGAGCGCCGATAGCGGCTGGGCAGAATAGCGGCAAGCACATCGACAAACTCGCCCAGTAAGAGCTGTCCGGCCTGCGCAGCTTCCATTGTCGGCGTGTCATCGCTCCAAGCAGATGCCTGCTGCAACGTGTGTTTGATCCGCTCCGCCAGGTGCTCACTCTGCTCTTGCGCGCGCTCCAATAGCTGCCACCCACGCATGGGCAATGCCAGCTCGCGACCATGCCGATACAAGGCCTCAGCCTGCACGCGCTCACGTGGCACCAACATGACGCACCAGCACCAGCGACCCGGCGCCGGACGCACGTCCAGGTCATGATTCTCCGCAAACACCATCAGGCGACCGCAAGGCACCTGGCGGCCATTTGCCCACATGGGCTGAGCGCACTCCAAGGCCAATGCCAGCGCCACCACGTTCTGGCCAAAGCTTCCGGAGGCAAACACCGGCAGGGAGTACTGGCCACAGTCGAGACTGAAGCCGCCAAACTCAATGCGCTGCACGCATGCCTGAAAACTTCCGCCTGTCAGCAGGCGTTGCTCGAAGCGCGTGTCTTTGACGACGCCAAGCAGGGCATCGGCATCGAAGCCCTCGATCAGCATCCGTTGATAGAGTTGGCCGTGCGTCACAACGTCCATCGGCCCCTCCGGGACTCGTCGGATATCGGATAGCAGCGGCATCCTGAACCCATTTCCATTAGGCTTCAAGCCAACTACGGCCCACACCCAGACATTGGTAACGCGGCTTACCGCCTTGTTATCGTCTTTTTGTGCGCAGCCAGGCGCCACCCAGGGATGACATGGGCAGGGATCCACACGGCCGGCAGACACGAAGGGGAACGACGGGCGTTGGCCAGTTTCCCTACCTCTTGCTGGTGGCCTTGGCCGCCTTTGCGCAGTTCATCTCCGTTGAGTTGTGGGTGGAAAGTTCGCGCGCCCAGCTGCTGTGGCTGCCCGGTGCCGTGCTGCTCTGCGCCCTGCTGAGTTTGAACGCGAGCCGCTGGCCGCTGGCGGTGGCGGCGGTCGGATGTGGGGCCTTGCTGGTGCTGTTGGCATTGTCGCAACCTTGGCCCGGCGTCATCGTGGCTCTCGCGGGCCAGCTGTTGCTGGTGGTGCCGATCGCGTTTGCCTTGAGTCGCGCACGCAGCAAAGCACATGGCGAGACACTGGCAAGCTATGGATGGCTCGGCTTGTTTGTGTTGCTCGGCGTGATCGCTCTGCCCGCATTGGGCGCGAGTTGGGCTGAACTGGTTGCACTGCGACTGGATACGGATGGACACCCAGGCGGCTGGTTCAATCTGGCCTTGTCGCACTGCGCCAGCTACGTCCTGGTCGTGCCCGCCTATCTGGGCTTGCGCGAAGATGATTCGATGCGAACCGGTGCTCCCTGGCGCTCCTACAACCTGGCGCTTATTACCTTGGTCGCTACTGTATTCGCGGTCGCCTGCTGGGTGCCGTTTCACCACGCGCCGCTCGTTCGCCCCTTCCTGCTACTGCTGGCTTTCACTTTGCTGGTCTGGTCACTGCTGCTGTTCGGCGCTGCGGGTGCCTTCACTGCACTGCTGACACTTTCACTCATCTGCATGCAAGCCAGTAATGCCGGGCTGTTGCCGCTGCAAGGTCAGGATGGCTACGCGGCGGTACTCAGCATCCAGATCTGGACGATTGGCATGGCGCTGGCCCTGCTCTCCCTGAGCGCTGTGGCGGAGCAGCGTGCAGGCCTGAGACTGTCGCTGTCCCAGGCGTATGCGCGACTAAGCGAGCTGACCGGACGCATGCTGCTGGTGCAGGAAGAGGAACGCGCGCGCATCGCACGCGATTTGCACGACGATATCAATCAATCCGTAGCGGCAATCTCCATCCAGATCAGCGCACTGAAAAAGGACTTGGACCAAGTTCCGCGAGGACGCCTGGCGGAGATCCAGGAGCAGCTGCTGGCGGTGTCTGATGACATCCGCCGCCTGTCCCATGACCTGCATCCGAGCATCCTGCGCTTCACCAGCCTGGCGGCCTCGCTGATTGCACTGTGCGAAAGCCATACAGCGCCCTCCTCACTGCGCGTGGAATGCGCTATCCACGAAGACATGGCATTGAACAACGAGCAGAAACTCAACTTGTTCCGCATTGCCCAGGAAGCCATCCACAACGTGGAGTCACACGCGCGCGCGACCACAGCCCTGCTGTCACTTTCGCGAGAAGATGAGGACATCGTCTTGCGCGTGGACGACGACGGAATTGGCATCCCTGAAGACTTGCGCCGCCGCCTCGGGAGCGGCCTGGGCATGATCAGCATGGAGGAACGCGCCCGCAGCCTGGGCGGCACCTTCCAGGTGATGCGAAAGGCTGGGGGGGGCTCCCGCTTGGAGGTCCGATTGCCCATGCGCAGCTCGGGCCCGTCCATCCACGGCGACGAACACGTCGCATCCGTGATTGCGCTCAGCCCGGACCCGTAGTTTTACCGAGCGCGCTCGGCCGCGCTTGTGGCCAAAATGGGGAAGTGAACGAGGTGCGCAGTCCGCGCATGCGGCCTCGCGGGGTACCCGTAACGTCCTGGCTTCCAGAAGTATTAGCTGTCTCAGTATTGAAGGTCCGGTTGTCATTCAAGCGACACACCAGACCTAGCCGCACGGAAGAAGGGACGCTGACAAGTGTGATCTTGCCGGGTCGTCCGTCGTCCGCTGCGAAGTGGGTGCGCCACGCGACTGCTTCGAAGAGCCTTACCATCCTGAATCAAAGGATTTGGAGAGAAGGAGCCGATGCACATGCGAGCCTGGCAAAAAGGTCGAGGAAGAGCCGGGCTCTCCCTGCAGGGGAGTGAAGCAATCCGGGCATCGCGCCGCTTCGTCGCCCCGCACGACCCGAACCTGGCAGTCAGGCTGAGCCGGTTCCTACTCTTGGTAGGCGGACTTTTGCAGGTGGGGTTAGCGTGGGCCGCTGAGCCCGTCCCTGTCGGTGCTGGCGACCCTGCGTGCGTAGGCCTTGTTCTTGGTGGTGGTGGCGCACGCGGCGCGGCTCATATTGGCGTGCTCAAGGTCATGGAGCGCGAGCATATCCCCGTCTGCGAAATTGCCGGCACCAGCATGGGCGCTATCGTGGGCGGTCTCTATGCCAGCGGGTATACCTCACAGGAACTGGAAACGCTGGTCAGCACTTTGGACTGGGCGGATCTGTTCGTGGATGACCCGCCACGCGACCAACAGCCCATGCATCGGAAGGACGGCGATTTTCGCTACCTCCTGGATCTGGAAATTGGCTTCACCAATGGCAAGGTAGTGCTGCCCGGAGGCTTGGTCCAGGGACAAAAGCTACTGATTCTGCTCAGGCGGCTAACACTGTCCACGTGGGACGTCCATGACTTCGACGCGCTGCCCATTCCTTTCCGCGCGGTGGCCGCAGACATTGGGACCGGTGAAAAGGTAGTGTTCGACCAAGGTGAGCTTGCGCTGGCGATACGATCAAGCATGTCGGTGCCTGGCGCCTTCGCTCCACTCAAGGTGGACGGTCGACTGCTGGTGGACGGTGGCATGGTCGACAACGTCCCCGTGGACGTAGTGCGATCAATGGGCGCCAGCAAGCTGGTGGTCGTGGATGTGGGCTCACCCCTGCATGAAGAATCCGCCTTGACCAATCCTGTGGTCATCATGGACCAGATGATCAGCGCGCTTATGAAGGAGAAGACTGAGCGGCAGTTGGCCACACTGGGACCGTCAGATGTTCTGATTACTCCAGAGCTGGGCGATCTGACCGCGGCGGAATTCAATCGGGGCGGGGAAGCCATTCGACAAGGCGAGCTGGCCGCTGAGGCTGCACTACCCCAGCTCCGCCGCTACTCGGTTGACGCTGGTACGTATGCCTCCTATCGAGAGCGCCAGCGCAAAAGAAACTTCGATCCCCAGCTGATCAGCTTCTTGGATGTTGTCGGTAGTAAGTCACCGTCCGCACGCAAGAGTGTTGAGAATGCATTGGCATCCAACGTGGGTAAGCCATTGGACGTGGACGCCCTGGAAGGAGATCTGGGGCTGGCGTACGGCAGCAACCACTTCCAACAGCTTGACTACCGCCTGGTCGAGCGAGATGGCCGGCAAGGGCTGGAGGTTCGTCCCATGGAACGACCCTGGTCGGTCTTCGGAAGGCTTGGCTTCCAACTCAGCGACGACTTTGACGGACGTAACAGCTATCTGGTCTCTGCAGAGGTCACCGCAACCAATCTCAACCGATTTGGAGCCGAGTGGTTGAACATCATCCGGGCCGGTGAGGTGAGCGGTCTGTACTCTGAGTTCCACCAACCTCTGGGAGAAGGCAGCCCGTTCTATGTCCAGCCTTCCCTCCTGTATCAAAACGAGGTCTTCCCACTCTGGAGAGACGGACAACAACTGGCCGAGTACCGCGTTAACCAACGCGCGCTCGGCATGGCGCTGGCCTATACGCCAGACACCAGATTCCGCGTAAGCGCAAACGTGCTGGCCGGTCAGGACCGCGGTGACCGACTGGTCGGAAGCCCTATCGATTTTCAGCGTGACAAACAGCCATTTGCAGGCGTGGTCTACAACGCAACGTGGGATTCCCTGGACAACATCGACTTCCCTACGCGAGGCCTGAGGGTCACCGCCTCGCTGGAGGCGTATCGAAAGTGGGGTGGCACCGAGATTAAGGATGATGTGGCCAGGCTGACAGTGGACTGGGCTCATGCATGGGGCCGATACCACCTGCTTCTAGGTGCCTATCTCGCAAGTTCGGTGGATGACACGCACTACTTCCGCACTCAGCAGTTCCTCGGAGGCTTCCTAAACCTGTCCGGATTCCATGAGCGCGCCGTATTCGGCAACCAGAGTGCGCTTCTGCGCAGCGTTGCGTACAGGCGAACTGGGGATACCAGCCAGCTCTTCTCGCTTCCACTCTTCGTAGGTGCCAGCCTGGAAGTTGGCAACGCATGGCTCGACCGAAGTCTCGTTGACGCCGATGATCTGGTGACAGCAGGTAGCCTATTCGCAGGCGTCGACACACCCCTGGGGCCGATGTTCCTTGCTTACGGCTATAACGAAGAGGGCCAAGGCTCCTGGTATCTCACCTTCGGCTCGCTCTTGCGACCTCAAATGCCGTAGACCGCGGCCCACTAAGGCGCCATAGCCTTGCAGCAACCGGGCAAAGATGCAGACACAAAAAAAGAGGAGGGGCGCTTACACGCCCCTCCCCGCGCCCTCCGTTGGCACCCCCCTTCCCTAGCACACCAAGATGCTCTTGGTGTGGGGAGATAGGCAATGGAACTATTCCACCGCGCTATCGGAACTGCCAGTCACGCATCCTGCGTAATGGCAAACTTGCCGCGAAGCTGTCAACACGCTTTTTGACCTCGCCCGCGTGATGAAACAATGCCACAACACGGAAGCCGCGCGTTTGCGCAATTTGCGCCGTCGAGATCAATCCTTCGCCTCGCGCGCAGCATCAAGCGGCCTGACAGCGCGCTTGATAGCCGAATTGCAAAGCTCGTGAATGATCCTCGTCAAATTGTGATCGTCGCTCTGGACAATCACAGTAATGCTCGCGGCATCCTTGCAACAGGTCTCGGATATGACATAAGAATGGCTGACTGACATTCGTCAATCCTTACGCGCCTGAAAGGCGATCACCTTTCGCTCGCTCATGAACTGCTCCTGGATCGCGCCGTAAATGCGCTTCCGATAGGCCGAAGCGAGATGACTCTCGACCAACTCGCGCAGATCACCTTGCCGAGAATCTCCTTCCGGCAACGCATCGAGGACTGGTTGCCAGCAACCCTCCTTTGCCCAGCGCGAAAACCTGACGTAGACGCTGTGGGTGGACCCATAGGCCTTCGGCAGGTACTGCCAACAAGCTCCTGTCTGAGCAACCCAGAGGACACCCTCGACAAAGTTGCGAGTGCTCGATTTCTCTCCCCTTGCACGGGCACCGACCATTCCACGGAGACGGTCCGCAATACCCTCCCACTCCCGGGCAGAGAGGCGAACCCCCACATGCCATTCCCGCAAGCTCTCTTCGCTCGACTTGGCAGGTCTACCCCGTCGGCGCACAGACATCGGATTGTTCTCTTCGGCAAGCATTTCCATGACGACACCCAGACTGACATTGAACTTGGACGGCCAAAGACGCTGAGTGGACTCACTCACATCCCAACCTTCGAGCGCATTCTTCGTTCTGCACTATCGGAGTTAAATAAGAATGTTCCGAAAGTGCTCATGGGCACGCTCAACTATGCAAGCATCGCAACGAAAGGCTCTTATCGCCCGAAAGCAATTCCACCGAAATTACTCATGAACGAGCAAAGTGAGACGGATGCGGAGCAACTACACCCGATGTAGAATGTGACATGCAGCAAGTAGCCACATGTGTGAGATCTCAATGACCATTGGAATCCTACTCGCGGATGATCATCCAATAGTCAGCGACGCTGTCCGTCAGCTTTTGGAGAGGGAATCTGACCTTCGAGTTGTTGGCATCGCGCGTTCAGCACGAGAGCTATTGGATCTCGCAGCTCAAACTCCGTGTGACATCGTAGTTACTGATTTCAGCATGCCCGGATCCGAATCGGTAGACGGTATCCCTCTAATTGCAATGCTTCGGCGCCGATGGCCCCACCTTGGCATCATCGTCTTGACGATGATCTCCAATCCTGGGGTGCTCCAGTCGATCATCGACGTAGGAGCAGACGGATTGATTAACAAGTCTGACGCCATGTCTGAGCTGGCGCTTGCGGTTCGCGTTGTCACACGCGACCAACGCTACATTAGCCATGCAACGAGAGAGCTACTTGCAAAGGCCGTCGCCGGCCCCGCCACTCAAACTGTCTCACTATCCCCTCGCGAGGCAGAAGTCATTCGACTATTCGCGTCTGGAAAGACTGTCACGGACATTGCCAAGCACTTCAATCGAAGCGTTAAGACTATAAGCACGCAGAAACTTGAGGCGATGGCGAAACTCGGCCTCAAGTCTGATATCGAAATATACTCTTACGCGCGCGAGAGCGGATTGCTCTCTTAGATTACCGCCTAGACGCTGAGGAAGTTCGCGCCTTATAGCGCTTTGCAGCTCTCTTTCCGTTGGCCGTGCGCACTGCCTCAGTGCTGAAGGTTAGCATTGCAATAGACGTCAAGCGACCGCATCGGAGGTGATTCCTTACGGTTTGAAGCGAGAGAGCCGGTACTCTTGCATGTATTTGCTTAACAGTAAGGTCCTCGCCATCAAAGTTGAAAATCTCGGCCTTCTTGAATACTTCATTGAAGCTCCTTTTGACCTTTACTTCGCTTACTTGAAGATCGAGCTTATTTTTGGATTTGCTTCGCTTATTCACTTCGAGATTTCATCCTCAACTCGTCTCGACCACACTTAACTGAGCTCGTCCTTCCAGCGGTCTCGCAGGCCGCCAGCCCTCCTGGACTCGCGCAGCGCGTGTCGCCTTGTTTCCACGGATTCCAAGTCGCATGCCCAACTCACCCATGAACATACCCTCCATTCAGACGGCGTCCAAGCTCTAACTGTTCAGCGGATCCTTCTCCGAATAGCTCGGCGGGTCGAACCACGTTCTCACGAAACTAGAACGTGATACTCCTCGCTTACAAGCCCTTGCACCCCACCTCAGCCTGTCTGGTGTGACGGATATCTTGCGGCTCAGATGAATGGATTAGATTGATTGGACTACCGTCCCGTGGCGATGCGCTCGCCGAGCCGATCATTACGGATAGGCAGGAAGTACGGTCCATGCATTCTCCACTTCTACAGCTCAAAGAAACCGCGCGCCCCCCGACGCGCGGTGCCGCTCTCACGGCCAATGTAGCTTGAGGCGAGCTGATTTCATCGAGAATAGGAATAGTCCGATTCTGTTGTGACATCACTAGCACTCATCTGAGCCGGGCGATGGAACTGGAAGTTCCATCAGCATGGAGCTTTTCTAGGACGATTCCTATGCAGTTAAGTGCCTCTTTCGGCGTAGCGTGAACCGGAATTCATGCAGCAAGACGCAAAGGTATAAGCCATGTGCAAACTTCCGTCCTTGCGTTACCTGAGTTGCCTGGGCCTGCTTGTCGCCTGTCTGTCCGTCGGCACGTCGAATGCATGGACTTCGACGACGCCCCTGCCACTCTCAAAGGAAGAGGCCGAATGGAGGCGAGAGCATCCAATCATCAAGGTGGGCGTCTTTACGGGCGACCATATGCCCTTCGAAGCATGGCGCGGAGGACAACCTGATGGCATGGCCGTTGACTACATCCGGACACTTGCCGGCCGCGCTGGGATGCAACTGGAGTTTCACCCCTATAGCGATTGGAACGCCGTGTCATTCGGCTTCCGCGACGGCGAGGCATTCGACCTCATCCTGACCCAACCAGTCAGAGCTGATCGCATGGGTCGCTTTCTGATGCTGAGGCCTTACGCATTCACCTCGCCTGCCGTTGTGACTCGCAGTGAAGGCTCGGACATTAAGAGCAAGGTAGACCTTCGCAAAGCAAAACTATCGGTCGAACGAAGGTTTGGGCTCCAGACAAGGGAGATACACGCCGAGTTGCCAGAAGCGACCATCCTCTATGCCGAACAGGGGGACGAAGCCTTGAACCTGGTCGCTAATGGCAAGGCAGACGCATACATAGCTCCCACCTGGGTGCGCGCGCGTGCACTCGTGGCCCGTCGTGGTCTCCCTGACTTGGAAGTCCGAGGAGACTTTGATCTGCCCGTCTACGGTATCGCCCCTGCAGTACGGCGCGATCTACCCTTGCTCGCGCAGATACTGAAGAGATCAGAGGCCACCATTGGCGGCAGTGAACTGACAGACCTGCAGGCACGCTGGGGCGCTGATGACGCAAGTCGGCTCGCGCCACCTGAGCTGCGGCCGTCGAAGCAAGAGCAGAAGCAGAACGACATATCTCGGCCGCTTCGTGTCGGCTATGAGATTGATCGCTATCCCTACTCATTCAGCAACAATGTCGGAAGATTCGACGGCATCGCCGCCGACTACCTCAAAGCAGTAGAGCATGAGTTGAAGGCAAAGCTTGAGTTCGTCCCAGCAAAGGACTGGACGGATCTTCAACGCAAGGTTGTGACGGGCGATGTCGATATGATCGTCGCCGGTGCCTCGAACGATTTCGGCCCCCACCTGATGCGATTCAGCCAACCGTACGAGTACTTCCCGGAGGTGATTGTCACTCGCCTACAGGGCCCGCTGTTGGTCTCACCCACTGATCTTGCTGGCCGCGTCGTCGCGGTGCGCGCGGAAGCGGGCGTTGTTGACCTCCTCAAAGCCCGATTCGAGGACAGTAAGATCGTACCCGTCCCAAGCAACGAGTCTGGGCTGCAGCTAGTTTACGAAGGCCGCGCGTCAGCCTTCATTGGCACCCTTCCGGCTATCGACGCATTGATTCGGAATCGCTACGCCGGCCAGCTGCGCATCGTCGGACCTGCGGGTCTAGACCAGGAGCTGGCTTTCGGCGTCCTTCCAGAACACGAGAAACTCTTGCCCGGTGTCGATCAGGTTCTGCAGTCCATGAAGGAGAGCGAGAAGCAGGCCATACGCGCCAGATGGCTCACCTCGCACTACGAATACGGTGTTTCTCCGCGCCTGGCAGGAGCAGTTGCAGGAGGCGCCTTACTGGTTCTTGGCAGCATACTGTTCGCCTACCTCCGCCTTCGACGGGCCGTTCGATCTCAGGCACTGGCTGAGCGAAAGCTTGCTGGCCAGCTTCAGTTCCAACAGGCGCTGCTTGAGACAATACCCTACGCAGTGTTCGTCAAAGACAGTGACGGTAAGTATCTTGCTGTCAATCAGGCATACGAATCACAGATAGGTTGTCCTCGAGCTGAGCTTTTGGGCAGAACAATGGTCGAATCCCGCCACCTCCCACTACAAGATATCGACAACCTCCATCAGGTCGAAAACAATGTGATCGCGAGCGGCGAAAGTTTCAGGCGCGAGCTACGGCTTCCGGATGCCAAGAGCGGACATGTCCGGACTATGATTCTGTGGATGCATCCCTTCAAGGACTCATCGCCCGCAGGTGTCTCGCTACTGGGTACGTTGGTGGATGTCAGTCATATCAGGGAGGCCGAGGCACGCGCCCGCACGTCCGAGCAGCGACTGACCGATATCACGTCCGCCATGCCTGGCACTGTCTTTCAGCTCCGGCAATCAGCAGACCTCAGTCGGCAGCTCACGTACTTGGCGGGCGATGTGGAAGGCTTGTTGGAATCGAGTGCGGATCACCTGCTTGGCGATCATGAGAAGCTCCTTTCCAGGTTGCACGTGGATGACCGCGCCACTTTCGAGGATTCACTCACTCGTTCATCGCATGAGCTGAAGCCGTGGGGCCCGCTTGAGCTCCGTCTGAAAGTTCGCGATGGATGGCGTTGGCTGCGAGCCGAGGGGGGGCAGCCGCGGCCATTGCCCGACGATGCTGTCGAATGGAGTGGTTACTGGGTGGATACTACGCTTGCTCATCTGCAGGCTGACGCATTGCTGGAGGCGAAGGCGCAAGCAGAGTCCGCGGCCTCGGCCAAGTCGGCATTTCTGGCAACTATGAGCCACGAGATTCGCACGCCGATGGCCGGGGTGCTTGGTCTCGTTGAGTTGATGGGACGGACGCCCCTGGATTCAGACCAGCGGCAGATGCTTGGGATGGCGAACGACTCTGCCCAGGCGATGCTGCAGATTCTGGACGATATCCTCGACTACTCGAGGATCGAGGCAGGTCGCCTGAGCATTACTCATGCGGCATTTGACCCTCGTAGCCTGCTCGACAGCGTTGCCGGCCTCTTCTCAGCCAAGGTCAGAGAGAAGTCGCTCAAGCTGTACGTGATCCATGATTGGCGAGTGGCAGCTCAGCTGATGGGGGATGCCGTTCGGGTTCGCCAGATTCTTACGAATCTGATCAGCAATGCCGTCAAGTTCACCGAGAGCGGAAGCGTGACCGTCGCCATGACGTTGCGGCGCCACAAGCGAGACATACAGTTCGTCGATTTCACCGTTGAGGATACAGGCATCGGGATAGAGGCTGATGGCCTCAAGCGACTGTTCCAGCCCTTCACTCAGGCCGAGCAATCAACAACTCGCCGATTCGGTGGGACGGGCCTTGGTCTCGCGATCAGCCGTCGACTGGCATCACTGATGGGGGGAGATCTGACCCTTAACAGCGTACCGAGGCATGGCACAAAGGCAAGTTTTGAACTCTCCTTCGAGGTTTCCGAACCATTGCAGGCTTTGGAACAGTTCAATGGAAAGCGGGTGTGGCTTGGCTGTAGCAATCACAGACGCGTGACGGAGCTTTCAAACTCGCTTTCAGCAATGGGATTCACAGTGGTCGAAAGCACCGAGAGGCCGGCACCGCAGGAGCTCATAGATTTCTCGCTAATCGTTGTTGACCCCGCAACCTGTAAGTCATGCGGCGTGGCTGCGACAGGCATCCCCTACATCGTGATTGACGATGGATTGTCCGGGTCCCAGATGAAAACGACGGCAGGTGGAGTGCATCTTGCCTGCAATCCTGTGCTCTGGCACGTGCTCAGTGATGCTTGCATGGCCGCACTCGGTGCACGCCACTTAACTCGGACTATTGAGTCGCCTGTGCCTGCATCGGGATGGGGAGGCATGATCCTGGTCGCGGAAGACCATCCGACTAACCGGGCCGTAATTGCGCGCCAGCTGGAGGCGATGGGCTATGACTACACCCTGGTCGAGGATGGACAGCAGGCACTTGACGCGATGACGGCCGTGGATTTCGACCTACTCATCACCGACTGCCATATGCCTCATCTCGATGGCTATGCGCTCACGCGAAGGATTCGCACGCGCGAACTGCATGGACGCCGTCTGCCCATCCTCGCCCTGTCAGCCAGCGCGCTTCCGGAGCAGGTGCAGAGATGCGTTGAGGCTGGAATGGATGACTTCCTGGCCAAACCAGTGCAGTTTGCCCAGCTAAAACAGAAGCTGGAGCATTTCCTTCCTCGAAGTTCCGAAGACTTGGC
>Ga0160436_1000133_pt1 | contig 37976 bp, 38 predicted proteins | sample HID1973M_E0MG_FD_108264 | JGI IMG/M metagenome (GOLD analysis project Ga0160436, IMG submission 108264) | Enriched mosquito-associated microbial communities from UW Madison campus, WI, USA - HID1973M_E0 MG | ecosystem: Host-associated > Arthropoda: Insects > Digestive system > Unclassified ...
ACCACCAGCACGACCGGATCATCCTTCAAGGCGACGATGTTGTCGGCGTCGTCGGTGTAGCGCTTGAAGCGCAGCAACCGGCAGAACGGCTTCTTGATGATTTCCTGTTCCACCACCGGCACGGTCAGGCCGTTGACCTCGACCTCGTGGATGTCCCACGGCGGCTTTTCATAATCCTTGCCAATGCGGTAGAGCAGCTCGTTGCTGGCGGCGATGCGCTCGGCGCCGGGCAGATTGGACAACCAGCTTCCCTGCGCGGAAAAGATGCGCGCATTGGCTTCGGCCATATATGCGAGCGGCGCCATCCAGGCGCGGCCCAGCTCATGCCATTGGTACAAAAGGGTCATGCGGTCGTGTTCCGGGGCCGAAGCGGCCATCTGCTGCGGCGCAGCATACCGCATGGCGGCTGACCCCGGAATTCACCTGTTCAGCTAAGGCGCCAGCTCCAGCGCCGCCGCATCGGCCGCCAGCGCCGCGGCCAGCCAGCAATGCGAACCCAGCCCGCGCAGGCCCTGCGCTTCGAACTGCTCGCGGTACCAGCGTGCCTTGCGGGGCTGGAAGCCTTCGTGATCGCCTTCGTACTCGTCTTCGCGGGCAAAAGTTTCCAGGAAGGCGACGCCGCCGCAGAGCTCGGCCAGGCCGGACAGGCCGCGCTTGAACTCGCGGGTCGGCACGTAGTGCAACACGTCCGAACAGATCAGCAGGTCCACCGGCGCGCACGGGCGCAGGAATTCGAAGTCGCCAAAGCGGGCGAAGTGCAGGTTGCGTTGGCGGCCATAGCGCTGCACCGCGTACTCGCTGCTGTCAAAGCCCAGGTAGTGCAGCTTGGGACGCAGCTTGAGCAGTGGCGCGCGCCAGGCGCCTTCACCGCAGCCGATGTCGAGCACGCTGCGGATGGGGCGCTCCAGGTAGTACTCGGCCGTGGCCACGGTCAGCGCCACCTTGCGTGCGAGCCGCTGTGGTCCGCCGATGTCGCCTTCGCGATACCAGCGACGGAAATAGCCGGCGTCGTAGATTTTTTCAGGCTGGCTCATCGGCAGGCATGCACATGGAAGGGCGGCCTATTGTTCCCGTGGATCGCAGCGACGGGAAGTGCAGGCTTGCTGGCGGTGACTGCGTCGATGCGGGAGAATCCGCGCTTTATTGCTACCGGAGCCCGCCACGTGGACAAGGCCAGCCTGTATCCCTGGATCAAGACCCTGCACATCGTCTTTGTCATCGCCTGGATGGCGACGGTGTTCTACCTGCCGCGCATCCTGGTCAACCTGGCCGAGACCACAGGTCAGGCCGATGTGCAGGCGCGGCTGATCCTGATGGGCAAGAAGCTCTATCGCTTCGGCCACAACATGTTTGGCCTGGCGGTGATCTTCGGCGGCTGGCTGGTGTTCTCGTATCACCTGTGGGGCGGTTGGCTGCATGCCAAGCTCACCCTGGTGGCCGTGGTATTGCTGCACTTCATCCTGTCCGGGCGTTGGTTGAAGGGCGTGGAGAAGGGCAAGTCATTGCCCTCCTCGTTCACCCTACGTCTGTTCAACGAAGGCCCGGTGTTGCTGTTGATCGTGATTGTCTGGCTGGTATTGGCCAAGCCGTTCTGATCAGCGCTGCGCTTCGAAGTCCGCCGGCTTGGGCAACTCCACCGGCACGCCCTCGGCATTGCAGGTGTGCGCGGCGCACAGGCGTTCGCGCAGCTTGGGCGTGGCCTGCACGATGAAGTGGTAGATCGTGTTCTGCTCGACCGTGCCGCGCACCGCCTCGCTGCCCGGACCAATGGCCCAGATGCCGACATCTTCGCCGCCGTGCGATTCGGATTTCAGCGGCACCATGGCTTCCTGCAAGTAGTCAGGGTCTTCGGTGTTGACCTCGCTCAGGTCGGGGCGGCCTTCATGCGCTTCGACACTGCTGGGCGCGTGCAGGAATTTCTTCGGCCCCTGCGGCTGGCGGTTGCTGGCACCGGGATAGCCGGGGCCATTGGCGTAGCTGAGCGTGGTGAAGGGCAGGCCCAGTTGATCGCGGGCCAGATCACCGGGCACGTCGTCTTCGCTGCCCTGACCGCGCACCTTGCCCAGGATCGGATTGCCGCGCACCGGATAGCCGACAAAGTTGAGCGAGTGCGAGTGATCGGCGGTGACCAGGATCAGCGTGTCCTCGCGCGAAGTGGCGTCCACCGCGGCCTGCACCGCTTCTGACAGGGCGATGGTTTCATCCAGCGCGCGGTAGGCGTTGCCGTAGTGGTTGGCGTGATCAATGCGTGCGCCTTCGATCATCAGGACATAGCCGTCGGGATTGCGCGAGAGCGTGTGGATGGCGGCGCGGGTCATCTCGGCCAGCGAAGGCTCATCGGCCGGCGTGCGCTGACGGTCGTACTCAAACTGCATGTGATCGGGCTCGAACAGGCCCAACACTTGCGGCGCATTGGCCGCGGCCTGCAATTGCGCGCGGTTCCAGACATAGGCGCCTTGCGGGTTGGCCTGCTGCCATTCGGCGGTGAGATCGCGCTCGTCCAGGCGCTGGCCGACCTTGTCGTCGTATTCGGGATCACGCTGTTGCGCGTTGGTGAACTCGCGACGACCGCCGCCCAGTGCAACCGTCGGGCCGCGGCCGAAACGACGGGAGGTCAGCAATTGCGCGGCGATGTCCTGGCAGCCTTCAGCCACCGCGTTCGCCGGCAGGTCGGCGTTGTTTTCCCAATCGCGATTGGGCACATGCGCGTAGGTGGCCGCCGGGGTGGCATGGGTCAGGCGCGCGGTGGTCACCACACCGGTAGCCAGGCCGGCGCTGTCGGCCAGTTCCAGCCAGGTCAGTACGGCCTTGCCGCGGCTGTCGCGGCAGTCGTTGCGGTTGCCTGCACTGACGCCAATGGCGCCCATATGGGTTTTGACGCCGCTGGTGATCGCGGTCATGGTGCCGGCCGAGTCCGGCGTCTGCGAATCGGTGTTGTAGGTCTTGCTGAGCGCGGTCTGCGGGAAGCGCTCCCAGCTCAGCTGGTTCTCTTCGCCCGACTGGCCCTTGCGCTGGCCATCCAGGATGCGCGCGGCGGCGACCGTGGTCAGGCTCATGCCATCGCCCAGGAACAGGATCACGTTCTTGGCACGGCCCTGCATGGCGCCATTGGCGGCGGCGCGGGCCGCACCATTGCGATACCACCAGGCCGGGGTTTCGCCGGCAGGGTGCTGCACGACGGGCACGTCGATGGCGGCGACGGCCGCGTGCGTAGCGGCGGGACGGGCGGGCGAGGCGGCACAGGCGCTCAGCAGGCTCAGGCTCAAGCCCAGGACGGGCGCGACAAAAACAGGGCGCATCAGCAACTCCAGAGAGGACGCGCCATTATGAAGGGCGACAGTGTCCTGTTCATGACACGCCGGTTTTCCAGCGCTGCCATCGTGCTCATCACGGCGCTGGGCTATCGTGTCGGCTGTGTTCGGACAGGGTGGTGTGGTTGATGAAGCTGGTCTCGGCGTGGTTCAAGATTCCGTTCTGGCAACGGGTGCTGGGCGGGTTCGCGCTGGGCGCGCTGGCCGGTTGGTTGTTCGGCCCGGCCGCCGATACCTGGTTCGGACCGCTGGGCTCGTTGTACGTCACCCTGATCAAAATGATCGCCGTGCCGCTGGTGTTCTTTGCGGTCATCAATGCGGTGTCGAGCCTGCACGGCCAGAAGTCGGTGGCCGCGCTGGGTGGGCGCACCTTCGTCTGGTTTGTGATCACCGCTGCGCTGGCGGTTGCGGTGGGCCTGGCGGTAGGCGTGATCATGCAACCCGGCGTGGGCGTGACCACGCTGCAGGTTGACGCCAACTACGTACCCAAGGACATCCCCAGCCCGATCAAGGTGCTGCTGGATGTGGTGCCGTCCAATCCGTTCCAGGCGCTGACCGGCATAGGCACGACCAAGAACGCTGCGGGTGAAACCGTGCTGGCGGCAGGCAAGGGATCGATCCTGCCGGTGATCTTCTTCGCCGCGCTGCTGGGCTTTGCCATGGTCAAGCTGGGCGACAAGGTGGCCGGAGCGCGCAAGCTGGCTGGCGAGGCCAGCGAGATCATGATCCAGGTGACCCGCTTCGTGCTGGAGATCACCCCGATCGGCACCTTTGGTTTGATCGCCTCGCTGGTCGGCGCGTACGGCTTCAGCAAGTTGTTGCCGCTGGCCAATTTCGTCGGCGCGCTGTATGTGGCTTGCGCGCTGCATATCGTGGTGGTGTACAGCCTGCTGCTGGCCAGCCATGGCTTGAACCCACTGAAGTTCTTCCGTGGTGCGGCGGCGGCGATGCAGGTGGCGTTTGTCAGCTCGTCCAGCTTTGCGTCCATGCCGGCCTCGCTGCGTGCGATCACCCACAACCTGGGCGTGGACAAGAGCTATGCCTCGTTCGCGGTGCCGCTGGGCGCGAGCATCAAGATGGATGGCTGCGGCGCGATCTATCCGGCTTTGTGCGCGGTGTTTATTTCGCAATACACCGGCCATCCGCTCAGTGCCGATCAATATCTGATTGTCATGATCGCCTCGGTACTGGGCAGCTTCGGCACCGCCGGCGTACCCGGCACGGCCGTCGTGATGGCCACGGTGGTGCTGAGCGCGGCCGGCCTGCCGTTGGAAACCATCGGTTATCTGTACGCCATCGACCGCGTGCTGGACATGATGCGCACGATGACCAACGTGACCGGTCAGATGGTGGTGCCGGTGCTGGTGGCCAAGGAAACCGGTTTGCTGGATCGCAGCGTGTACGAAGCGCCGCCCAGCAACCTGGGGCTTGAGGAAGGCAATGACCCTGCCTGAGGGCTACACCCTGCAGGCACGCGTGCCGGATATCGACGACGTGCTGCGGCTGCGGGTGGAGTCGGGCTTGTCGCCGCGCACGCGCGCTGCCGCCGAAGCCGGCCTGCCCAACTCGCTGTTCGGGGTGACCGTGCTGTTCGATGGCCAGGCCATCGGCATGGGCCGGATCATCGGTGACGGCGGCTGCTCCTTCGTCATCGTCGACATCGCGGTGCAGCCGGCGCACCAGAAGCGCGGCCTGGGCCGGGCAATCATGGATGCGCTCGATGCCTGGCTCAAAGCCAACGCTCCTGACGGCGCGCATGTGTCGCTGATAGCTGACGGCGATGCCAAACACTTGTACGCCCGCTATGGCTTTCAGGATGTCGGCCCAGCCTCGATCGGCATGCAGTACACCTTGCGCCGCTGAGCCGCTGTCCCGACCTGGACCGGCCCGTGAGCGAGCCTGCGAGCCAGGCAGGCGGGGACCGCTCATGAGAAATGGGCATGACTTCCGGCCCTGTACCGGGCTAACGCATGACTTCCGGACCAAGCGCGACCCCGGTCACAGCGTCTAGGCTGCGGGGACTTACCCCTGGGGCAACCCCTATGCGCCTACGCACTGCCTTCTGGCTGCTGGCCGGCCTGACGCTGTCGGCACCGACGCTCGCCGCCACCGCCGATCAATGGACCGTACCGATCGCCGTCAAGAAACTCGACAACGGCCTGACCGTGGTCATCTCCGAAGATCACAGCGCGCCGGTGGTTGGCGTGAGCGTGGTCTATCACGTCGGCATGCGGCTGGAGCCGCGCAATCGCACCGGCTTTGCCCATCTGTTTGAACACCTGATGTTCCAGGGCACGCCGAACGCCAAGAAGGGCGTGTTCGATAGCGTCATCACCGGCGGCGGTGGCAACAACAACGGTTCCACCCGGCCGGACTTCACCAACTACATCGAGACTGCGCCGGTGTCTTCGCTGGACGCGATCCTGTGGCTGGAAGCCGATCGCATGAAGACTCTGGACTTCAATCCAGAAAATCTGAAGAACCAGCAGGACGTGGTGAAGGAAGAAATCCGCGTCAACGTCAAGAATCAGCCCTACGGCGGCTTCTTCTGGCTGGACATCGGCCAGCAGGCCTTCCAGAAGTGGGAGAACAACCACGACGGCTACGGCAGCTTTGAGGATCTGGAGAACGCCAGCCTGAAGGACGTCGCCGATTTCCATCGCGACTACTACGGCCCCAACAACGCCGTGCTGTCGATTGCCGGCGATATCAGTCCGGAGCAGGGCTTTGCGCTGGCGCAGAAGTACTTTGGCTCCATTCCCGCGCGCGCCACGCCGGCCGCGCCTGATTTCAAGGAAGGCTTGAACACAAAGGAAAAGCGCGTGCAGCAAAGCGATGCGCTGGCGCAGGTGCCGGCGATTGCGGCGGCCTGGAAGATGCCGGATCGCGGCAGCAAGGATCAGGCGCCGATGGCGGTGCTGGGTGCGTTGTTGGGCGGCGGCGATGCCTCGCGCTTCTATCAGGGCCTGGTCAAGGGCCGCGAGTTGGCCATGAACCTGGAGTCGCTATACGGCTTGACCAGCGAATGGGAGTACGACGGCCCCACGTTGTTCACCGTGTTCGCCTTGTACAAGCCCAACAGCAGCGCCGACGCCGTGCTCAAGGGCATGGATGAGGAAATCGCGCGGGTTGCACGCGAAGGCGCCGACGATGCCACCCTGGCGCGGGTCAAGACCCAGTTGCTGGCCAGTTGGTACAACAACCTGGAGGCCTTCCAGGATCGCGCCGACGTGCTGGCCAAGCTGCAGACCCTGTGGGGTGATGCTGCCGTGGCCAACCAGATTCCCGGTTGGATTGAAGGCGTCACCTCTGATGATCTCAAGCGCGTTGCCGCCATCTATCTGACGCCGGCCAATCGCACCGTCATCGACCGCAAGCCCGCCGCGATGATCGCGCCGGCGCCGGCCAAGAAATAAGGAGACCGCCATGACGATCCACAAGAGCCTGATCGCCTTTGCCGTTTCCGCGCTGCTGGCCGCCTCCGCGCAAGCCGCCGAACCGGTGTTGCCGAAGGACCTGCCGCCATACGCGCCGGACAAGCCGCTGCCGGTGCCGCAGATTGAAAAGAAGACCCTGGCCAATGGCCTGGAAGTGTGGGTGGTGCCGCGTGACGGCATTCCGCGCGTGGACTACGTGCTGGCCGTGCGCAACGCGGGACTGGCCGCTGATCGCGCCGATGCCTCCGGTTACGCCAACCTGTTGGCGGGTCTGTTGACGGAGGGCACCGCCAAGCGTGACTCGCGCGCCGTGGCGGAAACCGCACAGGGCTTTGGCGGCAGCATCAGCGCGTCGGCCAACCCTGACGGCATCAACGTCTACGCCGATGCCTTGGCCAGCCACGCCACTGGCATGTTGGGTCTGTTGGCCGAGGTGGTGCGTTCGCCTGCCTTCCCGGAGAACGAAGTCAAACTGGCGCAGGCCAATGCCGAGCAGCAACTCAAGGCCAATGAAGCCCAGCCTTCGTTCCGTGCCAATCGCGCGATCCTGGCCGCGATCTATGGCGACCACCCGTACGCCCGCACGCAGCTCAGCCAAGGCGGCATTGCCGCACTGGCGCCGGCCAGCCTGCGCAGCGAACATGCGCGTCGCTTCCATCCTGATCGCGCACTGTTGGTGATCACCGGCAAGGTCACGGCGGCGCAAGGGTTTGCGATGGCGGAGCAGGCGTTTGCCGATTGGCGCGTGGCCGGCACCGAAAATGCCGATACACCGGCGGCGCCACGCCAGGCCGCGCCCAAGTTTGTGCTGCTGCAGCGCGACGGCAGCGTGCAGTCGACCCTGCGTATCGGCCGTCCGGCGATTGCCGCGACTGATGCCGACTACGTACCGCTGCAGTTGACCCGCATCCTGTTGGGCGGCGGTTTCAGCAGTCGCATCAACCTCAACCTGCGCGAAGAAAAGGGCTACACCTACGGCGCAGGCGTGAAGTTTGCGGCCTCGCGCGCCGGCGGCGAACTGATTGGCCAGACCGACGTACGCAACGAAGTCACTGGCGCCTCGCTCAAGGAGTTCTTCCACGAGTACAACCGCCTGTCCACGGAGAGCGTGCCGGCCAAGGAACTGGAAGACACCAAGCGCTACATCGCCGGCGACTACGTGATCAGCAACCAGCTACAAGGCGCGGTGGCCGCCAGCCTGGCCAAGAACTGGCTGGTCGGCCTGCCGTCGGAGTTCCTGGGCCAGTACGTGCCGCGCCTGCGTGCGTTGGATGCGGCCAAGGTGCAGGCGGTGGCCAAGCAATATCTGCAGCCCAAGGATCAATCGATCGTGGTGGTGGGTGACAGCAAGGCGATTGCCGAGCAGCTCAAGGCCTACGGCGAATTCCAGGTGCAGACCCAGTAAGGCTGACGATTCCCCGTCGTCATTGGAAGCCGGCGAAAAAATCGCCGGCTATTTTTTGGGCTGCGCCCAAAATCCCAAAACGGATCAGGATTCGTCCAGGAGCAGGGTGACCATCACGCGCACGCCCCAGTCGGGGCCGGTGTCGCGGGAGGCGGCGTGGTAGCGCAGACCCGCTTGGAAGTTCACGCGTTTGCCATCCAGTTGGATCATCTGGCCCACCAGTACGTTGACCGGCACCTGCCAGCGTTGGCGCTTCCAGTCGTAGGTGGATTCCATGTTGGCTGACAATGAGCGCCCGTGGGCGAAGCCGCGCGAGGCGAAGGGTTGCACGAAGGTGCTGCTGATCGGCCGATGATCGCTACTGCCGCTGACTGACCAGATGTGGTTGGCCAGGGCGCCGATGATCCAGCCGTTGCCAGTCTTCTTCAGCGCCACGGCCGTCGGGCCGGCGCCCCATTGGCCAAAGCCCAGGCGATCATGGGTGGCAGTGGGCAGGCGCAGGACCGGGCCGACGCCCCAGGTCCAGCCGTCCTGCGTGGGTGCGTTGGGAGAGAAGAAGAAACTCTGGGTGGCGTCGCCGAGGCCGTGCGTGCTGCGGCCGCTGGCACTGCGGTGATGGATCAGCGGCAGCACGCTGCGCGAGATCAGGTTCCAGTCTTCGTTGAGGGCGATGGGGAAGACCGGTTGCACATTGAGCGTGTCGCGGCTGCCGCGCCCCTGCGAGCCGATGCCGACATCATGGTTGTACTGCAGCGGCAGACTGACCAGGTTGGCGATGGGATTGGCAGGCAGCTTGCTCAGGTCGATGGGTTCGCCGGCATGGACCAGGCAGACGCAGGACAGCAAGGCGGCGATAAGCAGGGCGGATGCGGGTCGGGTCAGGGCGGGCATGCAGCGGCTGGCTGGGAAGGCAGCGCCGGACTATTGCACTTGGATAGGGAGCTTCGACTGTCGCGGCGGGCAGACTGTTATGACTCACACTGCTGGCCGGGCCGGCCGGCACAGCAAATCCGCGGGCATTCCCTCACCACCGCACCGTCGCGGCTGCGGTAGATTGGCTTGCCTATTTCCAGCGGAGATCGCCATGAGCGGAGTGCAACGCGAACTGACCTTCCGGTTCCTGGCCGAGCCCACCGACGTCAACTACGGCGGCAAGGTGCATGGCGGCATCGTGATGAAGTGGATTGACCAGGTGGGCTATGCGGCGGCGGTGGGCTGGAGTGGCCACTACAGCGTGACCGTGGCGGTGGGCGGCATCCGCTTTGTCGCGCCTATCCGCACCAGCGACCTGGTGACCGTGCAATCCAAGCTGGTCTATACCGGCACCAGCAGCATGCATTTCGCCGTGGACGTGCGCGCGCGTGATCCCATGGGCGGCGAGTCGCGGCTCTGCACGCATTGCGTGATTGTGTTTGTGGCTCTGGACGGGGTGGAAGGCAAGCCCACGCCGGTGCCGCCATGGAAGCCGGAGACCTCGGAGGACTGCCAGCTGGCCGAATACGCGGTCAAGGTGATGGAGCTGAGCAAGGGCATCGAGGAGACCGTGGCGCACTACCAGGATCCGGAACTGCTGAAGAAATAGCGGCGGTTCGCACGAGGCACTCGGCCGCCACAACGAAAAAGCCGCCGGGGTCACCGGCGGCTTTCAATCAATTCCGTTGTGGTCCGCGATTACATCGCGATGCGGCGTGCCTGCATGAAGCGCGGCGCCCAATAGCCGCTGGTCAGGCTGTCCACGCGCACGTCATTGCCGGTGCTGGGCGAATGCAGGAAGCGGCCTTCGCCGACATAGATGCCGACGTGGTTGATGCGACCCTTGCGACCGAAGAACACCAGGTCGCCCTGCTTGAGGTCTTCGCGCTTGGCGATCATCTCGCCATCGGACTGCGAGGCCATGTCGCGCGAGACGCGCGGCAGCTCGATGCCCAGGGCAGAGCGGAACACATAGCCGACCAGGCCGCTGCAATCAAAGCCGCTGTCCGGCGAGGTGCCGCCCCAGCGATACGGCGTACCCATCAGGGTCAGGGCGCGCTTGAGCACGGCCTGGATCTTGCCGCCTTCGGCTTCCACCATCACGGTGCCTTCGCGTGCCTGGGCATAGCTGGACAGCAAGCGGCTCAGGTCGCCAGCGACCATGGTCGAGCGATCCAGCAGCGGCAGGGTGTCGGTGGCAGCCAGGCGCGGCAGCAGCGCGGCCAGGGTGGCGGTGGCAGCTTCGGCCGCCTTCTCGCGGATGCCGGCCGTGGCCGGTTTGGCCGCGTCCTTGGCGTTGTTGGTAACAGAGTCGGGAGCCACCGCAATCGGGGCGACCACATCGGAGGAAGCGACCGGCAACTCGGCGGTCTGCGCCCACAGCGGGCTGGCCAGGCTGGCCAGGCACAACACGGAAAGGAATCGGATCGCGCCCCGCCCTGAGCGGGGGGTGGCGGCTGGCTGGCCTGTTGGCAGGTCGTCGGTCGTCACGTAGGCGGAAGAAGCTTGCGAAGAGGGGGTCAATACTGCCTTCACTTCGCCATCATTTTGTTCGGATATCGTTAAATATCCGTTATTCACGCCCAACAGACGTCACATTGTTACTTAGTGAACCATTCAGTACACGTTTAGCGCCACTGTAATGGTCCCGCCAGTAGCTGCCGTCCAGGTGATCCAGGCGGACGGTGCCGCCGGTGCTGGGGGCGTGCACGAACCGCCCTTCGCCCACGTAAATCCCCACATGACTGACGTTGCCGCTGCTGCCGAAGAACACCAGATCGCCGGCCGCCAGCCGCTCGGGGGCGATTCGCGGACCCTGCACGGCGGCCAGATCGCGTGAGGTGCGCGGCAGCCGCAGGTCCAGGACGTCGCGGAAGACATAGGTGACCAGCCCGCTGCAGTCAAAGCCGGACTCGGGCGTGTTGCCGCCGTATCGGTAAGGCGTGCCGACCAGACCCAGGGCGCGCATCAGCACCGAATTGGCGGCCACCGGATCGGCCGGTTGCACCTGCGGCCAGACGCGCTGGCTGGGCGGGGCGGGGCGACGGGTCACTTCCTTGCCGCCACCGCAGGCCGCCAGCAGGCAGGCCGTGGCCAGGATCAGCACGCCAGCGCGGAGACGGCGGACCGTCGCGGGTGGCGGCGGCAGGTCCAAGCCGGGATAATGCGCGGTCTTCATTGCGGCGCATCTTCGCTGCAATCCCCTTGGCCGACAAGCCATTCACGCCTGCCCGTCGGCAGCCCCATTGCAGAGTCCCGCATGAAAATCGCAAAAGACAGCGTCGTCCGTTTCCACTACACCGTGTCCGAAGCCGGCCAGGAGCCGCTGGAAAGCTCCAAGGACCGTGAGCCGCTGGCCATCCTGATCGGCCATGGCAACATCATCCCGGGCCTGGAAAACGCGATGCAGGATCGCGAAGCCGGCGAGAACTTCAGCGTGGACGTGGTGGCCGCCGACGCCTACGGCGAGCGCCGCGACGGCCTGAGCCAGCGCGTGCCCAAGAAGCACTTCGGCACGCAGAAGCTGGTCCCCGGCCAGCAGGTGGTGTTGAACACCAACTTCGGTCCGCGTGCGGTCACCATCCAGAAGGTCGGCATGAGCGTGGTCGATGTCGACCTCAACCATCCGATGGCAGGCAAGGATCTGCACTTTGACGTGGAAATCGTCGACGTGCGCGAAGCCTCGGCCGAAGAACTGGAGCACGGCCACGTGCACGGCGACGGCGGCCACCACCACTAAGCCTCACGCACCGCCGAGCGCAAGAAAAAACCCGCCGACCGGCGGGTTTTTTCGTTTGCGGGGTGCTCTAATCGCCGCTGGACATCCAGGGAGCAGGATATGAGCAGCGCCAGCATCGATACCGCCCGGCTGCAGCCGGTGGCCGCCGGCGAACGCATCGAGAGCATGGACGTGCTGCGCGGCTTTGCGCTGCTCGGCATCCTGCTGATGAACATCGAAGCCTTTGTCGGGCCGATGAACTCGGCCATCACCGGCCTCAACCCCAGCCTGTCCGGTGCAGACCGTATCGCCGATGCGCTGGTCTACATCCTGGTGCAGGGCAAGTTCTACACACTGTTTTCGCTGTTGTTCGGGATGGGCTTTGCGGTGATGTCGCAGCGCGCCGATGCCAGGCAGCAGCCGTTTGCCGGCGTCTACCTGCGGCGGACCGTGGGCCTGCTGATCATCGGCCTGATCCACACCCTGCTGATCTGGTCCGGCGACATCCTGCTGACTTATGCCTTGCTGGCCTTCGTGCTGCTCGCCTTCCGCGGCATGCCGACCAAACTGCTGCCGTGGCTGGCAGTGGGTGCTTACCTGATACCGATGGGCCTGATGACCTTGTTTGGCGTGCTCGGCCAACTGGCCAGCCTGACCCCGCAAGGCGCACAGGAATGGAATACGCAGATGGCCGCGATGGCCAGCCAGATGACCGCGATGGAGCAGGCGCAGCGCCTGGCCTACGGTAGTGGTACGTATCTGCAAGCGGTGGCGCAGCGCGCGCAGGACACCGGCTTCATGCTCAGCAACATCATGTTCATGGGGCCGCTGATTTTTGCCATGTACCTGTTTGGCGCCTGGTTTGTGCGTAGCGGCGCCATCGCCCAGCCGCAACAGTTTCCGCGTCTGTATGCCGGGCTGCGCTGGGTGGGCCTGCCCATTGGACTGGCCAGCATGCTGTGGTCATACGCGGTGCATCCCACCATGGTCTTCGACCGCATGGACATGAGCACGGTGCTGGCCTTCTGCACCAGCCTGGTCGGCAGCCTGCTGATGGCGCTGGGCTATCTGGCCTGGATCCTGCGCGGCCTGCAATCACCGGTCTGGGCCCGCTGCCTGCATTGGCTGGCGCCGGCCGGGCGAATGGCGCTGACCAATTACCTGCTGCAGTCGATCATCTGCACGTTGATCTTCTACGGCTACGGCCTGGGCTACTTCGAGCAGCTCGCGCGCGCCTGGCAGATTCCGTTTGTGCTGGCGCTGTTTGCCGTGCAGGTACTGCTGAGCCGCTGGTGGCTGGCGCGGTTCCGCTTTGGTCCGGCCGAGTGGTTGTGGCGCACGCTGACCTACCTGCGCGTGCAACCCATGCGCGCGCTGGTGGCAAGCCACTGAGCCGCATGCAGCGTTGCAGGGATGAGCGCGTGCCTGCGGCTACACTGCGCGGGTGAGCCAGACACCTGACGACATCCTGATCCTGGGCGGCGGCGCGATTGGCCTGGCCACCGCGCTGTCCTTGCTGGAAGCCGGCCGCGGCGTGCGCATCATCGATGCCGGCGCCATCGGCCACGGCGCTTCGCATGGCAACTGCGGCACCATCACACCCAGCCATGCGCCACCGTTGGCGGCGCCGGGCGTGGTCGCGCAAGCGCTGCGCTGGATGTTCACCCCGGATGCGCCGCTGTATCTGAAACCGCGGGTCGACCCGGCGCTGTGGCAGTGGCTGTGGCGCTTTTCGCGACGCTGCAACCGACGTGACTGGAGCGCCAGCACGCAGGCGCGCGCGGCCTTGCTGGATGACTCGCGCCAGCGCCTGGTCGACTGGATAGCGCGCTACCAGCTTGCGTGCGAATTCCACGAAGAAGGCCTGGACTACGTGTTCCGCAATCGGCGCCTGTTTGAGCGCTATGTCAACGAATGCGAAACCCTGGCCGGACTCGGCATTGCCAGCGAGATCTTCAGCGGCAGCGACTACGAGCGGCAGGAACCGGCCATGCTGCCCGGTGTGGCCGGCGCGATTCGTTTCCCCGACGACGCGCGCCTGCGACCGGATCGCTATGTGGCCGAACTGGCGCGCGTGGTTGGCGAGCGTGGCGGGCAGTTTGAAACCGATTGCCGCGCCACTGGCTTGCAGGCCGATGCGCAAGGCGTGAGCGTGCAGACCTCGCGCGGCCAACGGCGTGCGCGTGAAGTGGTGATCGCTCTGGGCGCATGGACGCCGGCCTTCGCCCGCCAGCTGGGTGTGCGCACGCCGATCCAGCCAGGCAAGGGCTATTCGATCACGTATTCGCGACCGCCGCTGATGCCGCGTCGCCCGCTGGTGCTCAAGGATGTCTCGGTCTGCGTCACCGGCTGGGACAGCGGCTTCCGCCTGGGCAGCACCATGGAGTTTTCCGGCTACAACGACGAGTTGAATGCCACCCGCCTGTCGGCGCTGGAACGTGGTGCCCGCCAGTTCCTGCGCGAACCGGTCGGTGCGGTGGTGGAAGAGCGCTGGTGCGGTTGGCGGCCGATGACCTATGACGACCTGCCGCTGTTGGGCCCGGCGCCGCGTCAGCCGCACGTCTGGCTGGCCGCCGGCCACGGCATGTTGGGGATTAGCATGAGCGCGGCCACCGGCCAGTTGATGGCCGATCTGATTACCGGGCAGACGCCGGCGATCAATCCCACGCCCTATCGCCCGGAGCGATTCGCATGAATGCGCGTACTGATTTTGATCTGATCGTGATCGGCGGCGGCTCCGGCGGCCTGGCTGGCGCGTTTCGCGCGGCCGCGCATGGCGCCCGCGTGGCCTTGCTGGAGCCCGGCGAATTGGGCGGCACCTGCGTCAACGTCGGTTGCGTGCCGAAGAAGGCGATGTGGCTGGCGGCCGAGCTGTCGCAACGTATTGCCATGGCCGCGCAGCTCGGCTTTGACTTGCCGGAGACGCCGCCGGCGTTCGAGTGGAAAGAGTTCATCGTCCACCGCCAGCGCTACATCGCCGGCATCCATGCCAGTTACCGCAAGCGCGTGGACGAGAGTGGCATTGTCTGGATGCCCTGCCGCGGCGAATTTGTCGATGCGCATACCGTGCAGAACTCCGACGGCGCACGTCTGCGCGGCGAGCGCGTGCTGATCGCCACCGGCGGTCGCCCGCGCCGGCCGGCCTTGCCTGGCGCCGAGCTGGGTCTGGTCTCGGATGACTTCTTCAACCTGTGCAGCGCGCCCAGGAAGACCGCGATCATCGGCGCCGGCTATGTGGCAGTGGAGCTGGCCGGTGTACTGCAGGCGCTGGGCAGCCAGGTGGAGTTGTTCGTGCGCGGCCAGCGCCTGCTGGAGGATTTTGATCACGAGCTCACCGACGACCTGCTGGAGAACACCCGCCAGCACGGTATCCACGCGCACTTTGGCTACCACCTGGCGCAGGTGCAGCCGGCCGGCGACGGCCATGTGGCGCTGATCAACCAGGCCGGTGATCGCAGCGAACCGTTCGAGAGTCTGATCTTCGCGACCGGCCGCGTGCCCAGCACCGCCAGCCTGGGTGTGGACATCGCCGGGGTGAAGCTGGACGAAGCCGGCTTTGTGCAGGTGGACGAGTGGCAGAACACCTCCGTGCCGCACATCCACGCCATTGGCGATGTGACCAATGCGCCCGCGCTGACGCCGGTGGCGATTGCCGCCGCGCGCCGGCTGATGGATCGGCTATACGGCGGCAAGGCGGATTCCAAGTTGGAGTTCCGCGACATCGCCACCGTGGTGTTCTCGCATCCGCCGCTGGGCCGGGTGGGCTTGAGCGAACAGGAGGCGCGCGCGCAGTTTGGCGATGCGGTCAAAGTCTTCCGTACCCGCTTCCGTCCCATGCTGCATGCGCTGGCGGACTCGCCGCAGCGCAGTCTGTTCAAGCTGGTCTGCGTGGGCGAAGAGGAACGGGTGGTCGGCCTGCACCTGCTGGGCGAGGGCGCCGACGAAATCCTGCAGGGCTTTGCCGTGGCCATCCGCAAGGGCATTACCCGTCGCGACCTGGAAGACACCGTGGCCATCCATCCGACCTCGGCCGAGGAAGTGGTGCTGCTGCGGTAACCACGGTTCCATGACCACGGAGGGAATGACCTCCGGCACCTGAGTTGCACCGCCTGCGGCGCTAAGGTGGCGGCAGCCTCGGAGAGCCGCCATGGAACAGGATTCCGCCACACCCGTCGCCGCCGCACCGGCCGCCGTCGCGCATGCCGCGCTGACGCCGATCAGTGGCAGCGAACGCATCACCGCGCTGGACATGATCCGTGGCTTTGCCTTGCTGGGCATCGCCATGATGAATGTGGAGTGGTTCACCCGTCCGATCAGCGAACTGGGGCGCGGTGTAGACCCTTCCTTGCATGGCGCCGACTGGCTGGTCAGCTGGCTGGTCTATGTGCTGGTGCAGGGCAAGTTCTGGACGCTGTTCTCGCTGCTGTTCGGCATCGGCTTTGCGGTGATGCTGGGCCGTGCCGAAGATCGCGGCAGCGCCTTTGTCACGCCTTATGTGCGCCGGATCATCGGCTTGTTCCTGTTCGGCGCGATGCACTACATCTTCATCTGGACCGGCGACATCCTGCACGAGTACGCGTTTGCCGCGCTCGGGCTGTTGTTGATCGTCAGTCGCAGTTGGAAGAGCTGGCTGCTGATCCTGGTCTCGGTGGTGGCGGTGGGCGTTGCGCTCAAGCTCAAGGCCATGCCCATGCTGATCAGTCTGTGCGTACTGGTCGGGCTGATGATGTTCTTCCTCAATCGCGGCAGCCTGGCGCGCTATCGCAAGTGGGGCGTGACCGTGTATTGCCTGCCGTTTGTGGTCGGCCTGGTCATTGCCGCTGGCCTGACCGCATTCCCGCAGTTCAAGCCGACCGAGAAACCGGAACAAGCGGCGCAGCGCCAGGAGCGCGTGCAGGAACAGGCCAAGGAACGCGCCGAAGAAATCCGCATCTACACCACCGCCAGTTACGCCGAGTCGGTGCGCCACCGCGCCGCCCAGTTTACGGAGCACCTGCCGCAGTCGGCAGGCTTGAGTTTCATGGCGCTGCCGATGTTCCTGATCGGGTTCTGGTTTGTGCGCTCGGGCATCGTGGCGCGCTTGCGCGAGCACGCCAGCCTGTTCCGCCGGCTGGCCGCGTGGTGCTTGCCGCTGGGCCTGGCGCTGACCGTGCTCAGTGCGTGGCTGTTGCCGACCTTCCCGAGCAACGGCGGCGGTGGGCCGGATCCATTCCGCATGACCATGGGTTCGCTGTTCCAGCTGGGTGCCTTGCTGCTGTGCCTGGGCTATTTCGCCGGGCTGGTGCTGGTGACCACCAGCCGCTGGGGCACGCGCTGGTTGGCGCCGCTGGCCTACGCCGGCCGGATGGCGCTGAGCAACTACATCCTGGCCTCAATCATCGGCACCTGGTTCTTCTCCGGCTATGGGCTGGGCTACTACGGCCAGGTTTCGCGGCCGGGTCAGATGTTGTTCGTACTGGCGGTGTTCGCGCTGCAGATTGGCTTTGGCTACGTCTGGTTGAAGCAGTTCCGCTACGGCCCACTGGAATGGCTGTGGCGTGCCATCACCTACTGGACCCTGCCGCCTATGCGGCGGCAGGTGGAGCAGGCACAGGCCAGCGCGCTACCGGCACGCTGAGCCGACAGCCATGCCAGCCGGGATTACAATGGCCGGCATGGAAATCTGCACGCTCCACCGCGGCACCGCGCCGCTGCTGATCAGCCTGCCGCACAACGGCACGGCGCTGCCCGATGACATCGCTGCGCGCTTGACCGAATCGGCGCGGCGCACGCCAGATACCGACTGGCATGTGGCCCGGCTGTACGACTTCGCCCGCGAGCTGGGCGCTTCGTTGCTGGTGCCGGCGTACTCGCGCTATGTGGTGGATCTGAACCGGCCGGAAGACGATGTCTCGCTGTATCCCGGGCAGAACACCACCGGCCTGTGTCCGATCGTGCAGTTCAGCGGCGAACCGGTGTACCTGCCAGGGCAGGAGCCGGGCACGGAAGAGATCCACCAGCGCGTAGACACCTACTGGCGTCCGTACCACGCCGCGTTGCGCGCGGAGATCGAACGCCTGCTCGCCGCGCATGGCCGGGTCGTGCTGTGGGAAGGCCATTCGATTCGCAGTGTGGTGCCATTCCTGTTTGAAGGCCGGCTGCCGGATTTCAATCTGGGCACCGCCGGCGGCGTCAGTTGTTCGCCTGAGCTGCAGCAGCGGTTGGAGGACATCCTGTCGGCGCAGCCGTGTTACAGCCACATCGTCAACGGGCGCTTCCGTGGCGGCTACATCACCCGTCACTACAGCGATCTGGCGCGCGGCCTGCAAACCGTGCAGTTGGAACTGGCGCAGCTGAACTACATGGACGAAGACAGCTTCGACTATCTGCCCGAGACCGCCGCGCCCACGCAGCAAGTCATCCGCCGCCTGCTGGAAGCCACGCTGGCGTGAAGCCGCGCGACGAGCAAGCCGCCGACGCGGCGATGAGCCAGTGCGAGAACGCCAGCGCCGTGCTGGATCCGGAAGCCGCACCGAATCCGGAAACTGCGGCTAGCAATGCAAGCATCACCGCCGTCGCGGCCCACCGACTACCGCTCACCGGTTTCGCCTTGGCGGCGCTGGGCGCCATCGCTTTTTCCGGCAAGGCGATCATCGTCAAGCTGGGTTACCGCTACGGCGTGGATGCGATCACGCTGTTGGCGCTGCGGATGCTGGTGGCGTTCCCGTTCTTCCTGCTGATGGGGCTGTGGGCGTCTCGGCGTGCAGCGCCGCTGGCGCGAGGCGATGTGCCGAAGATTCTCGCCCTGGGCTTTTTTGGCTATTACCTGGCCAGCTTTCTCGACTTCGCCGGGCTGGCCTACATCACCGCCACGCTGGAACGGTTGATTCTGTATCTGACCCCGACCCTGGTGTTGCTGATCAATTTGTGGGTGTTCGGCAAGCGCGCCAGCCGGCTGCAATGGTCCGCCTTGCTGGTGAGCTACGTGGGCGTGCTGCTGGCTTTTGGTCACGACTGGCAATTGGGCGGATCGAACATCGCCGTGGGCAGCGCGCTGGTGTTTGGCAGTGCGCTGGCCTACGCCATCTACCTGGTCGGCAGTGGCGAGATGGTGCGCCGGGTCGGCGCGGTGCGATTGACCGCGTACGCCAGCAGTGTCGCCAGCGTGCTGTGCATCGGCCAGTTTCTGCTGCTGCGTCCTGCATCCACGCTGGCCAGCCTGCCGCATGAGGTCTGGTCGCTGTCGCTGCTCAACGGCACCCTGTGCACGGTATTGCCGGTGCTGATGGTGATGATGGCGGTCTCGCGCATCGGCTCGGCGTTGGCGGCGCAGATCGGCATGCTCGGCCCGGTGTCGACGATCATCCTCAGCTTGTTGTTGCTGGGCGAACCGATGGGTCCGTGGCAGGTGTTGGGCACGGTGCTGGTGATGGTCGGCGTATTCGTGGTGTCGCGGCAGCGCAATGCGTGATCGTCTTCATCCGCACACGCCGTTGACTGCGGCAGAATGAAGCCATGAAGGAAACCCTGCCGCCTGCCGCGCCCCCGCCTGGAAGCACTCCGGGGGAGGCGCCGCCGCCGGCCGCCGGCACCGAACCCTCTTCGCTGATTGCTCTGCGCCCCTTGTTATGGCTGGTGGCGGCCGGCGTCTTCATGCAGATGCTGGACAGCACCATCGTCAACACCGCGCTGCCGTCGATGGCGCGTGACCTCAACCAGTCGCCGTTGAAGATGCAGGCGGTGGTCGTGGCTTACTCGTTGACCGTGGCCATGTTGATTCCCGCCTCGGGCTGGCTGGCGGATCGGTTCGGCACGCGCCGTCTCTTCATCACGGCCATTGCAGTGTTCACCCTGGGCTCGCTGGCCTGTGCGATCTCGCAGACCTTGCCGCAACTGGTTGGCTCGCGCGTGCTGCAAGGCGTGGGCGGGGCGATGCTGCTGCCGATTGGCAGGCTGGCCGTACTGCGGGCGGTACCGCGCAAGGATTTCCTGGCGGCGATGAGCTTTGTCACCGTGCCGGGTCTGATTGGTCCGTTGATAGGCCCGACCCTGGGCGGCTGGCTGGCGGAAGTGGCGTCGTGGCATTGGATCTTCCTGATCAACCTGCCACTGGGCGTGCTCGGCACGCTGGCGGCGCTGCGCTGGATGCCGGATCTGCGCGGGCCGCAGATGCGCTTCGATGCCTGGGGTTATGTACTGCTGGCATTCGGCATGGTGGCGATCTCGCTGTCGCTGGACAGCCTGTCCGAAGCCGATGCGCGGCGCGGCTTCATGCTGGTGCTGCTGGTGTTTGGCCTGGCCGGGCTGGTGGCGTACTGGCTGCACGCTGCGCGCGCGCCGCGACCGTTGTTCTCGTTGGCCTTGTTCAAGGTGCCCAGCTTCAGCATAGGCCTGCTCGGCAATCTGTTTTCGCGCATGGGCAGCAGCGGCATGCCGTTCCTGATTCCGTTGATGCTGCAGGTGGCATTGGGCTATTCGCCGATGAATGCCGGCCTGATGATGATCCCCGCCGCGTTGGCCGGCATGGGCTCCAAGCGCATCGTGGTGCCGCTGGTGCATCGACTCGGCTATCGCAAGGTGCTGGTGGGCAACACGATACTGGTGGGCCTGGCGATGGCCAGCTTTGCACTGATCTCGCCCGAGTGGCCGCTGTGGCTGCACCTGATCCAGTTCGGTTGCTTTGGCGCGGTCAACTCACTGCAGTTCACCGCCATGAACACCTTGGCGCTGCGCGATCTGGATGGCGATCTGGCCAGCAGCGGCAACAGCCTGCTGTCGATGACCATGATGCTGGCCATGAGTATTGGCGTGGCGGTGGCCGGAAGCTTGCTGGGCGTGTTTGGCAACGAGGCCTTGCATCCGCTGCGTGATCAGGCGCTGGGCGCATTCCGCTGGACCTTTGTTTGCGTCGGCTTGATCACCATGGCCTCGGCGACGATCTTCGCGCAGCTGCCGCCGACCCGGCGCATTCCGCCAGCCAGCGTGAAGCGTGCGGATGCGGCGTGATCCTGACCGCCGGAGTCCTTCTCCTACCTGTCGTTTGTAGACAAGTCGAGCGCCGTACCGGCAACACTGGCTTCACCCAGCCAGTCCACCACCGCTTGCAGCGCTTCCAGACGGCCTTCGCCTGCGCGCAGGTGCTCGTTGTAGATCGCGAGCTGATGATGGGCGCTGGTGCCTTCTTCCAGGATTTGCCACAGTCGCTCGAATGCGGGCGCAGCCTGCAACGCGTCGATGTCTTCGGCCACTGCGTCTTGGGTATTGCGCAGCATCTCCCGCACCGACACCAGCTTGCCCGAGGCCAGATCAATCAAGCCGGCGTCGTAGCCATGCCGCTGCGCGCGCCACAGGTTCTCGGCAATGATTGCCTGCACGCCGGCATCCAGGCCAGCATGCCGTTGCGGGTGACGCTCCAGATAGCGCACCAGGCAGCGGAACAACTGCGCAATGGCCAACGCATCCTCGGCATGCGTGCAGCAATCCGGCACGCGTAGTTCCAATGTGGGGAAGGCGAGGGAAGGGCGGATGGCCCACCACAGGAAGCTGGCGTTCTCGATGGTGCCGGACTGCACCATCCGCGCCACGTAGCGGTCATAGCCGGCTTGATCGGTGAACAACGGCGGCAGTCCCGTGCGCGGGATTTCCTGGTACGCCGTTTGCCGATAGCCCATCAAGCCGGTGGGATGGCCCATCCAGAACGGCGAGGAGGTGCTCAACGCCAGCAGCATGGGCAAGAACGGTTGCAGGCGCTTGAGCAGATCGATGCGCGCGCTTGTGTCAGCCGGCTGCACATGCACATGCAGCCCGCACACCAGGTTGCGATGGCCGAGCATCTGCAATTGCTGCATCACGCGGTCATAGTGCGGCTTGTCGGTGCTGACCTGATCGCGCCACACGCCCATGGGATGGGTGCCGGCGGCGAGGATGGACAGGCCTTGCTCTTCGGCGATGCGGCCGACCGTGGCGCGAAGGTTGAACAGATCCGCGCGCGCCGCATCGACGTCATGATGCACGCCGGTCTGCACTTCCACCTGGGTCTGCAGCAGCTCGCTGCCCACGCGCTCGCCCAAAGCCTCGTGACAGCGGGCGAAGAAGGTCTTGGGCATATGCCGCAAGCGCCGGCGATTGCGCCGGACCAGGAAGTACTCTTCTTCCAGCCCGAAGGTATAGGGGTGATGTGGCAAAGAAAAACGCCCTGTCAGGTGACAGGGCGTTATCTCATTGCTTAGGTCAATTTTGTGTTGCGGCCGCAGGCGCGGGGGCCGCGCTGGCTGTTGGCGCAGTGGGCGCGGTAGAGCCGGGACCGATGTGCTTGGCGAGGAACGCGGCGATCCGATTGTTCAAATCGGTGACGTTCTCCGGCTTCACGAAGCCATGGGCTTCACCGCTGACGACCATCGTTTCGACGGGCGTGCCCTGCTTTTCAAAGGCGCGCTTGAGGGCGTTGAACTGTTCCATGGGCACTTTGCGATCCAGTGTGCCTTGGGCCAGGAACACTGGCACCTTGATCTTGTCAGCATGGCGTGCGGGCGAATCGGCCCTCAGCTTTTCCATGTCGTCGCCCAACGTGCGCGACAGGAAGCTACGACCGTAGCGCGTACTGGCGAGGATGTCCTTCTTGTACATCACTTCAAGATCGTAGACGCCGACGTAGCCGATGGCGCACTTGTAGAGCTCCGGGTAGCGGATGGTGCCCTGCAAGGCCGCATAGCCGCCATAGCTGGCGCCGTAGATGCAGATGCGGTTGGGGTCAGCCAGCTTGGCGCTGATCGCGTACTTCACGCCGTCAGCTACGTCGTCGACCAGCTTGCCACCCCACTCCTGGAAACCGATGTTGGTGAAGCGGTTGCCACGGCCACCTGAACCACGGTAGTTGATCTGCAGTACGGCGTAGCCGCGATTGGCCAGGAACTGGGCATGGGCATTGTAACTCCAGCGGTCATACACGCCGTACGGGCCACCATGTGGCAGCACCACCAACGGTTGTGGGCCAGAGACGCCTACTTTGGCCGTATAGAAGCCGAACAGCTTCAGGCCGTCCTGCGAGGTGAACTCGATCGGACGCATGGGGGCCAGCTGCTCGGCTTTGAGCCACGGCTGGAACTCGCCAATCAGACGCACCTTGTTGGTGTTGCGGTCCAGCAGGTAATAGGCACCAGGGTTGCGGTCGGACCAGACAGAGAACAACAAAGTCTTGTTGTCGCGCGAGAAGGTGTTGAACGACACCATCTGGCCCGGGAAGGACTTCATCAGGGCCGAATGCAACTTGGCCCATTCGGAATTGGCATCGAAGTAGCGCACCGCCAGCTTGCTGGAGTTGTAGGTGATGCCGAACGGCACCCCGGCAAATCCGCCGATCATCAGATTGCCCACGTCCGAATCTTCGCGGCCATCCAGCAGCTTGCGGGTACCGGCGGCGAAGTCCAGCTTGTAGAACTTGCTGGGTTCACGCTTGTCGGAAATTTCAGCGTAGGCGGTGTTGTTGTCCTTGTCGAAGGTCAGCGAAACCATCGAATAGCCAGCCATCGCTGCCGGCACCGGCTGCCATTCCGCTCCCGGCACGCGTCGATAGTGCAAGACGGGGTCGCTATTATCATCGTAGCTGATGCGCAGTCGCGCCTCGCCGGTGGTGTCGTAGCCGAAATGGGCGCGCTTGCTGTAACGCTCCACCTCCTTGCGGTTGCCCGTCTTGGCGTCAACTTTGTAGATGACGGTGGGCGGCTCTTCGCCACAGTTCCAGCAAACGAAGTTGACCAGCACCTTGCCCGGTTCATTGGGCAGCTTGTACTCGACTTCGGCAAAGCCCTCGTCTTTGCGCCGGCCGGTGCGCGCATTGTCATCTTCGATGTAGGCGAACAGAGGCTTTTGGTTCTTGCCTTCCAGGTTCGTCGACCAGAGGTCGCCATTGCTGACCAGCTCCTCGCGCAGGGGTTCTTTCTTGGCGCGGGCGACCACGATGGTGTCGTCGTCCGCCCAGACCAAGTCCGCGACGTGCTGCTGGTTGCCAAAGCGCAGCGACTTGGGCTCGCCTTCGCCAGCCAGCGGCAGGATTTGCAGCTTGGTCTCGGTTTCGTCTTCGTTGGGCACAGCCAAGGCGACGAACTTTCCGTCCGGTGACAAGGCCACATCGGAGTACTGCGAGCGCTTGGAAAAATCTTCGGTAGGAATCAGTTGCGCCCAGGCAGGCGCGATGACCAGGCCGCCCAGCAGGGCAGCCCACTTCCATGCATTGATAGACACAGTTCCTCCCCAGGAACGTAGATTACGTGTGGCCAGATGGTGCCATCACGGCGGCCGGGTGTCACGGGCGGCCGCTGCAAGCTGAGACGGCACACTCGCCCAGCCGGGCAAGCGTGCCGTCGCGGCAACCGGCCTCAAACCTCCAGCGAAGCCAGGTCGCCCTTGGTCTCCAGCCACGACTTGCGCTCGCTGGCGCGCTTCTTGGCCAGCAGCATGTCCATCAGCGAGTGGGTCTGGTCGCCGTCTTCCACGGTCAGCTGGACCAGGCGGCGGGTGTCGGGGTGGATGGTCGACTCGCGCAGTTGCGAGGCGTTCATCTCGCCCAGGCCCTTGAAGCGGGTCACGTTGACCGCGCCCTTGATCTTCTCGCGCTGGATTTTTTCCAGCAGCAGGCGCTTTTCTTCCTCGTCCAGGGCGTAGAACACCTGCTTGCCCACGTCGACGCGGAACAGCGGCGGCATCGCCACGAACACATGGCCGGCCTGCACCAGCGCCGGGAAATGGCGCAGGAACAGCGCGCTGAGCAGGGTGGCGATATGCAGGCCGTCGGAGTCGGCGTCGGCCAGGATCACCACCTTGCCGTAGCGCAGGCCACTGATGTCTTCCTTGCCCGGATCGCAGCCGATGGCCACGGCCAGGTCGTGTACTTCCTGCGAAGCCAGCACGCTGCCGGAGGCCACTTCCCAAGTGTTGAGGATCTTGCCGCGCAACGGCAGGATGGCCTGGAAATCCTTGTCGCGCGCCTGCTTGGCGCTGCCGCCGGCGGAGTCGCCTTCGACCAGGAACAATTCGGTGCGCGACAGATCCTGGCTGATGCAATCGGCCAGCTTGCCGGGCAGGGCGGGGCCCTGGGTGACTTTCTTGCGCACCACCTGCTTTTCGGTCTTCAGGCGGGCGGCGGCGCGTTCGATGGCGATCTGGGCAATCTTCTCGCCCAGGTCCACGTGCTGGTTGAGCCACAGGCTGAAGGCGTCATGCGCGGCGCCTTCGATGAAGCCGGCGGCCTGGCGCGAGCTGAGGCGTTCCTTGGTCTGGCCGCTGAACTGCGGGTCGGTCATCTTCAGCGACAGCACAAAGGCCACGCGGTCCCAGACATCTTCCGGCGCCAGCTTGACCCCGCGCGGCAACAGGTTGCGGAAGTCGCAGAATTCGCGCAGCGCATCGGTCAGACCGCTGCGCAGGCCGTTGACGTGGGTGCCATGCTGGGCGGTGGGAATCAGGTTGACGTAGCTTTCCTGCACCAGTTCGCCCTCGGCGACCCAGGCCACGGCCCAGTCGACGATCTCGGTGTCTTTCTTCAGCTGGCCGACAAACAGCTCCGGCGGCAGCAGCTCACGACCGGCCAGTTCGCCCTTGAGGTAATCGCGCAGGCCGTCTTCGTAATGCCAGCTGTCACGCTCGCCGGTGGCTTCGTCCAGCAGGGTCACGTTCAAGCCCGGGCAGAGCACGGCCTTGGCGCGCAGCAGGTGGCGCAGGGCGCGCACATTGAATTTGGGCGTGTCGAAATACTTGGGGTCGGGCCAGAAGCGCAGGCGCGTGCCGGTGTTCTTCTTGCCGACCGAGCCCACGGTTTCCAGCTTGGACGCGGCGTCGCCATCGCGGAACTCCATGCGGAATTCGCTGCTCTCGCGCTTGATGAAAATCTCCACCTTCTTCGACAGCGCGTTGACCACGCTCACGCCCACGCCATGCAGGCCGCCGCTGAAGGTGTAGTTGCGGTTGCTGAACTTGCCGCCGGCATGCAGGCGGGTGAGGATCAGCTCGACGCCAGGAATCTTTTCTTCCGGGTGGATGTCCACCGGCATGCCGCGGCCGTCGTCGCTGACTTCGCAGCTGCCGTCCTTGAACAGGATCACGTCGACCGTGCCGGCATGGCCGGCCAGGGCTTCGTCGACTGCGTTGTCGATGACTTCCTGCGCCAGATGGTTGGGGCGCGCGGTGTCGGTGTACATGCCGGGGCGGCGCTTGACCGGGTCCAGCCCGGAGAGGACTTCAATGTCGGCGGCGTTGTAACGACTGCTCATGGAAACGGTGGCGGGTCCGGCGGCGTGGAGGCGGCAAGTGTGCGGCCAGGGCGGTCTTTTTGCACGTTCAGGAGCAAGGCAGGCGCAAGCGCCTACTCTTGGCGCCAACAGTGGGGTGAACTTGATTGACGGCCATGCCGGCCCCATCTGCCAAGCAGCTACAGGAGGAATACCCATGTCTTCGCGCAAAGTACTGATCCTGGCCATCGCCGCCCTCACCGCTGCCAGCGCCACCGTGGCGTGGGCGCAGTCCAAGACGGCCCAGGACCCCAAGAGCAGCCAGAGTTCCCAGCCCGAGCCCAGCGACGCCGAGCGCAAGGCGCAACGTCGCGCCGCCAACGAAGCCGCCGCCGCCCAGCGCGCCAAGCAGAAGTCCGCTGACGGGCAGAAGTCCGGCGATCAGGACGAGGAAGAAGAAAAGAAGCCGTAACCTTCGGAAGCCTTGTGCTGCAAGGCTTTCCAATAGGTGTGAAGGCCCATGGCGCCCCGCTTCGGCGGGGCGTCGTGCTTTCCGAAGCCCGGCTTCATCGGTAGACTATGGCTTTCCGGAGCCCAGCTTATGACTCCCCTTATTTTTGTTACCGGCGGCGTCGTGTCCTCGCTTGGCAAGGGCATCGCCGCCGCTTCGCTTGCGTCCATTCTTGAAGCACGTGGCCTGAAGGTCACGATGATGAAGCTGGACCCCTACATCAACGTCGATCCGGGCACCATGAGCCCGTTCCAGCACGGTGAGGTCTACGTCACCGACGACGGCGCCGAAACCGACCTGGATCTGGGCCACTACGAGCGCTTCGTGCGCACGCGCCTGAGCCGCAAGAACTCGATCACCACCGGCCGCATCTACGAGAACGTGATCCGCAAGGAGCGTCGCGGTGATTACCTCGGCGCGACCGTGCAGGTCATTCCGCATATCACCGACGAAATCCGCCGCTGCATCGACGAGGCCACCGAAGGCTTTGACGTGGCGCTGGTGGAGATTGGCGGCACGGTCGGCGATATCGAATCGCTGCCGTTCCTGGAAGCCATTCGCCAGATCCGCACCGAGCGCGGCCCGGAGCAGGCCTTGTTCATGCACCTGACCCTGGTGCCGTACGTGGCCGCGGCCGGCGAGCTGAAGACCAAGCCGACCCAGCACTCGGTCAAGGAACTGCGCTCGATCGGTATCCAGCCCGACGTGCTGCTGTGCCGTTCCGAGCAGGTGATTCCGGATTCGGAGCGACGCAAGATTTCCTTGTTCACCAACGTGCCCGAGCGTGCGGTAATCAGCGTTCCGGACGTGGACGTGCTCTACAAGATTCCCAGCAGCCTGCACGAGCAGGGCCTGGACAACATCGTGATCCGCCAGCTGCGGCTGGACAAGGCCGGCGACGCCGACCTGTCCGAGTGGGAAGCGGCGGTGGACGCCACGCTCAACCCGATGGACGAGGTCACCATTGCAGTGGTCGGCAAGTACGTCGATCACCAGGACGCCTACAAGTCGGTCGGCGAAGCACTCAAGCACGGCGGTCTGCGCCAGCGCACCCGCGTGCGTCTGAAGTGGATTGAAGCGCAGGAACTGGAAGGCAGCGACATGTCGCTGCTCGATGGCGTGGACGGCATCCTGGTGCCGGGCGGCTTTGGCGATCGCGGCTTCGAAGGCAAGGTGCTGACCTCGCAACACGCGCGCCAGACCGGCATCCCGTACTTCGGCATCTGTTACGGCATGCAGGCTGCAGTAGTCGACTACGCCCGCCACGTGGCCGGTATGGACGGCGCCAACAGCACCGAAAACGACAAGCAGTCGGCGCATCCGGTGATCGCGCTGATCACCGAGTGGCGTACTGGCGCGGGTGATGTCGAACGCCGCGACGAGCGTTCGGATCTGGGCGGCACCATGCGCCTGGGCCTGCAGGAAGCGCGCCTGAAACCCGGCACGCTGGCGCGCGATCTGTACGGCAAGGATGTGGTGGCCGAGCGCCATCGTCATCGCTACGAATTCAACAACCGCTACCGCACTCAGCTGGAAGATGCCGGCCTGGTCGTATCCGCCAAGTCCATGGACGATCTGCTGGTGGAAATGGTGGAACTGCCGCGCAGCGTGCATCCGTGGTTCCTGGCCTGCCAGGCGCATCCGGAATTCCTGTCCACGCCGCGCGACGGCCACCCGCTGTTTGTCGGCTTCATCCGCGCGGCGCGCGAGAAAAAGGCCGGCGGAAAACTGTTGAAAGAAGCGCGCGCCTGAGTCGTTGTCTGTGGCAGGGGCTTGAGCCCCGACTGCAGTCCGGTTCGCGTCGGGGCTCAAGCCCCTCCCACAATTGAGGACACTGCGAATGAAGCTTTGTGGATTTGAAGTCGGCCTGGACCAGCCGCTGTTCCTGATCGCCGGCCCCTGCGTGATCGAGTCGATGCAGCTGCAGCTCGACGTCGCCGGCCAGCTCAAGGAAATCACCGGCAAGCTGGGGATGAACTTCATCTTCAAGTCCAGCTTCGACAAGGCCAACCGCACCTCCGGCACCAGCTTCCGCGGCCCCGGCATGGAAGAAGGCCTGAAGGTGCTGGCCGAGGTGAAGAAGCAGATTGGCGTGCCAGTGCTCACCGACGTGCACGAATACACGCCGATGGACGAAGTCGCCTCGGTGGTCGACGTGCTGCAGACCCCGGCCTTCCTGGTCCGCCAGACCGACTTCATCAAGAAGGTCTGCGCCGCTGGCAAGCCGGTCAACATCAAGAAGGGCCAGTTTCTGTCCCCGTGGGACATGAAGCCGGTGGTGGAGAAGGCCAAGTCGACCGGCAACCAGGACATCCTGGTGTGCGAGCGCGGTGCCAGCTTTGGCTACAACAATCTGGTCAGCGACATGCGCAGCCTGAGCGTGATGCGCGATACCGGCTGCCCGGTGGTCTTTGACGCCACCCACTCGGTGCAGTTGCCGGGTGGGCAGGGCACCAGCTCCGGCGGCCAGCGCGAATTCGTGCCGGTGCTGGCGCGTGCCGCGGTGGCGGTGGGCGTGGCCGGCCTGTTCGCCGAGACCCATCCGGATCCGTCCAAAGCCCTGTCAGACGGCCCCAACGCCTGGCCGCTGGCAAAGATGGAAGCACTGCTGGAAACCCTGCTGGCGCTGGATGCCATCACCAAGAAGAACGGCTTCCTGGAGTCGACGGTCTAAGCCATGCAAGGTCTGGCTGGCAGGATGCTGGTTGTCTTGATGGCGGCGTCGGCCATCACTGCGGCGCCTTCGACGCGGGCGTGCACACTGGGTTCGGGTTTTCCCGAGCGCGATCTGGCCGCCGCCTATGCCAGTAGTCCAGAGGTGTTTGTGGCACGCCTGCACAATTATCAGGAACGCCAACGGCAACCGCGCAGTCCGTTGTTCTTCGCCACCGCCGACTACGACGTACTGGAAGTGCTCAAAGGCGAGCCCCCCGCACGCGGCACCGTGACCGGTGGCGTGGTGTGGCGCGCGGTGCCCGACATGCCCAACCCGCCGCCGCCGCCACCGCCCGCCTGTGGCCCGTGGATCACCTCGCCTGATATCGAGGGGCAAACCGCGCTAATCTTCGTTTCCCCGCCGCCTGAGGGCGGCGACCAGGCGTTGCGCCAGGTGGATCCCTTTTCGGTTCGCCTCGGCCCGCCAGACTCGGATTATTTCCGGGACACTTTGAAATTCGTACACCAACTCAAATCCACAGACCCCCAAGCGACCCCATGACCAACATCGCCAAGATCCACGCCCGCGAAATCCTCGACAGTCGCGGCAATCCGACCCTCGAAGCCGAGGTCACGCTGGAAGACGGTTCCTTTGGCCGTGCGATGGTGCCCTCCGGCGCCTCCACCGGTACCAAGGAAGCGGTGGAGCTGCGCGATGGCGACAAGACCCGTTACCTGGGCAAGGGCGTGCGCAAGGCGGTGGACAACGTCAACAACACCATCGCCGGTGCGCTCAAGGCCTTTGACGGCGCCGACCAGGAAGGCCTGGATCGCCGCCTGATTGATCTGGACGGCACCGAGAACAAGGGCCGCCTGGGCGCCAACGCGCTGCTGGGCGTGTCGCTGGCCAATGCCCGCGCCGTGGCTGCTTCGCGCAAGCAGGAACTGTGGCAATACCTGGCCAATGGCCGCGACGTGACCCTGCCGGTGCCGATGATGAACATCATCAACGGCGGTGCGCATGCCGACAACAACGTGGACTTCCAGGAGTTCATGGTGCTGCCGGTGGGCTTTGACAGCTTTGCCGAGTCGCTGCGCGCCGGCACCGAAATCTTCCATTCGCTCAAGTCGGTGCTGAAGGGCCATGGCCTGAGCACGGCGGTGGGCGATGAGGGCGGCTTTGCCCCCGATTTCCGCAGCAACGTCGAAGCGCTGGACACCATCCTGGAAGCCATCGGCAAGGCCGGTTACAAGGCCGGCGAAGACGTGCTGCTGGGCCTGGACGTGGCTTCCAGCGAGTTCTTCGACAACGGCAAGTACCACCTGGTGGGCGAGAACAAGCGCCTGACCAGCGATCAGTTTGTCGACTTCCTGGCCGACTGGGCCGCGCAATACCCGATCATCACCATCGAAGACGGCCTGGCCGAAGACGACTGGGCGGGCTGGAAGCTGCTGACCGATCGCATTGGCAAGAAGGTGCAGCTGGTCGGCGACGATCTGTTCGTCACCAACCCCAAGATCTTCAAGGAAGGCATCGAGTCCGGCACCGCCAACGCCATCCTGATCAAGGTCAACCAGATCGGCACGCTCAGCGAAACCCTGGAAGCGATCGCCATGGCCGATCACGCCGGCTATGCCGCCGTGGTCTCGCATCGTTCCGGCGAAACCGAAGACACCACCATCGCCGATATTGCGGTGGCCACCACCGCCACCCAGATCAAGACCGGCTCGCTGTGCCGCAGTGATCGCGTGGCCAAGTACAACCAGTTGCTGCGCATCGAGGAAGCACTGGGCGCCAAGGCGCGCTACGCCGGCCGCAACGCTTTTGTCTCGCTGAAGAAGTAAACGTGCGGCGGATCATCTGGCTGCTGCTGGCGCTGGTCCTGCTGCTGACGTGGCTGCAGTACAAATTCTGGTTTGGCGCTGGCAGCTCCACCGACGTGGTGGCGCTGGAGAGTCAGGTGATCGTGCAGAAGCGCGAGAACGCCGGATTGCAGGAACGCAACGACGCCCTGGCGGCGGAAGTGGAAGACCTGAAATCCGGCGAAGCCGCGGTGGAAGAACGCGCGCGTAGCGAGCTGGGCATGATCAAGCCGGGCGAGAAGTTCTATCGCGTGGTCGAAGGCACGCCGCCGGCGCCGGTTTCGGATCAAGCGGGCGAGGCTTCCACCGACGCTGACGCAGACACTGCGGCCACGCCCACCGGGCAGGCGCCCTGATGGCCGGCATCTGGGCGGTGATTCCCGCCGCCGGACGCGGTACCCGCTTTGGCGGCGACCTGCCCAAGCAATACCTGCAGGTAGACGGGCACACGGTGCTGGCGCATTCGCTGGCCGCGCTGTTCGCGCATGAGTCAGTGGAAGGGGCCATCGTCGCCATCTCGCAAGACGATGCCGATTGGCCGGGCTGGTCCGAGTTCGAAGGCCGGCCGGTGCGTACCTGCGTGGGCGGCGCCACTCGTGCCGAATCGGTCCTGGCCGGTCTGCGCGCATTGCCCGAGGACGTGCGCGGCGATGACTTTGTGCTGGTGCACGATGCCGCTCGCCCCAATCTGTCGCGCGCGGATCTGGCTGCGCTGCTGGAACGCGGTCGTGCGGATCCGGTGGGCGCCATCCTGGCTGCGCCGGTACGCGACACCCTCAAGCGCGCCGGTGACGATGGCGGCATCGACGCCACCGAATCGCGTGATCGCCTGTGGCGTGCGTTCACTCCGCAGTTGTTCCGCCGTCTGCAGTTGACGCGGGCATTGGAGCATGCGGCCCAGGCCGGTATCGAAGTGACCGATGAGGCCATGGCGATGGAACGGCAGGGCCTGCGTCCGCTGTTGATCGAAGGCGCCGAGACCAACTTCAAGATCACCACCCCGGCCGATCTGGCGCGCTTCGAGTTCGAGCTGCGGCGCCGACAGGCGCAATAGGCCGGTCGCGCCTGCGAACGCTAGAATGGCCGCGTTTCGCGGGCCGCGCGTCCGCCGCCAGCACCCTCGCTGGTAACCCCCACCACAGGTCCGCCCCATGCCCCACTCACTGGCTGCCAATCTTCCCTTCCGCATTGGCCAGGGCTTTGACGTGCACGCCTTTGGCGACGGCGATCATCTGATGCTCGGCGGCGTGCTGGTGCTGCACGATCGCGGCGTGCTGGCGCACAGCGACGGCGACGTAGTCCTGCATGCGCTATGCGATGCCATGTTGGGCGCACTGGCGCTGGGCGACATCGGCCAGCATTTTCCGCCTTCGGATCCCAAGTGGAAGGGCGCCGACAGCCGCCAGTTCCTGCATCACTGCCTGGGCCTGGTGCGCGCGCGCGGCTACGAGGTGGGCAATGTCGATGTCACCGTGATTGGCGAGAAGCCCAAAATCGGCCCCCATGCGCTGGCCATGCGCGAGCTGATGGCGCATGACCTGGGTGTGTCCATCGAACAGGTCAGCGTCAAGGCCACCACCACTGAAAAGCTGGGCTTTACCGGCCGTGGCGAGGGCATCGCGGCGCAGGTCGTGGTGTTGTTGGCGCATCGATGAGCAATGAACTCCCGCGCGCCTTTGGAGATGCGGTCATCCAGGCGCGCTTTCGCAGCACGCCGGAAGATTTCTTCGTTGACGAACTGCCGGGCTTTGAGCCCAGCGGAGAAGGCGAGCACCTGCTGCTGAGCATCGAGAAGCGCGGCCTCAACACCGCCTTCGTCGCCAAGCGGCTGGCGCAATGGGCGGGCATTGCCGAGATGGGCGTGAGCTATGCCGGTCTGAAGGATCGCCACGCAGTCACGCGGCAGCGTTTCAGCGTGCACCTGCCCAAGCGGCAGGCGCCGGATCTGGCGCTCCTGGCCAGTGACGATCTGCGTGTGCTGGAATCGACCTGGCACAACCGCAAGCTGCCCCGCGGCGCGCTGGCAGGCAATCGTTTTGTGCTGGTGTTGCGGCAGGTGCAGGGCGAGCGCGCGGCGATTGAGCAGCGCCTGGCCGACATCGCCAGCCACGGTTTGCCGAACTGGTTTGGCGAGCAGCGCTTTGGTCGCGACGGCGGCAATATCTCTTCCGCTTTGGCGATGTTCGCGGGGCGGCGGGTCAAGCGGGATCAGCGTTCGATCTTCCTCTCGGCGGCGCGCTCGGAGCTGTTCAACCGCGTGCTGGCGGCGCGACTTGCTGCGGGCAATTGGAATGCCGGCATGGACGGCGAAGTCTGGATGTTGGATGGCAGCCGCAGTGTGTTTGGCCCCGAGCCTTGGAACGACGCACTGGCCCAGCGCCTGGCCGCCTTCGACATCCATCCCAGTGGCCCTCTGTGGGGTGCTGGCGAACTACGCAGCCAGGGCGACTGTCGCGCGTTGGAGCTGCAGGCGCTGGAAGGCGACACCGCGCAGCGCCTGCGTGCGGGCCTGGAAGCCGCCGAGCTGAAGCAGGAGCGGCGCGCCTTGCGTCTGCGCCCGACGGATCTCATCTGGCAGTGGCAGGGCGATGACGTGTTGCAGCTGTCGTTCTCCCTGCCACCGGGCAGCTACGCCACCGGCGTGCTGCATGAGTTGGGTGAGGTCTCCGAAGCGAATCGGCACTAGGCGTCGCTTGGGTTGCGCTTGCCGCGATTCCTTTTCAGCGGTGCGACAACAGCACCACCACCGCGCCGGTGCCGCCTTGGGCGGGTGGCGCCGAATGGAAGGCCAGCACATCGCTGCGCTGGCGCAGCAGGCGATCCACCAGGTTCTTCAACACCGGGATATCGCGCTCGTTGCGGCCGCCCTTGCCGTGGATGATGCGCACGCAGCCCCATTCATGCGCATGCGCCTCCAGCAGGAACTCGCGTAGCAGCGCCTCGGCCTGCAGCGCGGTGGCGCCATGCAGATCCAGCTCATCCTGGGCCGAGTACTGGCCCTTGCGCAGGCGTTGGAACATCCGCGGCGGCACGCTGTCACGACGAAAGCTGAGCACGTCACCGGCTTCCAGCAGGGCCAGATCGTCCAGTCCGCGCTGGAATTCGCTACGCGCGTCCACCTCATCGCGCTCGGCCATGCGCGCGGCAGGACGCGGCGGCGCCTTGCGTGGCGGGGCAGTAGCAGCGGGTAGGCGCTTGACTTCGCCGATGGCCTGGCGGAACAGCGCGGCGTCCTCGTCGTCAGTGTCTTCGGGCGATGGCATGGGCACAGCTTAGGCGCTGCGGCGGCAGCGTCAATCAGGCCAATTCGCACGGGATCGCGCGGGCGCGGCAAGCGGTCATCCGCATCCGGTATCATGGCCCGGTTCCCGAGGAGACCCATGCGCGTACTAGTCAGCAACGACGACGGCGTCGACGCCCCCGGTATCCATGCGCTGGCCGAAGGCCTGCGCCAGGCCGGGCACGAGGTGTTCGTCATCGCACCGGATCGGGATCGATCCGGCGCCAGCAACTCGCTCACGCTGGATCTCCCGATCCGTTTGAAGCGATTGGATCACTACACCTGCAGCGTGGCCGGCACGCCGACCGACTGCGTGCATCTGGCGCTGACCGGCATGCTCGAGTTCGAGCCGGACATCGTGGTGTCGGGCATCAACAACGCCGCCAATCTGGGCGATGACGTGATCTACTCCGGCACCGTGTCAGCGGCGATGGAAGGGCGCTTCCTCGGATTGCCGGCGGTGGCGATGTCGCTGGTTACCCGCAATCATGACGCCCGCCATTTCGAGACCGCCGCGCGCGCCGCCGTGGAGATTGTGGCCCGGCTCAAGGCGGATCCATTGCCGGCAGATACCATCCTCAACGTCAACGTGCCGGATCGCGCCTGGAGCGAGATCGCCGGCTTTGAAGTAACCCGGTTGGGCAATCGTCATCGTTCCGAACCCTGCATCGCGCAGTCGGACCCGCGCGGCAACACCGTGTACTGGATTGGCCCCGCTGGTCCGGAACAGGATGCCGGCCCCGGCACCGACTTCCATGCCGTGCGCACCGGACATATCTCCATCACCCCGATCCATGTGGACCTGACCCGTTACCAGGCGCTGGAAAAAGTGGCCGGCTGGGTGGGCGGCTTGACCGCGGCACTGGACGAGCCGCTGTGACGCCGCGTTTGCGTCTGCAGCCCGAAGCGGTGGGCATGGGCATGACCTCGCAACGCGTCCGTGATCGGCTGGTGGATCGTCTGCGCGAGTCGGGCATCCGCAACGAGAACGTGCTCAATGCGATCCGCGTGGTGCCGCGCCATCTGTTCGTGGATGAGGCTCTGGCCACCCGCGCCTACGAAGACACCGCATTGCCGATCGGTCACAGCCAGACCATCTCGCAACCCTGGGTGGTGGCGCGGATGACCGAAGCCCTACTGGAAACCGGACCCAAGAAGGTGCTGGAAATCGGCACCGGCTCGGGTTACCAGGCCGCGGTGCTGGCCGTGCTGGGGCTGGAAGTTCACACGGTGGAGCGCATAGGCGATCTGCTGCGGCAAGCGCGCAAGCGCCTGCGCCAGCTCGGCATGAATGTACGCAGCAAGCATGACGACGGCCGCATCGGTTGGCCCGAGCATGGCCCCTACGACGGCATCCTGGTGACGGCCGCCGCGCCGGCGCTGGTGCATGCGTTGGTGGATCAACTGGCGGTGGGCGGCAGCCTGATCGCGCCGGTGGGCGGCCCGGCTTCGCAGTCGCTGGTGCGCTTGAGCAAGCGAGATGACGGCAGCGTGCACGAGGAAACGCTGGCCCCCGTGGTATTCGTACCCTTGCTGTCGGGCACCCTGGACTGAGGCTGGATGAAGATCTTCAAACCGCTCTACGAACGCGCAATCCAATGGGCCAGACACCCGCGCGCGCCTGCATTGCTGACCGGTTTGAGTTTCGTCGAGGCCATCGTCTTCCCGGTGATGCCGGAAGTGATGCTGGCGCCGATGTCGCTGGCCCAGCCCAAGCGCGCGTTCTGGTTTGCCACGCTGAGCCTGATTGGCTCGCTGGCGGGTGCGCTGGTGGGTTACGCGCTGGGCCATTTCGCCTTTGCCGCCGTGCAGCCGCTGATCGAATGGCTGGGCTGGAGCGCCAAGATCGATGCGCAGGTCGCGCATCTGCGCGAGGTCGTGGCGGAGTCGCCGTGGCGTGCGTTCTGGTTGCTGGTGCTGGCCGGCTTTACGCCGATTCCGCTGAAGATATTTACGTGGGCCTCAGGCATTGTCGGTGTGCCGCTGATACCTTTCTTTGCCAGCATGCTGGTCGGTCGCGGCAAGCGCGTGTATCTGGTGGCCGGCGCGATCCGCCTGGGTGGCGCACGCGCCGAAGCCGCGCTGCATCGCTGGATCGAGCCGGTCGGTTGGATTGCCAGCGTGCTGCTGGTCGGACTGATCGGCTGGCTGGTCTGGCAGGCTTATCATTGAAGTGCCGCGCCCACTGCAATCCACGATCACCATGAGCGAACGGATGACCCACGCTACACGCGCCTTGAAGTTGATTGCCCTGATCACCGCGCTGGGCGTGGGCCTGGCCGCCTGTACCAGCACCGTGGTGCGCGAGTCCGGCTCATCGCGTGGCAGCCGCGTGGTCTCGCAACCCAAGTACGGCAGCACGGTGAAAGTGGAGCGCGGCGAAACCCTGTACGGCATCGCCTTCCGCAATGGCATCGACTTCCGCGATCTGGCGGCCTGGAACAACATCGGCTCGCCTTACACGATTTATCCAGGGCAGACCCTGCGTCTGTATCCGGCAGGCGGCAGCAGCCGGCCGGCTACCACGACCGCCAGCAGTGGCGGTACGACCGTGGCCACGGGCAAGCCGCGTCCGGCAACAACCACCGGCACCGTCGGCACGGTGGCGACCGCGCCGAAACCGGCGCCGGCCACCGGCGCGCCGGCGAGCAGTGGTTTCAGCTGGCGCTGGCCCGCTGACGGTCATGTCATCAGTCGTTATGTCGCCGGTGATGCCGGCCGCCAGGGCATCGATATCGCCGGCAGCAGCGGCCAAGCCGTGCGCGCGGGCGCCGATGGCGTGGTGGTGTATTCGGGCGCAGGCCTGGTGGGCTACGGCGAGCTGATCATCATCAAGCACAACGAAGCCTGGTTGTCGGCCTACGGCCACAACCGCAAGCGGTTGGTCAACGAAGGCCAGAACGTCAAGGCCGGCCAGCAGATTGCCGAGATGGGCAGCAGCGGCGCGGCGCGCGAGATGCTGCACTTTGAGATTCGCTACAACGGCAAGCCCGTAGACCCGCAGATCTACTTGCCTTCGCGGTAATCGAGCGCATGACCATGCTGCGCATGGTCATCCCAAAGTTTGCGTTCGCAAACCTTGGGCCCCGCTATGCGCTTCCGATCCCCCATTCGCACTTTCGTGCGAATCGCCCCCTTACCAAGGGGGCTAATCCTCAGATGGGGTTATGCGGCGGCGATCAGGAAGCCGGCGACGACGCGGCGGGATTCGCCGGCCAGGACGTTGAAGGTGCGGGCGGCGGCGGCGTTGGTCATGACTTCGATGCCGACGCCGCGGGTCAGGCCGGCGGCCAGCACGGCGGTGCTGGGGAAAATCTGGCGATCACCGGTGCCCAGCAGGATCACTTCCGGCTGCAAGGCCAGCAGCGGGGCGAGGTCTTCGGGAGTCAGGGTGGCGATGTCGTTGGGCGCCCACTCTTCCTGCAGGGTCGAGGGCGACAGGATGAAACTGCGCACCAACACCCGATCATTGACCTTGGCGCTGCGGCCATCGGCCGCGCGCAGGGTGTAGGCGTAATCGGGGAGTTCGTGGCTCAGCTGCATGGGTGACTCGATGCGGGCGGCAGCCCGGTTAATCAACCGCGCGGCAGGACGATCTGACGGTGATCCTTGCTCTGGCGAT
>Ga0160436_1000134_pt1 | contig 37651 bp, 36 predicted proteins | sample HID1973M_E0MG_FD_108264 | JGI IMG/M metagenome (GOLD analysis project Ga0160436, IMG submission 108264) | Enriched mosquito-associated microbial communities from UW Madison campus, WI, USA - HID1973M_E0 MG | ecosystem: Host-associated > Arthropoda: Insects > Digestive system > Unclassified ...
GACGGCTTCTGCTACACCCAGCTGACGGACACCGGCCAGGAGGCCAACGGCCTGCTCTGGGCGGACCGCACCCCGAAGCTCGCGCCCGAGACGATCCGGGCCCTGATCAGGGGCGACGCCGCCGCCGACCTCAGCTGATGCCGGTGACGACGGTCTTCGAGACGAGGTAGGCGTCCATCGCCTCGGTACCGTTCTCGGCCCCGATCCCACTCGCCTTCACGCCCGAGAACGGTGCAACCGGTGTGCTGACGCCGAAGCTATTGACGCCCACCATGCCCGCCTCGATGCCTTCCGAGAGCTGCCTCGCCACGTCGAGGTCGTGCGTGAAGGCGTAGGCGGCGAGGCCGTAGTCGGTCGCGTTGGCGCGTTCGATCGCCTCCTCGAGCGATTCGACCGGCTCGATGAGGGCGACCGGACCGAAGGGCTCGACGGTCGAGATGGAAGCCCCCTCGGGAACGCCGGTGAGCACCGTCGGGGCGTAGAAGTGCCCTGCGCCGAGGTGGTCGAGACGCTCACCGCCGGCGACCAGGCGGGCGCCTCGATCGACCGCATCGCGGATGAGGGCATCGACCTCGTCAAGGCGGCGCGCGCTCGCGAGGGGTCCCATGCCGGTCCCGGGCTCCCGCCCGTCACCGACCACGACCTGGCGAGCCGCTGCGGCGAAGGCCTCGGTGAACCGTTCGACGACGTCGCTGTGAACGAGGAAGCGCGTCGGCGAGATGCACACCTGCCCCGCGTTGCGGAACTTCACCGCAGCCGCGGCGCGTGCCGTCTTCTCGACGTCCACATCCGACCACACCACGACGGGAGCGTGGCCCCCCAGCTCCATTGAGACGTTCTTGATGGTGTCGGCGGCGAGGCGCAGCAGCAGGGTTCCGACCCGCACCGACCCGGTGAGGCTGATCTTGCGGATCGCGCGCGAACCCACCAGCCGCTCGCTGATCTCGGCCGGGTCGCCCGTGACGGCGTTGATGGTCCCCGCGGGGAATCCGGCCGACTCGATCGCGCGAACCATGCGCAGGCAGGCGGACGGCGCCTCCTCCGCGGGCTTCAGCACGATGCTGCAGCCTGCCGCGAGCGCCGGGGCGATCTTGCGCGCGGCGAGCATGATCGGGAAGTTCCAGGGGGTGAAGGCCGCGACCGGACCGACCGGCTCGCGGCGCACCTCCACGCGCACGTCTCCGGTCGTGCCGTCGACCGTGCGGCCGTAGATGCGGCGCGCCTCGTCGGCGTACCACTCGAACTGGTCGACGCAGGTGTCGACCTCGGCGAGGGCCTGGGCGAGCGGCTTGCCCTGCTCCTCGGTGAGCAGCTCGGCGATCGCCTGGCGGTCATCGCGGATGCGCTGGGCCGCGAGCCGGAGCCGGCGGCTGCGCTCCCAGGCGTCGACCGCCCGCCACGCCCGGTGCCCGGCGACGGATGCGGCGATGGCCGCGTCGAGGTCGTCACGGTCGGCCTTCGGCGCGGTCGCGACGATCTCGCCGGTTGCGGGGTTCTCGATCTCGATCACTCCGCCGCTGCGCGACGCCGTCCACGTGCCGCCGATCAACATCTCTTCGTGCCGCATGGCATCCTCTCCCCGTTCTCTCGTCGCAGTCTGCTCGCGGCGTGCCCCGCTCGCCCCGGCCGGTGCACGATCGTGCAGGGCCTTGTGGTCGGTTAGGGTATGTGCAGACTTTCCACGTGGAAACCAGCGAACCAGGATTGCCGATGAAGTCAAGTCCTTCCCCCACCGTGCCCCAGGTGCAGCGGGGATCCGACCGACCCGGCGGGCGCCTCTGGGCGACCGTCGTCGTGGTCGGACTCATCGGTCAGATCGCCTGGACCGTCGAGAACATGTACCTCAACGTGTTCGTCTACGAGACGATCACCCCCGACCCGACCGCCATCGCCACGATGGTCGCACTGAGCGCCGTCGCCGCGACCGTCGCGACCGTGCTGGTCGGCGCCTGGTCCGATCGGGTCGGTCGGCGGCGGGTGTTCATCTCCGTCGGCTACCTCGCGTGGGGCCTCTGCACGGCCGCATTCGGTCTCTTCTCCCCCGAATCGGGAGCCGTCGCAGCACCCTACGTGGCTGCCGCCCTCATCGGAATCATCGCCCTCGACTGCGTGATGAGCATCTTCGGCTCCGGCGCCAACGACGCAGCCTTCGCAGCCTGGGTGACCGACGCCACCTCACCCCGCAACCGCGGCCGCGTCGACGGTGTGCTCGCGATCATGCCCCTCATCGCGATGCTCATCGTGTTCGGGGCACTCGACGGGCTCACCCGTGCGGGCGAATGGCGCACCTTCTTCGCCGTCGTCGGCGCGGTCACCGTCGTGAGCGGCATCGCCGCCTGGTTCCTGGTGCGCGACGTGCCCGCACCGAGCCGGGAGAACGCGTCGCTCCCCGCCCGGCTCGTCGAAGGGTTCCGCCCGTCCACGATCCGCGCCCAGCCCGCGCTCTATGCGTCGCTGCTGCTGTGGCTGATCGTCGGCACCGCCAGCCAGGTGTTCCTGCCCTACGTGATCATCTACCTGCAGCGCTGGCTGAAGATCGAGTCGTACGCCCTCGTGCTGGGCGTCTCGCTCATCGCGGCCTCGTTCATCAGCATCCTCGGCGGGCGCCTCATGGACCGGGTGGGGAAACGGCGGATGCTGCTGCCCGCCACCGCCCTCTTCGCGGTGGGCCTCGTGATGATGTTCTTCGCCCGCGAACTCTTTCCCGTGATCGTGGCGGCGTCGCTCGCGATGGGCGGCATGATGCTCGCGATCGCCTCGATCTCGGCCACCGTACGCGACGAGACACCGGAGGGCCGCGCCGGCATGGTTCAGGGGCTGCGGATGGTGATGGCGATCATGGTGCCGATGATCGCCGGCCCCTTCATCGGCGCCGCGGTGATCTCCAGCGCCGGGCAGAGCTACGTCGAGCTGGGCGTCGCGCGGCCGGTGCCCGGTCCCGAGATCTTCATCGGCGCGGCGATCGTGCTGGTGCTCGTCCCGATCGCCGCGGTCCTCCGGGCCCGTGTCGAGCGATCCGGCCGATGACCGAGCCCGACGTCGGAGAGATCCCTCTCCCCGAGTACCCGCGTCCCCAACTGCGCCGTGAGCAGTTCACGGTGCTCAACGGCTGGTGGCAGTACGCCATCACCCCGGAGGGAGCGGAACCCGCCGAGTGGGACGGCCGCATCCTCGTGCCGTTCTCGCCGGAAGCCCAGCTCTCCGGGGTGGGGCGCCAACTGCGTCCCGACCAGACGCTCTGGTACCGGAGGCGCATCCATGCGCCGGTCGCGCCCGGCCAGCGCACGATCCTGCACTTCGGCGCCGTCGACCAGAGCTGCCGGGTGCTGATCGACGGCCAGGTCGTCGGCGGGCACGAGGGCGGGTACCTTCCGTTCTCGATCGACATCACCGACGCCACCGGCGACGGGCGGGAGCACGAACTGGTGGTCGCCGTGCGCGACCTGAGCGAGACCTCCGTGCACTCCGTGGGCAAGCAGCGCCTCGAGCGGGGAGGGATCTGGTACACGGCGCAGTCGGGCATCTGGCAGACCGTCTGGCTGGAGACGGTACCGGACCAGCACATCCGCTCGCTGCGCATCCGTCCGCACCTCGCCGAGGCGCAGCTCGAGCTGCTCGTCGAGGCCTCCGACGGAGAACCGCATACCGTGACCGTCGCCGTCAGCGCCGAGGGGCGCCCCGTCGCTCGGGCGCAGGGGGCGGCCGGCCACGAGCTGCGCATCGAGATCCCCGACCCGCGGCCGTGGTCGCCCGAGGACCCGTTCCTCTACGACCTCGAGGTGCGCCTCGGCGACGACCGTGTCGCGAGCTACGCGGGCCTCCGGTCGGTCGAGGTGCGTCCCGACCCGCGCGGGGTGCCGCGTCTGCACCTGAACGGCGAACCCTACCCGCACGTCGGGGTGCTCGATCAGGGCTACTGGCCGGACGGGCTCTACACGGCCCCCACCGACGATGCACTCCAGCACGACATCCGGACGATGAAGGAGCTCGGCTTCACGATGCTGCGCAAGCACATCAAGATCGAGCCGCAGCGTTGGTACCACCATTGCGACCGGATCGGGATGCTGGTGTGGCAGGACATGGTGAACGGCGGCGGGCGCTACCGTCCGAGCGTCATCACGACGCCCGTGATCTCGCCCCGCATCCGCTTTCCCGACAGCTGGCACCGGGCGTTCGGGCGCGCCGACCCCGGCGGGCGCGCCGAGTTCCTCCGCGGACTGGACGCGACCATCCACGAGCTCGGCAACGCGCCGTCGATCGTCACGTGGGTGCCGTTCAACGAGGGCTGGGGCCAGTTCGACGCGGCGGCGACCGCCGACCGCGTGCGGCGACTCGACCCCGGGCGGCTCGTCGACCACGCGAGCGGATGGCACGACCAGCGCGCGGGCGACATCCGCAGCCTCCACATCTACTTCCAGCCGGTGCGTCCGGCCCGTTGGTGGGGGCGCGACGGCAGGGCTCTCGTGATCTCCGAGTTCGGCGGCTACAGCCTGCGCCTGCCCGGTCACGACTACCCGGCGCGCGAGTTCGGCTACCGACGGCTGAAGGACCGGGCCGCCTTCACCGCCGCGTACGAACGACTGCACCGCCGCGAGATCCTGCCGGCGATCGAACGCGGCCTCTCGGGCATCGTGTACACGCAGCTGTCGGATGTCGAGGACGAGTCGAACGGCATCCTCACCGCCGACCGGACCGCGATCAAGCTCGACCCCGACACGATCATCGCTCTCAACCAGGACTTCGGCCTCCGCTACGCGGCGGCCACCCGCGAAAGGACCCCCGCGTGATCGAACGTGAACTCACCGAGCCGACGCGCCTCTGCCTGCCCGACGGCGGGCTCGACCCGCAGGCCGTCGGCTGGAGCCGCACCCCGCTGCACGACACCTCGGGGATCGGGCGGGGCCTGCGCGACCGCGGCCGCAACAAACGGTGGGAGTACTGGGCGGTCACCTCGCCCACGCACATCGTCTCGGTCACCGTGTCGTCGCTGGACTACGCGGCCGTGCACGGATTCTGGGTGCACGACCGGCGGACCGGCGTCACGATCGACCGGGGCGGGGTGGGCGCTCCCGGCACGGCGACGCTGCCGCCGTCGCTCGGTGCCGGCCCAGCACGCACACGGATGCGCGGTCTCGAGATCGACATCGAGGAGGTCGTCGGCGGCACCCGCCTGCGGGCGCGCGCGGAAGGGCTCGACGTCGACATCGTCGCCGCTCGGGAGGCGGCACACGAGTCGCTCGCGGTGGTGGTGCCGTGGTCCCGGCGGCGCTTCCAGTACACGGTGAAGGATGTGGGGCGCCCCGCGTCCGGTCGGGTGAGCGTCGACGGGGTCGCCACCGAGCTGCAGGATGCATGGGCCGTGCTCGACCACGGCCGCGGACGCTGGCACCACAACGTCCGCTGGAACTGGGCCGCTGCCGTCGGCCGCACGGGCGGGCACCAGGTGGGGTTGCAGTTCGGCGCACGGTGGACCGACGGGACCGGCATGACCGAGAACGCGATCCTGCTCGACGGCCGCGTGCACAAGTTGTCCGAGAACGTCGTCTGGGAGTATCAGCGCGAACGGCCGCTCGAGCCGTGGACGATCACCGGCACCGACGTCTCGGTGACGCTCACGCCCGAGTACGACCACGCTTCCCGCACCGAGTTCGGCGTGATCGGAACACGCGGCGATCAGGTCTTCGGCCGGTTCGACGGCTGGGTGCGCGTCGACGGCGTGCGCGTCGAGGTCGACGGGCTCTTCGGGTGGGCGGAAGACGTCGCCAACCGCTGGTGACGTCGGCTACTGGCGTGCCATCGCCACCCGCATCCGCTCGTCGTCGTCGATGTAGTGGTCGTTGTCGTCGTCGCCGGTATCGAGCTGGATCCATTCGATCTTGCCGGTGAAGCGGCTCGATGCGGCCGTGTAGTCGGGGCTCACGGTCGTTCCCGACTCGTAACCGACGTCGGTGGTTTCATCGGCCGAGAAGACCATCGGCTGCGTCGCCCCCACCCGCCCCACGCCCACGGGCGCGCCGTCGTAGTAGAGCGTGACGTCGCCCCCCTTCGCGAGGCCGCCCCCGTCGTAGGCGAACTCCATGCGCACCTGATGCGACCCGGATGCGAGCACCGTGTCGGCGACGGTCGCGAACGCCTGGATGCCGAGCACGTTGTAGACGAACCTCGCCCGGCCGTCGACGAAGTACACGCTCCAGCCGCCGAAGCGACCGCCCTGCGCGATCACGACCCCCTCAGCACCCGCATCCGGAACGGTGAGCTGCGCGGTCACCGAGAACGACTTGTTCTTGATGCTCACCACGCTGTTCTCCGACAGCCTCCCCATGCCCGGGAACAGCAGTTGGCTCGTGCCGCGGATGAGGGTGGGCCGGCCGGCGATCTCGGGATTCAGCCGTTCCGCACCCCGGTCGTCGATCGGCAGCACGTTGTACTTGATGGCCTCGATCAGCCACAGCCGCTGCAGCGCGTGCAGGCGGTCGGGATCGTCGGCGACCAGATCGCGCGCCTGGCTGTAGTCGGTGCTGCCGTCGTAGAGCTCCCACACGTCGTCATCGAAGGCGGGGATCGTCCCGCCCACCATCACCCAGGGCGTGCGGTGCTTGGTGACGGCGCTCCAGCCCTTGAAGTAGATGCCGCGGTTGCCGAACATCTCGAAGTACTGCAGCTCGTGGCGCTCCGGCGCGTCGGCGTTCTGGAAGGTGTAGAGCATGCTCGTACCCTCCATGGGCGATTGCTGCACGCCGTTCACGAACGTCGGCTCGGGCAGCCCCGCGGCCTCGAGGATCGTCGGCGCCACATCGATCACGTGCGTGAACTGCGAGCGCAGCCCACCCTTCTCGGTGATGCCCTTCGGCCACGACACGATCGTGCCGTTGCGGGTCCCTCCCCAATGCGACGCCACCTGCTTCGTCCACTGGAAGGGGGTGTCCATCGCCCACGCCCAACCCACCGCGTAGTGCCCGTACGACGACACCGACCCGAACTCGTCGAGCTTCGACAGCATGAACTCGGGAGTCTCGAGCGCTGCCATGCCGTTGAAGTTGGCCATCTCGTTGAACGCGCCGTTCACCGTGCCCTCGGCCGAGGCCCCGTTGTCTCCGATGATGTAGTAGATGAGGGTGTCCTCGAGGATGCCGAGCTCGTCGATCGCATCGATCACCCGGCCGATGTGGTGGTCGGTGTGCTCCATGAAGCCCGCGTACACCTCCATCTCGCGCTCCAGCACCGGCCTCAGCTCGGCGGGCATGTCATCCCATGCGGGGATCTCGTCGTGCCGCGGGGTCAGCTCGGCGTCGGCGGGGATCACCCCCAGCTCCTTCTGACGCGCGAAGGTCTTCTCGCGCTGTGCATCCCATCCGTCGGCGAACGTGCCCTTGTACTTCTCGATCCACTCCGGCGGCACGTGGTGGGGTGCGTGCGTGGCGCCCGGGGCGAAGTAGACGAAGAACGGCTTCTCGGGCATGAGCGCCTTCTGGCTGCGGATCCAGCCGATCGCGTGATCGGCGAGGTCTTCCGTGAGGTGGTAGCCCTGCTCGGGTGTGGCGGGCGGCTCGACGGGCGTGGTGCCCTCGTAGAGGGCCGGATCCCACTGGTTGTTCTCGCCGCCGATGAAACCGTAGAAGGTCTCGAACCCGCCGCCGCCCGACGGCCAGGCGTCGAACGGACCCATCGGCGACGACTGCCACACCGGCACCTCGTGGCACTTGCCGAACTGGGCGGTCGAATACCCGTTGAGCTTCAACGTCATCGCGAGCGGCGCCTTCGTGTTGGGTCGCAGCGAACTGTTGCCGGGGGCGGATGTGGCGGTCTCGGTGATGCTGCCCATCCCGACGGAATGGTGGTTGCGGCCGGTGAGCATCGCCTGGCGCGTGGGCGCGCACAGGGCCGTGGTGTGGAACCGGTTGAACGTCAACCCACCCGCCGCGAGCTTCTCGGCGTTGGGTGTGAAGCAGGGCCCGCCGAAGGCGCTCGACGCACCGAACCCGACATCGTCGACGAGGATGACCAGCACGTTCGGCGCGCCCTCGGGCGGAAGGAGCGGCTCGATCGGCGGGTAGGCGGTGTCGGGGTCCTTCGCGTCGTACGTTGTGAGGCCGGGGGCGGGACGGTCGGGGATCGGCAGCACCGTACGTGCGTGACGGTCGGGGCTCATGGGGGGTTCCTCTCGCTCGGGGCGTCGGTGTGAGCACGGTAGCTCCGAAGCCGCGCGAGCACTTCACGCCATCTGCATGATGTGTCGCGGCCCCCGCCGGCCCACCATCGGGCATGACGACAGAACAGGATGCACGCGTGCCGCCCGCCGGACGGCCGTATCCGCGAGGCGTGATCATCCTGGTCGGCCTCGCCGCGGGGACGATCGCCGCGATCGGCATGAGCAGCATCCGGTCGATCCTCGCGCCCGTGCTGCTCACCCTCGTGCTGACCATCTGCGCCCAGCCGGTGCGCACCGCGCTCGAGCGTCGCGGGGTCCCCTCCGGCCTCGCCACCGGATCGGTGGTGCTCGTCGTGTTCGCCCTGCTCGCCGGGCTGGCCTACACCTTCGTGATCGCGGTGACCCAGTTCGTGGCGATGCTTCCCGACTACGCCGACCAGTTCGAGGCGTTCGCGGTGAGTATCGGCGAGTGGCTCACCACGCTGGGCGTCGGACCCGACGAGGTGCAGCAGATCAAGAGCGGATTCGACCCCAGTGCGATCGCCGGGTTCTTCAGCGGGCTGGCGGGCGGCGTCGCGAACCTGACCGCGGCCCTCGTGATCGTGCTGACGATGCTGATCCTGCTGTCGGCGGATGCCGCGTACGTGCCGACCGTGCTCGGCCAGATCGGGTTGCGTCGCCCCGAGCTGGCGACCGCGCTCACCGACTACGCGCGGAGCGTGCGGCGGTACATGGTCGTGACGACGGTGCTCGGGATCGCGCAGGGCGTCATCAACGGCGTCGCCCTCTGGCTCCTGCAGGTGCCGGCGGCCCTGCTGTGGGCGATCCTGGCCTTCCTGTGCAGCTACATCCCCAACATCGGGTACTTCATCGCGATCATCCCGCCGCTGGTGTTCGGGTTCCTGGTGGGCGGGTGGCCGACGTTCTTCGCCGTGCTCATCGTCTACGCGATCGTGAACGCGGTCGTCCAGTCGGTGATCCAGCCGCGGGTGGTGGGCAACGCGGTCGCCCTCAGCCAGTCGCTCACCTTCTTCTCGGTGCTGTTCTGGGCGGTTGTGCTCGGTCCGATCGGCGCGATTCTCGCCATCCCGCTCACGCTGCTCGGTCGGGCCGTGCTCATCGACGCGAGCCCCTCGGCACGCTGGTGGCGGCCCCTGCTCGGCGACATCCGCGAGACGCGGGCGCTCAAAGAGGCGGCCGACGAGCAGGCCAAGCGCGCCAGACGGAACGCGAAGCCGGCGCGGCCCTAGCTCGCGCTCGCGCTCGCGTTCGCGCGGCTGCTGCGCACGATCAGGTACACCAGCACGCCGATCACCGGCAGCACGAAGAGGAAGAGCACCCAGAGCGCCTTGACCCATCCGCTCGTCGTCTCATCCCGGAACACGTCGAAGACGGCGGTGAAGAAGATGACCAGGCACGTCACCACGATGTAGAACCACAGCATCCAGACGAAGACATCCCAGATGGACATGACCGGCCCTGCCTTTCGATCGCGCGACGCGAATGACGTCGTGGTCGACGACGCTATGCAGTGGGCCGGGCGACCACATCACTCGGATGACGTGAACCGTCGGCGGAAGTTCATGTGATCAGAGTGACGCGCACCCGCCGGTCCCGGCCTCCAATAGACGTGCGCAGACGCAGGAGGACGACATGGCTTCGAACTACACCCAGCGGTTGCGAAGGCTGGCGCTCAACGCGCCCGACCTGATCGAGGGCGATCTCGGGTTGCTCGACGCCGTGGTGATCGACGCGAAGAGCATGGCGCTGGCGCGTCTCGCCGCACTCGTGGCGATCGGGGGCGCTGAGCCGTCCTTCGACGAGCTGACGGATGCGGCCACGAGCGCGGGAGCATCTGCCGACGAGATCGTCGACGTGCTCATCGGCCTCCGCACGGTCGTCGGTCTGCCGCGGGTGGTCGAAGCGGCGCCGAAACTCGCCCTCGCCTTCGGATACGATCTCGCCGCCGACGTCAGCTGATTCACCCGGTTCAGTCGCCGAGCAGGCCGATCGCCATCGCGCGCGCGACCGCCTCCGCCCGGGACGAGACGCCCAGCTTGCGGTAGACCGACCCCACCTCCGTCGCGACGGTGTTGCGCGAGATGAAGAGGCGCGCGCCGATCTCCGGAAGCGTGAGGTGGGTCTGCAGGTACGGCAGCAGTCGCAGCTCGGCGGGGGTGAGCGGGGAGCCGCCGGTGACGACCACCCCGTCCGACACCATCACGGCCTTGAACTCGGTCACATCGGCGATGAGGCTTCCGAGGGCCGGCCGTCGGATGAGCACGTCGTCGATCTCGTGGACGAGATGCCGGGCCGTGGCGTGATCGCCGACAGCCCAGGAGGTCTTGGCGAGGATGAGCCGAACCCGCACCGCCAGAGCGGGCACGGCGAAGGTGCAGAGCGGCCTCGCACGCATGGCTCTCGTGAACTCGCGCTCGAGCGCGTCGCGGTCACCCCGATGCAGCGCGTGCCGCGCCGCGGCGGCGAAGGCGAGGGCCGCCATCGCATAGTCGTGCAGGTGGCGCTTCTCGATCAGCGTGACCGCGGATTCGAGATTCTCGAGCGCCTGACCCCAGTGCCCGTGGTCCATGGCGATCACCGCGCGCTCCGCCTCGGCCAGCACCTGGCCGGCCGGGTTGCCGGTGATGGCCGCCACCTGCGACGCCTCCGCGAAGAAGCCGTCGGCGATGTCGGGGTGCCCCAGCATGAGTTCCGCTTCCCCGGTCGAGTAGAGGGCCTGGGCGCGCCACGGGCTCCACTGCCCCTCGGCGGCGAGCGCGAGTTCCCCATGGGCGAGGGCGTCCTCGGGCCCTCGTGCGCAGATCATGGCGCGCAGCATCGCGCGACCCGACTCGAACGACGCCGATCCGTCGTAGGTTTCGCCGTCGAAGTCGACGTCGTCGATCAGCGCCCCCCAGCGCACGGCCTCGTCGCCGCGGCCGGCCACGAGGTTGATCCACCCGGCGATGACGGCGAGCGGGGGGTGCTCGACCGCCGCGGACGGCCCCAGCTCCTCGATCCAGCGACGCACCATGTCGAGCTGTCCCGCGCGGTAGGTGGGCATCGCGATCCGCGTGATCAGCCGGATGCACCGTTCGCGATCCGACGCCAGCAACAGGTGCTCGACGGCGAGCGCGGGGGTTCCGTTCGCCTCGTACCAGTCGGCCGCCCGCAGGTGCAGCCCCGCGATGATCCCGGGTTCGACCCGCTCGAGTTCGCCGAGCAGGAACTCGCGGAAGAGGGGGTGGTACCGGTACCACTGGCGTCGACGATCCAGCGGCACGAGGAACGCGTTCGACGCCTCGAGGTCGCGCAGCACGTGGCACGCGGTCAGCGTGTCGAGCACGGTGTCGCACAGCGGCGCCGAGAACCGGTCGAGCACGGCCGTCCGGCGGAGGAACTCCTGCACCTCCGGCGGGGTCGCAGCGAGCGACTCCCTGTAGAGGTAGTCGGTCACGTAGCGGTCATCCCCGGTGATCGTCGCGGCGGGGTCGTCGCTGTCGCGGGCGATCATGGCGGCGAGGTGGATGCCGACGGCCCAGCCCTCGGTGCGCTCGACGACCGCATCCGCCTGTGCCGGCGTGAGTTCGACGCGGGCCTCGGCGAAGATCATGCGTGCAGCGGCCGCATCGAAAGCCAGCTCGCCGACGCCCAGCTCCAGCACATCCTCGGACGCCCTCAGCCGGGGCACGTGCGGTTGCTCGAACCGGCTGGTCGCCACGAACTGCGACCCCTCCGGGATGGCGGCGATCACGATGCCGAGCACGTCCTCCGCCGCGGCAGAGCGCAGATGGTGGAGGTCGTCGAGCATGAGCACGAACGGCTGGGCGCTCGACTTCAACACCGACGCCAGGCGCGGCGCGGCGCGGCTGAGTGCGCCGGCGCTGGTTCCCCGCATGGCCGAGACCAGGTCGTCGTCGGCACCCGTGACCCTCGTGTAGCCGGCGGCGAGCGCCGAGAGCAGCGCGACAGGGTTGTCGTCGAGCTTGTCGAGGCTGATCCAGATGACCGGGCGTGCCTCCCGCGACGCCCATTCGGCGAGCATGCTCGTCTTGCCGTATCCGGCGGGGCCGGTGATGGCGACGATCCGGCGGTCGCTGCCTGCCGCCTGGCCGATCAACCGGGCGCGGCTCACCAAGCCGACTCGCGGCGGGGGGATCGCGAGCTTTGTGTCGAGCAGCAGTTCGTCGAGGCTCGTCGACTTCTCTGCCGCGATCCGAGGTGTCCCGGTCACGAGCAAAGCTTAGGACTCCCTGAACGAAAGCGATAGGAGTTGTCTACCCCCCATTTCCGACCCCTCGGCCGCGGAATCATGCCATCCGGATGATGCGGGCCTGCGGTCGCGCCGGGAGCCTTGGTGCCGGAACTCACCCCTCGACTCGACCAGAAAGCGGAGGCATAATGAGCACCGTCAAGGAAACCAGCGGATGGGTGGGATGGATCGGCTTCGCCGGGTTCATCATCATCCTCAACGGCGTCTTCAGCGCCGTGCAGGGCCTCGCCGCCCTCATCGGAAGCGACATCTACTACGTGGTCGCGGATGGCACGATCTACTTCTTCGACGTCACCACGTGGGGCTGGTGGAACCTGATCATCGGCCTGCTGCTGGTGCTCGTCGGCATCGCGCTGTTCACCGGCGCGACCTGGGCGAGGGTGATCGCGATCATCCTCGCGAGCCTCAGCGCGGTCGGGCAGCTGCTGCTGCTTCCGGCGCAGCCGTGGTGGTCGGTCATCGTGATCGCCATCAACGTGCTCGTGATCTACGCGCTCACCGCCCACGGACGCGAGGTCGCCGTGACAGAAGGCCGACGGTGAGCGATCGGATCTGACGCCGCTCAGTACCGGTGCTGCGCCTCCCCGCGCAATGGGGTGGCGCAGCACGCCGTCGTCACGTAGACCGGAGCCATGGGACCCATCTGGCTTGCACGGCACGGCGAGAGCGCGGGCAATGTCGCCTCGTCGCAGGCGGAGCAGGCCGGCGACGAGATGCTCGCCCTCACCACGCGCGACGCGGACACACCGCTCACGGAAGTGGGACGCGAGCAGGCGAGCGCCCTCGGGGAATGGCTGGCGCGGCAGAGCGCCCCGATCACGATCTGGTGCTCGCCCTACATCCGGGCCCGCGACACCGCCCTGCTGGCGTGCGCCCGGGCGGGGATCGAGCCGGAGCTGCGCATCGACGAGCGCCTGCGCGATCGCGAGCTCGGCATCCTCGACCTGCTCAGTTCGTATGGGGTGCAGAACCGGTACCCGGATGAGGCGGCACGCCGCCTGCGTCTCGGCAAGTTCTGGTACCGGCCACCCGGAGGCGAGTCGTGGGCCGACGTGGCCTTCCGCCTTCGTTCCGTGCTGGCGGAGATCACCGCGCGGAACGAGCCGACGCTCGTCGTCGCCCACGACGTCGTGGTGACCCTCGCCGTGTACGTGCTCGGGCGGATGACCGAGGACGAGATCCTCGCCCTCGCCCGTGAGCGCGTCGTCGGCAACGCGACCGTCACGACGTTGATCGCCGACGGCGACCGCTGGCGGGTCGAGGGCTACGCGGAGACGCACCACCTGCGCGCCGAGGACGCGCCGGTGACCGTGCACGAGGAGGACTCGCACGCCGATGTCATCTGAGATCGAGGTGGTGACCGTCACGCCCGAGCTGCTTCGCGAGTGGGGCCTGCCGGGTGGCGGCGAATCGAAGTACAGCCGGGGGCAGGTGCTCGTGGTCGGTGGTGACGCCCGGTCGCCGGGCGCCGCAATGCTCGCCGGCACTGCGGCGTTGCGGGTGGGGGCCGGACGCCTGACCCTCGCCGTCGCCGCGTCGGTGGCGCCGCACGTGGCCGTCGCGCTGCCGGAGTGCGGGATCGTCGCGCTCGACGAGACGGAGGCCGGACACGTCGACGGGGCCGCCGTCGCATCCGCCGTCGCCCGCGACTTGGAGGGGGCGGATGCGGTGCTCATCGGGCCGGGACTCGACGACATCGACGAGGCCGCGGCGCTGCTGGGGGCTGTGGCGGCGGGCGCGGCGGGCGGCAGCACGATCCTCGACGCCTACGCCCTCGGCGCCCTCTCGCGGGAGCCGGCGCTCGGTGACGGCTTCACGGGACCGCTGATCCTCACCCCGAACAAGGACGAGGCGGCGCTGCTGCTCGGCCGCGCGCTCGGCGACGACCTGGCATCCGACGCCCTCGAGCTCGCGCGCGCCTTCGACGCGGTCATCGCCTGCCACGGCGTCATCGCCGACCCGGAGGGCGGGGTGTGGCGCATCGGCACGGGTGCGAGCGGACTCGGCACCTCGGGCAGCGGCGACGTGCTGTCGGGCGCCGTGGCCGGCTTCTGCGCGCGAGGCGTCGAGCCGGCCCGGGCAGCGGTGTGGGCGAGCTACGCGCACACCGTTGCGGGCGACCGCCTCGCCGTGCGGGTCGGGCCCCTCGGCTACCTCGCCGGCGAGCTGCTCGGCGAGCTGCCGCAGGTGCTCGTCGAGGTGGGCATGCACGGCTGAGGTGCGGTCACTCCAGCCACTCGGTCTCGAACCGGGGGCTCGCGTGGATGTGGTGCGCGCTGTACTCGCCGAGCGTCACGAACTTGTGCGGGGTGAGGGCCGGCGCGACGACGATCTGCCCCGCGCTCACGACCAGCTGCTCCTCGCCCACCGTGAAACTCGCCGCGCCCGAGTAGACGACGAACGTCTCGTCGTACGGGTGCCGGTGCAGGCGCGGGCCGATGCCCTCCCGCTGCGCGCGCTCGAAGATCACCGAGACGCTCGCCCCGAACAGGAACCCCTCGAGGTTGCCGTGCTCCAGCTCTGACTGCTCGATCAGTTGGATCGCCATGCGACGATCCTCACCCCCGGTCGGGCTGCGCGTCATCCCCCATTTCGACGAAGACCCGCAGGCGCTCGAGCGCCGCATCCCAGCGCGCCGAAGCCTGCTGCAGCAACGAGCCGGCGGATGCGACGGCATCCGGTTCGACGCTCCACACGCGCTCCCGACCCCTGCGTTCACTGCGCACGAGCCCCGCGGCGCCGAGCACCGCGAGGTGCTTCTCGACCGCCTGGCGCGTCACGGGCCGCTCGGATGCGAGCCGGGCCGCCGTGCGCGGGCCGCCGTCGCCGAGCGCGAGCACGATGCTCAGGCGCGTCGGATCGCCGAGCGCCGCGAAGACGGGAGCGGCGTCGGCGAGGGCGGTGCTCATGCGGCCCGCTCGAGGTACGCGGCCAGCAGGCGGGTCTGGGCATCCCATCCGCCGTCGTTGCCGTCGCGGGCGGCGTCCCGTTGCTCGGCGGGCAGGGCGGCGAAGCCGTCCTCCGTGATCGTGACCCGCACGCCGTCGCCTTCTTCGGCGAGCGCGAACTCGACGGTCGTCTGCACCTCGGAGTCGGCGAGCGGATGCCAGCGGAACGCGAACCGCGTCTTCGGCTCGATCGCGATCACCTCGGCGGTGAGCGGCGCACCCCGATGCGGTTCTTGCGCAGCGGCGACCTCCGCATCCATCCGCGTGGGCACGATGCGGCCGCTCGTGGTGCTGCCGACGGCGAACGGCCCGTCGAATTCGGCGCCGAACCAGGTGCCGAACGCGGTCGAGTCGACGATGGCCGACCACACGCGGTCGAGGGTGGAACGGATGACGATGCTGCGTTCGATGTCAGGCATGATAGGCAACCTCCTGGTTGCCTTTCTAGCACGGCGCCGGAACGCGCGCCAGCCCGTCTAGCCCAGCTGAGTCGGATGCGTGAGCCGCCACCACGCATCCGGCGGCTCGATGTCGGCATCCAGCACGAGCTGCACCGTGTCGGTGCTGTCGCCTGCCGTGTAGGTGACGCTTCCGACGACCTCGCCCGACCGGCCCGACTTCACATCCGTGGTGGTCATCGTGGCGGTGATCGGCGTATCCGACCAGGTGTAGACGGTCGAATCCGACGCGAGCACCAGCTGCGCACTCGCGCCCCACGGCGTCGAGTAGGTACCGACCACGTCGCCCTTGCCGCCGACGCGCACGGTGTGGAACCCGTCGGAGATGCTGCTCAGCAGCGCCGTCACATCCCGGTCGACGGTGTCGCGTGAGAACCCGCCCAACACGACCCCGGTGATCTCCAGCGGGTGCCCGATCCGCACCTCGAGCCGGGCCGAGTACAGCAGGTTCGCCCCCGTCGCCTCGAGCGTGCCGGTCTTGAGACCCACGACGCCCGCCGTGCCGAGCAGGGTGTTGGTGTTGCCCCCGGTGTGGCCCGGCACGTCGAGGCGCGGCAAGCGGGCGATCTCGGCGACCACCGGGTTCGCCATCGCGATCTTGCCGAGCGCGATCAGGTCGCTCGGGGTGCTCGTGTTGCGCGGGTCGATGCCGCTCGATTCGACGATCCTCGTGTGGGTGAGCCCGTTGGCCGCGAGCCAACGCTTCGTGGCGCTGAGGAACGCGTCCTGCGAACCGAACGCCCACTCTGCGACGGCCTCCGCGTAGTTGCAGGCCGAGACGACGAGCATCATCTCGAGCGCATCGTGCTGCGACATGCTGCTGCCGGTGGGCATCGCGGCGATGCTCGCGCCCAGCACGTAGTACTTGTCGTAGAGGGCGTGGTCGGCCTTGTCGAAGGTGAGGGTGGGGCCCGCCTCGGATGCCGCGAGCGGCTTCTTGTCGAGGATCACGAGCGCCGTGATGAGCTTCGTGATGCTCGCGATCGGGCGAGGGTCGTCGCCTCCGACGGCCGGCCAGAGGGTGGCCGCAGCGTCGGGGCCGAAGTAGTCGTCGCCTCCGCTGACCTCGATCGCCGACACCCCATCCGGCGGCAGCGCGATCGCAGCAGCCGGCCCGGGCGCCGGATCGGGGAGCGAGGTGGATGCGGTCGGGGCGCCGACGGGCGCGTTCAGGGCCCAGCCGACGTAGCCGCCCACGGTCGCGGCGACCACGAGGAAGACGGCGGCGGTCGTGATGGCGCGGCGTCGGCGGCGGCGGCGGCGCGCGACCCGGTCGACCGGCGGCGGGGTGTCATCGACCCGGTCGGTGCGGTCGGCGCGCATCAGCTCGGTGAGCTGCCCCACCCCGTCGGATGGGTCGTACTGAGCGGCCAAGCGGAGAACCTCATTCGGCATGGTGAGGGGGCTCTCTCATCCTGCCACCGCATCCGTCCGGCGCCACACCCAAAACGAGCGACACTCGCCTCCCGTTTCGGGGCGCATCCGGAGCAGGATGGTCGCATGGCCGTCGTCATCGCCTTCCTCGCCAACATCGCGGTCGCGATCGCGAAGACGGCGGCGGCGGTGCTCACCGGATCGGCATCACTCGTGGCCGAAGCCCTGCACAGCTGGGCGGATGCCGGCAACGAGGTGTTCCTGCTGATCGCGGAACGCTCGGGGCGCCGCGCCCGCGACCGGGCGCATCCGCTCGGCTACGGCCGAGACGTGTACTTCTGGTCGCTGTTCGCGGCGTTCGGCCTGTTCACGGTGGGGGCGGTGCTCTCGGTGCTCACCGGCGTTCGCGAGCTGCTCGACCCGGAGCCGGTCACCGACTACGTGATCGGCTACGTGGTTCTCGGCGTGGCGGCGGTGCTCGAGAGCATCTCGCTCGCGCAGTCGGTTCGCCAGGTGCGGCGCGACTCGACCGCGCTGCGACGAGACGCCGTCGACTACGTGCTGAACGGGTCCGACGCCACCCTGCGCGCGGTCGTGTTCGAAGACATCGCCGCGCTCATCGGCCTGGCGATCGCGGCCGCCGCACTCGGGCTGCACCAGGTGACCGGCCTCCCCGCCTTCGACGGCATCGGGTCGATCCTCATCGGCGTGCTGCTGGCGGTCGTGGCGGTCGTGCTCATCCAACGCAATCGACGCTTCCTCGTGGGGGCGGCGCCGCCGGATGCCGTGCGGGCGGATGTGGCGCGGCGGCTGCTCACGCACTCGTCGATCTCGCGCATCACGTTCCTGCACCTCGAGTTCGTGGGGCCCGGCCAACTCCTGCTGATCGCCGCCGTCGATCTCGTCGACGACGACGTGGAGTCGGTGGTGGCGGTGCGGTTGCGGCAGATCTCGCTCGAACTGCAACGCGAGGATCACATCGCGGTGGCCGCGCTGACGCTCGCGTTACCGGACGAGCCGTCGCTCGAGGTCGGTCGCTGACCTCGACGGCGGGTGGTGCCATCATTCCTGCATGACACGCACCTCGTACGTCGCGCTCCTGCGCGGCCTGAACGTCGGCGGACGCAACCCGGTGTCGATGGGCGACCTCGCATCCGCGTTCGCCGATGCCGGCTACGACGAGGTGCGCACCCACCAGCAGAGCGGCAACGTGCTCTTCGCCGCGTCCGGCGCATCCGCAGCCAAGCTCGAAGACGAGATCGAGCGGATGCTGCAGAAGAGGTTCGGCATCCCGATCCTCGCGATCGTGCTGACCCGTGCCGAGCTGGCGAAAGTGGTCGACGGCGCCCCCGCGACCCACGGCTCGTCAGACGAACGCAGCGAGGTGATCTTCGTGAAGCGGCCGCTCACCGCGAAGAAGGCCCTGGCCGCAGTGCCGCCGCTGCGGGACGGCGTCGACACGATCTCGGCGGGGCCAGGCGTGCTCTACTTCTCGCGCGTGAAAGCGACGGCGACGAAGACCCGCATCCAGACGCTCATGGCGCTGCCGGTCTTCCAGCAGATGACGATGCGCACCTGGGGCACCGTCGAGCGGTTGCTGGGGCTGCTGGACGGCTAGCTACTCGTACGGCCGCGGCGCGACGCGGGCGAGCAGGTCGGCGTCGGTGATGCTGCGGATGATGCGCGCCGGCGAGCCGACCGCCACCGACATCGGCGGCACGTCGCGGGTGACGACGCTGCCGGCTCCGATCACCGAGCCGTAGCCGATGCGCACCCCCGGCAGCACGACCGCGTTCGAGCCGATCCACACGCGGTCCTCGATCACGATCGGCTCCGAGAACCGGGTGAAGTCGACCCGCTGCTCGGGGTGCACCGGATGCCCGGTCGTGGTGAGGGTGACACTCGGCGCGATCATCACGCCGTCACCGATCCGGATGTCGACATCGTCGACGAAGGTGAGGTTCACGTTGCCGAAGAAGTCGTCGCCGATATGCACGTTGCTGCCGAACCCCGCATGGAACGGCGAGAACAGCACGACCCGCTCACCGACCGATCCGAGGATCGCCTCGAGCAGTTCGCGGCGCCGCCCCCAGTCGGACGGGAGCGTGCGGTTGTACTCGAAGATCAGGTCGGCCCGACGCTGCGGCGACAGGAACGCCGCCTCGGTCTCGTTGTAGAGCTGCCCGCGTGCGATGCGGTCGAGCACCTCGCGCTGGGTGTCGTCGACGCCATCCGGAACCGGCATCTACAGCCCTTCTGCGATCCGCTTGATGGCGGCGAGGCGGCGGTCCCACTCGGTGCCGATGGCGTCGAGGCGCTGGGCGGTGGCGCTCAGCTCGGATCCGATCACCCGATACTGCACCTCGCGGCCGACGCGGACGCGCTCGACGAGCCCGACCTCCTGCAGCACGGCGAGGTGCTTCGCGATGGCCTGGCGGGTGACGGGCAGACGCCCGGCGAGAGCGGATGCCGACGCATCGCCCTCGCCGAGCGCAGCCAGGATGCTCCACCGGGTCTCGTCGCCGAGGGCCGCGAACACCGGAACCAGCGTCTCGGTCACGCGGCGCCCTCGAGGAGCGCGACCAGCTTGTCGAGTTCGTCGGTCCAGCCGGTGCCGTGGTCGCGCACGTTCGAGACCGGGTCGCTGGTGTGCTCGAAGCCGGTCTCGACGACGCTGAGCTGCGTGCCGCCGTCGACCTCGTCGAGCGTGAAGGTGAACACCGTCGAGTTGTCGTCGGCGACGGTCGTGGGCAGCGTGTCGGCTGCGTCGTCGTTGCCCCAGCGGTAGGTGATGGATCGCAGCTCGTCGACCTCCTCCACCCGGATCGGGATGGCGCCGTAGCCGTCGAAGGTCATGGTGCCGGTGGCGCCGGCGCCCGATCCGTCGAGCACGGTGGCGCCGAACCACTGCGAGATGTGGGCGGGGTCGGTGATCGCCGACCACACCTTCTCGAGGGGCGCGGCGATGCGGATGGTGCGGCGGACGCTGAGGGCGTCTTCGTCGACGATCGCGCGGGGGTTGTCGGTCATGCTCATGATGATGGTTCCTCTCTGACGTGAGTGCAACTTCTGAGTTGCATGCAACTTCACGATTGCACATCGCGTGCCGATGCGCAACCCTGTGGTTGCACTGATGTCGGCGTGGTGACCTACCCTCGACGCGTGGCCACCTTCGCGCTCATCCACGGGGCCGGCGATGCCGGCTGGTACTGGCACCTCGTCGAGGCCGAGCTGCGCGCTCGCGGCCACGACACCGTCGCCCCCGACCTGCCCTGCGACGACGACTCCGCGGGCCTCCCGGAGTATGCGGATGCCGTGGTCGCCTCGATCGGCTCCCGCACGGATGTGGTCGTCGTCGGCCAGTCGCTCGGTGGCTTCACGGCCCCGCTGGTCGCCGAGCGGGTGCCGACACAGCTCATCGCGCTGGTCGCCGCGATGATCCCCGCCCCCGGCGAGGCGGCATCCGACTACTGGGCGAACACGCGCTACGACGACGAGCAGCACGGCCACTACGAGGGCGACATCGCCTGGTTCTACCAGGACGTCGAACCCGAACTCGCGGCCGAGGCGCTGCGGCACGGGCGCGACCAGTCGGAGGCGCGCCTCTCCGAACCATCGCCGTTGCGCGCATGGCCCGACGTGCCGACACGAGTGCTCGCGTGCCGCGACGACCGCATCTTCCCGCTCCCCTACCTGCGGCGCGTCTCCGAGCAGCGCCTCGGCGTCACCCCCGACGAGATCGACGGCGGTCACACCCCCGCCCTCAGCCGGCCCCGCGAGCTGGCCGACCGGCTCGAGGCGTACGCATCCGAAGTGGGACTCTGACCGGCTCTGACACCGAGCGCCCGCTCAGCCCGGCGGCGTACACTCGCCCCCGTGCATCCGCTCAGCCTCCCCTCTCAGCCCGTCGGGCGTCAGGAGGTCGTCGGCGTCTCCTTCGCCGACGCGAGATAGCTCTGCCCCTTCCGGACGAACATCACTCGCACCGTCGGTGCGCATCCTGAAAGCAGAGAGAACATGCACCCCATTTCCGAGGCCGCCCTGCGCGCCTCCTTCGTGAACGCCTCGCAACGCGAGCGTCAGACCCTCGCCCTTCCCGCCGATTTCGGCACGCTCGACTGGGAGCAGCTCGACTTCCTCGGGTGGCGCGACCGCAAGAGTCCCGGCATCGGCTACGTGGTGGCCGAGCTCGACGACGAACCGGTCGGCATCCTGCTGCGGCAGGCCGACGCCAAGCCGCGCGCCCGAGCCCAGTGCTCGTGGTGCGAAGACGTGCAGCTGCCGAACGAGGTGGTGCTCTTCAGCGCCAAGCGGGCGGGCGCGGCCGGGCGCAACGGGAACACGGTCGGCACGCTCGCGTGCGCGAACTTCGAGTGCCCGGTGAACGTGCGTCGGCGCCCGCCGCTCGCCTACGTCGGGTTCGACCTCGAGGCGGAGAAGCTGCGGCGGATCGCGGCGCTGCGCGAGCACGTCACCAACTTCGTGCGGAACGTGCGCGACGGGGAGTAACCCGCGCCGCGCACGTTCACCGCGGGGTGGTCGTCACTCGAAGGTGACGACCACCTTGTCGGCGGCGCCGGGGGTGGCGGCCAGCTCGAGCGCCTCGAGCACCTCGGTGTGCGGGATCTGGTGGCTCACGATGAGCGCGTACTTCTCCCAGTTGTCGACGATGTCGTCGGTGACCTCGAAGATCTCGGTCGGGTAGCCCATCGACAGGGCGATCGTCAGCTCGGTGGTGAGGATCGAGCCCAGGTCGATCTCGACCGGCTTCTTGTGCACGGCGACGACACCGAGCGTTGCGCGGTTCTTGGCGGATGCGAGGGCCGTCTGGATCACGGCGGGCACGCCCGCCGCGTCGAGGTACACGTCGGTCGACGGGCGGGCGCCGCGGACGCCGACCACGGCCGGGGCCTCGCCGTGCAGTTCGATGAGGCGCGCGGTGACGTCCTCCTCCGCGGAGTTGATGACGGCATCCGCCCCCACCTGCAGCGCCTTGTCGAGGCGCGTGGGCAGCACGTCGACGACGACGACGTGTGCGGCACCGAGGCGCTTGAAGCTGAGCAGCGCGCCGAGGCCGATGGGGCCCGCGCCGAACACGACCACCTTGTCTCCGGATTTCACGCCGGTGCGGTTTACCGCGTGACGTGCGACGGCCATCGGCTCATTGAGGGCGGCGACATGCCACGGGATGTGGTCGGGGATCACCTTGAACTGTTCGCCGGCCTTCGCGCCGAGCAGCAGCACCACATCCGAGAAACCGCCCTGGGCTCCGCCGCTGCCGATGATGCCGTCGGATGCGGCCATCGGGTTGATGACGACGTGGTCGCCCACCTTCACGCCCTCGACGTCGGCGCCCACCTCGACGACCTCGCCTGCGGGTTCGTGGCCGAGCGGGGTCGCGCCCTGACGGGGCGGGATGCCGCCGTACATCGTGTACATGTGGTCGGATCCGCAGATGCCGCACGCCTTGATCTTCACGAGCACGTCGGCGGGGCCCGTGACGGGCGCCTCCTGCTCGATGAGGGCGGTCTGGCCGGGTCCGGTGATCATCACGGTCTTCATCGACGGGTCTCTCATTCGCGGTTGGTCGGGAATCACTAAATCGAATTAGTGACTTCAGGATACACTCGCCTCATGCCCGACCGCCGAGTGACGATGCGCGACGTCGCCCGCGAGAGCGGGGTGTCGCCGGCCACCGTCAGCTTCGTGCTCAACGACTCGGCGAGTCAGACCATCCCGGACGCCACCCGCGAGCGCGTGCGGGCCGCCGCGGAACGTCTCGGCTACCGCCCGCACGGCGTCGCGAGGGCGCTCCGGGAGGGCTCGTCGCGCATCGTCGTGCTGCACACGGCTCGGCTCCCGCACGGCGGCAGCAGCCTCGAAAGCTTCATCGACGGCCTCACCGCCGAGCTCTCCGAGGCCGGGTACGCGCTGCTGCTCGACCGCGGCACGACGCCCGGCGGTCTCGACGAGGTCGTCGCATCCATCCGCCCCCGCGCGGTGCTCGACCTCGACGCCGTGTACTTCGGCGAGGCGGGCGGCGACGGCGACGGCACCGACGTGCCCGACGGCGGATGGGTCGACGGGCTCGCAGCGCACACCGCCACCCAGCTCGGCTACCTGCTCGACCGGGGCCACACCGCGATCGCCATGGCGGTGCCACCGGCCGGCGGCCCGCTCGAGCGTCTCGTCGAACTGCGCACCACCTACGCGCGGCAGGTGCTCACCGAGCGTGGCGGCGCTCCGCTCGAACTGCTCACCGTCGGTGCCGGCGCCTCCGAGGATCGCGATGCCCTCGCGCAGCTGCGTGCGGGGCAGCCGGCCGTCACCGCCGTCGCCGCCATCCACGACGACTCCGCGCTGCGGGTGCTCGCCGCCGCCGCCGGCCTCGGCATCCGAGTGCCCGACGAGCTGGCGGTCATCGGATTCGACGACACCGAGTACGGCGCCCTGTGGGCTCCCGCCCTCACCACCGTGCGCATCGACGCGGAAGGGTACGGGCGGAGAGCGGCGCGAGAGCTGCTCGGCTCCCCCGGCGGATCCGCGGGCCCCGATCCGTCGATCGTGATCAGGCGCGCCTCAGCCTGAGCTACGTGGTTCGCCCCGCCCGGGCCGCGAACCCGGCGACGAGCGCCTGCGCCTCCGGGGTGGCGAACGCCGCGCCGATCGTCTCCGCCTCGACCGCGAGCTGGTCGGCGAAAGCGCGCTGGGCTGCATCGCGCACGAGGCGCTTCGCCTGCCCGTAGGCGGCGGTTGCGCCCTCCAGCCAGAAACGGGCGACGGCCTCAGCCCTCGCCCCGACCTCGGCATCCGGAACCACCTCGGCCACCAGACCCCACTCCACGGCCTCGGCGGCCGACAGCATCCGCGCCTGCAGCACCAGCTGAAGCGCGCGCCGCTCGCCGACCGCACGCGCCAGCTGCGCCGACACCGACAGGTCGGGGGTGAGGCCCATGCTCGCGTAGAGGCTGCCGATGCGGGAACCCTCGCCCACGACCGCGTAGTCGCCGCTCAGCAGGATGCCGAGCCCGCCTCCCGCGGTCGTGCCGTGCGCGGCGACGGCGACCGGCAGCGACGACTGCGTGAGGGCCAGGATGCCTCCGTTGATCACCCCGGCGAGCTCGGTGATCGCGGCGCCCGAGTTCATCTCCGCCATCGCGCGCACGTCGCCGCCCGCGCAGAATGCGGGGCCCGCCGCATCCACGAGGATCGCGCCGACATCGCTGCGGGAGGTGGCCTCGGCGGTCACCGCCGCCCACGCGTGCCCCATGTCGGCATCGAAGGCGTTGAGGCGTTCGGGGCGGTTGAGGGTGATCCGGGCGAGACCGTCGTCGACGCTGAAGAGGATGGGATCCGGCATGCGAACGAGACTATTCGCCGAATCGGCATACTGAATCGATGAGCGCACCCGACGCCCCCAGGTTCGACCCGCCCTGCGGCCCGGTGACCGGATGGCGCGACGGCGCCGTCGTGCGCGCCACCGGCATCCCGTACGCCCGCGCCGAGCGGTTCGCCCGACCGGATGCGGTGGCCGCGTGGAGCGAACCGCTCGCGGCGACCGCGTGGTCGCCCGCCAGCCCGCAGCCTCCCGCACCGAACCTGGAGCGCCTGCTCGGCGCCGCCGGCATCGGCGACCCCCCGATCGACGAGAACTGCCAGAACCTGTCGATCACGCTGCCCGCCGACACCCGGCCCGACGAGGCTCTGCCGGTGATGGTGTGGATCCACGGCGGCTCCTACGTGACCGGCGCCGGCGACGCGCCCGTGCACGACCCTGCCCGGCTGGTGGCGGAGCAGCGCGTGATCGTCGTCGTGGTGACGTACCGGCTCGGGCTGCTCGGCTTCCTCGGCTCCGAGGGCGGCCGCCCCGCGAACCTCGGCCTCTTCGACCTGCTCGCGGCGCTCGCGTGGGTGCAGCGCAACATCCGGGCGTTCGGCGGCGACCCGGATCGCGTGACCGCGTTCGGCGAATCGGCCGGCGGCGATGCGATCGCCCACCTGATGGCCACCCCGGGTGCGAGCGCCCTGTTCACCCGCGCCATCATCCAGAGCGCCCCGCTCGGCATCTCACGCGATCGCGCCGCGATGAGCGCGGCGATGGTCGCGGAGGCGGCCGACCTCACCCCCGACACCCCGCTCGACGAGCTCGTCGCCCGCCAGCCCGGCGTCGGAGAGGCGGGCGCCGGCCACGGGCTCCTCAGCGCGATGCCGTTCGGTACGCAGTACGGTCTCGACCCGCTGCCCGCCGAAGACACGATCGACGCAGCCTGGGTTGCCGCGGCATCCGGCATCGACGTGCTCATCGGCAACAACGCGAACGAGTCGCGCATGTTCATCCCCGAGCTGCCGAAGATCGGGGATGCCGCGCGGCTGCCCGTGGTCGGCCCGGCGATCCGGTGGGCGGTCGACCGGGCGCTCACGAGACGCATCTACGGCGCCCCGGCCGACGCGTTCGCCCGTCGCCATGCGGCCGCCGGCGGCAGCGCGTACCGCTACGTGATCGACTGGCACGCCCCGGGCAACAGCTACCGCGCCGCCCACACCGTCGACCTGCCGCTGCTGCTCGGCACTCAGGCGAGCGCCGAGGGCTCGCTCATCGTGAAGGGCGCGAGCTGGGCCGAGATCGACGACGCCGGCCGCGGCGTGCGCCAGGCCTGGGCCGACTTCGCCCGAGGCGCGCTGGCCGACCACGGGCGCATCCCCGGAGTCATCCGGTGGGACCGCGCGCGGGCCTGAGTCGACGCGAAGAGGCCCGAGCCGTTCGGCCCGGGCCCCCGCTCCACCGGCGTCAGCCGAGGCCGCGCACCGTCTCGAAGAAGGCGCGGAGGTCGCCGACCACGGCATCCGGAGCCTCCAGCGCGGCGTAGTGACCTCCGCCGTCGAGCTTTGAGAAGTGCACGATGTTGGTGTTGTCGCGCTCGGCGAAGACGCGGATGGTCTGGAAGTCGTGCGCGAACACGGCCACCCCGATCACGCCGTCGTTCACGTACGGCTCGACGCCCGAGTGGGCGTCTTCGTAGTGGTACCGACCGACCGTTGCGGAGGTGTTGGTGAACCACTCGATGGATGCCTCGAGCAGCACCTGCTCGTCGGTCACGAGGCTGGTGCCGTTGCCGAACGACTGGAACAGCTCGTTCCAGGCGAGTTGCCCTGCCGGCGAATCCGAGAGGGCCGCCGCCGCCGTCTGCGGGCGCGACGCGTTGAACGCGTTGTAGCCGCCCACCGATTGGAACCACTGCATGTGCTCAAGGCCGGCGTAGTCGGCGGGCTCCAGCTTCTCGAACTCCGCCGGGTCGCCCGAGGGGAAGGAGAAGAGCTGCAGCACGTGGGCACCGAGGAAACCGGCGGGGCTGCGGTGGCTCAGCTCGCGACCCACGAGGGCGCCGAAGTCGCTGCCGTGCACGCCGTAGCGGTCGTAGCCGAGCCGGCGCATCAGGGTGTCGAAGACGGTGGCGACCCGCGCGGTCGTCCAGCCGCGCTCGGTGACCGGGGTGCTGAACCCGAAGCCGGGCACCGACGGGATCACGACCGAGAAGGCGTCCTCGCGGCGACCGCCGTGCGCGACCGGGTCGACGAGGGGGTCGATCATGTCGAGGAAGTCGGCGAAGGTGCCGGGGTAGCTGTGCACGAGCAGCAGCGGGGTGGCGTCGGCCTCGGCCGACGGGACGTGCAGGAAGTGGATCGTCTGGCCGTCGATCTCGGTGAGGTACTGCGGGTAGGCGCCCAGGCGCTCCTCCTGCGCGCGCCAGTCGAACTGCTGCCACGCCTCGACGATGGGCGCGAGGTAGGTGTTCGGCATGCCGTAGGTCCAGTCGTCGCCGGGTGCCGGCTCGGGCAGGCGGGTGCGTGCGAGCCGGGCGCGGAGGTCGTCGATGTCGGCCTGCGGGATGTCGATGCGGAAGGGGCGGATTGCGGTGGTGTCGTTCGTCATGTCTTCGACGGTAGGCTCCCATCAGGTTCGTTTCTTTCCTGATTTGAGAACTGATGACCTCACGCACCGAACGTCTCCTCGAACTGCTCGCACTGCTGCAATCCGGCCGCGACTGGAGCGGCCCCGACCTCGCCTCGAAACTCGGCATCACCGAACGCACGGTGCGCAACGACGTGGAGCAGCTGCGGGAGCTCGGGTACCCGGTCGACGCCACCCGCGGCCGAGCCGGCGCGTACCGCATGGGCTCAGGAGCGCGCATCCCGCCCCTGCTGCTCGACGACGACGACGCCGTCGCGGTCGCGGTCGGGCTGCGCGCCGCATCCGCGATCGCCGGAGTCGCCGAGACCAGCGCGCGAGCCCTCGCCAAACTCGAGACGGTGCTGCCGGCGCGCGTCCGCGAGCGGGTCACCGCGATCCGCACCTCCGTCGACCAGGGCCCCGCCAACACCGACAGCAACGTCGCCGACCCCGAGCTCGACCCTGCGACGCTCGTGGCCGTGAGCGCTGCGATCCGCGACCGCGAATGGCTGCGCTTCGAGCTCGCCGGCACCGCGCACGCGGTCGAGCCGTACCGCGTGGTGAGCTGGCAGCGCCGCTGGTACCTCGTGGCCCGGGATGCGGCCTCCGGCGAGTGGGGCACCTACCGCCTCGACTGGATGAAGCTGAAGCAGCCCACGCGGCGACCCTTCCGTCCGCGGCCGCTCGGCGAGGAGGCGTACACCGAACTCGTCGTGCGAACGGTCGCGTCGTCGGGCTGGAAGGTGCACGCCCGCATCGAGGTGTTCGCGCCGGCCGACGAGGTGCTCTCGCGCATCAACCCAGCAGTCGGCGTCGTCGAACCGATCGACGCCGACCGCAGCGTGCTCGTCACCGGGTCCGACAGCTACGAGGTGATGGCGGTGTACGTGGGGATGCTGGGCCTCGATTTCCGCATCGACGGGCCGCCGGAGCTCGTCGACCGGGTGCGCGAACTCGGCCGCCGCTACTCGGATGCGGTGCGGGCCGCGGAGGTCAGTTGAGCGTGGGCGTGTCTTCGGGGATCACGCCGCCCGCGTAGAGCGAGGCGCCCAGGTTCTGCAGGGCACGCAGCGCCACCCGTTGCGTGAGGGGCCCGTACGAGATGCGGGCGACGCCGAGCGCCTCGTATTCCTTCGCGGGCAGCGCGCCGGGAAGGCCGATGATCGACAGCTTGCCGGCGCCGAGGCCCTCGACCAGCTGCTCCACGTGCTCGCGCTGGATCGCGCCCGGCACGAACACGAGCGCCGCGCCCTCGTCGAGGAACGCCGTGCCGCGGCGGATCGCCTCCGCCAGCCGATCCTCCATCGGCGCGTCGCCGCCCCGCACGATGGCGTCGGTGCGGGCGTTCAGCTGGAACGCGACACCCTCGGCCTCGGCGGCGGCCGTGATGGCGCGCACCCGTGCGACGGCCTCGTCGAAGGGCCGCATCCGGTCCTCCACGTTGGCGCCCACGATGCCGAACCCGATCGCCCGGCGGATGGTCTCGGCCGGGTCGTCGTAGCCGTCGTCGAGGTCGGCGCTCACGGGAAGCTCCACGGCATCCGCGATCGTCTTCGCGCCCGAAAGCGCCAGATCGAGCGGCATGCCGCCGTCGGGGTAGCCGAAGCTGGCGGCGATCGAATGACCGGCCGTCGCGATCGCCGTGGTTCCCGGCACGTCGGCGATCACCTTCGCGCTGATGGCATCCCAGACGTTCACCACCTGCAGGATCTCGGGAGCTTCGTGCAGCGCCTTCAGCGCAAGGGCCTTCTCGGATGTGGTCATGGGCCGACGCTACCGGGCACCGGATGCCCTGCGCCGGTCTCCGAGGGAACTCCCGGCTGCCCGAACGCGGGTTCCGCGGGCCGGCCGCCGTACACGCCTTCCACGAGCGCTCGGATGCGTTCGGCGGGGATCTTCGGCACCCGGCGAGCATCGGTGAGGCCGTTCGTCTCCTGCGCGGTGTCAGTGAGCTGCGTGTAGCACCAGCCCGCGAGACCCTCGCTCTGCTGGGCGGCGGAGAACAGCGCCTGCAGGTGCTGCTCGAGGTGGTCGTGGGAGGGCACCAGCCGGTAGCCCCACGAGCCCGGCTCCGGGGGCTCGATGCTCACCCCGCCGAACTCGCTGAGGATCACCGGCTTCGCGGCGGTGCTCTCGGCCTCCTCGGCGGTGCCGACGAGTGTGCGCCTGCCGCTGGGCGCGATGCCCTCGAGGCTGATCCGCGTCGCTTCGACCGTCGAGTAGGAGGCGAGGAGTCGTGCCGGGTCGTTCTCGTAGTCGTGCACGGTGAGCAGGTCGGAGCGGGTGTGCTCCCAGCCGTCGTTCGAGATGACGAGCCGCGAATCGTCGAGCGCCTTCGTCAGGTGGTAGAGCGTGCGCACGAGCTGCTGCTGCCGGGCGCTGGTGGCGACGTGCTGCACCCCCCAGCTCTCGTTGAAGGGCACCCACGCCACCACGCTCGGGTGCGAGCTGTCGCGCCGCACCACCTCGGTCCACTCGCGCACCAGGCGCGCGGTCGAGGTGTCGGAGAACTCGTAGGCGCTCGGCATCTCCTCCCACACGAGCACGCCGAGGCGGTCCGTCCAGTAGAGGAAGCGCGGGTCCTCGATCTTCTGATGCACCCGCACGGTCGTGAACCCGAGCTCCTTGATGAGCTCGACCTCGGCGCGGAGCGCGCCCGCATCCGGCGCCGCGAGGTGCGACTGCGGCCAGTAGCCCTGCGACAGCACGCCCCGCACCACGTGCGTGCGGCCGTTGAGCAGGAAGCGGCCGGACGCTTCGCCCACGTCGCGGAAGCCGAAGTACGAGGCGACGCGGTCGGAATGCTCACCCGGAGCGTCGAGCACCACCTCCGCGTCGATGAGCGTCGGACGCTCGGGGGACCACAGGTACTCGTCGAGCGCTTGACCGTTGCGCAGCGCGTCGACCGGGACCCGGATGGTCGAGTCGGGTCGGGTGAGCAGCGCGGTGTGCTCGGCCAGCACCGAGCCGTCGAGCCGCAACGTGACCCGAGCGCGGGTTCCGGGCAGGGGCGGGGAGGCGAGCTCGATGCCCAACGCGACCTCCGCGGCGGCGACGCACGGTCTCCAGCTGAGCCGTGTCACGTGCTGCCGCGGCACCGACTCCAGCCACACCGGCTGCCAGATGCCGCTCGTGCGGTCGTACCAGACGACGTGCGGCTTCTCCTCCCAGTCCTGTTTGCCTCGCGGTTGCGCGAGGTCGGCCGGGTCGTCCTCCACCCGCACCACGATCTCGAAGTCGTCGCCGGCGTAGGGCACCTCGGCCGAGAAGGGTGTGTGGCCGCCCTCGTGGGACGCGACGTGCGCCCCGGCGACCCACGCATCCGCTCGATAGTCGACCGCACCGAAGTGGATGAGCAGTCGGCGGTCGGGTCCGTGCCCGGTCGCGGCGACCTCGGCGGCGGTGACCGTCCGGCGGTACCAGAGCACGCGGTGGAAGCCGGTGTCGCCGATGCCGGATGCGGGGGATTCCGGCGGGAACGGCACGACGATCGAGGCGGTGAAGGCATCCGGATCGGTCAGCCAGCCGCGTTCCCGCCCTTCGTCGGCGTCGTCGAAGGCGAAGCCCCAGGTGCCCGACAGGTCGAGCCATCCCGGGCGCACGAGTTGGGGGCGCGGGTACGCGCCGTCCTGCGCGCTCGCGGGCATGGGGGCTTCACTCATGCGGTGAAGCATAGGGAAACCGTTCAGCGCTGTAAAGCGGAAGGGATGGTGGTGTCGCGTTCGACGAGGGAATACGGCACCAGGCGGTGGCGGCCCGTGCCGTCGTAGCCGCCCATGCGATCCTCGAGCAGATCGAGGGCGACGGACGCCAGGGCCGTCTTGTCGGGCGACACCGACGACACCGCGGGCGTGCTGAACCTCGCGAACGCCGTGTCATCCCACCCGACCACCGAAACATCGCCCGGAACGCTGCGGCCCGCATCCGCCATCGCCCGCAGCACCGCCATCGCGAAGATGTCGTCGCGGCAGAGCACGGCGTCGAATCGGATGCCTGCCTCGATCGCCGCCGAGATGGCGCGCACGCCGTCGTCGATCGAGAAGCCGTCGCTCTGGAGCACCAGCTGCGGGTCGAGCGGGAGGCCCGCGGCGAGCAGCGCCTCCTGATACCCCACGAGCCGCAGGTGGGTCGACTCGGTGATGTCGCCCCGCACCAGCGCGAGGAAGGCGATGCGCGTGCGATTCTCGCGTAGCAGCATCTCCACCGCGTCGCGCGCGGCCCTGGTGTTGTCGATCATCACGTGGTCGGTGGTGAGCGGGCGCGCTGCCTCACCCAGCAGCACGAGGGGGGTGCCAGGGCGCAGCCGCGCGATCTCGAGCGTGTCGATGCGGGCCGGGTGGAAGATCACGCCGTCGACGAGCCCCTCCTCGCGGTCGCGGATCACCGCGCGCTCGGCCTCGACGTCGTTGAGCGTCTGCTCCACGATGATGCGGTAGCCGCGACGGCCGGCCTCCTCGCCGATGTGCCGCGCGATCTCCGCGAAGTAGGGCTGGTCCATCTCGGGGAGGGCCAGGGCGATCATGCCGGTCTTGCCGGTGGCGAGGCGGCGCGCGGTGAGGTTGGGCTTGTAGCCGAGCTCGAGGATCGCCGCCTGCACGCGCTCGCGCATCTGGGGCGAGACGTGGTCGTAGTCGTGCACGACGTTCGAGACGGTCTTCATCGAGACGCCCGCGCGGTCGGCGACATCCTGCAGGCGCACCCGCCCCGCCGATCTGCTTCCCGTCGCCATGCGCACATCCTAGGCTCGGCGCCCACGGATGCCGGATCGTTGACATTTACAGCGCTATACATTAGCGTCCACGGCAACCGAGCACTCCCCCATTGGTCGACGACGACCAAGCCCGTACGCAGTGCAGCACGCGGAGGAACGGCGGATGCTCCCAGCACAGGAGAGGCACATGAGATCACGCCGCGCCCTGGTCGCCGTAGTTGCGGCGGCCGCGCTTGCCCTGACCGGATGCAGCGGCGATCAGTCCGCATCCGGAGACCGCACGATCACCTTCATGGGATGGGGTTCACCCCAGGAGGTCGCGGTATTCGAAGACATGATCGCGCAGTACGAAGACGCCTACCCGGGCGTCAAGGTCGACTACATCACGGTGCCGGCCGCCGACTTCGGAACGAAGCTGCAGACGATGATCGCCAGCAAGAAGACGCCCGACGTCTTCTACCTCGCGCCCGAGAACGTCATGCCGTGGGCCGACAGCGGCATCATCAGCGACCTCAGCGACTTCGTCGCCGACAACGAGATCTTCGATGAGTCGAACGTGTGGGAGAACGCGATCTCGATGTACCGCTACGACGGCACCACGCCCGGCGAGGGAGCCATCTACGGCCTGCCGAAGGACATCGGCCCGTTCGCCCTGGCCTACAACAAGGACCTCTTCGACGCGGCCGGCATCACGGCGCCCGAGCCCGACGCACCCTGGACCTGGGACGAGTTCGTCGCCGCGGCCAAGAAGCTCACCAGCGGCGAAGGCTCCGAGAAGGTCTACGGATCGGCGCCCTACTCGCTCGAGTCGGCGGTCTGGTCGAACGGGGCCGACTGGCTCAACGCCGACCACACCGAGGTCACCGTGACCGACCCGGCATTCGTCGAGGCGCTGCAGTGGGTCGCCGATCTCGGACTCGTCGAAGGCGTCGTGCCCTCGAGCGAGGAGGAGGGCTCGCTCGGCAGCTTCCAGCGGTTCCTCAACGGCCAGATCGGCATGATGGGCATCGGCCCGTGGAGCCAGGGCCAGTTCTGGGCCGAAGCCGACTTCGAGTGGGACCTCATGCCGTGGCCGGTCAGCCCCAACACGGGCGAGCACGCGGTCTGGTACGGCGGCATCGGCTTCGCCGTCGCCAACTCCAGCAAGCACAAGGACGACGCCTCCAACCTGGCCGCGTTCCTCGCCTTCAACGAAGACGCGCAGCGCACCAACATGGAGCAGGGGCAGGCGGTGCCGAACCTGATCGACATGGCCGAGAACGAGTACCTCTCGATGGACAAGCCGCCCGCCAACAAGGAGGAGTTCCTGCGCATCATCCAGGACTACGGCCGCCGGGCGACGCAGACCTACACCTACAACTCCGAATGGTTCGGCCTGTTCAACTCGAACCTGGCGAGCGTCTGGCTGGGCGAGCAGACCGCCGCCGAATACACCGCCTCGGTGCAGGAGGAGATGCAGTCACTGCTCGACGAGGGGATCGCGGAGCAGGGCGAATAGCTCAGGTCGTATCGTCGGGGCGCGTGGTCTGCACGACCGCGCGCCCCGACCATCGAGAGGTTGCCATTGATGACATCCACACGACGCGCCAGCGAGATGCGGCGGCGCGAACGGGCATGGGGGCTCGTGTTCGTCACCCCGATCTCGCTCCAAGTGCTGCTGTTCTGCATCGTGCCCGTCGGCATCGCGATCGCAGCCGGCTTCACCAACTGGAACGTGATCAAGGGCACCTACGACTTCGTCGGGCTCGCGAACTTCGCCGAGTTCCTCACCGACAAGAAGTTCTGGATCGCGGGTGGCAACACCCTCTACATGCTGATCCCGATCCCGTTCTACCTGCTGTTCGGCATCCTCTTCGCGATCGGATGCCACCGGAACACCCCGGGCAACCGCTTCTTCCGGGTGCTGTTCTTCCTGCCCTACATCTCCTCGATCGTCGCCCTCGTGGTGATGTGGAAGTGGCTCTTCAACTACGAGTACGGGCTCATCAACCAGGTGCTGATGGACTGGTTCGGCATCCAGGGCCCGAACTGGCTCGGCGACCCCGACTGGATCAAGCCCACCATCGTCCTGATGATCGTCTGGAAGATGATCGGCATCACCTCGATCTACGTGCTCGCGGCGCTGAAGACGATCCCCGAGGAGTACTACGAGGCGGCCCGGCTCGACGGCGCAGGGCCCGTGCGGATGTTCTTCAAGATCACGCTGCCGCTGCTGTCGCCCGCGATCTTCTTCCTCACGATCATCGGCGTGATCGGGTCACTGCAGACGTTCGTCGAGGTGCAGCTGTTCACCGAGGACGGCGGCCGCAACTACAGCGCCGCCACCATCACCTACTACATCTGGCAGAAGGCCTTCATGTCCAACGAGATGGGCCTCGCGTCGGCGACGGCCTTCTTCTTCGCGCTCGTCATCCTCGGGGTCACGCTGCTGCAATTCCGGCTCTCGCGCCGCTGGGTCTACGAGGGGGCCTGAGATGACGACCGCAGAGACCACCCGCCGCCGCGCCGGCACCGCCGTCGCCTTCGTGCTCATGCTCATCGGCGCGCTCTCGATGGTGCTGCCGTTCATCTGGATGGTGTCGACGTCGCTGAAGGAGTCGAAGCTCGTCTTCGACTACCCGCCGCAGTGGATCCCCGACCCGGTCGACTGGGCCAACTACGTCGAGGTGTGGGATATCGCCCCGCTCGCGACGGGCCTGCTGAACAGTGCCGTCGTCACCGTCTCCGTCGTCGTGGTGGGCACCTTCTCGTCGACGATGGCCGCGTTCGCGTTCGCGAAGCTCGACTTCCCGCACAAGCAGAAGCTGTTCGTCGGCCTGCTCGCCACGATGATGGTGCCCGTCGTCGTCACGATCATCCCGCAGTTCCTCGTGTTCGCCGAGATCGGCTGGATCGACACCCTGCTGCCGCTCATCGTGCCCGCCCTGCTCGGCAACATCACGATGATCTTCTTCCTGCGCCAGTACATGATGGGCCTCGCCGGGGAGCTGCTGGATGCGGCGAAGATCGACGGCGCCGGGTTCTTCCGCATCTACTGGAGCATCTTCCTGCCGCTGTGCAAGCCGGCGATCGCCGCCAACGTGATCATCGTGTTCATGGCCACCTGGAACGACTACCTGGGGCCGCTGATCTTCACCAACTCGCCCGAGAACTCGACCGTGCAGCTGGTGATCGCATCCCTCAACTCGTACTACGCAGAGCAGACCGACTACCCGATCGTGATGGCCGCCTCGGTGATCGCCGTGCTGCCGGTCGTGATCATCTTCATCGCGTTGCAGCGGTATTTCGTCGACTCGTTCGCCTTCAGCGGGATCAAGGGGTGACCGTGCGCCTGTACCGCAACCCGATCCAGCGCCACGGCGACTTCGCCGACCCGTTCGTGCTGCGGCACGACGGCCGCTACTACCTGTACTGCACCAACCCCGACGTGCGCTGCTGGAGCTCCGACGACCTGATCGACTGGCGCCTCGAAGGCCCGACGCTCGCCGACGACGAATTCCCGGGCCTCGTGCCGTTCGCGCCCGAGGTCGTCTACGCCGACGGGGTGTTCTGGATGTACACCTCGCCGTCCGGGCACGGCCACTTCGTGCTGCGCTCGGATGCCCCGACCGGCCCGTTCCGGAAGGCGACCGGCAACGTGGGTCACGCCATCGACGGCAACGTCTTCATCGACGACGACGGGCGGTGGTACTTCTACTGGGCGGGCGACGAAGGCATCTGGGGATGCGAGATGCCGTCTCCGACCGAGTTCGGCGAGCCCGTGCTCACCGGCATCGACATGGACGGCTGGACCGAAGGCCCGTTCGTGAGCAAGCGCGACGGCGTGTACTTCATGACCCTCACGGGCAACCACTACCTCAGCACCGGGTACCGCATCGACGCCGCGTCGGGCGACCACCCGCTGCACGGCTGGGTCGCCGACCCGTGGAACCCGATCCTCGTCGACACCGAGAGTTCGCGGGTGGGCCTCGGCCACAGCAGCAGCGTCCGCGGGCCGGACCTCGTCTCCACCTACCTCGTGTACCACGACATCAAGCCCGACGCCTCGCGCGACCTCGACATCGACCGCCAGGTGTGGAACGGACGCAGCATCCAGGTGCTGGGTCCGACGGATTCCGCACCCGCGCCCGCGCATCCGGATGCCGAGTCGCGGGGCGTGTGCCGCCTACCGGTGGGCGGGGCGTTCACCGCGGAGGCGAACCTCACCGCCACGGAGGCGGCGCAGGCGTACGGACTCGGCATCTCGGTGCCGGGTGCCGCCGCGCTGACCCTGCTCGCCGACCGTGCCGCATCCTCGGTGCGGGCCGAGCGGGATGGCGTCGTACTCGCGACGGCCTCGCTGCCTGCGGACTTCGTCCACGAGGCGCTGCACTGCTGGCGGGTCGAAGCCGACGGTACGCGCCTGCGGCTCTTCGTCGACGGGCGGCTGCAGTTCACCCTGCCGCTGCAGGTGCCGCCCGGATCGGTGCTCGAGGCGGTCGGCGACGAGCTGATCATCGGGCACTGCGCCGCGACAGCGACGACGCCGGATGCGGGGGACCGCGACGCCGTCATCCCCGTGCCGGGAGCGTTCGGCGCCGTGCTGCCGGCCGACGGCCCCCTCACACGCCGCATCCATGTGCAGGCGCCGGGGGAGTACACGGTGCACCTCGCCACCGACTCGGGCGTGGTGTCGACGCACGTCGCGCTCGAGCCCGACACCCGCTCCCTGACGATCACGGGAAGCGCGGGCCGGTCCGAGCCGGCGCGCGTCACCGTCGCGCCCGCCGCGAGCACCGAGCCCGCGCGCATCGCGGAGGCGACGGCATCCGGGTGGGGCAAGACGATCCTCGACCCCCGCATCCGTGACGACGTGACGATTACGGCGAACCTCTCGTTCGCCCCCACCGCGCCCGGCGGCCACGCAGACCTGCTGCTGCGCGCCACCCAGCTCTCCGAAGGAGGCGAAGGCGGCGACACCCGCCTCGGCACCCACTTCCTGCGGGGGTACTCGGTGCAGCTGCACGATGACCGGATCGTGCTCGCGCGGCACGCCTACGACGAGCGTGTGCTCGCCCAGCGCTCGATGACCCTCGAGCCCAGCCGACCGTACGCCCTGCGCGTGCGGGCGACCGGCGCCCGACTCGTCGTCGAGCTGGACGGCGCGACAGTGATCGACGTCGTCGATCCGCTTCCCCACCATTTCGGCCGCACCGGCATCCGCACGGCCGACGCCGAACTGCACATCGAAGACCTGCACATCGACCCGAACGACCCCGTGCACCACTGAGCTGAGGCGGCGACCGTCAGCGCTCGACGACGTCGCCGAAGCGCCGGCCGAGCGCCGCGATCAGCGTGGGCCGGGCGAGCGCCCACCCGGCCGCGATCACCAGCAGCGACACGACGAAGATCGCGAACCCGACCCAGTTCACCTCGTCGCTCGATGCGTAGATGTGGTTGAGGTTGCGCAGCGCACCCGTGGCGAGCACGAGCGTCACGTGCGCGATCACGAACAGCACGAAGAACAGCATCACCGGGAAGTGCACGGCCTTCGCCGCGTCGAACGGGTAGGCGCGGTTGACGCGCTCCCAGGTGCGGGGCCAGAGGGCCGACATGCGCGCACCGGTGACGATCGCGAGCGGTGCGGCGACGAAGACGACCACGAAGTAGCTGAGCTGCTGGAGCGAGTTGTAGTTGACCCAGCCGTTCTCGGTGGGCCAGTCGAGGGATGCGTACTGCAGCCCCGCCGACACCGCGTTGGGGAACACCTCCCAGCTGGTGGGCACGATCCGCATCCACTGCCCGGTCGC
>Ga0160436_1000135_pt1 | contig 37471 bp, 37 predicted proteins | sample HID1973M_E0MG_FD_108264 | JGI IMG/M metagenome (GOLD analysis project Ga0160436, IMG submission 108264) | Enriched mosquito-associated microbial communities from UW Madison campus, WI, USA - HID1973M_E0 MG | ecosystem: Host-associated > Arthropoda: Insects > Digestive system > Unclassified ...
ATTGCATGACCGCGTCCAGGCGGCCGCGATGCATGCGCAGCTGGCCGCTGTCGATCAAGGTCTGCATCTGGGCGTGCACCTCGCTGGCGATGCGATGGCGATGCACATCCCACACGCGCACCAGGTGGCGCAGGAAACGGCGTTGATCGGCTTGCGACAGCGTCGACCACAGCAGCTGCCCGTGTGGACGCAAGGTTTCCATCACGCCCTGCCATGGCCGTCCGGCGGCCATCTCGTGACGCGCGGTGGTGCGTAACACGTGCAGCCGCGCGCGCAGGCCCAGGTCCAGCAGTTGCTTGGGATCAAAGTCGATGGGCGCGGTCTTGGCATGCGGCTGCGGCCGCCAACCGTGGCGTGACAACACCTGGATGTGTCCGCGATGGCCGGTGGCGACAAAACTCAACACCGCATCGACCATGCTCAGGCCCGATCCGACGATGCACAGGCTGGCATCCTGCGGAATCGCGCGCACCGCTTCAAAATCCCAGGCCCCGGTCAGCGCGCCGGGCGCCAGTGACGAGGCGCCACGTGCCGGCAATGGGCGCGAACGATTGCCCACCGCCAACACCAACTGCGCGCAATCGAGCGAGCCGCCGTCCTGCAATTGCAAGCGCAACCCCTGCGGCTGGCGGTGCAGGGCCACGGCCGATTGCTGCACATGCTCCAGGCTGGCCACGCTCGTTTGCATGGCTTCGCTCAGACGCGTGCGCAGGTAGTCGCCATAGCGCCGTCGTTCCAGGAAAGCGGGCGCCAGTCGCGCGCGCTGCTCGGGATCCTCGCCAGCGACAAAATCGAGGAAGTCTTCCGGCTGATCCGGCAACGCGCTCATCTTCTGCGCGGGTACGTTCAACACATGCTCGGGATAGGGTGTGGCGTAGGCCACGCCCTGCGCCAGCGTGGCTTGTGGATCCAGCAGCGCGATACGCAGCGGCGTGCGCGCCTGCCGCAGCAACTGGATCGCCACGAGCACGCCAGCGGCGCCTCCCCCGACGATGGCGATGTCATGGGCGAGGCCCGCGGTAGCGCTGGTCATGCCGGCATTCTAGTCGATCACCTTGCGCGGCCTCATGCTGGATCGGCATGTGCACGGTGTATTCAAATGCCAACAAAAATTTCACTTCCGCTTACATCAGCGAGTCGGCCAAGCGTGCGATGCCGTCGCGACTGCGACGCCAGGCCGGGCGTCGCGCCCATTCCTGCGCCGATACGCGCCGTGACTGGCGCAGGTAGGCATCCTCCAGCGCTATCAATTCGGTCACCACGCGCGTGTCGTAACACAGCAGGCCAATCTCCGCGTTCAAGGCGAAGGAGCGGATGTCCAGATTGATCGATCCCACCAGCGCCACTTCGTCATCCACGCTCAGGTGCTTGGCGTGCAGGAAGTGCGGCTCGTACAGCGCAATGTCCACGCCGCAGGCCAGCAGTTCGGCGTAATAGGATTCCTGCGCCCATGCGGTCAGGCGCTGGTTGTTGCGCGCCGACAGGATCAGTTGCACCTGCACGCCGGACAGCGCGGCGATGCGCAGGGCACTGAGCGTGGCGTCATCCGGCACGAAGTAGGGCGTGGCCAGCACTATCCGGCGTTTGGCCAGATGGATCAGTGCATTGACCGCATCGCGCGCGTTCTCGAATGGATAGGCCGGGCCGCTCGGCAGCAATTGCGCGGCGACGTCTTCGGCGCAGATGGCTTGATTGTTCTCAACATGCAGACGTTCGCCGGTTTCGATGTACCAGTCGCTGGCGAACACCGCATCCAGATGCGACACCACCGGTCCGCGGATGCTGGCCACCAGTTCGCGATTGGGATAGCCGGGAATGAAATCGGCGCTGGCCAGATTCTGCGAACCGACAAAGCCCAGGTGGCCGTCGATAACGGCAATCTTGCGGTGGTTGCGCAGATCCATGCGGCCGCTGCGCCGCCAGCGCAGCCCGCCAGGCAGCAATTCGTGCACCTGCACGCCAGCCGCCGTCAGCGCCTTGCGATAGCGCCGCAGCCCACGCTTGGCGCCGACCGCATCCAGCAGCAAGCGGCAGGTGATGCCGCGTTGTGCGGCCCGCGTCAGCGCGGCGGCGATGCGATCGCCCACGGCGTCATCGAACATCAGGTAGTACAGCAGGTGCACGCGTGACTGCGCGGCGTCGATAGCGTCGATCAGTGCACGCAGCGAGTCCTCGTACTCACCCAGCAGATGCACGGCATTGCCATGGGTAGGCATGAACGCGCCCTGGGTTTCCACCAGCGGCGCCATTTCCGCCGCCACGCCGCCGTGGGCGTGCCAGCGCAATGCGGCCAAGGGCTGCTGCTCTTCGCGGATGACCTGGTTGGCGCGCGCCTGCCGCTCAATGCGCTGGCGCGACAACCAGGGATGGCCCAGCAACAGGTAAGCCGGCAGGCCGAACAAGGGCACAAAGCCGACCAGCAACATCCAGCTGCGCGCCGCTGCTGGCGAGGTGCGGCTGGGTATCCACAGCAGCGCCGCCAGGCGGATCACCCAATCGACGATCAGGAAGGCGGTGCCAGCGGACCAGTCCATGCGTATCCCGCAACGGAAAGACGGGTTGATTCTGGCAAGCGCTGGGGCAAATGCCAAACGGCGAGGGCGGCCGGTCGCCGTCGCGATCACATGGTGCTGCAGGCCGGCCAAGCTGCGGGCAAAAAGAAACCCGCCTGGCGGCGGGTTTCTTCAGATCCGAGTCGAAGGCGCCAGGCGCCGTCGGCTTACTTGATCTTGCCTTCCTTGTAGATCACGTGCTTGCGCACGACCGGGTCGTACTTCTTGATTTCCATCTTGCCCGGGGTGTTCTTCTTGTTCTTGTCCGTCGTGTAGAAGTGGCCAGTGTTGGCCGAGGAAATCAGACGGATCTTGTCGCGCTTGGATGCCATGGTTGATTACTCCTCAGACCTTTTCGCCGCGGGCGCGCAGCTCGGCCAGAACGGAGTCGATGCCGTTCTTGTCGATGGTGCGCAGTGCATGCGCGGAAACTTTCAGCTTGATCCAACGGTTTTCGCTGGCCACCCAGAAACGACGCTCATGCAGGTTGGGCAGGAAACGACGACGGGTCTTGTTGTTGGCGTGGGAGACGTTGTTACCCGTCTGCACACGCTTGCCGGTTACTTGGCATACGCGGGACATTACGCACCTCGAAGGTAGTTGTGCTTCCCTTGGCCAGGGAGGCGGCGGCCAGGCGCGGCCCACAGGCCAGACGCCACGCGATACAGTCAAAACCACGCCGTAACCCCAAGCCGGAATCGCGCTTCCGGCCGCAAATCCGGTCAGACCGGACACAGCGAGCCGCGCATTATGCAGGCCTTTCCCTTGCGCCGCAAGCACTTAGGTCGCTCCCGGCGTTTACGGAACCTTCGAAATGGCCTCCGTGATGGTCAGTAGGGTGATCCGGACCGCAGCTGCCCCCTCCTCAAGGCACGCGGCCAAAAGGATGCAATGGCCAAGTGGTCCCCCTACACGGCGTGCGATGGCCAGGTCCATTCGCTTGCGCACTTCCACGCTCGGTTGAACACCTACGAGCTGCCGCCGACGTCAAGCCGGCCCAATCCGAGACGGGTCCGCGTGCGATCCAGTTTCAGCCTGCACTGCTTCACCCGGACTCCCGACCCCGGCGAATCGGTCCGGCCGTGCCAGGTCTACTGTCGGAATCCAACGGGTCGGGTGTTTTCGCCCGAACGGGCGGAACTCGGAATGGCGCTGCCCGAAATCGTAGCCAGCTTGCCGGACCGCAATTGCTACGCCACGGACCGCAGGAACCATGTGCTGTTCTGCCCGACCCAATTGGCGAACGGCGACGAGTACGCGGTCTTCTTCGCCCTGCGTAAAGCGTCCGCCGCTGTCGATTGGGATGCCAACCTCATGATCCTCAGCGCGCATGCGCGTCAGGGATTCCGTCCCGGTGGCAAACCCGAAAAAGTCCGCAACCTGTTGTGGCGGCTGCCCTAGAAAAAGCGAAGCCCCCGCTATCAACGGGGGCTTCGTGTACCGGGAGACTCTTGGTTATCCCCACTCAGGGTGGGGGCCGCTGTTCGCGGCGGTCGGGCGCTTACACCCGTCAGCGCAACCTGGGGCGGACGTTACCAAGTTGGTTACGTCCAGGCAAACAAAGCAGTTCCCTGTGTTCAGGCAAGCTGGGTCCGACGAGCAGAAGGCCGGCCCCGCCCATGCCAGGCCCGATACAGGGCCGGCAGCAGGCACAGGGTCAGCAGGGTCGAGGAGACGATGCCGCCAATGACCACCGTGGCCAGCGGGCGCTGGACTTCGGAGCCGGCGCCGACGTTCAGGGCCATCGGCAGGAAGCCCAACGAGGCCACCAGGGCGGTCATCAGCACTGGCCGCAAGCGACCAAGGGCGCCCTCGACCACCGCCTGATCCAGTGCCATACCCTCGCTGCGCAGGCGGCGGATGAAGCTGATCATGACCAAGCCGTTGAGCACCGCCACCCCGGACAGGGCGATAAAGCCCACCCCGGCCGAGATCGACAACGGAATCCCGCGCAGGGCCAGCGCCAGCACGCCGCCGGTCAGGGCCAACGGCACGCCGCTGAAGACGATGGCCGCATCGCGCGCCGAGCCGAAGGCCCAGTAGAGCAGGGCCGCGATCAGCGCCAGGGTCAGCGGCACCACCACCGCCAGGCGCTGGCTGGCCGAGATCAACTGCTCGAAGCTGCCGCCATAGGCCAGCCAATAACCCGTGGGCAGCTGCACCTGCGCGTCCAGGCGCTGGCGCAGCTCGCCGACAAAGCCACCCAGATCGCGCCCGCGCACGTTGGCGGTGACCACCACCCGGCGTTTGCCGTCTTCGCGGTTGATCTGGTTGGGGCCCAGCGTGCGCTGGATCGTCGCCACCTCGCGCAGCGGCACCGTGCGCGGTTCGGCCAGCCAGGTGGCGGCGCGGCTGGCTTCGTCCGGGGAATCGGCATTGCGCAGCGGAATGGGCAGGTCCAACAGTGCGGCCGGGTCCTGGCGCAAGGCTTCGGGCAGGCGCACCACGATGTCGAAACGGCGATCACCTTCGAACACCGCGCCCGCCACTGCTCCGCCCACTGCGGCACTGACCGTGTCCTGCACATCACCGGCGTTCAAGCCGTAGCGCGCCAGCGCCTGCCGATCCGGGACGATGCTCAGCACCGGCAAACCGGTGGCTGCTTCCAGGCTGACATCGGCCGCGCCCGGCACTTGCCGTGCCACGGCTTCGACCCGACGCGCGACCCGTAGCAGCGTGTCCAGATCATCGCCATGCACCTTGATCGCCACGTCGGCACGCACGCCGGAGATCAACTCATTCATCCGCATCTGGATTGGCTGGGTGAACTCATAGGCATTGCCGGGCAGCTGCGCTGCCGCCGCCTGCATCTCCGCCACCAGTTGCGCCTTGGGCTTGCGCGGATCCGGCCAGTCCTTGCGCGGCTTGAGCATGACAAAGGTGTCGGCCACCGAGGGCGGCATGGGATCGGTGGCCACTTCGGCCGTGCCCAACTTGCCGAACACCCGCTGCACTTCCGGGAATTGGCGCAGCCGCGCTTCCAGCGTGGCCTGCATCTGCAACGCCTGGCTGAGGCTGGTGCCGGGGATGCGCATGGCGTGCAAGGCGATGTCGCCCTCGTCCAGGCTGGGCACAAACTCGCTGCCCAGACGCGTGGCCAGCGCCGTGCACAGCAGCACCAGCACGGCGGTGGCGGCGAATACCGCACGCCGCCAGCGCAGGGTCCAGGCCAGCGCCGGCGCATACAGCTTGCGCGACCAGCGCATCACCGGGGTGTCGTGCTCGCGCACAGGACCGCGCAGGAAAGTGGCTACCGCCGCCGGTACAAAGCTCAGCGACAACAACATCGCCCCGCTCAAGGCCAGCACCACCGTGATGGCCATGGGATGGAACATTTTTCCTTCCACCCCGGTGAGCGCGAAGATCGGCAGGTACACCGCGGTGATGATGCCCAAGCCAAACAGGCTGGGACGGATCACCTCGGCGGTGGCTGCAGCAGTGGCATCGCGTCGCTCTGAATCCGTGAGCAAACGGCCATGCTGCTGTTGCAGTTGTGCGAAGCGACGCAGGCAGTTCTCGATGATGATCACCGCGCCATCGACAATCAGGCCGAAGTCGAGCGCGCCCAGACTCATCAGATTGCCGGACACGCCGCCGCGGACCATGCCGGTGACGGTGAAAAGCATCGCCAGTGGGATCACCGCCGCCGTGATCAACGCCGCACGCACATTGCCCAGCAGCAGGAACAACACCAGCACCACCAGCAGCGCGCCTTCGATCAGGTTCTTGGCCACGGTGCGGATGGTGCGGTCGACCAGCACGGTGCGGTCGTACACCGGCGTAGCGGTCACACCTGCCGGCAAGCTCTTGCTGGCTTCCGCCAATCTCCGTGCAGCCGCCTGCGCCACCTCGCGGCTGTTGGCGCCCTTGAGCATGAACACCGTGCCCATCACCACTTCGTGACCGTCCTGGGTGGCCGCACCGTTGCGCAGTTCGGCGCCGTCACCGACCTGCGCCACATCGCCTACGCGGATCGGCACACCTTCGCGGCGGGCCAAGACGATGTCGGCAATCGCGGCGGCATCGGCGACTTGTCCGGGTACGCGCACCAGCCATTGCTGGCCATTGCGTTCCAGATAACCCGCGCCCAGGTTGCGGTTGTTGCGCTCCAGCGCGTCGACCAGCTCTTGCAGAGTCAGCCCCAAGGCGACCAGCCGCGCCGGATCCGGGGTGACATGGATCTGCCGCGCGAAGCCGCCCAGCGTGTTGACCTCGGTCACCCCGGGCACGTTGCGCAGCTGCGGGCGGATCACCCAGTCCTGCAGGCTGCGCAGATCGGTGGCGGTCCAGCGGCTGCCATCGGCTTTGCGCGCGTCGGCGACGGCATCCAGCGTATACATCAGGATCTCGCCCATGCCGGTGCTGACCGGACCCATCGCCGGCTCCAGGCCGGGCGGCAGTTGCGAGCGCACGGCTTGCAGGCGTTCGGCCACCTGCTGGCGGGCGAAGTACAGATCGGTGCCGTCCTTGAACACCACGGTCACCTGCGACAGACCGTAGCGCGACAGCGAGCGCGTGTAGTCCAGGCCGGGCACGCCGGCCAACGCGGTCTCCACGGGATAGGTCACGCGCTGCTCGGCTTCCAGTGGCGAATAACCTTCGGCCTCGGTGTTGATCTGCACCTGCACATTGGTGATGTCCGGGGTGGCATCGATCGGCAATTGGCGAAAGCTGGCCACGCCAATCGCGGCCAGCAGCACGGTCAGCGCCAGCACCAGCCAGCGCCGGGTGATGGCGATACGGATAAGGGTCTCAAGCATGATCGCGGCCCTCAGTGTTCGTGCGCGGCGCCGGATTTCTCCAGGTCGGCCTTGATCACGTAACTCTGCTCCACCACCACCTGTTCGCCGACGCGCAGGCCACTCAGTACTTCGACCGCGTGCGCATCACGCCGCCCCAGGGTGACGGCGCGCGTTGTGTAGGTTTCGCCATCGCGCACGAACACCACCTCGCGTCCGTCCACCTCCTGCAAGGCGGCAAGCGGTACCACCAGCGGCACCTGCGCGCGATCCACGGTGATACGCGCACGCACCGCTGTACCCGGTCGCCACAGGCCATCCGTGTTGGTCAGCACTGCGCGCGCCACCGTGCTTTGGCTGGCCGTGGCGGTGGCCGGCAGGATGCGTTCGATCTGCGACTGCGCGCTCACGCCATCGCCCAGGCGGCTGACCAGCACCGGCGAGCCCACGCCGATGTGGCTGGCATCGGCGCCGAACACATGCAGGTCCACCCACAAGGTGGAGAGGTCGGCGACTTCAAACAAGACAGCGCCTTCGCCGGCGACATCGCCTTCGGCGGCATTGCGGCTCAATACCACGCCGCTGATCGGTGCGGTGATCGCGTAGTCGGACAAGCTCAGGTTGCTCTCCACCCGCGCCAGTACCTGGCCGGCGCGCACGCGATCGCCGACGCGGGCATGCACACTGCGCAGCGGTCCCGGGAAGCGCGCCGCCACCCGTGCCAAGCGACCTTCAATGGGCGTGAGCAGGCCTTGCACTTCGTGCTCGTCGGCAATCTCGCCGGCACTGACAGCGGCGGTGCGGATGCCGGATTGCTGGGCGATGGCGGCGGCGATGCGCACGCTCTTCGCTTCGCTGGCTTCGTCGTGGCCTGGCTCGCTGTCGGCGTGCGCCGTGTCTTGTTCATCCGGGTGACCACCGGCTTCGTCGTGCGCATGCGCTGCCTTGTCGTTGCCGCAAGCGGCCAGCAGCACCGCCAGAATTGCGAACAGGCTGGTTCGAATCATCATCGACTTCATGGCGTGGCTCCTGTCGTGCCGGTGGCCAGTACGAACGACTGGCCGGTCAGACGCTGGATTTCGATCAGCGCGCGCTGGGCTTCAAACGCGGCGTCCCATTGCTGGCGGCGCGCAGCGGCCAGTTCGGTCTGCAGTTGCGCCCATTCCAGATAACTCAGTGCGCCGCCGCGATAGGCGCGCTCGGCGGCGCGTTCGGCCTTGCTCAGACGCGGCAGCACCTGTGCGCGCAGTGCATTCAATTCGGTTTGCGCCAGCCGGTAGCGACCATGCGCATCAGCCAGGGTGGCTTGCAGCGACAGGCCTTCGACTTCGCGCTGTGCTTCCAGCAGTCCCAGCTCGGCCTGCGCACCGCGAATGGCCGGCGCCGCACGCGCAGCACTGCCCAGCGGCACGCTGATGCTGGCCATCAGCCCGCTGTCGCCGCTTTCCTGCAAGCGACGCACGCCGATCTGCCAGGACACATCGGCGCTGCGTTCGCTACGCGCCAACTGCAGGCGTGCTTCGGCAATGCGCTGACGGTCGGCCAACTGCGCCAGCTCGGGTGCATTGCGCAGGTGCTCGGCAATCTGATCGAAGTCGGCAATCTCGGGCAGGGCGAGCAGCTGGCCGCTGGCGCGATCAAAGTCGGCGGCGGACTGTCCCCACAGCAATGCCAGATGTCGGCGTGCGGCCTGCAACTGCAATTGCTGGCGTCGGTGCTCCAACTCGGCGCGCGCCAGGGCGGCTTGCGCGGTCAGCAGCACCGATTCGGGTGAAGCGCCGGCCTGGAAGCGCAGGCGTGCCGCCGCCACCGTGCGCTGGCGCTGCTCGATGTCCTGCTCGGCCAAGCTCAGCTGATCCTGGGCCAGGCAGACCGCCAGATAACGACGCGCGGTTTCGGCCAGCATGTCCAGGCGTTGCGCCTGGCCTTGCCAGCCCAAGGCATCCAAGCGACGTCCGGCCACATTGCGACGTGCCTGCGCCTTGCCGCCGCGCTCCAGCACACCGGCCAGGCTCAGGGTCAGCTCGGCGCTGTCCAGGCCACGCAATTCGCCTTGCCCAAAGGCGTTCTCAATGTCCATGCCGACTTGCATCGCAGGACGCAGCGCGGCCAGCTCCGCTTCGGCGGTGAGTTGTTCGCGCTCGGCATCAATCAAGCGCAACGCGGGATGTTGTCGGGCGACGCGTGCAAACGCATCGTCCAGGCTCAGCGGCGTGCCGGCCCAGGCGCAAAGGCCGGGCACGGTCGCCAGGACGGCTACCGCCGCCATTCGCAACCACATAGGAAACTCCAGTACTCAGCGCACGCGGCAAACGCGTACGCGGCATTCGCGGGGTCAGGACGCGCAGCTATGGCAGCGACTACACGCTGGCTCTGCTGTCCGGGGAATCTGCCGGCACGGTGCCGGCCAGAGTTACGCCGCGATCGGAGGACGGAACGGATGCGCCAAGGGCGCGATGGGCAGGCCCTGGTCCGGCCACGCGAGCCGCATGCGCGAAGGCGCCACTGCGGGCAGTAGCGCCAGGCCCACCGGCATCGCCACGGCATGGCCGCAACAATGACTGGCGCACATCAGCGCATGCAGCAGGCTGTCGCGATCACCCTCGTCACCGGCCGGTGCTGCGCCGGCATCATCGTGCGGGTCGCTGGCGGCGGCATGCAGGTCCGTGCCATGCGCGGCCTCATGCAGGTCGCCAAGCGAAGCCATCACCGGTTGGCAAATCACAGCCAGCAGCAACAGCGCCTGCGCCAGGCGGCGCAAGGTATTGCTTGCAAAGGTGAAAGGGCGACTTGCCATGGGCGGCAAGGCTAAGCGGCTTGTGCTGCGTTACACAATCGCAAGGGGCGGCGGCGCAGGCCGTCAGTGCACGGCCTTGTCGCGTTTCCAGCCGCGATGCTTGATATCCAGGTACAGGCTGTAGAGCGCGGTGAAGGCCGGAAACAGGTTCTGCAGCACGCCCACCGAATCCTGCTTGGCCGAGAACAGGAAGTAGCTCAAGGTCATCAGACTACCCAGCACGCTCATGTACCAGAACAGCCGCGGGATCACCGGCTTGCCGGCGCGTCGTGAGGCGACGAACTGCACCAGCCAGCGGCCGCCGAACATCAGCGCGCCGGTATAGCCAATCAGCTTCCAGCCGGTGACATGCAGGCCGGTCCAGAACAGCGCTTCGATGGGTTGGTTGAGCCAGTGCGGTTCCACCTACAGCTCCCGCACCGCGGTGCGCTTGCTGCGTGTGATCAGCCAGGCCACACCGCGCAGGTCGCGGATGCCGACCAGCGCGCGATTGAGGTTGTTGTACTTGGACACGCCGGCGGTGCGGTGGCGGTGATGCACCGGCACGCTCACCGTGCTCCAGCCGGCGCGCTGCATCAGCGCCGGCAGGTAGCGGTGCATGTGATCGAAGTAGGGCAGATCCAGGAAGGCTTCGCGCTCGAACAACTTGATCCCGCAGCCAGTGTCGGGGGTGTCGTCGCGCAGCATGCGCGAGCGGATCGCATTGGCCCAGCGGCTGGCCCAACGCTTGCTGCCGCTGTCCTGGCGATTGACCCGCCAGCCGGCATAGAGCTTGGTCTGCACCTGGCCGGCGTCGCGGGCGTCGATCAGCTTGGGGATGTCGGCCGGATCATTCTGGCCATCGCCGTCGAGCGTGGCGATCCAGGCGCCACGCGCGGCCTTGACGCCGCTGCGGATGGCCGTGCTCTGGCCGCTTTGCTGCACGTGTTGCAGCACGCGCAACTCGGGCACGGCGCCTTTCAGCGACTGCAGCATGGACAGGGTGTCGTCGCGCGAATGGTCGTCGACGTAGACGATTTCGAAGTCCACCCGGCCGCGCAGGGCGGTGGTGATCTCCTGGATCAGTGGCGCGACATTGTCGCGCTCATTGAAGACCGGGACGACGACGGAGAGCTGGGGCTGGGCGGCGGTCATGGCGCGCGCAGCGTACTAAAAAATACGTCGGAATGGCGTTAGAACCGGCGCCCGTTCAAGCGCCCTTGCGAATTACTGGTTTCGCTGTACGCGCAACTTTTCCAGCACGCCTTCCAGGGTGTCCAGATCGGTGTACTGGATGATCAACTTGCCCTTGCCGCCGCGCCCATGGGCGATGGTGACCTTGGTGCCCAGGTTTTCCGACAGCTCGGTTTCCAGCGAGGCGATATCCGGCTGCGGTACGGCCTTGCTTGGCTTGGCGCGACGGCCGCTGACCGGCACCTTGCCGGCGGCGAACTGCTGCGCACGGTGTTCGACTTCGCGCACCGACCAGCCTTGCTCGGCTGCCTCGGACGCCAGCTTGCTGGCCAGCTCCGGCGACAAGGTCAGCAGGGCGCGGGCATGGCCCATTTCCAGGCGGCGCGCTTCCAACAGCGCGCGGATGGCCGGCGGCAACTCGAGCAGGCGCAGCAGGTTGGACACCGCCGCGCGCGAGCGGCCCACCGCTTCGGCGGCTTCGGCATGGGTCAGCGAGAATTCGTTGATCAGGCGCTGCAGGGACTGCGCCTCTTCGAGCGGGTTGAGGTCTTCGCGCTGGATGTTCTCGATCAGCGCCATCGCGATGACGGTGCGGTCATCCAGCTCGCGTACCACCACCGGCACCTGTGCCAGCCCGGCTTCCTGCGAGGCGCGCCAGCGACGTTCGCCGGCGACGATTTCAAACTTGCCGGCCGACAGCTCGCGCACGACGATCGGCTGGATCACACCCTGCGCCTTGATCGACTCGGCCAGCTCGCTCAGCTTGGCCGGGTCCATCGCCATACGCGGTTGGTACTTGCCCGGCTGCAGCTGATCCACCGGCACGGTGCGCAGGGCTTCACCCGGCTGGGCTTCCGGCGGTGCGGTCTCGGCCGCCTTGGGACCCAGCAGGGCTTCCAGGCCGCGGCCGAGGCCGCGCTTCTTCGACGCGCTCATCAAGCCACCTCCCGCGCCGGCTGTTGTTTCTTGCGATCGGCCTGACGGCGGATGATCTCGCCGGCCAGCCCCAGATAGGCCACGCCGCCGCGCGAGGTGCGGTCGTAACCGACGATGCTCTGGCCGTGGCTGGGCGCCTCGGCCAGGCGCACGTTGCGCGGCACGATGGTGCGGAACACGCGGTCGCCAAAATGCTGGGTCAGCTCGGCCGAGACGGCATTGGCCAGATTGTTGCGGACATCAAACATGGTGCGCAGCACGCCTTCGATTTCCAGGCTGGGGTTCAAACGGGTCTTCAAGGCGTCGATGGTTTCCACCAGCGCGCTCAGGCCTTCCAGCGCGTAGTACTCGCACTGCATCGGCACCAGCACCGAGTCGGCGGCGGTCAGCGCATTGAGGGTCAGCAACGACAGCGCCGGCGGGCAATCGATGATGATGAAATCGTATTCGCCGCGCAGCGGGTCCAGCGCGGCCTTCAGGCGCAGCTCGCGACCGTTCAACTCCATCAGCTGGATTTCCGCCGCGGTCAGATCGATGTTGCCCGGCATCAGGTCAAAGGCTTCCGGGGTGGTCACGATCGCCTGACGGGCGTCCACTTCCTGCAGCAGCACATCGCAGGTGGAGTTCTCCACTTCGCGCTTGTCCACGCCGCTGCCCATGGTGGCATTGCCTTGCGCGTCCAGATCCACCAGCAGCACACGTTGCGGTGCGCGCGCGAGTGCGGCGGCCAGGTTGACCGCGGTGGTGGTCTTGCCGACGCCGCCTTTCTGGTTGGCAATGGCGATGATGCGGGCCATGCGGTGCTCGCCTCGTCAGGGAAGGAGTGGGTGGGAGATTATGCGGGGTCCGGGCCGGCTTTCGCGAATCGGTGTTGCGGAATCAACTCACGTGCTGCTGGTGCAGGACAGGACAACGGCGCGCACCAGCGGGGTGCGCGCCCTGCGGGATCAAGCGCTTAGCGTCCAGCGGGCTCAGCCCGCCTGCTTGCGCACGACCACCAGATGGCGTTCACCCACCAGCCCGGGCACCTGCAAGGGATGCACCACCTCGACCGTCCAGCCCTTGGGCAGGGCGGCGATCTCCTCGTCCAGCCGGACGGCTTTCATCGCCAGCAGGGCCCCGCCGGGCTTGAGCAGGTGGCCGCCCACTTCAATGATGCCGGCCAGGGTGTCGAGCGCGCGCGCGGTCAGTGCGTCGTAGGCGGCCGGTTCGGCCAGGGCCTCGGCGCGCGATTCGGCCACGCGGGCATTGGACAACTGCAGCTGGCGCACCGCTTCGCGCAGGAAGCGGGCCTTCTTGCCATTGCTCTCGACCAGCGTCACCTGCAAGCCGGGATGGGCGATGGCCAGCGGAATCCCCGGCAGGCCAGGGCCGGTACCGAGATCGGCCAGGTTGCCCTGGCTGACATGGCCCTGCATGGCCAGCGAATCGAGCAGGTGGCGGGTGACCATCTCGCCTGGATCGCGGATGGCGGTCAGGTTGTAGGTGCCGTTCCAGCGATGCAGCAGCGCCAGGTAGGCGAGCAGGCGCGGCGACAGCGCGTCGGCATCCAGGCCCAGGGCCAGCAGGCCGGCATGCAGGCGCGGGGCGACGTCGGCGGGGAGGGAGGCATCATTCATCGCGGACATTATTGCCGATGCCGGCGAGCGCGATCAGTCGCGCCAGGCCAGCGCGCCGCGATAACCCGGCTGCGGCTGCCATTCGCGCAGCTGCCATTCGCCCGGCGCGCCCAGATCCGGCGCGCAGTCGAGCATCTGCAACTGGCCCTGGCGTTCGCCAAACACCAGTTTCTCCAGGCCAAAGGAAACCCCCTGGCCATGCGCCTTGAGCACGGCTTCCTTGGCGCACCACAGACGCACGAATACCGTAGTGCGATGTTCTTCCGGCTGCGCGCGCAGCCAATCCAGTTCGCTGGGATGGAAGAAGCGCGCGGCGATATCCATCATCCGCGGCCGCTCGCGGTACTGCTCCACATCCACGCCCAGATCGCGCGCCGGTCCCAGTGCCACCAGCAGCAGTGCGCCGCTGTGGCTCCAGCTCACTTGCTGTTGCTGGAAGGGCGGCTGCAGATGCGGCTTGCCGCGCTCGTCGCGCAGAATCGGCACCTGTTCGGCGGGCAAGGCCAAGGCCTGCGCCAACACCTGGCGCGCACCCGGCTCGCCGCGCTGGCGTGGCGCATGCGCGCGCCGCCAAACCTGGAACTGCTCGAAGCGCCAGTGCTCGGCGTCGCCATCGGTCGGCTGAATATCGGGGTGGGAAACGGACATGGCCGCCAAGGATGCCACCGACGTGCGCAAACTTGACAGCGGTTTCACGGTTGAGGCGGCCTAATCGCGATGTCCCGCGGGTGAGGGGACCTTCGATTCAATGGCATGGGCGCAAGGACAGGAGGCAGGCATGCAATTTCTGATCTTTCTGATCGTCGGTGGCATCGCGGGCTGGTTGGCCAGTCTGGTCATGCGGCGGGATGGCTCGCAAGGGATCATCCTCAACATCGTGGTGGGTATCGTCGGTGGTTTTCTGGGCGGCTGGCTGTTGCCGGCGCTGGGTCTGGCCTTGGGCGGCTGGCTGGGCTATCTGATCACCGCCTTCATCGGCGCCGTTGTGTTGCTGCTGATCGTCAACCTGTTCACGCGCGGACGCGCGCGCTGATCTGGTTTCGCTGCGGCCGCGTGCGCTGTTCGCGACGCACCCAAGGTCCGTGGCAACAAAGGCCCGGCAATGCCGGGCCTTTGTTTGTCTGCAGCAGGCGCTGGCGACGCGCGGGGCTTACTGCACGTCCACCCATACCGGGGTGTGATCACTGGGGCGTTCCCAGGTGCGTGGTTCGCGATCAATGCCGGCGGCGACCGCGCGGGCGCGCAAGGCGTCCGAAACCAGGGTCAGATCAATACGCAGCCCCAGATTGCGGCTCAGGCCACCCATCCGGTAATCCCACCAGCTGTACACGCCGGCATCCTGATGATGCAGGCGGAAGCCATCGTGCAGGCCCAGCGCCTGCATGCGGCGCAGCGCATCGCGCTCGGCCACCGAGGTCAGGATGTGGTCGTCGCCCCACTTCTTGGGATCAAACACGTCGCGCTCATCCGGGGCGATATTGAAATCGCCCACCACCACCAGATTGGGGTGGCGTTGTATCTCGTCGGCCAACCAGCCCTGCACCGCGTCCAGCCAGCGCAGCTTGTAGGCGTACTTGTCAGTGCCCACGTCCTGGCCGTTGACCACATACAAGTTGATGATGCGGGTGTCGCCGACGGTGGCGGCAATCACCCGCTTTTGTTCGTCGTCCAGGCCCGGCACGCCGATCTGAATGTCGCTGATCGGCTCGCGCGCCAGGATCGCCACACCGTTGTAGGTCTTCTGCCCGGCAAACACGCTGCGGTAGCCCAGCTCGGCCAGCGCGGTATCGGGGAAGCGGTGATCTTCCAGCTTGGTCTCTTGCAGCCCCACCACGTCAGGCGCGAAATCGCGCAGCCACTGTTGCAGCTGCGGCAGGCGCACGTTGAGCGAGTTGACGTTCCAGCTGGCGATTTTCATGGCGGCTCGGCGGGGTAGCGAGGCCATAGCTTAGACGAGCTACCGCCAGGAGCGGCCAGCGGCCGCTCCCGTCCATCACCTCAACGCACGATGAAATCAATAAAGCGCTGCACCTTGGAATAAGGCGGCTTGAGGAAATCACTGCCGGCGCGCCGGGTCTGCCAGAGGATCGGCAGCGCCTTGCTGAAAGCATCAAAGCCGGCGCGGCCGTGGTAGGCGCCCATGCCGCTGGGGCCGATGCCGCCAAACGGCAGGTCGTTGATGGTGAAGTGCAGCACGGTGTCGTTGACGGTGATGCCGCCGGCCAGGGTGCGACCGAGGATGCGTTCAATCGTCGCCTTGTCATGGCTGAAGGGATACAGCGCCAGCGGGCGGTCGTGTGCGTTGACGTAGTCGATGGCCGCATCGAGCGACGGCACCGAACGGATCGGCAGGATCGGTCCGAAGATTTCGTCCTGCATCACCGCCGCGTCATCGCCGGGGTCCAGCACCAGGGTCGGTGCGAACAGGCGCTGCTCGGCATCGTGCACATCGGCCAGCGGCAGCACCGGCACGCCGCGCGTGCGGGCGTCGTCCAGATAGCCGCTGAGTCGGGCGAACTGGCCGTTGTTGATGATGCGGGTGTAGTCGGTGGCATTGCCCAGATCGCCGTAGCGCTCACGCACCTGGGTGCGCAGCGCCTCCACCAACGCGTCGCGCCGATGCGCCGACACCAGCACATAGTCCGGCGCGATGCAGGTCTGGCCGCCGTTGAACCACTTGCCGGTGGCCAGCCGTGCGGCGGCCAGCTCAATCGGATAGTCATCGCAGACCAGCGCCGGCGATTTGCCGCCCAGTTCCAGCGTCACCGGAGTGAGGTTGGGCGCGGCGGCGGCCATCACCTTGCGGCCCACCGCAGTGGAGCCGGTGAACACCAGATGGTCGAACGGCAGGCCGGCGAACACCGAGGCAATCTCCGCACCGCCGCTGGCGACCGCCACCCGATCCGCGGGGAACACTTCGGCCAGCAGGCTGCGCAGGAACTCGGTGGTGCGCGGGGTGTGTTCGGAAGGCTTGAGGTAAACATGGTTGCCGGCGGCAATCGCCGTGGCCAAGGGAATCAGCGCCAGGTTGACCGGGTAGTTCCAGGGCGCAATCACGCCGACCACGCCGACCGGTTCGGCGCGGATTTCCGCGCGCGCCGGCCAGGCCCGCCAGCCCACGCCCACGCGGCGCGGCTTCATCCAGCGGCGCAGGTGCTTGAGCAGGTGATCGATTTCATTGAGCACGGTCATGCCATCGGCAATGCGCGACTCGTGCAGCGAGCGGTGGCCAAAGTCGGCGGCGATGGTGGTGGCCATCTCGTCGAGCCGGCGCTTGAGTGTCTCGCGCAAGCGCTGCAGGTCGGCCCTGCGCTGGGAATAGTCGGGGCGCTGCGCCTGCCAGGCCGCGCGCAGGCGCGTCAGGGTGGGCTGCAGATCGGAAACGGGGCTGTCGGCGTGGATGTCCATGAGCGGAGTGTAGGATCGAAGCCTGCTGCTACGTCACTCACTTTGCCCACGCGACCGCCACATGACCGCTATCCGCCCCTTTCTTGACCGGTTTCCCGTCCTCGGCGAGCGCGTTTATGTGGACGAAGCCGCGCGCGTCATAGGCGAGGTGGCGCTGGCCGACGATGTCTCGGTCTGGCCGGGCACGATCATCCGCGGTGACGTCAACCACGTGCGCATCGGCGCCCGTACCAATGTGCAGGACGGCACCATCATCCACGTCAGCCACCACAGCCCGTACAACAAGGCGGGCTATCCGACCTTGATAGGCAATGACGTGACCATCGGCCACGGCACCATCATCCATGCCTGCACGATTGAAGACGCCTGCCTGATCGGCATGGGCGCCTGCATCCTGGACGGGGCCACCATCCAGCGCCACGGTTTTGTCGGCGCCGGCGCGGTGGTCGGACCGGGCAAGGTGGTGGGCGAGGGCGAGCTCTGGCTGGGCAACCCGGCGCGCTTTGCGCGCAAGCTCAGCGATCAGGAAATCGAAAGCCTGCATTATTCGGCCGCGCACTACGTCCGCCTCAAAGATAAATACTTGTCGGCGCTCAGCGGCTAGAATTGCCGGCGATTCCAGGGACGGACGCAATCCCGCGACGTCGGAGTCCATTCGGGGGAATGATGAAACAAGCAAGGATGTGGCTGGGCGGTCTGGTGATCGCCCTGGGGATGGGTGTGGCCGTGGCGCCGGCGCCCGCGCAGGACGGCAGTGCCGAAGACCTGCTCAAGCAACTGCACTTCCAGAGCGGCGACATTGCCGTGCCGAGTGCGCACGCCAGTTTCCATCTGGACGACAAGTACCAGTACCTGCAGCAGGCCGACGCACGCCGTGTGCTCGAAGACATGTGGGGCAACCCGCCGGACGAGTCGGTGCTGGGCCTGATCGTGCCCAAGCAACCCGGCCTGCTGGAAGACGGCAGCTGGGCGGTGGTGGTGACCTATTCGGATGATGGCTACGTGTCCGATGAGGACGCGGCCAAAATCGACTACTCCGAACTGCTGCAGCAGTTGCAGGAAGAAACCCGCGACAGCAACGCCGCGCGCAAGGAAGCCGGCTACGGCACGGTCGATCTGGCCGGCTGGGCGGAAACCCCGCGCTATGACGCCGCCAGCAAGAAGCTCTACTGGGCCAAGGACCTGGCCTTCAACGGCGAGGCCGAACACACGCTCAACTATGACATCCGCGTGCTCGGCCGGCATGGCTATCTGAGCTTGAACGCGGTGGCCGGCATGTCGGATCTGCCGGCGGTGCGTACCGGCATGCAGGAACTGTTGCCGATGGCCGAGTTCGACGCCGGTTCGCGCTACGCCGACTTCAACGAGAGCACCGACAAGACTGCCGCCTACGGCGTGGCGGCGCTGATCGGTGGCGGCCTGGCGGCCAAGGCCGGCCTGTTCGCCAAGCTGGGCCTGGTGTTGGCCAAGTTCTGGAAGCTGTTGCTGATTGGCGGCGTGGCCGTGGCCAGTGTGGTGCGCAAGCTGTTCACCAAGAAGCAGCCGGGCACCGTCAGCTGACGCGCTTGCACAGACGCGGCCTCAGGGCCGCGTCTGTTGTTCCAGCTCGCCCAGCCAGGCCATGGCCTCGTCTCGACTGGCGCCGCACATCTGCGGGCCGGGCCGCAGGCTGACGCATACACGCGGACGTTCCGGCTGGCCGAACAGGCGACAGCGCAGCTGCTCATCCAGCTGTACGCAGGCCACCCCGGCGGGCTTGCCTTGCGGCATGCCAGGTATCGGCGAACTGATCGAAGGCGCAGTGCAGCAAGCGCCGCATCCGCTGCGGCAGGCGACGGCCGGCGCGCTCAAGGCAGGCGATGGCGGGCCGATGTTGAACATGCCGTCAGTGTAGTCCGGACTGGGCAAGCGCTGCCGGCTCGCTTACAGTCGGGGCCAGGGGATTTCGCAGGGACAGCGCGGTCAATGTTTTTCCATCCACACGGTTTGCCCGCGGCGTCGCTTGGCGCGTCTGGTCGTGGGCCGCTGCCGGACCTCGCCTGAGTCATGACCCGCGCCAAGCTTGATACCTACCGCGAAGTGATCACGCCCGAAGGCGTGGCCTTGCATTTGCCTGCCTGCGGACCGGTGCCGCGCGCACTGGCCTGGGCCATCGATCTGTCCGTGCGTCTGGGCGTGTTGCTGGTCATGTTGATGGGCTTGGGCCTGCTGGGTGGGTTCGGTCAGGGTGTGGGCCTGGTGGTCATGTTCATCATCTACTGGATCTATCCCATCGCCTTTGAAGTGCTGTGGAACGGGCAGACCTTGGGCAAGCGAGCGCTGGGCCTGCGCGTGGTCGCGGCCGACGGCGGCCCGCTGGGTTGGCTGCCGGCGATCACCCGCAACCTGCTGCGGGTCGTGGACATGTTGCCGTTTGGCTATGCCGCCGGCCTGATTGCCTGCCTCAGCGACAAGCATGGCCGCCGCCTCGGCGACATGGTCGCGCGCACGCTGGTGGTACACGTGGGTCGCGAACACATGCCCAGTCTGGCGCCGGCGCAGGGCGTGTATCCGGTGCCGCCGGGCCTGCAACCGGATGAGCAGGCCGCACTGGCCGCCTTTGGCGAACGCGCGCCGCAGCTGACGCCCGCACGCCAGGTGGAACTGGGCGACATCCTTTCGCCGCTGACCCAGGCGCGCGGCCATGCCGGCGTGTTGCGCCTGTACGGCATGGCCAACTGGTTGATGGGGCGGCGATGAGGCAGGAGCAGTTTGTCGCCCGCCACCAAGGCGAATGGTCGGCGTTTGAACACTGGCTGGATCTGCGCGGCGACGCGCGGCGTTCGCGCGGACAGCCCAACGACACCGGCATCGCCGACGAAGACATGCCCGCCCGCTACCGGCGCATCTGCGATCAGCTGGCGCTGGCGCGCAAGCGCGGCTACAGCCCGCAGTTGATTGCGCGCCTGCAGCAGCTGATGCAACGCGGCCATGTGCTGCTGTACCGCACGCCGCCGCCGCGCTGGCGGCTGGCGTTGCGCTTTGTGCTGGCCGGCTTTCCGCGGCAGGTGCGGCAGCAGGCGGCGGCGATGTGGATCTCCATGGCGCTGTTCGTGCTGCCGCTGGTGATCATGTTCGCCACCCTGCAGGCGCGGCCGGAAGTGATCCACTCGATCATGTCGCCGCAGGAAATCGCCGGTCTCGAGCGCATGTACGACCCCGGCAACGAGGAGCGCCTGGGTCGCGACTCGGGCACCGACTGGCAGATGTTCGGCGTCTACGTCATGAACAACACCAGCATCGGCCTGCGCACCTTCGCCAGCGGCCTGCTCGGCTGCCTGGGCACGATCTACGTGCTGATTGCCAACGGCATCGGCATTGGCGCGGTGTTTGGCCATCTGCAGCAGGTCGGCTTCAGCGACACCTTGTGGCGCTTCGTGGTGGGACATGCACCGTTCGAGCTGACCGCCATCGTGCTGACCGGCGGCGCCGGCCTGCGCCTGGGCTACAACCTGCTGGCACCGGGCCGGCGTAGCCGCGTCGATGCGCTGGTGGAGGCTGGCCGCATCGGTGCGCGCATCTGCCTGGGCGCGGCGCTGATGTTCCTGATCGCGGCCTTCATCGAAGCCTTCTGGTCGTCGATTGAAACGGTGCCGGCCTGGGGCAAGTTCACCGTCTCCGGGGTCTTGTGGACGCTGGTGCTGAGCTGGCTGCTGCTGGGCGGGCGGGGGAACACGGATGAAGCTTGAACAGCTGACCGTGCACCTGCGCCTGCGCTCGTCGTGGGAGGCCATCGAGCTGGGCATGGCGCTGGTGCGGCGTGACGCCGCGGCGGTGTACAAGCCATGGCTGCTGATCACCGTGCCGGTGTTGCTGTTGATCAATGCCTTGGGCTGGGCCCTGGATCTGATCGGCGTGGCCGGCTTCCTGATGTGGTGGCTCAAGCCGGTGTTTGATCGCATCCCGCTGTTCGTGATCTCGCGTGCGGTGTTCGGCGCCACGCCTAGCGTGCGCGAGACCCTGTCGGCGCAGCTGCGCTGGGGCTGGCGGCCGATGCTGCACTACCTGACCTGGCGTCGCCTGAGTCCGGCGCGCTCTTTGTTCCTGCCGGTGGATCTGCTGGAAGGCGTGGACGGCGCGCGCCTGCGCGAGCGTCGGCGCGTGCTCGGCGGCAGCGTCTACGGTCATGCCGCGTTGCTGACCCTGTTGTGCGTGAATTTTGAGATTGCGCTCTGGCTGGCGGGCATCTGGGCGGTGATGTTGTATTTCCCGCTGGAGCTGCTGCCCGAAACGCTGCGCTCGGCCTGGGCGCTGTTGGCGGTGCAAGCACCGGAATGGTCGCGGGTGGGGCTCAATCTGCTGATCTGGATGGCGGTGACGGTGATCGAACCGTTCTTTGTCGGCGCCGGCTTTGGCCTGTACCTCAATCGCCGCACCGAGCTGGAAGCCTGGGACGTGGAGCTGGTGTTCCGCAAACTGCGCCAGCGCCTGGCCGCCGGCGCCAGCGGCGCGCTGCTGGTGTTGGTCGGTGTGCTGGGCCTGCATGCCGGCGTCGCGCAGGCGCAGGAGGCGGCGAGCGCTGTCGAAGAGGACGTCGAGCCCAGCCCAGGCAATCGGCTGGGCGATGTGTTCGGCGATCACCTCGTCGACGATCAGGCCTTCCGTAAAGCCGCCGCACAGGCCAACCGCGATCCTGACCTCAGCCGCACCCGCACCCGCAGCCAATGGGAGCTCAAGGACCCGCTGGAGGAGCCCGACGCCAAGCAAGACATGGACTTGCCCTGGCTGAAGAGTTTGGCCGGCGTGGTCGCTTTCATTGGCGAATGGGGGCTGTGGATCGTGCTGGCGGTGCTGGTGCTGGCCTTGCTGGTCAGCGCGCGTCGCTGGCTGCCGTGGATGCGCGGGGCCTATGCGCCACGCGTACGCATCGACAATGCGGTGGCGAGCGAAGCCATCGCACTGCCGGAAACCCTGCCGCCTGACGTCGCCGCTGCCGCGCGCGCGCTGTGGCAGTCCGGACAGCACCGGCATGCGCTGGCCCTGCTGTATCGCGCCGGCGTGACCGCCTTGGCGCGACGTCTGCAGACCACCCTGCCGCCCGGCGCCACCGAGGCCGAATGCCTGCGCGCCTCGCGGCGTTTGCCGCAGGCCGAAGATCGCCAGCTGTTCGCGCAGGTGGTGCGCGTCTGGCAGTACGCCGCCTATGCGCAGCGGGATCCAGCCGATCACGAATTCGAAGCCCTGCTGCAGTCGCTGCAGCAGCGCGGCGGGTGGCTGGCATGAAGCTGGGCGCGCGCACCTGGCTATTCACCGGCCTGGCCGTGCTGGTCGTGCTGCTGATCGGCATTGGCGTGATCTGGTTCCGTCACACCTTCAAGCAGGTCGAACACGTCCTGCCCATGCCGCCGAAGGGTGAGGCCAGCTACAACCCGCTGTACCTGCTCAAGCAGACGCTGCAGGCCGATGGCGTGCGCGTGGACGCGCGCCAGCGGCTGGCGCTGGAGGGACATCCGTTGGGGCCGCACGACAGCCTGCTGCTGTTCAACGACCCGCGCACGCTGGCGTATGACCAGCAGCAGGATCTGCTGGACTGGGTCGATGGCGGCGGGCATCTGATCCTGCGTACGCCCGATCCGGATGCGGTGGACGAGTCTGCGGTCGATCTGTTGGAAGACCTGGGCATCACCCTCAGCGACGAAAGCGATTGCATCGACATGCTCGTCGCGGGCCAGGACCCGCATCAGGAGTTCTGCAACGGCCGCCGCTTCTCGCTCTACGACGTCGAGCCGGAATTGAGCTGGGGCGATCTGAAAGCCGGCTATGTCTATGCACGCCTGGCTTACGGCGACGGCCATGTCGATCTGTTGGCGGACATGGATTTCCTCGACAACGGTCGCTACAAACTCGATCAGCAGAACCAGCTGGAGTCCAGCGGCGGCCTGCGCGATGTGCCGCATCAGGCGCTGGCGCGGCAGATCCTGGCGCCCAACTACGGCCGCGGCACGATCCACCTGATCTACGCGGCCGAAATGCCTTCGCTGCTACGCACCCTGATCACCGGCTACTGGATGGCCTGGTTGCCGCTGCTGCTGGCCCTGCTGGGCTGGCTGTGGTCGCGCATGCGCCGCTTCGGACCGCTGCTGCCCGAGCCGGAACTGGCGCGCCGGTCGCTGCTGGAGCATGTGCGCGCCAGCGGCGATCACCTGTACCGGCATGGTCGCGGCGTGTTGCTTTATCTGGCGGTGCGACAGGCCTTCTTCGCCCGCTTGCGTCGCCGTGATCCGGTAGCCGCCGCGCTGGCCGGCGACGCCCAGGCCGAACTCATTGCGCAACGCTTCGGCCTGACCCCGGCAGCGGTGCGTACCGCTTTGCAGACACCTTCCAGCCACGAGCGCGCGCAGTTCCGCGAGCGCATCTCCACTTTGATCGAACTGAGAAACCGACTATGAGCGAGCCCACCGCTACCGCGCTGCCGCCGTCCTTGCCTCCGCAGATGCCGCTGTCCGGCGCCGACCTGGCCGAACGCGTGGCGCAAGTGCGCGATGAAGTGGCCAAGGCCTTCATTGGCCAGGCCGAGGTGCTGGATCAAATCCTGATCGCCTTGCTGGCCGGCGGCCATGTGCTGATCGAAGGCGTGCCCGGCCTGGGCAAGACGCTGCTGGTGCGCGCGCTGGGACAGGCGCTGGAGCTGAGCTACTCGCGCGTGCAGTTCACTCCGGATCTGATGCCCAGCGACGTCAGTGGTCATGCGGTCTACGACCCCAAGACCGAGAGCTTCAAGATCCGCCGCGGCCCGGTGTTCACCAACTTGCTGCTGGCCGACGAAATCAACCGCGCCCCGGCCAAGACCCAGTCGGCGCTGCTGGAAGTGATGCAGGAAGGCCAGGTGACCATCGAAGGCAAATCCTTCGAGCTGTCGCCGCCGTTCCTGGCCCTGGCCACGCAGAACCCGGTCGAGCAGGAAGGCACCTATCCGCTGCCGGAAGCACAGCTGGATCGCTTCCTGCTGAAGGTGGTGATCGACTACCCGGCGCTGGAAGACGAGAAGCGCATGGTCGATGCGATCACCACCGGCCGCGCCGCCAGCGATTTTGATCTCTCGCAGGTCCAGCGCGTGCTGGGGCCGGCCGACATTGTCGCCATGCAGCGCGGCGTGGCCGCAGTCACCGTGGATCCGCAAGTGATCGACTACGCCGTGCGCATTGTCGCCGCCACCCGCAAATGGCCGGGCGTGGCGCTGGGTGCGGGTCCGCGTGGCAGCATCGCGCTGGTGCGGGCGGCGCGCGCCCAGGCGGTGCTGCAGGGACGCGACTTTGTGACGCCTGACGACGTGCGCGAGATCAGCCTGCCGGCACTGCGCCACCGCATCGCGCTGTCGCCGGAACTGCAGATCGAAGGCCAGTCTGCCGACGACGTGCTGCGCGCGTTGCTGGCCAAGGTGGAAGCACCGCGTCAATGAGATCGCCTGCGCTCGCGCCTCAGCCCAAGCACCGCGCCGGGAGCCACGCGTGAGACCCGGCTGGCTGCAGTTCACCCTGTTGATCGGCTGGGGCATCGCCGGTCTGGCGGTGATCCACGCCGGCCTGGACGCGCGCCTGTGGTGGGCGATCGGCGCCGGCTTGTTATTGCTGGCGCTGGCCGATGCCTGGGCCTTGCGCCAACAACCCACGCCCGAGGTGGAACGGCAGCTGCCGGAAGCCTTGCCGCTGGGCATCGAGCGCGATGTGGTGGTGCAGTTGCAAGCGCGCCAGCGGCAACGCGTGGACGTGTTCGATCACGCGCCCGGCGCGTGGCCGATGCAGGGCTTGCCGGTCAAGCTGAAACTTCGCGCCGGCACCCAGACCAGCTTCCAATACCGCTTGCGCCCGGTCGTGCGCGGCGATGCGCGCTTTGACAGCGTGCAGCTGCGCCTGCATTCGCCGCTGCGGCTGTGGTGGCAGTCGCGCCAGGCCGGTCAGGCGCAAACCGTGCGCGTGTATCCCAACTTCGCACCGCTCACGCGCTTTGCCTTGTTCAGTGCCGAACAGGCCTCGCGTCTGGTCGGCGCCCACCTGCGCCGGCGGCGCGGCGAAGGCACCGACTTTCACCAGATGCGCGAGTACCGCATCGGTGACAGCCTGCGCCAGATCGACTGGAAGGCGACCGCACGCGCGCGCAAGTTGATCTCGCGCGAATACCAGGATGAGAAGAACCAGCAGCTGGTGCTGATGCTGGACACCGGTCGGCGCATGCTGGCGATCGATGGCGAGCTGTCGCACTTCGATCACTCGCTCAACGCAGCCCTGGTGGTGGCCTACCTGGCCCTGCGCCAGGGCGATGCGGTGGGCCTGTTGGCCAGCGGCAGCGAGCGCCGCTGGGTGCAGCCGCAGCGCGGCGTGACCGCCATCGATCAGTTGCTGCGCGCCAGCTACGACTTGCAGCCGCAGGCTGTAGCCACCGACTACCTGGCCGCCGCCACCGAGCTGTCGCTGCGCCAGCGCCGGCGCTCGCTGGTGATGCTGGTGACCAATGTGCGCGACGAAGACATCGACGATCTGCTGGCCGCGGTGCGCCTGCTGCAAAAACGCCATCTGGTTTGCGTGGCCAGCCTGCGCGAGCGCGAGCTGGACGAAGCGCTGGCCAAACCGATTCAGGATCATTCCGACGCCGTGCATGCCGGCGCCATCGCGCGCTACCTGGAGCAGCGCGCCGCCGCGCACGATGCGCTACGCCGCCACCATGTGATGGTGCTGGACGTGACCTGCGATGATCTGCCGGGTGCGCTGGTGGAGCGCTACTTGTCGGTCAAGCGCGACGGGCTGTTGTAAGCGCCGCCAGCAGGCGTGCAAGCCACACGGCGGCGGCACCAGCGCGCGCTGCTCGCTGCGCACAAGCTCAGTAGCCCCGTGTCCAGGCACGCCGTCTCATCACGGCCCGCACAGGTCTTCTCCGATTTGGCGAGATACCTCGCCGCACAAGAACGCCCGTTGTTCGCTTGCCGTTGCAGCGCCGGAGTAGGCCAGCAGCGTCCAGCGTTCGCCGGCTTGCATCGATTCGCCTGGCGCCAGGGTGCGCAGCGGCGCATGCACCTCCAGTTCCAGCAAACCCTCGGCCACCTCGCGGCGGTCGTCGTGGTACAGCTCGACTTGCCCCTGCTCCGGATGGATTGCGTTGCGCGGCTGCAACGTAAAGCGGATCAGGAACAGCTGCTGCTTGACGAAGGCGGCCAACCAACCGCGTGCGGGCTGGATGAAGATCTTGCCGCGCCGGCCATCCATGTCCGCAGGGATGGGTTCGCGCTGCAGGCGCAGCAGACCGTCGTCGATCATCGGCTGCAACGGTGCGCGACGCGGATCGCCATCGGCCGCCACGCGCACGTCTTCGTCGCGGTCGACGGGCACGTACACCACCGCATCGGCGAAGGTGCGGGTGTTGAACCAGAGATCGCGGGTCAGTGGCTGCGTGCGGATGTTGGTCGCGGTCACCGCCACGTCCACGCTGTCGTCGCGGTCCGGTACTACGGTGAAGGTCTTGCGCAGACGCACGCCGGTCACCGGGCTGCTCACGCCCTCCAGTTCCAGCTGCCGTTCTGATTGCGCCAGTACGCGCGTGGTGGCGAAGGACAACCAGGGATCCGGCGGCCAGTTGGCGCCGGCATCGCGGCGCGCCGGGTTCACTACCTGATCGCGCCACCAGCCACTTTGCGGACCCAGCCAGACATCGTGCCCCAAGTAGGCGATGTCATCGGCGTCGGCATCCACATGCGGCGTCGGTTGCCCGGTCACGGCACTGCCGATCTTCAGCACGTTGGCGTGGCCGTGGCGCGCAAACAGCAGGCCGCGTCCGCCCAGCGTCGGGGTCAGTTCCAGGGTCAGCGCGTCGGTGCGCAGCGACAGTCGTGTGGGTTGTTCGGCAACGCAGGGCAACGCCACCAGCGCACCGACCAGCAGCAGAGCGGCTACGCGTTGGAAGCGCCCTGCGCGGAAACGGTGCCTGGCCGCGTGCCGGACTTGCAGGCTCATCGACCCGCCGCCGTGCGCTCAGGCGGGCAGGTCATAGGGCGGCTGCTTCCCTGCCAGTCCGCCATCGCCTCAGTCCGCGGTGACCAGCAAATCATCCTTGCGGCGCAGCGCGGCGTATACCGCATCGGCATCAGGACTGACGCCATGCCATTCCTCAAACGCCACCGCCGCTTGCTCGACCAGCATGCCCAGGCCGTCGACGGCGTCATGGCAGCCGGCTGCCTTGGCCCAGGCCAGGAACGGAATGGCCGCCTCGCCGTAGTTCAAATCCACCGCCAGCGTGCGCGGCGTGGTCAGCGCGAACGGCAGGTCGAAGGCGCTGGCGTCAATCTGGCCACGGCCGGCGGAGGTGGCGTTGATCACCAGGCCAAAGTCGCCCAGCTGATCCAGATCCTTCCAGTAGCGCGAATGCGCGCGTTCCGGATCGCCCAGCGCGTCGGCCAGCGCGTCGGCGCGCTCGGGCGAGCGGTTGACGATCACCAGTTCGGCCACGCCGGCATCCAGCAGGGCCGGAGCGACGCCGCGCGCGGCACCGCCGGCACCCAGCAGCAGAGCGCGGCGGCCGCGCAGATCCAGTGCGTTGCGGTCGGTCAGATCGCGCACCAGGCCAACGCCGTCGGTGTTGTCGCCGTACCACTGGCCATCGTTCCAGCTCAGCGTATTGACCGCGCCGGCACGCAGCGCGCGATCGCTGGTGCGTGCGCAGATCGCAAACGCGGCTTCCTTCAACGGCAAGGTCACGTTGGCGCCCAGTCCGCCGTCGCCGACAAAGCGATCCAGCGCGGCGACAAAGTCGTGTGGGGCGCAGTCGATGGCGGTGTACTCCAGCGCGATGCCGGTCTGCCGGGCAAAGGCGGCATGGATGCGGGGCGAGAGCGAATGGGCGACCGGATGGCCGAAAACCGCATAACGATGTGTGGACATGGCTTGGTATAAATCCCGTAGCAGAGGGAAACCGGGTGCGGGAGCCAGGACCATGAAACGAAAACGTGCGGCCGCCGCCATCGGCCTCAGTCTACTCTCGGCCACGGTGATGGCGCAGTTGGCGGAGTTTGGCATCGAGGGCATGGGCGTGGTTTCCACTCCGGCCACGGAAGTCCGCGCCACGGTCAGTCCCGATGGCCAGCGCATTGTCTGGGGCAGTACCGACCGGAGCGGCGGCGCCGGTGGCTGGGACTTGTGGCAGGCGCGCCTGGACGGCAAACGCTGGCTGGATCCGCAGCCGCTGCCGATCAATAGCCAGGACAAGGATTTCGATCCCTTTTTCAGCGCCGACGGCCGCTGGCTGTATTTCTTCTCCAACCGAGCGGGCGGGCAGGGCGGCGATGATCTCTGGCGCGCGTCGGTCAAGGCTGATGGCGGTTGGGGTAAGCCCGAGAACCTGGGGCCCGGCGTCAACACGCGCGGCGACGAATGGGCGCCGGCCAGCAGCGCCGACGGCCAGCGCCTGCTGTTTGCCAGCAATGGCCATGGCGGTGCCGGCCGCCACGACTTGTTCGTGGCGCGTTGGGACGGCAAGGCATTTGTGGCTCCGCAGCCGGTGCCGGGCATCAACACGGCGGCCGACGAGTTTGATGCGGCCTGGCTGGAGGACGGCCGGGCGATCCTGTTCGCGCGCTCGACGGATGTAGACGCGCAACCGATCCAGTTGCTGCTGGCGCAGTGCGATGGCCAGCGCTATGGCGCGGCCGCCGCGTGGACGCTGTCGTTCAACACGGCCGATGCCGCTACGCTGGGACCGGTGGTGGATTGGAGCCGGCCACGCGAAGTGCTGGTCACCGGCGCGGCGCGATCACCGCGCGCCGGCAAGCTGGATATCTATCGGGCGTTGGCGCCGCAAGTGACCGGCACAGCGGGCTGCAGCTGATCACTGCAACCGCTGCCCGACTGCGTCAGCGCGTTGGCGTGACGCGCCGCAATCAGCGCTGCGCCTGACGCAACCAGCGCGCCGCATCCAGCGCGAAGTAGGTGAGGATGCCATCGCAACCGGCACGCTTGAACGCGGTCAGCGCTTCCAGCGTGCAGGCTTCTTCGCTGAGCCAGCCATTGGCATAGGCGGCCTTCAACATCGCGTACTCGCCGCTCACCTGATAGGCGAAGGTAGGCACGCCGAATTCGTCCTTCACCCGCCGCACGATGTCCAGGTAAGGCATGCCGGGCTTGACCATCACCATGTCGGCGCCTTCTTCCAGATCCAGCGCGACTTCGTGGATGGCCTCGTTGCTGTTGGCCGGATCCATCTGATAGGTGAACTTGTTGCCCTTGCCCAGGTTGCCGGCGCTGCCGACGGCGTCGCGGAACGGGCCGTAGAAGGCCGAGGCGTACTTGGCCGAGTAGGCCATGATGCGGGTGTGGATGTGGCCTTCGGCTTCCAGCGCGGCGCGGACCGCGCCAATGCGCCCGTCCATCATGTCGCTGGGGGCGACGATGTCCACGCCGGCGCGCGCATGCGACAAGGCCTGCTTGACCAGCGCTTCAACGGTGATGTCGTTGAGCACATAGCCACTGTCATCGATGATGCCGTCCTGGCCGTGGGTGGTGAATGGATCCAGCGCCACGTCGGTGATCACGCCCAACTCGGGGAAGCGCTGCTTGATCGCGCGCACCGCGCGCTGCGCCAGGCCGTTGTCATCCCAGGCGGCTTCGGCCTGCAGCGACTTGGCTTCCGGTGCGGTCACCGGGAACAGCGCCAGCGCCGGCACCCGCAGTTCGGAAGCCTGTTCGGCGACCTTCAGCAATTCGTCGATCGACAAGCGTTCGATGCCGGGCATCGAAGGCACGGCGGCACGGCCGGACAGCTCGTGCACGAACACCGGATAGATCAGATCGTCGGCGCTCAGCACGTGCTCGCGCATCAGCCGGCGGGAAAAGTCGTCGCGGCGCATGCGGCGCGGTCGGGAATGCGGAAAGGCCATCGCGGTCTCCTGCGGGGGAGCGGCGATCATACGCCTGGCGCGCCGGACGCTGGCTGCGACACAGTGTCCCGCGCAAAAAAACACGGCGCCTTGCGGCGCCGTGTCGGTCTTGCCTGGAGCAATCGGACTTACTTGGCGGCCTTGGCCGCACAAGCCAGCACCTTGGCGCCCTGGCTGCCGACCAGGATCTTGTCGGCGGTGGCGCGCTTGCGGTAGTTGTCCATGCACTTCAGGTACTGCGGCTTGCCGGCGCTGCTGGCCTCGCACAACTTGTTCCAGGCCTGCACGTTGGCGCCGGTGATCAAGCCACCGGTGTCCACCACGTCCACGTTGGTCACGCAGTCGCCAATCGTGGCGTTGCCCGGGTTGACCGTCCAGCCGATGTCGCGGAACAGCGCCGGGGTCAGATCCAGGTTGACGTCGCCGCGCAGGGTGTCGGTGATCGCCGGCTCCATCAACGCATTCGGCAGATGCGAGACGTCGTAGTGCGAGAACGTCGAACCCGACTCATACGGATTGGGCGCATACAGGCGCACCCGACCGCTGTTGTCGGCACCTTGCAGATGCCGGTAGTCCTGGCCATAGGTGATGATCGAAGGCAGGTTGGCGCGCAGCTTGGCGCCGTCGGCCTGCGACACGCTGATCGCCGGGATGCGGATGGTGTCATCCGCGCCGCCCATCGCCGGCGAACCCAGCCCGGTGTTGGCCACCACCACGCCCAGGCCACCCGCGGCCTGCACGTTCGCCACCTTGGTCACGTACGGGCAATTGCCGCGATCCACCAGGGCAAACTTCTTGCGTACGGTCGCGCCATTGGTGAGCGGTTCGCAGGCGTCGGTGCTGCTCAGGCCCGCGCCGTCCTGTGCTGCGACCAGGATGCCGAGCATGTTGAGCAGGGTCGGCTTGGGACCAAACGCGGCCAGCCCGGCTTCGTAATTGCCGGCGGCTTGCCAGGGCAGGGCCACCTTGAGCGCGTTGCGATAGTCCAGCACCAACGGCGCTTCCTTCTTCACCTGCGGACCGGACCACACCAGCACGGTGCTGCTGCGCAGCGCGTTGGCGCGTTCGGCCGGAGTCAAGGCCGGGAAGGTCTTGCCCAGCACGTTGTCGTAGGCAAAGGTGGAGTAGATGTCCTGTTGTCCGGCCAGGAAATCACCCGCCGAGTTGGTGAAGCCCTGGAAGCCCAGGCCGTGACCAATCTCGTGCATCACCACGTTGAGGAAGTTGATCTTGCCTTCCGGGGTCTTGCCGTCCAGGCCGTAGTACCAGTCGGCGCCGGTCAGGCAGTTGGGATTGACGCCAATGTCGCCATTGAAGCGCGAGTTGATGTCGATGTAACCCGGATTGAGATCCTCGCCGGCAATCGAGTCGGCCAGCGCCGAGGAATACCAGGTCTCAGGCACTACGCCGGGCGCGAAGTCGGAAAAGATGAAGGTGGTGCCGGCCGATCCCAACACTGCGCTGGTCGGCGTGCAGGTCAATGGCTGGAAGCTGGCGCCCACATAGATGGTGGCGTCGCTCTGCAACACCGAGCCCCACAGATCCATCGCAAATTGATAGGCGATGGTGCGTTGCTCACCCAGGGTGGTGCCGGGGTTCTGGCCTTCCGGTGCCTTGGCGGTGGGATCTTCCAGGCCGGTGCCGGTGCCGGCGTCGCCGCTGATCAAGACCAGGTCGGCAGCGGCGGCATTCGATGCGAAGGCGGCGGCGAGCAGGGCGGCCGCGAGCGGTGCGAACTTATTCATTGTCGCCCTCCTTGGCAGCCTGCGGCAGCGTTTCACCATCGACGTGCTGCAACACCATGCGGCCCTGCGCATCGCGCTGGATCGCCACGTTGGTCATGAAGCTCTCCGGCACCTGTTGCATGGTGCCGCCGCTGGGCAATTTGCGTTGCGCGGCTGCGGCTTCACCGCTGGTGGCCGGCGCGACAAAGCCGCGCTTGCCGGCGCCGAGCGGTTCGGCACGACGCAGGGCGCGCGCATTGGCGGCCGGCTGCGCGGCCTGGCTCAGTGCACGGGCTTCATCGTCGGTGGGCGCACGCAGTTTGCCGGTCTTGGGATCGATGGCGACTTTCATCGCGCCATCGCTGCTTTCCACGGCGGTCGGTGCAGGAGCTGCTTGTGTCTGTTGCGGGCTAGCCTGGGCGGTGATGCATACGGCGATGCCCGCCAGCAGCCACAAAGGCTGATGCTTCAGGTTCATCACGCTCTCCATTGCAGTTTTTCAGGGGAAAAAGCCCCTCACCACGCCGGACCTTCGCGACCCGGACAAAGCGGGGACGGACAGGGCCGGGCATGCTGCTCTAGGGGAGCCCGGCTGCGGCCAGTCTGCGCCTGTTACTTGCCGGTTTTCAATTGGTATGCCGCCGAGCCCGCTATTCGACTTCGGGCGCGCGCCAGAGGGAAACTCAGATCACGCCGCCGCCCAGCACCAGCCGGCCGATGGCCACCACGATCACCAGGCCGTTGAGCAACAGACCGGTCTTGGCGCGGCCGCGATTGGCCGGTGAGGTAAACAAGATGCCGATGGCGGCGATGATCGCGCCCACCGCAGCGAACGGAATCAGAAACCAATTGCCCCAACCCAGCAACGGAATCAACGCGAGCACCATCCAGACCAACGACACGATGCCCCACAGCAGACTGATCACACCCATTGCGTTCGGCTCCCTGGCCGCGCGGTTGCGGCCCCTGCCAGCACTATAGGGGGGCTGCGCCGGTGATCAACCGTCCAGGCCGTGCATACCTTCGATCTCCACGCGCAGCTCGCGCCGGCAGACATCGGCTTGCAGCATCAGCAGGGGCACGTTGTCGCCCAGGCGTGCGGACAGCTGCGCGGCTACGGCATCGGCATCCACGGCATCGCGCACGTAGACCTTCAAGCGCGAGGAAGCATCGAAGTGCGGCGGCAGCGCGGGGCGCAGCGCACGCGCCGCGCCGATCATGCTGTCCAGATTGGTCAGGGTTTCATCCAACTGCGCTTTCAACGAATCGGCATGCTGCGAGGCATGACCGACGATGGCGGCGGTGCCGGACAGGAACAACGGCAGTTCCGGCGCGGCTTGCGGCAGCAGCGCGCGGGCAAAGCTGGGCGACTGCGGGCCGTATTCGCGCGGATAGCGATAGGCACTGACCTGGCGCGGATTCTCCAGCGGCGTGCCGGCTTGGCGCGCGCTGAGCCAGTACACCTGCAGGACCCGACGGCGTTCGCGCCCGCCGATGGCGGTGGCGGCCGGCAGCGTGGCCAGATCCAACTCACCCAGGCCGCGCACGCGGCCTACACAGAACTGGCGATAGCGCTCGGCGTCGCCTTCACCGGCCGTGATGTCGGCAAAGTAGTTCCAGATGCGCAACAGGTGTGGATAGTCGCTGTGCCGCCAGAAGCTGCTCAAGCGTTGATAGAGCTGCTCGCTGGTGGGCAGGATGCCGGCGTCGGGCTCTTCCAGTTCCAGCACGCCAAACTGCAGTTCGCCATCGCTGGCCCAGCGCACATCGTCCTGCTCGCCGTGCTGCACCGTGCCTGGCACCCGCCACACTTCCAGTTGCGCCTGGCCGGGCAAAGGCTGCAGCGGCACGTTGAGGTAACGCGGATCGGCGATCAGGTCGCGGCCCGGCGCGGAGCGGCCGAAGCCGAACACCGCCAGGGTGTCGGCGCGGGACAGTTGCTGCGACAGGGAGGCGACCGGGACGTAATCCACCGCCAGTCGCGCGGCAGGATGAGGCTGCGCGGCAACGCTCATTGAGCGCCTGCCAGGCGCGGCAGCGGGAAGGGGTGAGGCAGTACGGCGAAAGCGGTCATTGCAGCGGTTCTATGGCTCATGCGGCGGCTCTGGTGGCCGCCGCCGCCGCGCGCAGGATCGTTGCCACGATCCTGCACAGGGCGTACCGGTTCAGCGCAACCTGGCCTCGGGGTGTTGCGCCAGCCAGCTGCGCAGTTCGGCCTGCATGGCCCCCACCACGGTGCCGGTGGCATCCAGGCAGACCTGCTCGCAGTGCCAGTCGCGTCGCAATGCATCGCGGTTGCGGACTGGCGGCAGCATGTCGGCGACCTCCGCTAGTGTACCGACGACTTGCCCCTGGGTGTTGCGGCAGGCTCCGGCCTGCAGGTCGCAGCGCAACTGGAACTGCGGATAGCCGTCAAAGCTCTTGCTGCCATTGCGCACCGGCAGGCGGAAGCTGCTGGTGTCGATCGCGCCGGTGCCCTGGCGTTGGCCGGCGCGTTCCAGCGCCGCGAACACCGCATCGCTGTCGCGCGGCGGCAGCAGCCCCTGGCGCACGCGCGCGCCCTGGTCGAGCAGACTTTGTCGCTGCAGCAAGGCGGCGCCCTCGGCGGTGTTGGGATCGGCAATCTGGCCCTGGAAGCGGACGGTGCCGGAGCTGCTGCTTGTGCTGGTACCGGTGCCAGTGCCAGTGTCAGTGGCGCTGGCGGCGGCCACGGCAAGCGTGGCCAGGGCCAGCAGGAGCTGGCCCAAAGAAGGACGGAAGCTGAGTTTCATGGTGGTTCCCCTAAGTCGTTCGAAATTCACGCCCGGCCCCCCGGCCTGGCGCGGGAGCATTGTGAGACGACTCAACGACAATCGGGGCAAAGCCAACGTCCATCGCCTTGCCGGCCCAAGCTTTGTGGGATATGCCATATTCACGTGCAGCGGCTGAAGATGCCGGCGTCCCTACAGGAGAGAACGCGATGTCGATCCGAATTGCCGCGCTCGGCGCGGTCTTGCTGCTGATCACAGGCTGCGCGGGCACCCAGAAAGTCATGCTCGGGCAGGCGCGCGCACCGATCGATCCGGCCCAGGTGCAGATCTATTCCGTACCGCCGGTAGGTTCGACGGAAATCGCCCAGTTGGAATCCACCAGCGGAGTGGGCTTTGGCACCCAGGGCCAGACCGATGCAGCGGTGGCGCGGCTCAAGCAGGAAGCCGCCAAGTTGGGCGCCAACGGCGTGGTGCTGATGGGCGTGGGTTCCAGCGGTTCACCGGTCGGTATGTCGGTGGGCGCGGGTAGCTACGGCAGTCATTCCGGCGGCGGTGTCGGCATTGGCATTCCGACTACCCAGAAGCGCGCCGCCGGGGTGGCAATCTATGTGCCGCCGGGTGCGGTGCCGCCGGCAAGCCCGGCGCCTGCCACGCCGGCTGCGACGCCGGCCAGCACGCCGTAAGGCGAACCCAAGGGCAGGCACGCGCGCATCGACGCGTGCCTGCTTACAAGCGCGGAATCACCGCTCAAACCAGTCGGGCTTATTCGATGCCGTCTTTGCTCAATGCCGGCGCAATCCTTTCGTGCGGCAGGCGCAGTTCGATGGCATGGTCCTGACCGTCCACGCGCACCACCATCAGCTCGTAATGCCACTTGCCGACGGTCTGCTCACCGACCACATACAAGGTGCCCTCGCCGCGAGGGCCGGACAGCGGAATCGCCAGGTCGGCCGAACCGCGTGATCCCTGCGTGCCAATGTTGCCCTGGACGAAATAGCCCGCGTTGATCGGTTCGCCCAGCGCCGCGACCACCTCCGGTTGCGCTTGCGCACGCTGCATCGCGGTCTGATACGGCTCGGACGAGCGCAACATGCCGTTGATCATCCCGAACAGCAGCAGGAAGAAGCCGGCAAAGCACAGCAGGCCGGTCACGATCAGCGTGGGCAGAAACCACTTCCAGTTGCGCTCCCACCAGTTACGGGTGGGAGCGGCGGAGTGCAGCGGCGGCGGCTGGGCGTTCATGGCGATCCTTCGTCCACACGGGTGGGTCTGGAATTACTCGGCTTGCGGCTTCAGGCAGCGCTGGAAGAAGTCCTCGGTGATCTTGTAGCGATGCAGCGAGTCCTTGCCACGCAAGCCATGCTTGGCCCCCGGATAGGTCATCAGTTCAAACGGCGTGCCGCGCTGCTGCAGGGCACTCATCAACTTGGTCGAGTTGGTGAACAGCACATTGTCATCGGCCATGCCGTGGATAAGCAGCAGACGCGATTTGATGCCGTCCACATGGGTGAACACCGAGCCTTCGCGGTAGCCGGCCACGTTGTCCTTGGGCAGGTCCATGTAACGCTCGGTGTAGTGGGTGTCATACAGACCCCAGTCGGTTACCGGTGCACCGGCCGCGCCGCAGGTGTAGGCGTTGGAGGCCTTGGCCAGCAACATCAAGGTCATGTAGCCGCCGTTGGACCAGCCGTACACGCCAATGTGGTTGCCATCGACCCAGGGCTGGCTCTTGAGGAAGTCCACGCCCTTGAGCTGGTCGGCCACCTCCACCGTGCCCTGCTTGCGGAACAGCGCGCTGAGGAATTTCTGCCCGCGGCGCGGCGTGCCGCGGTTGTCCAGTGAGAACACGACATAGCCGTGCTGGGCCAGGTACTGGTCAAAGCTCGGTGCCCAGCTGCGGGTCACCGTCTGCCCGGCCGGACCGCCGTAGACATTGACCACCACCGGGTACTTCTTCGATGCATCAAAGTCCGACGGCTTGATGAGGCTGTAGTGCAGGGTCTGGCCGTCCTCGGCGGTGAGCGTGCCGTACTCGATGGGCCGCTGCGCATCCTTGTACTTGGCGTAGGGATGGGCCGGGTCGGCCAGGTCGTTGCTGATGAGCGCGGTCAGCTTCTTGCCGCTGGCATCAAACAACTCCACCTGCGGCGGTGTGCTCGGGTTGGACCAGCTGTCGATGTAGACCTGCGCGTTCTTGCTGAAGGCCACGTTGTGCATGCCCGCGGCCTGCGTCAGGCGCGTGGGCTGCGCCTTGCCGGTGAGCGGTACCGAGTACAGCTGGCGCTCCAACGGCGAGGCCTGGGTGGAGGTGAAGTAGACCAGACCCTGGGTCTCATCCAGCGCCACCACGTCCTCGACCATCCAGTCACCGGAAGTCAGCTGCGCCTGCTGCTTGCCGTTGCCGTCGTACAGGTACAGGTGCTCAAAGCCACTCTTCTCCGAGGACCACAGGATGCGGCCGTCCTTGAGGAAGCGCAGGTTGTTGTTGAGGTTGAGGAAGGTGGTGCTGGTGTCGGTAATCAGCGTGCGCTGCTTGCCCGTGTCCAGGTTGGCTTCAATCAACTCCAACGTGCGCTGGTTGCGCGCCTGCCGCTGAAAGGTCACATGGCGCGCATCGCGCCAGTCCACGCGGGCCAGGTAAATGTCCTTGTTCGCGCCCAGGTCCAGCCACTTGGGTGCACCGCCCTTCGGCGAGATGACGCCCAATTGCACCAGCACGTTGGCATCGCCAGCGGCCGGGTAGCGCTGCTCGACGATGTCGGCGCGGTCCGGGTAGACCTCAAAGCGCTTCTGCACCGGCACCGGGCTCTCATCGATGCGGGCAAAGGCGATGCCGGCATCATCCGGCGCCCACCAGTAACCGGTGTGGCGGTCCATC
>Ga0160436_1000137_pt1 | contig 37112 bp, 30 predicted proteins | sample HID1973M_E0MG_FD_108264 | JGI IMG/M metagenome (GOLD analysis project Ga0160436, IMG submission 108264) | Enriched mosquito-associated microbial communities from UW Madison campus, WI, USA - HID1973M_E0 MG | ecosystem: Host-associated > Arthropoda: Insects > Digestive system > Unclassified ...
CACTGGCCAAGCTGCAGGCCGAGCTGGAACAGGCGTATGCGCGCTGGGCGGAGCTGGACGCCTGAGCCGCTTGACCATCCAAGACGAATCAGGCGAACTTGATCCATGCCTGACACTGCCACCCCCGCCTCATTCCTGACCGAACACGGTACGCGCCTGCATCGCCGCGACTGGCGTGCCGCGCAGCCACGCGCGCGGCTGTTGCTGGTGCATGGCCTGGGTGAGCACAGCGGCCGCTATGCGCGGCTGGGCGAGGAATTGGCCGCCGCCGGCATTTCGGTGTGCGCCTACGATCATCGTGGCCATGGCCAGTCGGAAGGCCCGCGTGGTGTGCTTGAGGGCCACGACACCCAACTGGCCCACGATCTGCTGGATGTGTTCCAGGCCTACGCCGCCGAAGGCCATGACCTGCCCTTCGTGTTCGGACACAGCCTGGGCGGATTGGTGGTGCTTTACGCCAGCGTGGTGATGGGCCTGACCCCGCGAGGCATCATCGCCTCCTCGCCGGCGTTAGCCACCCACACTGGCAGGCTGCAGCGCAAGCTGGCCACCTGGCTGGTGGGACGCTGGCCGCACTTCACCCTGCGCAACGGGTTGCCCGCAGACAAGCTCTCGCACGATCCCTTTGTCGGGCCGGACTACCGGCAGGACCCGCTCAATCATTCGCGCATCAGCGCGCGCTTGGCGTACTTCTTGTTCGCCGCGGGCCGGCGCACGCTGGAAGGCGCTGCCAGCTTGAAGGTGCCAACGCTGCTGCAATACGCGGCCGACGATCATCTGGTCGACCCCGCCGGCTCGCGCGCCTTTGCCGCCGCCGCGCCGCAGCGCAAGCTGGAGGCGCATGAATACCTGCGCCTGTATCACGAGATTTACAACGAAGCCGACGCGGATCGCAGCCGGGTGGTGGCGGATTTGCTGCGTTGGCTGGATCTGCAGCTTGATAAGCCGAAGCGCAGCAGCGAAGCCGCCTAACCGGACTCTGATGGTTTTGTAGGAGGGGCTTTAGCCCCGAAGCTCTCCTAGCCTCGGGGCTAAAGCCCCTCCTACAGGAGATCCAGGCTCAGTCAGGGATAGCTTCCAACAGACGCATCGCTCGTCAACCTCTCCCGCGAAAAGCAGGTCAACCCGTGTTCTGCACACCCTGCGACACACCATTGATGCTCGCCACCAGCACCCGCAACAAGGTGTCATCCTCGCGATTGGCCGCACGCCAACGCTTGAGCAGGTCGGCCTGCATCACGCTGATCGGATCGATGTAGGGATTGCGCAGTCGGATCGAGAGCGCCAGCCGCTGATCGTGCTGCAACAACCAGGCATCGCCGGTCAGCTTCAGCACCCACTGCAAAGTCAACGCGTGCTCGCGCTGGATCAGCGGGAAAAACTGCCCATGCAAGTCGCCCGACATGCGCGAGAACATTTCGGCAATGCTCAGATCGCCCTTGGCCAGCACCATCGAAATGTCATCGAGGAAGGTGCGGAAGAACGGCCAGTCGCGCGCCATTTCCTGCATCGCCTCCACACCATGCGCATCGGCCGCCGCCTGCAGGCCACTGCCCACGCCGTACCAACCGGGAATCACCGCGCGCGCCTGGCTCCAGGCGAACACCCAGGGAATCGCTCGCAGATTGCCCAAGGCCGCGTCCTGGCCGAGGCGGCGCGAGGGCCGCGAGCCCAGCGTCATCCGTTCAATGACATCGATTGGGGTGGCGCTGCGGAAATAATCCATGAAGCGCGGCGCGCCGACAAAATCGCGATAGGCCACGCTGCTCTGGGTCGCCACGCTGTCCATGATTGCGCGCCAAGCGGGCTCGCGCGATTCCGGCGGACGCGGACGCAGCGACGATTGCAACACCGCACCGGTGGCTTGCTCCAGCGAACGCAGCGCCAGCGCACGGATGCCGTACTTGCGATGGATCACTTCGCCCTGCTCGGTCACCCGCAAGCGGCCGTCAACGCTGCCGCGCGGCGACGCATCCACCGCGCGCGTGGTCTTGCCACCACCGCGACTGATCGAACCGCCGCGGCCATGGAAGAAGGTCAACTTGATGCCCAAGTCGTTGGCGGTCTGCAGCAGCTCCACCTGGCCGCGTTGCAGGCCCCAGCGCGAGGCGGCAATACCGCCGTCCTTGCCGCTGTCCGAATAACCCAGCATCACCATCTGCACGTTGCCGCGCGCGGCCAGATGTTGGCGATACACCGGATCGGCGAGCAGATCGCGCAAGGTGTCCGGACCGTGGCGCAGATCGTCGACCGTTTCGAACAGCGGCGCGATATCCAGCGGCACCGCGCCGTTGTCATCGACCAGACCGCCACGACGCGCCAGCGCCAGCACGGTCAGCACGTCGGCGCGGTTGTGCGCCATGCTGATGATGTAAGCGCCCAGCGCTTCGGCGCCATGGCGGCGGCGTGCATCGCCGAGCGCGGCGAACACCGCGTCCAGACGTGCATTGCCTTCATCCTGCGCAGCCGGCAGCGCCTGTTCGCCGCTGGCGTAGGGGCCAAGCAGCGCGCCGCGATCGGCGGCGTCGCGGTTCTCCCACTCGTCATCGCCCAGCGCAGCGGCGACTGCGCGCGCATGCACGCTGGACTCCTGACGCACGTCCAGGCGCGCCAGATGGAAGCCGAAGCTGCGCACCCGCCAGGCCAAGCGACGCACGGCAAACCAACCGGCATGGATGCCGCGGTTGAGTTCCAGGCTGTGCAGGATCAACTGCACGTCGGCGGCGAATTCGTCCGGGCCGGCATAGCCTTCCGGGCGATCTTCCAGCGTCGCCTGCAAGCGCGCGCGCATCAGATCATTGAGCAGCCGGTACGGCATGTCGCCGTGGCGCGGCCGCGACACGCCAGCGGCCTTGGGCAGCAGCGCGCGATATTCCTCCACCCGTGCCAGCACGTCCGGCGAGACAGCCACCAACGAAGTCGACTGGCTCAGCAGCGTGGTGAGCTGGCGCAGTTCCTTGAGATAGCGGCGCAGGATGGCGGCGCGCTGCGCGTTCAAGGTGGCGCTGATGGTGCCGCCATCGACATTGGGGTTGCCGTCCATGTCGCCGCCGACCCAGGTGCCGAAGCGCAGCAGGCGCGGCAATTGGCCGGTCAGTGCGGGTTGCGCGCCGTAGACCTCGGTCAGCGCATTCTCCAGAGTCTCGTAAAGCACCGGCATGACCCGGTACAGCACTTCGATCAGATAGAAGCCGACATGCTCGCGCTCGTCTTCCACGCCCGGACGCACCGGCGAGGAATCGGCGGTCTGCCAGGCCGAGGTCAGCGCCATGCGGAAACGTGCGGTATCGGTGGCCTGTTCGCCCGGCGTGCGCTGTCCGTCCAGGCCGTTGACCAGGCTGGCCACCATCAGCTGTTCTTTTTCCAGCAGCGCGCGCCGCACCGCTTCGGTGGGATGGGCGGTGAACACCGGCTCGATGTCGATGCGCGGCAGCCAATCGGCCAGCTCATCGATGCTGACGCCCTGTGCCTTCAGCTGTTGCAGCGCGTGCTGCAAGCCCTCGGGCTGCGGCTTGGCGCTTTCCAGCCGCTGGTAGTCGCGGCGGCGGCGGATGCGATGCACGCGCTCGGCGATGTTGACCACCTGGAAATAGGTGCTGAAGGCGCGGATCAGCTGCTCGGCATCGGCCGGTGCCAAGCTATCCAGGTGACCGGCCAGCGACTGCGGCGGCGCATCGCTCTGACGGCGGGCAATGGCGGTGGTGCGCACGCGCTCCACTTCGGCCAGGAATTCCGGCGAGACCTGCTCGGCCAGCATGTCGCCGACCAGCGCGCCAAGGCGGCGGACGTCTTCACGCAGGGGGACATCGGGGGGTGCGAATTCGAGACTGCTTGGGCTGTTCATGCTTAGACGCGAGGCTTCCAATCAATCGAGGGGACGGCCCCGCCGGGCCCGCGCGGGGCGGACCGGCCAGGCCGGGTCTGCTGCAAGGCAGCAAAACCCAAGCCTACCCCATCCCCGCCGGCCATGGCTTATCTTTTCATCCGGAAGAAGCGATATAATGCGGCCTCGCCAAGGGGCGCTGCGACCGTGGATAGGCACGGCCAGGCTTGGCGGAACTTTTCTGTAACGGCGCCCGGTCAAGAATGCGAGCCCCGCTCGCCAACTTTCCGGAGCCGAAACAATGAACGCAGTACGTCAGTTCTCCACTGAGGGCGATTACAAAGTCGCCGACATCTCCCTGGCCGATTGGGGCCGCAAGGAGATCGACATCGCCGAGCACGAAATGCCGGGCCTGATGTCCATCCGTCGCAAGCATGCCGCGACCAAGCCGCTCAAGGGCGTGCGGGTCACCGGTTCGCTGCACATGACCATCCAGACCGCCGTGCTGATCGAAACCCTGGTGGACCTGGGCGCCGATGTGCGCTGGGCTTCGTGCAACATCTTCTCCACCCAGGATCACGCCGCTGCGGCCATCGCCGCCACCGGCACCCCGGTGTTCGCCTGGAAGGGCGAGTCGCTGGAAGAGTATTGGGACTGCACCCTGGACGCGCTGAGCTTCGGCGGCGGCGACATCCCCGGTAAGTTCCGAGGCCCGGAGCTGGTCGTCGATGACGGCGGCGACGTCACCCTGCTGATCCACAAGGGCTACGAGCTGGAAAACGGTTCGGACTGGGTCAACACCGCTTCTTCCAACCACGAAGAGCAGGTGATCAAGAACCTGCTCAAGCGCGTGCACAAGGAACGTCCGGGCTACTGGACCGAAGTGGTCAAGAACTGGAAGGGCGTGTCCGAAGAGACCACCACCGGCGTGCACCGCCTGTACCAGTTGGCCGAAGCCGGCACCCTGCTGATCCCGGCGATCAACGTCAACGACTCGGTCACCAAGTCCAAATTCGACAACCTGTACGGTTGCCGCGAGTCGCTGGCCGACGGCCTGAAGCGCGCGATGGACGTGATGCTGGCCGGCAAGGTCGCCGTGGTCTGCGGTTACGGCGACGTGGGCAAGGGTTCGGCGCACTCGCTGCGTGCCTACGGCGCGCGCGTCATCGTCACCGAGATCGATCCGATCTGCGCATTGCAGGCGGCGATGGAAGGCTTTGAAGTCAACACCATCGAAGACACCCTGGGCCAGGCTGACATCTACGTCACCACCACCGGCAACAAAGACATCATCACCATCGATCACATGAAGGCGATGAAGGACCAGGCCATCGTCTGCAACATCGGCCACTTCGACAATGAAATCCAGGTCGATGCGCTGGTGAACTTCCCGGGCGTGCAGCACGTCAACATCAAGCCGCAGGTGGACAAGTACATCTTCCCGGGCGGCAATGCGCTGTTCCTGCTGGCCGAAGGCCGCCTGGTCAACCTGGGTTGCGCCACCGGCCATCCGAGCTTCGTGATGTCCAACTCGTTCGCCAACCAGACCCTGGCGCAGATCGATCTGTGGGCCAACAAGGACGTGTACGAGAAGACCGTGTACCGCCTGCCCAAGCACCTGGACGAGGAAGTGGCGCGTCTGCACCTGGAGAAGATCGGCGTCAAGCTGACCAAGCTGACCCAGGAACAGGCCGACTACCTGGGCGTGGCCGTGGAAGGTCCGTACAAGCCGGATCACTACCGCTATTGATCGATGCATCGGCCGGTGCGCAGCGATGCGCACCGGCCGGTTCGGCAAGCGTTGTGCGTTTTATGTGATCAAGCGAACAGGCATGTGATCACCCTGCGGCAGATGGGGAAGTACTGCACCGTAGGAGGGCCTTCAGGCCCGACCCGATCACTCGCCGCTGCTGCTGACGGGGCTCGCTTTCAACAGACCTATGTCTGGTCAGCCCCTCCTACGGTTTCCTGCGGACACTCTCATGACCGACGTTTCGGCTAACGGCTCCCGACACACTGTTCCCCTGTCCTTCGAGTTCTATCCGCCCAAGACGGATGAGCAGCGCCAGCAGTTGGATCGCACGGCGGAGAAATTGAAGGCCTACTCGCCCGAGTACGTGTCCTGCACCTTCGGCGCCGGCGGCTCGACGCTGAGCTACACCTCCGAGACGGTCCGCCACCTCAATCAGCAGCATGGCTTCTCGGCCGCGCCGCACCTGTCCTGCGTTGGCGGCAGCCGCGAGGAAATCCGCGAACTGCTCAAGCTCTACCGCGCCATTGGCTGCAAGCGCATCGTCGCGCTGCGTGGCGACCTGCCCTCGGGCATGGGCCACCCGGGTGATCTGCGTTACGCCTCGGAACTGATTGCCTTCATCCGCCAGGAACACGGCGACACCTTCCACATCGAAGTGGGCTGCTATCCGGAATCGCATCCGCAGTCCGAAGACGCGATGTCGGATCTGAAGTACTTCAAGGCCAAGGTGGATGCCGGCGCCGACGGCGCGATCACCCAGTACTTCTACAACGCCGACGCCTACTTCCACTACGTCGACGGCGCGCGAAAGCTCGGGGTGGAAATCCCGATCGTGCCGGGCATCATGCCGATCTCCAATTTCTCCCAGCTCAAGCGCTTCTCCGAAGCCTGCGGCGCGGAGATTCCGCGCTGGATCAACAAGCGCATGCAGTCCTACGGCGACGATGCCGAGAGCATCCGCGAGTTCGGCGCCGACGTGGTCACCCGCCTGTGCGAGCAGCTGATCGCCGGCGGCGCTCCGGCCCTGCACTTCTACACCTTGAACCTGGCCAAGCCGACCCAGACCGTGCTGGCGCGGCTGGGCGTCTAAGCGCCTGAGCGGCCTGGCAAACACGCCGGGCCGACTCCGACGGGACACGAGCATAGCGGCGCGGCCACCCGCGTGATGGCCCGCTCCGTTCGGAGCTTCCTTCATGGCAAGGCATGCATCCGGGCGTTAGTCTTTGCCGATGCCCCGCCCTCTCTGCCTCTTCGCGCTCTTGCTGCTGACCTGTCTGGCCATGGCGCCATCGCAGGCGCGCGCGCAGGATGCCGTGCACCGCTGCACGGCCATGGACGGCGAGACGATCTACACCGACAAGAAGTGCGAAGACGTGGGTGCGATGGATCGCCTGCCACAGATTCCTGCGGCAGGCAGCACCGGCTCCACCGGCCTGTATCGCGGCACCTGCTCGCGCACACTCAGCGATCTGGTCTATCAGATCACCGCCGCGGTGGATGCACATGACGTCAACCGCCTGGCCGGCGTCTACGACTGGAGCGGCGTCTCCGATGCCGGTGCCAATCGCGTGCTGGACCAGCTGGAAGCGGTGGTCAACCGGCCGCTGGTCGATATCGCACCGGTCAGACCCGCGCAACCGGTGACCGACCCGCTGGGCAATGTCGTCGATGCCAACAGCGACGGCTACTACCCGCAAACCAACACGCAGCGTCCCATCGGCCTGCGGCTGGAACAGACCTTGAAGAACAGCGCCACGCCATCGCGCACGGTGTTCGGCCTGCGGCGCTCGTACAAGTGTTTCTGGATCACGCTGTAGCCGCGGCGTTGCACACGCCTAGCGCTCACGGGGAGCGCGCGCTACGCGCGCCCTTTGGTTACTTGGAGAACGACAGCGTGGCCACCACACCGCGCTCCGCCCCAGGTCGCACGCCCACCCGCCATCCGTACAAGTCGCATAGGCGACTGACGATCGACAGGCCGATGCCGCCACCCTGCGAATGACCGGCGTGGGTGCCACGATAACCACGCTCGAACAGACGTGAGGCGTCCTGCTGGCTCAGTCCGGGACCGGAGTCGATGACTTCCACCGCATCGCTGAGCAAACGCACCACCACTTCGCCTTCCTGGGTGTACTTGACCGCATTGCCAATCAAGTTGCCCAGGGCCACTGACAGCGCCGACTCCGGCGCGTCGACCTTGACCCCGCCCTCGCCTTCGATGCGCAGAACCAAGGGCTTGCCACCCAGCTGCGCGCGATGCGCGTCCAGCAGTTGTTCGCAGACCCGCGCCACATCCGAATTGCCGTGTCCGCGCTCGCTGCGCGAGAGCAGCAGCAAGGCGCTGATCAAATCGGTGCATTGCTGCTCCGCGCGCTGGATGCGCAGGATGCGGGTGCGGGTCTTCTCGTCCAGGCCCTGGCGTGACAGCAGCAACTCGACCGAGCCGCGGATGATCGCCAAAGGCGTACGCAATTCGTGGCTGACGTCGGCGTTGAACTCGCGGTCGCGCTGCACCACTTCGGTCAGGCGTTCGGAGTAATCATCCAGCGCCTTGGCCAGCTCACCCACTTCGTCCTCGGGGAAATGCGAAGCCAGCGGCTGCGGATCACTCGCGCCGCGATAACCGCGCAGCCGCTGGGCAAGATTGGACACCGGGCTCATCACCCGCGAAGCCGACCACCAGCCGATGATCAACGACAGCACCGCAAACAGCACCACCGCGAAGTAGAGCCAGCGCTTGAGCTGGATCTCGCCACGCCGGGTCTGGGTCATGTCGTAGGCCAGGAAGAACCACTCGCCCTGCTCCTTGCGCACCGCGAGTTTGTAGGCGTAAGCGTTGCCGTCTTCGTCAGTGCCGGTGACGTTGTGGTTGCCGTTGGGCAAATCGATCCAGTCCGGAAACTCGCCGCGCAGACGTTCGCTGTCCGGCGCAAACACGTAGGCACGCATCTGCTGGACGCGGATTTCCGGGTTCTTGCTGGGATTGAGGTAGAACTGGCGACGGTACTCGTCGATGTTCTGGTTCATCACGTCTTCCACCAGCTGCGTTTCCACGCGCTGGCGGGCGGTGTCGGTCAGATAGGCAAACAGGGCAGTCAGCCCTGTGCCCAGCAGGAAGAACGACAGGATGATGCGGGTGCGCAGCCGATGGCGATACTTGGCCGCGCGCACCGCGGCCGGACGCTTGGGCTCAGCTGTTGGCATCGGGTGCGGCGATCCGGTAGCCGATGCCGTGGCGGGTCTGGATCAACGGCACGTCGAAGGGCTTGTCCACCACTGCGCGCAGGCCATGGATGTGCACGCGCAGCGAATCCGAGTCGGGCAGTTCCTCGCCCCAGACGCGGGTTTCCAGCTCCTGGCGGGTGACCACGGCCGGCGAGGCTTCCATCAGCGCCTGCAGGATTTTCAGCGCGGTCGGGTTGAGCTGCAGCAGCTTGGCCTGGCGACGCACTTCCAGGGTGTCCAGGTTGTATTCCAGATCGCCCACTTCCAGCACGCGCGTCTGCACGCCCTTGCCGCGGCGCGAGAGCGCATTTAGGCGCACCTCCACTTCCTGCAATGCGAAGGGTTTGATTAGGTAGTCGTCGGCGCCGGAATCGAAGCCGGCCAACTTGTTGTCCAGCGAATCGCGCGCGGTGAGCATCAATACCGGAGTCTGCTTGCGCGCTTCGTTGCGCAGCTTGCGGCAGACTTCCAGCCCGTCCATGCCGGGCAGGTTGAGGTCGAGCACGATGGCGTCGAACTCGTGCACCACCGCCAGGTGCAGGCCGGTGACGCCGTCGGCGGCGAAGTCGACGGTGTGGCCGCGTTCTTCGAGGTAGTCGCCGAGGTTGGCGGCGATGTCGCTGTTGTCTTCAATGACCAAAATGCGCATGACGATTCCTGTTATGGGGTCTGTTCGACCTCCGTCCCCCTGCTGGGTTCCGGATACTGCCAATGAATTTAACAAATTCCCCGGCCCTGCCACTCACCTGGCCTGCACGGCGGCCGGGCAAGAAAAAGCCCAGGCGGGCGGGCGCCTGCCTGGGCCAAGTTGTGCCCCGATTACCGTAATCCTGTGCTTTCCAGACGATGCCTAATCCAGGAGGGCGCAGAGCTAGCGGTCCGGCCAAGGCTACGCGGATTTCGATTAAACGACTGTTAAAGCCTGCGTTAATTCCATGTGAAATCTGAGCCAATCCATCACGGATTCAGGCTGAACAGGCGGCAGCCTCGGCAATGTGTTCAACCACGGCCCCGGCCACGTCCACGCCCCCCACCCCTTCGATGCCTTCCAGGCCAGGGGTGGAGTTGACCTCCAGCACCAGCGGGCCCCGGTGGGAGCGGATCAGGTCCACCCCGGCGATGCCCAGGCCCAGCACCTGCGCCGCCCGCACGGCCACGGCGCGTTCCTCCTCAGTGGACTCCACCGGCTCGGCAGTGCCGCCGCGATGCAAGTTGGAGCGGAAGTCGCCCTCCGGCGCCTGCCGACGCATCGAGGCGATCACCTTGCCGCCCACCACAAAGCAACGCAGGTCGGCGCCCTGTGCTTCGGCGATGAACTCCTGCACCACGAAGTTGGCATAGAGGCCGCGCAGCGCCTCGATCACGCTGCGCGAGGCCGAGGGCTTCTCGGTCAGCATCACGCCGGCACCCTGCGCGCCCTCGTTGAGCTTGATGACATGCGGCGGCGGACCCAGCATCGACAGCAGGTCGACGGTGTCGTCCGGGTTGTCGCCAAATACGGTAATTGGCAGGTCGATGCCCTGCGCGGCCAGCAGCTGGTGCGCCCGCAATTTGTCACGCGCACGCAGGATGGCGTCGGACGGATTGGGGCTGTAGGTGCCCATCATCTCGAACTGGCGCAACACCGCCGTGCCGTAGCGGGTCACCGAAGAACCGATGCGCGGAATCACCGCGTCATAGCCTTTGATCGGCTTGCCCATGTAATGCATCTGGAAACCGCTGGAGGCGATGCGCATGTAGCAGCGCAACGGGTCCAGCACGCGCGCGCTGTGGCCCCGCTCGCGCGCCGCCTCAACTAGCCGGCGGGTGGAGTACAGCTTGCTGTTGCGGGAGAGGATGGCGAGTTTCATGGCCGGGGTCCGGTTTGACCTTCATAGCATGGCACGCGCCGATGCCAGGATGGCGTCATGCTGCGAACCGCCGATGAAGGACAGATGACGAAAACGGATTTGGGGTGAAAGGATGCCGAAGCACTCGCTGCGGGAAAACTCCAGATGCGAGTGGACGACCCCGGCCAGCATGTCGGTGAACTGGAGACACTTGCTGGTTCGACTCTCCGTGGGCGAGGTGCGCAGCGAGGTCGATACTCCCAGGTCGCAGCCCAGCCATGTAGACAGGTAGTCATGCAGGCTATTCCCGCTGCCCACTTTGACTGAGCGCGCATCGGGCACGAAATCGACGAAACCATGACCGGACATGTCTTCTGCCAGCAACAGCCGGACCATGTAGCTATACAGCTTGTTGCCTTCTTCACGCAGATGGGGCGGCACGTCCGCCTTGCGCACGCCAATGGCGTGGTATCGAATCTGGGGATGGCAAGCCGCCAATTGCGCCGCTTGACGTGCGAAGTGCAGCTTGGCTTTTGCTGGCGCGTGAATCCACTTTTTCTCGCGTCGATGGTCCCATCGACTTGCCAAGCAAAGCTCCTTCATCAAACGTTCGGGCCGATGCTGGTCGCGCGCTGGCAATGACAATGCGGCAATGACCAAGGTCCGACTCGAACCACCGTGACCATACGGCAGCGCCAGCGACCAACCCAGATCGCCACTTTCATCGACAAAGTACAGGTGACGCATGGACCTCCTTGCCCAACAAAAAAGGGCCCCTTGCGGGGCCCTTGCAGATCGACAGTCCCTGGAGCCGGCGCGCCTACATCGCGCTTACGACGCCTTCATGGGTATCGCGGTGATTCCAGGCCTTACCTGTCGAAGGAAAGCCTAGCGATTACTTTGAGTAACGACAAGCTAGACCGGCCTCTGTCCGTGGAAACTTTACTGAAAAATTCAGCTGGCGGCTGAGGCTGGCGATGGTCGCGCCGAAGTGGAGCGGGTGATGGGAATCGAACCCACGCTAGCAGCTTGGGAAGCTGCAGTTCTACCATTGAACTACACCCGCGTCGGGCAGAGTCTATGCCTTGCCTCGTGAGCAATGCAATGCAGCTTGCCGACCACACGCTGGCCGGCCGTGCAGCAAAAGAAAACGGCGCCCACAGGCGCCGTTTTCCATTCCCACTTTCCGGCCTTGCCTGGGATCAGAACGTTCCGCTGAGCGTGGCGAAGAAAGTGGCGTTGTTGCCATCCTTCTGGCCAACCGTGGCGCTGGCGCCGATGTCGGCGTTCAAGCCGAACAGTTCGGTGCGTGCACCGACCAGGAAGGTGCCGTAATTGCGATCAAAGTTCAGGCCTGGCACCGCGTACGGCATCACGCCCGGCATCGACTGCAGGCTGGCGAACAGCTGCTCCGGGGTTTTCTCGAACTCGTGATCGTAGGTCAGCTGCGCGTACGGACGGGTGTGCTCGGTGGCCTGGATGCTGGCCTTCCAACCCACGCTGCCGATCAGCGAATCAAAGTCCTGATCCTGGTAGGTCAACGCGGTGGAGCTGGCGTTGCTTTCGCTGTAGCCGTCCAGCTTGATCTGCTGGCTGAGCACGCTGGCGACCGGACCATGGCGGACGATGCCCTGTTCGAAGTCGTAGCCGGCGCTCAAACCCACCGACAGATTGCTGCCGTCCGGCGAACCGCTATGGGTGCGGCTGGTCGGGCCCAGGTTGATCTTGCGATCCACGTCGTAGCTCAACCAGGTGTAGCTGATCTGGCCGTTGACCCACAGCTGGTCCTGGTACCACGCGGCAAAGCCACCCAGGGTGGTGTCCTGCTGCTTGAACTCGCCCATGCTGTTGCCGTAGTCCTGCTTGCCGCTGCCGTAACCGGCAAAGCCGCCGAACACGAAATCACCGCGCGCCCAATCGATACCGAACGTGCCAGCCGGGGTGATGCCGTCGAAGTCGCCTTCGTCATAGCGCATCTGGTCGCCACGCAGGTCGCCCCACCAACGCATGCCGTCGGCTTCGGGCTTGCCATCGACGTGGCTGGCCACGCGATCAGCGCGCGAACGACCGGTGACCGAAGCCGTATAGGTCAGCACGCCAATCTGGCGCGGGCCTTCCAGCACAGAGATCGCATACGCGCCCAGCATCTGGTGCGCCGCCAGCGAGGGATGCACGCCATCGGCGAAGGCATAGGTGCCGGCCGCGCCGGGGGTCACGTAGTTGCTGGGCAGGCAGGTCAGCGAGCTGGTCGCGCCGCAGGCCGGGCTGGTGACGTTGGCAAAGCCGTACTGCGCCGGCGAGGCGGTGATCTCGCCCAGGAAGTGGAAGGTGTCCAGCGGAATCACCCGCAGGCCCTGTGACTGCAGGCCGTTGTACAGGGCTGCGTTGTACATCGACGCCAGTTGGGTCGCGCCGGCGTTGTTGAGGAAGGCGGGAGTCTTGCCCAGGTCCGGGATGTTCGGCACCAGGATGTACTGCGCGCCGTTCTGCTTGAGGGTGGCAACGATGCCGACTTCCGAGGTCACCGCCGCAGTGATGATCGCCGGTGCCTGGCTGGGATTGGCCACTGCGGCGAACAGGTTGTTGGCGCCGCCCCAGACGGTGTACAGCGCATTGGGATCGGCGCGACCGCCGTTGGCGGTCAGGTAGCTGGTCAGCTGGGTGGTCATGCCCGGCACCTGCACGGTGATCGGGCCGACATTGGTGGTGGTGTCGGTGCCGGTGGTGGCGCCGCCCCAGGCGTAGTTGGTGCCGCCTTGGTTGGCGCTGGTGGCGCCGGTGCCGTACCACTGCGCGACGAATTCGGACCAGACAAAGCCCGGATTGGTGGTGAAGCGACCGGCCACGGCCGCGCCCGGGTTGAGCTGGACCAGGGTCGGACGGAACGAGCCCGAGTCGGTCAGGCTGTCGCCGAAGAACACGGTCTGCGAATACGGGCTGCTCTGGGCGAAGGCGGGTGCGGCGGCCAGGGCCAAGGCCAGCGCCAAGGCTCGGCGCACGGGCCGATGGGTCAGATTCATGGGTCTCTCTCCGGGGCTATGTTGTTGTTGTGGTCATGGCGCCGTCTTTCTGCCGTACGGCTGCGCATGGCGCTATCGTTCCACCAAGGCCCTGGGCATTCACGCTGCGACGCGTCATGACGGGTGCGCAAGCCGGCCCTGCGGGCGACAATGGCGGCATGGAAATCCTGCTCAATGGCCAAGCCCGCCAGACTCCCCCCGCCCAGACCGTCGCCGACCTGCTGCACAGCGAAGGCCTGGCCGAACGCCGCGTCGCCGTGGAGGTCAACGGCGAGATCATCCCGCGCGGCCTGCACGCCACGCATGCGTTGCAGGCCGGCGATCGCATCGAGATCGTGCACGCGCTCGGCGGCGGCTGACGCGGCAATGCCCCGGTCGCCGACAACATCGGCGATAATCCCGGCATGCCTCACGACGCCCACACCGACCCGCTGGTGATTGCGGGAAAAAGCTACCGATCCCGCCTCCTCACCGGCACCGGCAAGTTCAAGGATTTCGAAGAAACCCGCCTGGCCACCGAGGCCGCGGGCGCCGAAATCGTCACCGTCGCCATCCGCCGCACCAACCTGGGCCAATCGCCCAACGAGCCCAACCTGCTCGATGTGTTGCCGCCGGATCGCTACACCATCCTGCCCAACACCGCCGGCTGCTACACCGCCGAAGACGCGGTGCGCACCTGCCGACTGGCGCGCGAACTGCTCGACGGCCACACCCTGGTCAAGCTGGAAGTGCTGGGTGATCAGAAGACCCTGTACCCGGACGTGGTGCAGACCCTGACCGCCGCCGAGCAATTGGTGGCCGATGGTTTCCAGGTCATGGTCTACACCAGCGATGATCCGATCCTGGCGCGCCGGCTGGAGGAAATCGGCTGCGTGGCGGTGATGCCGCTGGCCGCGCCGATTGGCTCGGGCCTGGGCATCCAGAACAAATACAACCTGCTGGAAATCATCGAGAGCGCGAAAGTGCCGGTGCTGGTGGATGCCGGCGTGGGCACCGCCTCGGATGCCGCCATCGCCATGGAGTTGGGCTGCGACGGCGTGCTGATGAACACCGCCATTGCCGGTGCACGCAGCCCGATCCTGATGGCCAGCGCCATGCGCAAGGCAGTGGAAGCCGGTCGCGAAGCCTTCCTGGCCGGGCGCATCCCGCGCAAGCGCAATGCCTCGGCCTCCAGCCCCATCGACGGCCTGATTGGTTGAGGCCGTGACCGATCCGTTTTCCAGCGCCGGCGCCAAGACCCCGCCCAAGCCGTTCACGGTGACCGAGGGCCGACGCGAAGTCCGCAGTTTCGTGCTGCGCCAGGGCCGCTTCACCGAGGCACAGCAGCGCGCCTTTGATGATCAGTGGCCGCGTTTCGGCCTCAACTACCACGGCCAGCCGCGCGATTACGATGCCGACTTCGGCCGCTCGGCACCGCGTGTGCTGGAAATCGGCTTTGGCAACGGCGAAGCGCTGCGCTTTGCCGTCGGCCAGGACCCGCAACGCGACTACATCGGCATCGAAGTGCACGCCCCCGGCGTGGGCCGGCTGCTGAATGCGCTGGCGCAGGATGATCGCGACAACGTGCGCCTGTACCACCACGATGCAGTGGAAGTACTGCGCAATGAAATCGCCGATGGCGCGCTCGATGAGGTGCGCATCTATTTTCCCGATCCCTGGCACAAGAAGCGCCACAACAAGCGCCGCTTGATCCAGCCCGAGTTCGCCCAGCTGCTGGTCAGCAAACTGCGAAGCGGCGGCCGCTTGCACGCGGCTACCGACTGGCAGGACTATGCCGAGCAGATGTGGGACGTGCTCGATGCCACGCCCGGCCTGGTCAATCGCGCTGGCCCGCGTGGGCAGGTGCCGCGGCCGGAGTGGCGGCCGCAGACCCACTTCGAGACGCGCGGCCAGAAACTCGGCCACGGTGTCTGGGATCTGTTGTACGACCGCGTGCTGCTCGACGCGGTGTGACGATGCAACGCAGAACGCCGCCAGGAACCTGATCGCGACATGGAAAACGCGCTGACGCTGACCAACGATATGAAGCTCGTGCTCGGGCTGGTCGGCTTCACGATGGCGATGTTCCTGTTTCAGCGTATCCGCGCCGATCTGGTCGCGCTGGTGGTGCTTGTGGTGTTGGGCGTCACCGGCCTGATTGCACCGGAGGAAATCTTTGGCGGCTTCTCCGGTAACGCGGTCATGAGCATCATCGCCACCATGATCCTGGGCGCCGGCCTGGACCGCACCGGTGCGCTCAATCGGTTGGCCACCTGGCTGCTGCGACGCGGCCACGGCGTGGAGCAGCGCCTGCTGTTGATGACCACGGCCATCGCCGGGCTCAACTCGTCTTTCATGCAGAACCCTTCGGTCATGGCCTTGTTCATGCCGGTGGCCTCGCGTCTGTCTTCGCGCACCAGCCTGTCGCTGCAGCGCCTGCTGTTGCCGATTGCGGCGGCCATCGTGATGGGCGGCGCGCTGACGATGGTTGGCAACTCGCCGCTGATCCTGCTCAACGATCTGCTGGTCTCGGCCAACAACAACCTGCCCTCGGGCATGGCCACGCTGGAGCCGCTGCGCATGTTCGCGCCGCTGCCGATTGGCGTGGCCCTGCTGATCGCCTCGCTGCTGTACTTCCGCTATTACGGCGACAAGAAGCTGCGCGAAGAGACCGAGACCAACGTCACTCCCGCGCGCACCGAGAGCTACTTCGCCAACACTTACGGCATTGAAGGCGATGTGTTCGAGTTGATCGTCACCGCCGAAAGCCCGCTGGTGGGCATGTCGCTGGGCGAAGCCGAGGCGATGCACGACGCACCGTTGATGCTGGCCCTGCAGACCGGCAATGACACCCGCCTGGCGCCGCCGGCCGACATGCGCATCTGGGTGGGCAGCGTGCTGGGCGTGATGGGGACCCGCCAGCAGGTGGCCGACTTTGGCCAGAACCATTTCCTGCGCCTGTCCTCGCGCCTGCGCCACTTTGGCGACCTGTTCAATCCCAGCCGCGCCGGTATTTCCGAGGCGGTGATTCCACCCACCTCGCGGATGATCGGCAAGACCGCCGCCGAGCTGCGCCTGCGCAAACAATCGGGCATCAGCTTGCTGGCGATCAATCGCGACAAGAAGGTGATGCGCGAAGACGTGCGCAAGGTCGCCCTGCGCGCGGGCGACATGCTGGTCTTCCACAGCATCTGGCAAGACTTGCATCTGGCCGCGGAAAGCCGCGACTTTGTGGTGGTCACCGACTACCCCAAGGGTGAGCAACGGCCGCACAAGTTCAAGATCGCCATGACGATCTTCGCGCTGACCATCATCATCGCCCTGACCTCCAAGCTGCCGGTAGCACTGACCCTGATGACCGGGGTGGCCGGCATGCTGTTGACCGGCGTGCTGCGCATGGATGAGGCCTACGCGGCGATCAACTGGAAGACCGTGTTCCTGATGGCAGGCCTGATCCCACTGGGCTGGGCGATGGACAGCAGCGGTGCGGCGGCGTGGGTGGCCGGGCATACCGTTGAACGCCTGCCCGAAGGCATGCCGGTGTGGCTGATCGAAATCGCGGTGGCCTTGCTGACCACGCTGTTCTCGCTGGTGATCAGCCATGTCGGCGCGACCATCGTGATGGTGCCGATGGCGATCAACCTGGCCTTGGCTGCAGGTGGCAATCCCACTGCGTTCGCGCTGATCGTGGCCTTGTCGGCCTCCAACAATCTGATGACTGCTTCCAACCCGGTGATCTCCATGGTCACCGGTCCCGCCAACTACACCTCACGGCAGATGTGGCGCGTAGGCGGCCCGCTCTCGCTGATCTATACGGTGGTGGTGGTGCTGGCCGTCAACGCGCTGTTCTGGTGGAACGGCCGAGCGGCCTGAAGTCAACCGACGTGGATGTTGCCGTCGACAATACTGACTGCCACCGCCCGCAGCGAATCACCGCGACACGGGCCGGCCACGCAATCGCCACGCTGCAATTCGAACGACGCGCCATGCGCGGCGCAGACCAGATGGCCTTCGCGGCTCTTGAGGAACTTGCCGGGCGCCCAGTCCAGGCGCCGGCCCGCATGCGGGCAGACATTGAGCCAGCCGCGCACGCTCGCGCCTTCGCGGAAAAGAATCACCGATTCGCTGTCGCCGTCGATATCGGCCTCAACTTCGGCGAAACCACCGTCTTCTATGTTGTCAAGCGTAATTGTGGTCATGGGCCTGATTAACGAACTTCTCACACGGTCATCTTTCTGTCACCGGATACTTGTCGCCACCGGCCCCCGCCGCATTGTGTCACGACCCAAAGGTTCGCCCCTTATGTTTGCTCGCAGCTTCCAGTTCAACACCTTCCGCAATGCCTTCTCGCCGCGCAAGCCGCGCCATCCGCTGCTGCGTGTGGCCATTGGCGTGTTGGGTGTGGCCGTGTTGTGCGTGCTGGTGTTCGTGAGCGTGTTCCTGGGCGCAGCCATGATTGCCGCAGGCCTGCTGTTCAAGCTGATCAAGCAGCGTGGCAAGCCGGTGGCGCGCGATGCGCGCGTGGTTGATGGCGAGTTCCGCGTGGTCCGCAAGCCGGCCATTCCGCTGTCGCGTTAAACTCGCGGGCCGTTCACGCCGCTCCGCTTGCCGGAGCCCTGCCAGGCCTGCCATGACTGATCTGTTTGCTGCTCCCCAGACGCCGCGCGTACCCGTGCGCGGTGGTGCCACCTTTCCCGTGCGCCGGATCTTCTGCGTGGGCCGCAACTTTGCCGATCACGCCCGCGAGATGGGCGCGGCCGCGCCCGCCTCCAAAGCCGAGCGCGGCCAACCCGTGTTCTTCCACAAACCCGCCGACGCACTGGTGATCGGCAACCGCGACGTCCCTTACCCGCCCGGTACCCATGATTTGCACCACGAGGTGGAACTGGTGGCGGCCATCGGTCGCGATGCGCCGGCTGGCGTGCTGGACCGCGACGCCGCTGCCGCGCTGTTGGTCGCCTATGGCGTGGGCCTGGACCTGACCCGTCGCGATCTGCAGGCCGCCGCCAAAGCCAAGGGCCTGCCCTGGGATACCGGCAAGGGCTTTGATCACTCCGCGCCGATCAGCGAGCTGGTGCTGGTAGCGGAGATCGAAGATCTGGACGCGCTCAGCCTGACCCTGCACATCAACGGCGAGCAACGCCAGCACGGCGCCTTGTCGGATCTGATCTGGGACGTGCCGGACATCTTGATCGAGCTGTCCAAGCTGTACGCGCTCAAGGCAGGCGATCTGGTGTACATGGGCACGCCGGCCGGCGTGGCCGCGCTGCAGGTCGGTGATCGCTTCGAAGCCAGCCTGGATGGCGTGGTGCAATTGACCGGCGCCATCATCTGAACCCACTCCAGCCTGCACGCCGGCCGCGTTATAGTCCCTGACGCCGGGCGCGGCCGCGCCGAACCAAGAGGAATCCCGCATGGGCATGATCAGCGAGTTCAAGGAATTCATTGCACGCGGCAATGTCATCGACCTGGCCGTCGGCGTGGTGATTGGCGCCGCCTTCGGCAAGATCGTCACCGCCCTGGTCGACAAGATCATCATGCCGCCGATTGGCTTGTTGCTGGGTGGCGTGGACTTCGCTCATTGGGGCTGGACCCTGCGCGAAGCGACCGTGGACGCAGCCGGCAAGGAAGTGCCGGCGGTGATTGTCGGCTTTGGCGAATTCTTCAACACGCTGATCCAGTTTGTCATTGTCGCCTTCGCCATCTTCCTGCTGGTCAAGGCGGTCAACCGCCTCTACAAGAAGCAGGCGCCGCCGCCGGCGGCCACCCCCGAAGACGTGCTGCTGCTGCGCGAGATTCGCGACGCCTTGAAAAAGTAAGCACGCTCACTACGACTTTTTTCACCGTTCGGGAAAGCCGCGTACTGCTAGAGTCGCGGCTTTCTTGTTTCAGGGGGACTGAACCATGCGGATCGCACCACTGTTGCTGGCACTGAGCCTGGCCCTGCCGGCCGTCGCCGCGGAAAAAGCCACGCAGATTGCGCCGGCCTCGCTCGCCACCGCCGCGCAGCTGCGCGAGCAGGCGCTCAAGGACGACACCGGTTGGAAGGTGGTGGAATCGCTGACCACCGAAGTGGGCCCGCGCCTGGCCGGCAGCGAAGCCGATGCGCGCGCCGTGGCCTGGGCCGTGGCCAAGTTCAAGGCGCTGGGTTTTGACAAGGTCTGGACCGAGCCGGTGACCTTTCCCAAGTGGGAGCGCCGCAGTGAGCACGCCGCCGTGATTGGCGCGCATCCGCAGCCGCTGACCATCACCGCGCTGGGCGGCAGCCCGGGCGGCACGGTGCAGGCCGAGGTGGTGCGCTTTGCCGACCTGGCCGCGCTGGAAGCCGCGCCTGCCGATTCGCTCAAGGGCAAGATTGCCTTCATCGACTACCAGATGAAGGCCGACCGCGCCGGCAGCGACTATCGCAACGGCGGCGCCATCCGTTCGCGCGGTCCGTCGGCCGCGATTCGCAAGGGCGCCATCGGTTACCTGATGCGCTCGGCCGGCACCGATCAACACCGCGTGCCGCACACCGGCATCACTCGTTTCGACGATGGCCTGACGCCGGTGCCGTCGGCCGCGCTGTCCACGCCGGATGCGGATCAGCTCAGCCGCCTGCTCACGCGCGGCCCGGTCACCGTCAAGCTGGCGCTGGATTGCGGCTGGGATGGCAGCTACACCTCGCAGAATGTCATTGGCGAAATCACCGGTCGCAGCCTGCCGCAGGAAGTGGTGGTGATTGGCGGCCACCTGGATTCCTGGGACCTGGGCACCGGTGCGATTGATGATGGCGCCGGTGTGGCCATCACCATGGCTGCCGGTCATTTGATTGGTCAGCTCAAGCAGGCGCCCAAGCGGACCATCCGCGTGATCGCCTTCGCCAACGAGGAGCAAGGCCTGTACGGCGGCCGCGCCTATGCCGACAAACACCGTGCCGACGTGCGCAAGCATCAGATTGGCGCGGAGAGCGACTTTGGTGCGGGCCGCATCTACGCCTTCAACACCAGTGCGCCGGAGTTCGCCCGTGCAGCGACCCAGCAGATTGCCGAAGCGCTGGCGCCACTGGGCATCGAATACCAGCCCACCCAGGGCGGCCCGGGTCCGGACATCAGCCCGTTTGCCGCGCATGGCCTGGCCTGGGGCTGGTTGGCGCAAGACGGTACCGACTACTTCAACCTGCACCACACTGCGGATGACACGCTCGACAAGATCGATCCGCAGGCGCTGGCGCAGAACGTGGCGGCTTACACGGTGTTCGCTTATCTGGCGGCGGACGCCGACGGCGGCTTTGGCAGCGAAGCCAAAGAGGTCACGCCGCCGAACGAATGACTCAATCCCGCTGCTGGCGCCACAGCGCCAGCATCACCGCCGTCGCGGCGGCGACGTTGAGGCTTTCCACCGCACCGGTGCCGGGGATGGACACCCGCGCATCGCAGGCGGCGGCCAGTTTCAGATCCATGCCTTCGCCTTCGGCGCCCATCACGTAGACCAGGCGCTCCGGCAAGCCGGTGTCGAACAGATCCATGCCGTCGCGCACCACCGTGGCGGCCAAGGCAAAGCCGGCTTCGTGCAGATCATCAATCGCCTCGGCCGGTGCGCCCATCCGCACCAGCGGCACCCGCTCAGCGCCGCCTTCGGCCACGCGCGCGGCCGCACCTGACACGGCCAGGTGGGACGCATGCGGCAGCAGGATCGCCGACACACCAAAGTGCGCGGCCGAGCGCAGAATCGCGCCAAAGTTGTGCGGGTTGCCCACGCCATCCAGCCACAACGCCAGCGCGGGACCGGCGGGCAATTCGCGCAGCCAGTCGCGCAGGGCGACCGGCTCAGACTTCAGCACTTCGGCGACGATGCCTTCGTGATGCTGGCTGCCGGCGAGCTTGTCCAGATCCTGTTCGGCGACCACCCGATAACCGACGCGTTGCTTCACGCACCAGGCCAGCAGCGCCTTGAAGCGCGGGATGCGTGTTTCTTCCAGATAGACCTTGCGGATGGCGTCGGGCCGTTGCTCGAACACCGCCTGCACCGCGTTGATGCCGTACAGGCGCACTTCGCTGCGGTTGGCGCCCGCATGGGGCACGTACTCCGCTGCCAATTCACCCGCCGCATCGTCGGCGCTTGCATACGCGGAAGGTCGGTTCGGCGCACGCGCAGAACGCGCAGCCTGCGAATCGCGCGCGTCATGCTGGCCGCGAGCATCGCGCGGACCTCGCGGACCCTGCGGATCACGCGGTCCTCTCGGGCCGCCGGGACCGCCAGAACCACCAGGGCTGCGCGGTGGGCGCGGGCGGGAATTGTCCCAGGGATTGCTCATGTCAGGCCTGTGGTTTTTTCCAGAAATCGGCGTTGCGGATGCCCAGCGCCTCGGGATCGAAGGTGGGGTCCAGGCCCTGCTTCTTCTGCCGTTCGTAATCGCGCAAGGCCAGCATGGCTGGCTTGTGCAGGATCAGGATGGCGATGATGTTGAGCCAGGCCATCAAGCCTACGCCGATGTCGCCCAGGCCCCAAGCCACGCTGGCGTTGTGGAAGGCGCCAAAGATCACCATGCCGATGATGCCCAGCCGCAGCAGCAGGGTCAGCAGCGGTCGGCGGCGGTTGCCGTTGATGTAGCTCAGGTTGGTTTCGGCCATGTAGTAATAGGCCATGATGGTGGTGAAGGCGAAGAAGAACAGCGCCACCGCCACAAAGCCTGCGCCCCAGCCCGGCAATACCGACTCCACTGCCGCCTGGGCGAAGCCCGGGCCTTCGGCCACGCCGGCCAGGCCGGAGTACAGATGCGGTCCGCCATCGGGCGAGTACACGTTGAACATGCCGGTGGCCAGAATCAGGAAGGCCGTGGCCGTGCACACCATCATGGTGTCGAAATAGATGGCGAAGGCCTGCACATAGCCCTGCTTGGCCGGATGCGAGACCTCGGCCGCCGCCGCTGCGTGCGGGCCGGTGCCCTGGCCGGCTTCATTGGCGTAGATGCCGCGCTTGACGCCCCATTCCACCGCCAGGCCGAGCATCGCGCCAAAGGCGGCATGGCTGCCAAAGGCGCTGCTGAAAATGATGCGGAACATTTCCGGCACGCGCTCGGCGTTGAGCATCATCACGATCACCGCCATGCCGATGTAGCCCAGCGCCATGAACGGCACCACCACCTCGGCGAAGTTGGCGATGCGCTTGACCCCGCCAAAGATGATCACCGCCAGCAGCAGCGCAACCGTCACGCCAATGCCGAGCTTGAACAGATCGCGCGCCGGCATGCCCCACCATTGCGCATCCAGGCTGCCGAACAGGCTGCTGTTGTGGAAGACGTTGGCCGCGCTGTCGGCGATCGCATTGGCCTGCACGCCCGGCATCAGGAAGCCGGTGGCGGCGATGGTGACCACCGCAAAGGCCAGCGCGTACCACTTCAGCCCCATCGCCTTTTCAATGTAATAGGCCGGGCCGCCGCGATAACGGCCTTCCTCGTCCTTGACCTTGTAGATCTGCGCCAGGGTCGATTCCACATACGAGGTGGACGCGCCGAGGAAGCCCATCACCCACATCCAGAAGATTGCGCCCGGACCGCCGAAGGCGATGGCCGTGGCCACACCGGCGATATTGCCGATGCCGATGCGCCCGGCCATCGACATGGCCAGCGCCTGGAACGAGGACACGCCGGCATCGGACTTCTGCCCGCCAGCGGTCAGGCGAATCATTTCTACGAAGCCGCGCACCTGCATGAAGCGCGTGCGCACGGTGAAGAACAGGCCGGCCGCCAGGCACATGAAGATCAGTGCCTTGCTCCAGATGACGCCGTTGATGGCGATGATGATGGATTCCACGCGATACCCCGGACGGAGGAAGGAAAGTCCCCCGTCGTCAGGGGCCAGCGCGATTCTGGCCGAATTACCGCAGGATTACGAGGAAAGCGCCGCGTTAGCGCCTGGTGGCATGTTCAATCGGCGCGCACACGGGCGTACATGCGCACATCGTGCGGCCGCCCCTGCTTGAGGAAGGCCTGGCGCAGGATGCCTTCCTGGGCAAAACCGGCCTTCTCCAGCACGCGCGCCGACGCCGGATTCTGGGTCAGCACCACCGCCTGCACGCGATGGATCTCATGGCTCTGCATCAGCCAGGGCACGAAGTCGGCGACGATCCGGCTCATCAGCCCGCGGCCCCAGAAGCGCCGGCCCAGCCAATAGCCCAGTTCGGCGCTGCCCTGGTGATCGCCCCCCAGCAGGCGCGCGCCGATGCCGCCACAGGCGCGGCCATCGATGTCGATGGCAAACACCGGCTCCTCCAGATTGACCACCTCACCGGCCAGGAAACGCCACGCGTCCTCGCGCCGATACGGATGCGGAAAGCGATCACTCAACGGCGCCGCCACTTCGGCATCGTTGGCATGGCGAATCAGCCAGCGCGCGTCTTCGGCCTTCCAGCGTCGCAACACGAAACCATCACCGCGCAACCGCACATCAGAAGCATCAACCATGTCCGCCTACCGAAGGAGTTTCGTCTTCCAGCCGCTGCAATTCGTGCGCCACCGCTTCCGGCGACTTGGTGTACGGCGCCAGCAGCGCATAGAACGCCGGCACCACGTACAACGACAGCAGGGTCGAGAAAGACACGCCAAAGATCACCACCACGCCAATCGTGGCGCGGCTGGCCGAACCCGGACCACCCGCCACCACCAGCGGCACCGCGCCCATGACCGTGGCTACCGAGGTCATCAGAATCGGGCGCAAACGCACCTTGGAGGCCTCGGCAATGGCCTTGGCCACGCTCATGCCGTCGTCACGCAGCTGGTTGGCGAATTCCACGATCAAGATACCGTTCTTGGCCGCCAGGCCAATCAACATCACGATACCGATCTGGCTGAAGAGATTGAGAGTGCCACCCGTCACCCATAGCCCGATCAAGGCGCCCAATACCGCCAGCGGCACGGTCAGCATGATCACCAGCGGATGGATGAAGCTTTCGAACTGCGCGGCCAGCACCAGGTACACAATCAACAAGGCCAGGCCAAAGGTCAGCAATACCGCACCACCGGCCTTGAGGTACTCGCGCGACTCGCCCTTCCAGTCCACCTGCGCGTAGTCGGGCAGTTCTTGCTGCGAGACCTGCTGGGCCCAGGTCATCGCCTCGCCCAGGGTGTAGCCCGGCGCCAGCGATGCGCTCAGGGTGATCGCGCGCAGGCGGTTGAAGCGGTTGAACGAACCCGGCTCAGCCACTTCCGACAACGTCACCAGGTTGGACAGCGGAATCAGTTCGCCGGCGCCGCCGCGCACATAGGTGTTGGTCAGATCGGCGGGCGTGGCGCGACGTTCGCGATCAGCCTGCATCAGCACGTCGTACTCTTCGCCGTTGTCGACAAAGGTCGTGACCTGGCGCGAGCCCATCATGGTTTCCAGGGTGCGGCCAATCTCCTGCACCGACACGCCCAGATCGGCGGCGCGGCTGCGGTCGATGTTCACGCGCATCTGCGGGCGGGTTTCCTTGTAGTCAGAGTCCACGCCGTACAGGCCGGGGTTCTGCTCCATCCGCTCCATCATGCGGTCGCGCCACTGCGACAGCTCGTTGTAATCCGGGCCGCCCAGCACCATGCGGAAGGGCTGGCCGCCACCGCGGACCAGGCCGGTGCGCTGCGAAGGCTGCGCGCGGATGCCGGGCATTTCCTCCAGCTGCTTGCGCACCGACTCCAGCACCTGGGTGGTGCTGACATCGCGCTTGTGCCAGTCCTGCAGGAACACGATCACCTGGCCGGTGTGCATTTCCTCGCTGGCGCCAAAACCGCCGGGCACGCGCGCGTTGGCACGCTGGATCGGCTTGTCCTCGCCTACCTGGGCGGCAAACAGTTTCTCCACCTGCTGGATCTGTTTGACCGTGTAGTCGAAGCCGGCGCCTTCCGGTCCCTGGATGGAGACGAAGAAGGAGCCGCGATCTTCCTGCGGCGCCAATTCCTTGGGCACGCGCGAACCCAGCAGCGCAGCCACGCCCAGGCAGATCGCCAGCGTGGCGATCACCAGCACGGCGATGCGCTTGCCCGGCATCGCCACCAGTCGGGTGACCTGCCGGCCATAGCCGTCACTGACGCGATTCAACTGGCGATTGATGAAGGCGTTGAAGCCCTTGGGCGCGGTATGCGGACGCACCAGCTTGGACGACATCATCGGCGTGAGCGTCAACGCCACGAACGCCGAGATGGCCACCGCCGCCGCCAACGCCACCGACAACTCGCGGAACAAACGGCCGGTGTTGCCTTCCATGAAGCCAACCGGCAGGAACACCGCCACCAGCACCGCGGTGGTGGCGATCACCGCAAACGCCACCTGCGAGGTGCCGCGGCGTGCGGCCACCAGCGCCGGCTCACCCAGATCGGCGCGGCGCTGGATGTTCTCCAGCACCACGATGGCGTCATCGACCACCAGGCCGATACATAGCACCAACGCCAACAAGGTGAGCAGGTTGATCGAGAATCCAAACGCGTACAACGCAATGAACGAGGTGACCAGGCACACCGGTACCGTGACCGCCGGGATCAAGGCCGCACGCAGACTGCCCAGGAACAGCCAGATCACCAGGAACACCAGCACCATCGCTTCGATCAAGGTGGCGTAGACGCGCTCGACCGAGGCTTCGATGAAGATGGTGCTGTCATAGGCGACAAAGATCTTGGTGCCTTCCGGCAACGTCGGTGCAATCCGCTCGGCCGCCGCACGCGCAGCGCGCGCCACGTCCAGTGCATTGGCGGTCGAGGTCTTGACGATGCCCAGGCCGACATTGGGTTCGCCATTGCTGCGGAAGTAGGCGCGGCGTTCGGCGGTGCCTAGTTCGACCTTGGCGATGTCGCCCACCCGCACCACGTAACCGTCGGCACCCTTGATCAGCGGCATCTGCGCGAATTGCTCGGCGCTCAGGTAGCCGCGCTCCACGCGCAGGGTGAAGTCGCGGGTTTGCGATTCAATGCGGCCGGCCGGCAGCTCGATGTTTTCGCGGCGCAGCGCCGCTTCCACGTCGCTGGCGGTGATGCCGCGCGCGGCCATCGCCGCGCGGTCCAGCCAGATGCGCATGGCGTAGCGTTGCGCGCCGCTGATGCGCACCTGCGCCACGCCGTCCAGCGCCGACAGCTGATCGACGATGTAGCGATCGGCGTAGTCGGTCAGCTGCAGGGTGTCCATCTTGGTGGAACTCATGTTCAACCAGAGGATCACGTCGGCGTCGGCTTCGACCTTCTGAACTTCCGGCGGGTCGGCTTCTTCGGGCATGCGATCCATGACCCGGCTGACCTTGTCGCGCACGTCATTGGCCGCAGCTTCGATGTCGCGGCTCAGGGTGAACTCGATGGTGACCTGCGAGCGACCATTGGAGCTGCGCGACTCGATGGTCTCGATGCCTTCGATACCAGCCAGTGCGTCTTCCAGGATCTGGGTGACGCGGGTTTCCACCACCGCCGCCGAGGCGCCCGGATAGGTCACGTCCACCGACACCACCGGCGGATCGATATTGGGCAGTTCGCGCAGGGTCAGGCGCAGGAAGGACATCACGCCCAGCACGATCAGCAACAGGCTCATCACCACGGCCAGCACCGGCCGCTTGATCGACAGGTCCGAGATTTTCATCGCTCAGCCTTGCTTGGCGGCGGCAGGTGCGGCCGGGGTGGGCTTGCCGTCTTCGCCGCCTTCGGTGATGCGCGCACCGGGGCGCAGCTTGCCGGTGCCGTCGATGACGATGCGATCGCCGGCCTTCAGGCCCTGGGTGATCTCGACCACGCCTTCGCGACGCACGCCGGTTTCCACCTTGGCCTGCTCGACCGTGCTGTCCGGCTTGACCCGGTAGGCGAAGGAATCACGCCCCACCTGGACCACCGCGATTTCCGGGATCACCAGCGCTTGCCGCGAAGGGCGGAACAGGTTGACGTCCAGCAGCAGGCCCGGGCGCAGTGCGCGATCCGGATTGTCGAAGGTGGCGCGCACGGTCACCGCGCGGGTGGCCGGATCGACGCGCGCGTCGATGGTCTCGACCTTGCCCTCGAAGGTGCGACCCGGATAGGCCGCCGTGACCGCCGAGACCGCATCGCCGGCATGGATGGTGGCCAGCGCCGCTTCCGGCACCTGGAAGTCCACATACATGCGCGAGATGTCGTCGAGCGTGGCGATCACCGTGGTCGGGGTGATCAGCGAGCCTGGGCTGACCTGGCGGATGCCGAGCACGCCGGCAAACGGCGCGCGCACGCTGCGATCGCCAATGTCGGCCTTCATCTGCGCCACTCGCGCGGCGGCGGCATCGCGCAGCGCCAACTGGGTGTCCAGGGTCGAGCGCGCCACCAGCTGCTGCTGGGCCAGTTCCTGCTGACGGTTGTACAGGCGCTGGGCCTCGGCATAGGTGGCGGCGGCCTGCTCCAGCGAGGCCTGCGCGGCATCACCGCGCAAGGTCACCAGGGTCTGCCCGGCGCGCACGTCCTGGCCGCTTTCAAAGTGCACGTCCTGGACGATTTCGCTGACCTTGGCGGTCAGGGTCACGGACTCGTTGGCCTTGGCCGTGCCCAGTGCTTCCAGGCTGTCGTTCCAGGACGAGGTCTGCACGACCCGGGTGGTGACCAGCACCGGGCGATCACCGCCCTGCCCGCCAGCACCGCCCGCCTGCGCGTTCTTGTCGCCACACGCCGACAGCAACAACAACGCAGCCGCGACGGGAATCGCGCGCCAACCGCTTCCACTCAGCATGTAGGAGTCCGTAATGATCGTTATCTAGCGAAGTGTACCTTTACGCCATGAACGATTTGAGGCATCCAGGCGTTGACAAGGGCATGACTGATGACCCTTGTCAGGTGCCGAAACGCTACGCCAATCCCAGTTTCTCCAGGACCCGCTGGGCCAGCCGTTCCGGGCTTTCAGTGCCGGCATCCAGCCGCAGGTCTGGATGTTCCGGTGCTTCGTAGGGCGAGTCAATGCCGGTGAAGTTGGGAATCTGGCCGGCACGCGCCTTTTTGTAGAGGCCTTTGACGTCGCGCTCTTCGGCCAGCGCCAACGGCACGTCGACGAAAATCTCCAGGAATTCGTCGTCGCCAAAACGCTCGCGCGCCATCTGCCGCTCGGCGCGGAACGGCGAGATGAAGCTGACCAGCACGATCAAGCCGGCGTCGGTCATCAGCTTGGCCACTTCGGCGACGCGGCGAATGTTTTCCACACGGTCTTCCGGTGTGAAGCCGAGATCGCGATTGAGCCCATGGCGCACGTTGTCGCCATCGAGCAGGAAGCTATGGAAGCCCAGCGAGTGCAGGCGCTTGTCGACCAGGTTGGCGATGGTCGACTTGCCGGCGCCGGACAGGCCGGTGAACCACAGCACCCGCGGCGACTGACCCTTGATGCGCGCACGCGCGGCCTTGTCCACGTCCAGATGTTGCCAGTGTACGTTGCCTGCGCGGCGCAGCGCGAAGTCGAGCGTGCCGGCGGCCACCGTGCGGTTGCTCTGCCGATCAATCAGGATGAAGCCGCCCAACGTGCGGTTGCGCGCGTAGGGCGCAAACACCACTGGCTCTTCCAGGCTCAGATTGCAGTAGCCGACTTCGTTCAACTCCAGTCGCTTGGCGGCCAGGTGTTCCTGCGTGTTGACGTCGACGCGATGCTTGATCTCGCTGACCGTGGCCGACACGGTGCGCGTGCCAATCTTCAACCAGTACGGTCGGCCCGGCAGCAAGGCGGCATCGTCCATCCACAGCACATGCGCGGCGAATTGATCGGCCACTTCCGGCGGATCATCGGCGGCGGCGATTACGTCGCCGCGACTGATGTCGATTTCATCGGCCAGGGTCAGCGTGACTGCCTGGCCGGCACCGGCCTGCGCCAGTTCGCCATCCGGTCCCAGTACCTGGGTGACGGTCGAGCGCCGGCCCGACGGCAAGGCCACCACTGCATCACCTGCCTGCACGCGGCCTGCAGCGACGGTGCCGGCAAAGCCGCGAAAATTCTGATGCGGACGATTGATCCACTGCACCGGCAGGCGCAGGCCGCTGGTGTCTTCCGCGCCCTCCAGCGACACCGTGTCCAGGTGTTCGAGCAGGCTCGGCCCGGAGTACCACGGCGTGCGCGCCGAGCGCTCGATCAGGTTGTCGCCTTCCAGCGCCGACAGCGGCAGGCACAGCACGTTGGCAATGCCCAACTGTGCGGCCAGCGCCTGGTATTGCTGAGCGATCTCGTCGAACACCGCCTGGTCGAAACCGACCAGGTCCATCTTGTTCACCGCCAGCACCACCTGCTTGATGCCCAGCAGCGAGACGATGTAGCTATGCCGACGCGTCTGCGTCAGCAAGCCCTTGCGTGCGTCCACCAGCACCACCGCCAGATCCGCGGTGGAGGCGCCGGTGGCCATGTTGCGGGTGTACTGCTCATGGCCGGGGCAGTCGGCGACGATGTACTTGCGCTGGTCGGTGTCGAAGTAGCGGTAAGCCACATCGATGGTGATGCCCTGCTCGCGTTCGGCGGCCAGGCCATCGAGCAGCAGCGCATAGTCGATCTCGCCGCCGCGCGTGCCGTGGCGCTGGCTGTCTTTCTCCAGCGCGGCCAGTTGATCGTCGAACAGGCGCTTGCTGTCATGCAGCAGCCGGCCAATCAGCGTGCTCTTGCCGTCGTCCACGCTGCCGCAGGTGATGAAGCGCAACAGCGGTTTGGCTTCGTGCTGCTTGAGGTAGGCGGCGATGTCGGTGGCTGCGCTCATCAGAAGTAGCCTTCCAGCTTCTTCTTCTCCATCGACGCGGAAGGATCTTGATCGATTACCCGACCCTGTCGTTCGGAAGAGGTGGCTACCAGCATCTCGGCAATGATCTTCTCCAGCGTGTCGGCTTCGGATTCGATCGCGCCGGTGAGCGGATAGCAGCCCAGCGTGCGAAAGCGCACCTTCTTCAGCTGCGGCGTTTCGCCGGGCGCCAGCGGCAGGCGCTCGTCGTCGACCAGGATCAGTGCACCGTCGCGCTCCACCACCGGCCGCTCGGCGGCCAGGTACAACGGCACCACCGGAATCCGCTCGCGGTAGATGTACAGCCAGATATCCAGCTCGGTCCAGTTGGACAGCGGGAATACGCGCACGCTCTCGCCCTTGTGGATGCGCGCGTTGTACAGGTCCCACAGCTCGGGGCGCTGGTTCTTGGGATCCCAGCGATGCTTGTCATTGCGGAACGAGAACACGCGCTCCTTGGCGCGCGACTTCTCCTCGTCGCGGCGCGCACCGCCGATGGCGGCGTCGAAGCCAAACTGATCCAGCGCCTGCTTCAGGCCCTGGGTCTTCATGATGTCGGTATGCACGGTGGCGCCATGGCTGATCGGCCCAATGTCCTGGGCGATGCCATCGGGGTTGATGTGCACGCGCAGGTCGACGCCGGTTTCGGCGGCGCGCTGATCGCGGAAAGCGATCATCTCGCGGAACTTCCAGCGCGTATCCACGTGCAGCAGCGGAATCGGCGGCCGCCCCGGCGCGAACGCCTTGAGCAGCAGGTGCAGCAACACCGAGCTGTCCTTGCCCACGGAGTACAACAGCACCGGGTTGCCGAACTCGGCGGCGACCTCGCGCAGGATATGGATGCTTTCGGCTTCCAGGCGGTCCAGGTGGGACAGGTCCAACGTAGGCAGGCGGGCGTGGGCGCTCATCAATTCAGCGGTTGGGTGGAAGGAATAAGCCGGCGCAAAGCGTACCAGCTGACGCCGCAGTACCCGCCTGGAGGCCGGCCAGCATCCCCGCCCCGGCCCCGCGCTGGAAATAAGCCCAAGCGATAAGGCCATAACCAGACGTCCTTTCTGCCTGGCACAACGAGTTTCTAACATCGGCCTTCCACTCCGCGCAAAGCGATTGCCGCGATGACCGCTACTCCCAACGCACTGGCGCCCAGCCCCTTGGCCGAGGAGCGCCGTGTGCTGTTGGCCCGGCTGGTCGACGGCCTGGACGCGCCGACCCTGTGGTGGCTGTCCGGCTACACCGCCGGTCTGGCCCAGGGCCAGCACGCGCCGCAGCTGGCGGTATTGCCGGGGGGCGCGGCCGCTGTCGGCCAGCGCCTGACCGTGCTCTACGGCAGCCAGACCGGCAACGCCCGTCGCGCCGCCGAGCAAGTGGCGCAGGAAGCCGAAGCCGCCGGCCTGCAGGTACGCCTGCTGCGCGCCGACGCCTACGCCACCCGCGAACTGGCCAACGAACGCCTGCTCTATGTGGTGATCAGCACCCAGGGCGAAGGCGATCCGCCGGATGACGCCATTGGCCTGGTCGAGTTCATCAGCGGCAAGCGCGCCCCCAAGTTGCCCGAGCTCAAGTACGCCGTGCTCGGCCTGGGCGATTCCAGCTACGCCGATTTCTGCGGCATCGCCCGTCGCCTCGATACGCGTCTGGCCGAGCTGGGCGGGCAGCGCCTGTTCGACGCCGGCCTGGCCGATCTGGACATCGACACCGTCGCCACGCCTTGGCGCGCGCAGGCCTTGCAGCACGCACGCGAGCTGCTCAAGACCGCTGCTGCGCCGCTGGCCACGGTGACCCCGCTGCGTCCGGCGCATGCCGCCGCGTGGACGCCGGACAAGCCCTACGCCGCCGAGCTGCTGGCCAACCAGAGCATCAGCGGCCGCGAGTTCAAGGGCGCGCGCTACGGCCAGCATGGCGAGCGTGGCAAGGACGTGCGACATATCGAATTGTCGCTGGCCGGCAGCGGGCTGCTGTACGAACCCGGCGATGCACTGGGCATTCGTCATCGCAACCCGGATGTGCTGGTCGATGCCGTGCTGGCTGCGTTGCGCCTGGACGGTGAGAGCGTGGTCGAGCACGAGCAGCGCGCGCTGCCGCTGCGCGAATGGCTGGCCTCGCGGCGCGAACTGACCCGGCTGTCGCGCCCATTCCTGGCCGAGCACGCCGCCGCCGCGCGCGCCGAAGATTTGAATGCGCTGCTCGCCCCCGGCCAGCAAGCCGGGCTGGCGCAGTTGCTGCAAACCCACCAATTGGTCGACGTGCTGCGCCGCTGGCCCGCCGGCTGGGATGCATTGGAACTGGTCGCGGCGCTGCGTCCGCTCACGCCGCGTCTGTACTCCATCGCCTCCAGCCGCAAGCGCGTGGGCGAAGAAGCGCATCTGACCGTGGACGTGTTGGCCTACCAAGCCTTCGATCAGCCGCATCTGGGTGCGGCCAGCGGATTCCTGGCGCAGTTGCAGGAAGGCGAACCGGCGCCGATCTACATCGAAGCCAACGAACGCTTCCGCGTGCCCGCCGACGGTGCACGCGACCTCCTGATGATTGGTCCAGGCACTGGCGTGGCGCCGTTCCGCGGCTTCGTGCAGGAACGCGCCGAGACCGGCGCCAGCGGCCGCAACTGGCTGTTCTTTGGCGCCCAGCATTTCAACCGCGACTTCCTCTACCAGTCCGAGTGGCAGGACGCGCTGCGCAAGCGCGAGCTGCATCGGCTGTCGCTGGCGTTCTCGCGCGACCAGGCCGACAAGGTTTACGTGCAGCACCGCTTGCGTGCGCATGCGCGCGAGGTTTACGACTGGCTGGAGAACGGCGCGCATCTGTATGTCTGCGGCGCCATTGCCATGGGCAAGGACGTGCACGCGACCCTGTTGGATGTGGTGGCCGCACAACGCGGCACCGATGCCGAAGGCGCGGCCGAATACCTGTCCAAGCTGCAGTCGGAGGGGCGCTATGCGCGCGATGTGTACTGATTCCCCGCCTCCCCTCTCCCCGTTGTTCCACCCCTAATCCTTCGATCACCTCTCCATGTCCAGCCACTCCGTAGAAGACATCAAATCCGAAAGCCGACGCCTGCGGGGTAGCCTGCTGGACAGCCTGGCCGATCCGGTGACCGGTGCGCTGCGCGAGTCGGACCAGACCCTGATCAAGTATCACGGCAGCTACCAGCAGGACGATCGCGACCTGCGCGATGAGCGCCGCCGGCAGAAGCTGGAGCCGGCCTTCCAGTTCATGATCCGCACGCGCACGCCCGGCGGTGTGGTCAGCCCGGAGCAGTGGCTGAAGCTGGATGCCATCGCCACCCGCTACGCCAATCACTCGCTGCGCATCACCACCCGCCAGGCCTTCCAGTTCCATGGCGTGATCAAGCGCGAACTCAAGCCGACCATGCAGGCGATCAATGCCGCGTTGATCGACACCCTGGCTGCCTGCGGCGACGTCAACCGCAACGTGCTGGTGGCGGCCAATCCGCTGCTCTCGCGCGCGCATGCGCAGGTGCAGAACTGGGCCGCGCGTCTGTCCGAGCACTTGTTGCCCAACACCCGCGCCTACTACGAAATCTGGCTGGACGAAGAGCGCGTGGCCGGCAGCGGCGAGGAAGAGGAGCCGATCTACGGCGCCACCTACCTGCCGCGCAAATTCAAGATTGGCTTTGCGGTCCCGCCGATCAACGACGTCGACGTGTTCGCCAACGACCTGGGCTTCATCGCAATCCTGGAAGACGACCAGCTGGCCGGCTTCAATCTGGTCATTGGCGGCGGCATGGGCGCTACCCACGGCGATGCCGAAACCTACCCGCGCGTGGGCAACGTGGTCGGCTTCCTGCCGCCGGAGCGCCTGCTGGACGTGGCCACCGCCGTGGTCACCACCCAGCGCGACTTCGGCAACCGCGAGCTGCGCAAGCGCGCGCGCTTCAAGTACACCATTGATGATCACGGCCTGGAGAAAATCGTCGCCGAGATCGAAGCCCGCGCCGGCTTCTCGCTCTTGCCGGCGCGCGCCTTCGAGTTCCACCACAACGGCGATCGCCTGGGCTGGGTCGAGGGCGAAGACGGTCGCTGGCACCTGACCCTGCACTTCTTCGCCGGCCGCATTGCCGACACCGCCCAGCACAGCCACCTGACCGGCCTGCGCGAGATTGCCCGCGTGCATCGTGGCGAGTTCCGCATGACCGCCAATCAGAACCTGGTGGTGGCCGGCGTGCCCGGCGGCGAACGCGAACGCATCGAGGCGCTGGTGCGCACGCACGGTCTGGACGATGGCCGTCGTCTGGGCACCGCCTTGGCGCGTGCGGCGGTGGCCTGCGTGGCGCTGCCCACCTGCGGCTTGGCAATGGCCGAGGCCGAACGCTACCTGCCCGATTTCAGCGCACGTCTGCAGCCGCTGCTGGAACAGCATGGCCTGGGCGAAACGCCGATCGTGCTGCGCATCTCCGGTTGCCCCAATGGCTGCTCGCGCCCTTACCTGGCCGAGATCGCGCTGGTCGGCAAAGCACCCGGCCGCTACAACCTGATGCTGGGCGGCGACCGCCGTGGCCAGCGCTTGAACACGCTGTATCGCGAAAACATCACCGAGCCTGAAATCCTCGCCGCACTCGATCCGCTACTGGCGCGCTATGCCGGTGAGCGCGACGGCGATGAAGGTTTCGGCGACTTCCTCCATCGCAGCGGCGAAATCGCCCTGCCGAGCTATCCCACCCACCGTCAGATTGCTTTGGAACTGCACGCATGAGCGCGCCGCAACCCGTAGACCTCCCCGCCCAAGGCGAAGACATCGCCAGCACCAATGCCGCGCTGGAAGCGCTCAGCGCCGAACAGCGCGTGGCCTGGGCGCTCGCCAATGGACCGGCGCAACCGGCGATGTCATCCAGTTTTGGCGCTCAAGCGGCGGTGCTGCTGCACATGCTCAGCCGGCAGCGGCCGGACGTACCCGTAATCTTGGTCGACACCGGCTATCTGTTCCCCGAGACCTACCGCTTTGCCGACGAGCTGGTGGAGCGGCTCAAGCTCAACCTGCACGTGTACCGCCCGCTGGTCAGCCGCGCCTGGATGGAAGCGCGCCACGGCCGCTTGTGGGAACAAGGCCTGGTCGGCATCGAGCAGTACAACAACCTGCGCAAGGTCGAGCCGATGCGCCGCGCCCTGGCCGATCTCGACGTCGGCACCTGGTTCACCGGCTTGCGCCGCAGCCAGGCCAGCAGCCGCGCCAACGCGCCGATTATCGAATGGCGCGGCACCCGCCTCAAGGTCAATCCCATCGCCGACTGGACCGACCGCGACGTCTGGCGATACCTCAAGCGTCACGACCTGCCGTATCACCCGCTGTGGGAAGAAGGCTATGTCTCGATTGGCGACTTCCACACCACCAAGCGCTGGGAACCGGGCATGCGCGAGGAAGACACGCGCTTCTTTGGCTTGAAGCGGGAGTGTGGTTTGCATTTGGATGTCTGATGACGGCCTTGCGTCATAAGGAGCGTCATTGGAGCCAATACCAAACTGTCAGTTGGCTCTGCGATACCGCCACATGACTATCCACCTTCCCATCACCATGCTGCATCTTGGCACAGTGATATACCCGAATGTCGGCAAGCTGCTCTTTGCGGCCTGAAGCGGTCAAAGCTTTAGGCCACCAACGTGCAAGTTTCTGCGTGCGCCCGAACTTCGGGAAGTCGGGATCATCGACGACATTACACTGATCGAGAAATGTCAGGAGATCATTTCCGACATACTGGAACCTCATCCATACCTCATTGGTGTCAACGTAGTACGACACTCGAATGTTGTACGCGCTCGCAGGCAGGCTTTGCGGCAACCACCCTCGCCCAAACGTTCCGGCGGCCTCAGCCTGCTTACGCGTTGCGTAATGTTCGTTCCTCGGCTTGACCTCGCCATCCGAGCAGCGTGACAGGGCACTGACTGCCAATAAAAGTCCGACAATGGGTGCAAGGATCCAGCTAGCTTTCATGGGTATGGCATCCCGATCGGCTTGTAGGTAGCGCATGCGGAGGTGCAAACCTTTCCTGCACGCCCCGCTCGCAAACCTGTGAGGTTTGCAGCCCTGTCCGCATCGCATTCTTCTCTTGGATTGCCATGACGATACTGCTGATTGAGCTCCCTCAAGTGTCCTGCCGCACCAGCTATTGCAGCCTCTTCTTCTCCAAGGCTGGCAGCCTCACACATTGCCATGCAATGGTAGAATTTGTCTGATCCAATCCATCTCTTCGCCTGCATTTCATTCGCATGCCGATACAGTATTTCTTTGACGGTTCCCACTGGAATTCTTGGTGGCTTGCCTGGAGGCTTGAAGCCTCCCAGGCGATCTTGCAAGCCTAAGGGGTCAACCCTGTCAACTGGTTCTCCATCAACATAGGTGTAAGTATTCAACCCACCAGCCAATCCGATCGGATCCGGCTGCAAGTACGTTCCAGTCCGGCTGTCATAGTCGCGGAAGCCGTTGTGCCAGAAGCCGGTTTCCTTGTCGAAGTACTGGCCTGGGAAACCGAGGTTCACTTGCTGGAAGATGTTGGCGTGAAAGACCTTGCGATCGAAGGCGAAGTTGGCTGCACCCCAGACCATCTTGTTCGCCGCGTTGGTCATGATCTCGGGACGCCCCAGATGATCATTGTGGAGAAACTGAAGCTCGTCGTCGCGTAGCACGGCGATCGGCTCGTTTCCCAGCCAGAGGTAGTTGCTCCACCGGCCGTGTTTTCTTTCGGCCAGCAGGTGATTCTGTTCGTCATGCAGGAAGCGCGTTGCCACGCTTTGGCCGCGCTTTGAAACACGCTGATCAAGCGCATTTATCACATAGGTGGTCTGGCCCGC
>Ga0160436_1000138_pt1 | contig 37086 bp, 42 predicted proteins | sample HID1973M_E0MG_FD_108264 | JGI IMG/M metagenome (GOLD analysis project Ga0160436, IMG submission 108264) | Enriched mosquito-associated microbial communities from UW Madison campus, WI, USA - HID1973M_E0 MG | ecosystem: Host-associated > Arthropoda: Insects > Digestive system > Unclassified ...
CCGAGAACGGCGCCGCCTTCGAAGACGAGGTGGCGGCGGATGGCGCGGTGCACGACGCGGAGCGCGTCGCGTTCCTCGAGTCGCATCTGGATGCGATCCTCGACGCCCGCGAGGCCGGAGTCGACGTGCGGGGCTACTTCTACTGGTCGCTGCTCGACAACTTCGAGTGGGCGTGGGGCTACCACAAGCGCTTCGGACTGGTGCGCGTCGACTACGAGACGCAGCAGCGAACCCCCAAGGATTCGGCGCTCGCCTACCGCGACATCATCGCCCGCGCGCTTGCCGGTACGGTGCGGGGTGCGTCGGTACGCTGATCCGGTGGCCCGGCCGACGAACCCCTCAGCTCGTCGCCCCACGCTCGAAATGGTGGCCGCCGAAGCCGGAGTGACCAGAAGCACCGTCTCCCGCGCGCTCAACGGCGAACCGGACGTGTCGGCCGCAACGATCGAGCACGTGCGCGAAGTCGCCAAGCGCATGGGCTACGTGCCGAATCGCGCCGCACGCTCGCTCGCATCCGCCCGCACCATGGCGATCGCGCTCGTGATCCCCGAGCCGGGCGTGCTGGCCCTCGCCGACCCGCACCTCATCGCCGTGATGGCGGGGGTGTCGGGTCGAATCGACCGCAGCGACTACCTGCTGAACCTGATGGTGGCGGGCGACTCCGAGAACGCCAAGATCATGCGGTTTCTCGAGAGCGGCGTGGTCGACGGGGTGCTCGTCGCCTCGCAGCACAGCCGCCACGACGCGCTGCTGCACCTGCACGACCTCATGCCCGTCGTGTTCAGCGGTCGCCCCACCGAAGCAACCGACCCGCCGAACTACTACATCGACCTGCAGAACGAAGAAGCCGCGCGCACCGCCACCGAACATCTCGTCTCGCTCGGCCGCCGCCGCATCGGCACCATCACCGGCCCCGACGACATGGCCGCCGCATCCGACCGCACCGCCGGGTGGCGTGCCGCGCTCGACGCCGCAGGGCTGCCGACGGATGCGATCGCCACCGGCGACTACATGGCGCTCGGCGGCGTCGCGGGCATGCAGCAGCTGCTCGCCACCCACCCCGACCTGGATGCGGTGTTCGCGGCCAACGATGTGATGGCGGCCGCCGCAGTGTCGGTGCTGCTGGATGCGGGGCGCCGGGTGCCGGAAGACGTCGCCGTGGTCGGGTTCGACGACTCATCGGCGGCCCTGACCGCGCGGGTGCCCCTCACGACCATGAGCCAACCGTCGGAGAAGATGGGCGAGACGATGGCCGACCTGCTGCTGCGCATACTCGCGGGCGAGAAGGTGCCGGTGTCGACCGTCGTGCAGAGCCACCTCGTGCGGCGGGCCTCTGCGTAACGGAGCTCAGGCGGTCGAGAGCTCGACCCCGCGCTCCACGAGCACGCGCGCCATGTAGGCGGCGTACCATCGCGGCCACTGCTCGTCGCGCTCGCCACCCAGCTGCTGCTCCTCGAAGCGGCCGTGGGCCTCGGCCGTCTCCACGAGCAACTGCTCGAGGTAGGCGGCCGGCGAACCGGGCTCGTTCGGGGGGATGAGGGCGGTCATCGTCCCGGCAGCTTCGTGACGACCTGCTGCACGACCCAGCCGTTGCCATCCGGATCCGCGAACGACACATACGAGCTGTAGCTGTCGTTCGTCGGATGCGGGCCGGCGACACGGTTCGCGCCATCCGCCCAGTGGAAGATGCCGTCCTGGTCGTGCCACACCTCGCTCACCTCGGCACCAGCTGCGGCGAGCTCGGCGCGTGCCTGCTCGACGTCGGTGGTGATGAGGTGCAGCCCCTGAACGGATCCGGGCTGAGCGGAGCTGAGGTGGTCACCGAAGATGATCGACGCGGCGGAGCCGGGAGGGGTCACCTGCACGACGCGGAGGCCGCGGTCGGTGGGGAAGTCGGCGTCCAGACGGAATCCGAGCTTCATGTAGAAGTCCTTCGCACGGTCGACGTCTGCCACCGGCAGTACGACGATCTCGAGCTTGAGGTCCATTTCGGTGCTTCCTTTCGTAGATAACCGTTCTAACCGGTGACGACCCGGCATTCATTCCCATAACCTGCCAAAATGGTGACGTGATGCACGCATTCCCGTCCGGAACCCTCGCGCTCGACTACGTCGGCACCCGGCGCCTCCGCCGAAGCGACCAGCCCACCGAGAAGCTCGTCACCCCCGACGACCTCGACGCTTGGTTCACCGAATCGGGCATGCTCGACGACGCACCCGGCGCAGACGACTCCGACCTCGCATCCGGGCTCGAGCTGCGCGAAGCGATCTACGCGCTCATGCACGCCCGCATGGAGGGCCACGAGCTGCCCGCCGACGCCGTCGAACTCGTCAACGCGGTCGCCGCCGACGCGCCCCTCGCCATCCGCCTCACGGATGCCGGAGCCCGCCGCTACGGCACCGCGCGTCAGGCGCAGTCGACGCTCGCGCGTGAGGCGATCTCGATCGCCGCCGGCGACGACGCCGCGCTGCTCCGCGAATGCGGCCGCCCCGGATGCACCCAGATCTACCTCGACCGCTCGCGAGGCCACCGGCGCGAATGGTGCTCGATGGCCACCTGCGGCAACCGGATGAAGGCCGCCGCGTACCGGGCGCGGCAGAAGGACTAGAGCGGCGGCGGGGTTTCGAGACGCGTCGCGCTTCGCCCGGCGCTCCTCAACCACCTGGTGGGCGGGGGCACGCGCCTCGGCGCGGTCGCCTCGAACGCGGCCGCGTACCGCAGCAGCGCGGTGTCGTCGTAGGCGCGACCCGCGAACGTGAGCCCCACCGGCATCGCGATGTCCGACATGACGCCCATCGGCACGGTCACCGTCGGGATGCCGAGGTGCCGGATCGCGAGGTTGCCGTTCGCCACCCACACCCCGTTGCGCCACGCGGCATCCGCCGACGCCTCGTTCACATCCGCGTCGGCGGGGCCCACATCCGCCACCGCCGGGAAGATCACGGCGTCGAGGCCGCGCTCGTGCATCCACTGCTCGAGGTCGACCGCGCGGGTCTGTTCGAGGCCGCGCACGCCCGACTCCAGTTCGGGCATGTCGTCCCAGGTGGCATCCGGATGCCGCCGCACCCACTCGGGATAGTCGGCGATGTCGTCGTCGAACCCCGTGTACCGATCGGGCAGCGCGCCGGGCGGCGGCGGGAAGATCGCGGCGCCGTCGACGGATGCGAGGCCCGGCACGGCAGGGTCGCCGTTCGCCCGCAGGAAGTCGTCCCACGCCCACGCCGACAGGTCGACGATCTCGCGCCGCAAGAACTCGGGCGTCACGAGCCCGCGCGTCGCGACCGTGGGCGCGCCGGCACGGTCGCCCTCGTAGTTCGACACCACCGGGAAGTCCACCTCCACGACCGTCGCCCCGGCAGCCTCCAGGGCCGCGCACGCCTCCGCCCACAGCTCGAGCACCGAATCGCGCGTCTCGATGCGCTCGCCCGTGGCGCCGCCGATCCCGGTCGCGCCGACCCCGGCATCCGGATCCGCGTTCACGTACATGCGCGGCACCCCGAACCGGCGTCCGGCGAGCTCGAGCACCACGTCGTGGGCGTCGTCCGGCAGCAGCGCCGGGTACGAGACCGGTCGCACGTCGGAGGCATCCGGCAGCGGCACCCCACGGCTGCGTGCGCCAGAAGTCGCCGCGGGCGTCGGGATCGTCGGCCACGATCACGTCGAGCACCTCGAGCAGGTCGGCCATGGTGCGGGCGTGCGGCACCACGACATCCATGGTCGGCACGAGCGGCCAGTTGCCGCGCACCGAGATCACCCCGCGCGAGGGCGTGTAGGCGCACAGCCCGTTGTTCGAGGCGGGACCGCGGCCGCTCGACCACGTCTCCTCCCCCAGGCCGAACGCCGCGAAGCTCGCGGCGGTGGCGGTGCCCGAGCCGTTCGACGAACCGGATGCGAAGGGCGCCGTCAGGAACGCCCTGTTGTAGGGGCTCTCGGCGCGGCCGTACAGCCCGCGCTGCATCCCACCGTTCGCCATTGGGGGCATGTTGGTGAGGCCGAGGCAGATCGCGCCGCTCGCCCGCAGGCGCTCGATGGTGAACGCGTCGCGCTGCGCCCGCAGCTCGGCGAACGCGGGGCTTCCGGCCGCGGCGGTGAGCCCTCGCACGAGGAAGCTGTCCTTCGCGGTGTACGGGATGCCATCGAGCGGGCCCAGGGTGGCCCCGGCCGCCCGCCGCGCATCGGAGGCGCGGGCCTCGGCGAGCGCGTCGGGGTTGCGCACCACCACAGAGCCCAGCTCGCCGTCGAGCGCGTCGATGCGGGCGAGGTACGCCTCCACTAGCCCGACCGCTGTCGTCTCCCCCGCATCCAGCGCCTCGCGCAGCCGCGCGATCGGCACCTCGACCACGTCGAACGTCACCGGCCGCGCCCAATTCCGACGGAAGCGGGGGTCGGAGCACTCGATGCGGGTATGGGGCCGCCTCCGTCGGAGTTCGCAACGGCTCCCATCAGACGGGCTCGACCGGCACGGCCGACGGCAGGGCCGGCTGCTGCTGCGTGATGCAGTGGATGCCGCCGCCGCGCGCGAAGATCGGCCGCGCGTCCACGGTCACCACCCGCCGCCCCGGGTACGCATCGGCCAGGATGGCGCGCGCATCCGCATCCGCTCGCTCCTCGCCGAACCCGCATGCAATCACTCCCCCGTTCACCACCAGGTGGTTCACGTAGCTCCAGTCGACGAACGCCTCCCCCTCGCGCAGCGTCACGGGTGCCGGCAGTTCGACGATCTCGAGGGCGCGACCGGCGGCATCCGTCTCGTTCTCCAGCACCGCGCGCACCTCGGCGGTCACCTCGTGGTCAGGATGCGCGGGGTTGCGCTGGGTGTGCAGCAGCACGCGACCCGGGGTGGGGAACGCGGCCACGATGTCGACGTGGCCGTTGGTGCCGAAGTCGTCGTAGTCGCGGGTGAGTCCGCGCGGCAGCCAGATGGCCTTCGTGGTGCCGATGGTGCGGGCGAGTTCCGCCTCGACGCGTGCGCGGTCGAGGTACGGGTTGCGGCGCTCGTCGAGCTGCACGGTCTGGGTGAGCAGCACGGTGCCCTCGCCGTCGACGTGGATGCCGCCGCCCTCGTTGACGAGCGTCGAGCTGACGAGCTCGGCGCCCAGGTGCGCCGCGACGAGTCGCGCGTGCTCGGCGCTCAGCCGCCACTCGGACCACCCGCGGTCGCCCCAGCCGTTGAAGACCCAGTCGACGGCGCCGAGCACGCCCGGCTGCTCCTCGTCGAACACGAAGGTGGGTCCGTGATCGCGCATCCAGAACTCGTCGACGGGCGCCTCGATCGCGGTGACGGATGCGCCGAGGCGGTCGTGCGCGTTCGTGGTCTCGGTCGGGTCGACGAGCATCGCGACGGGCTCGAATTCGGCGATCGCGAGGGCGACGGCCGACCAGGCCGCGTAGCACTCCTCGCGTTCGGCATCCGTCTCGCCGAGGGTGCTGCCGGCGCGCGGGAAGGCCATCCACGTGCGTTCGTGCGGAGCGGTCTCCGCGGGCATGCGCCACGCCATGATCCATCTTGGCGCAGCGGGGAGGCGGATGGGAGTCCCTCCCGCGCCGCACCCGAGAGAGCCGCCCACGTCGGAGGCCGCCCGTAGCCTCCCCCCATGGGACGCATCCGCTACGACACCGCCACCACGATCAACGGCTGGATCGCCGACGAGCACAACTCGCTCGCCTGGCTGTTCGCCGTGCCCGGCTCGAGCGACGCCGAACAGGAGATCTCGACCCCCGACGCGACCGTCAACGTGATGGGCTCCACCACCTATCTGTGGATGCTCGAGGAGTCCGAGATGCTCGAGCACCCCGAGAAGTGGCTCGAGTTCTTCGGCACGAAGCCCTCCTACGTGTTCACGAGCCGTGAGCTGCCCGTGCCCGATGGCGCCGAGGTGCATTTCGTGAACAGCTCGGTGGCGGATGCGCTGCCCACCCTGCGCGGGGCCGCGGGCGACGGCGACATCTGGGTGATCGGTGGGGGCGACCTCGCGGGTCAGTTCCTCGATGCGGGAGCCCTCGACGAGATCGCCCTCTCGATCGCGCCGGTCGCGCTCGCCTCGGGTGCTCCGCAGTTCCCGCGTCGACTCGAATCGGAGCGTCTTCATCTGGTGGAGGCTCGAGCTGTGGGGCAGTTCGTGCGCGCCGTCTACGAGGTGCGTCGCTAGCCTGGGCACATGCCCGCGCGAGTTGTGGTGATCGGCGACGCCCTCATCGATGAGCTCGTCGACGACGAGGGCACGACGCACCTCGTCGGAGGTTCGGCCCTGAACGTGGCTGTCGGTCTCGGCATCCTGGGGGTGCCGGCCACGCTCGTCGCGATGATCGGCGACGACATCGACGGCGCGCTCATCCGCTCGCACCTCGACGATTTCGGCGTGCGGCTGCTGCCCACCATCACCCCCGACGGCACCGGCGTCGCCCGATCGGAACGGGTCGAGGGCGAGCCGCGCTACAGCTTCAGCGACTCGATGGTCGCCCGCACCGTTGCGTTCGACGACGCCCAGCGCGCGGCGATCGCGGAGGCGCAGGTCGTGGCGGTGAGCGGCTTCCCCTTCGACGTGGAGCCGCAGGTGGAACTGCTCGAGGAGGCGCTCGGCGCGTCCGGGCATCGTGTCGTGGCGGTCGACCCCAACCCGCGCACCGGCCTGCTGCACGACGCCGACGCGTTCCGCGAGCGCCTCATCGCGTTCGGCGGCACCGCGCAGCTGTTGAAGCTCGGCGACGACGACGCCCGGCTGCTGTTCGGCCAGCAGGTCGGCGAGGTCGCCCCGCGCCTGCTCGCCCGCTACCCGTACGTGCTCGCCACCGAGGGGCGCGACGGCGCGAGCGTGCGCGTCGGCGATGCCCGCTGGCGGCATGCCACGCTCGTGGCCCCGGATGCGGTGGTCGACACGATGGGCGCCGGGGACGCGGTGTTCGCATCCGTGCTCGCCGAGATCGCCACCCACGGCCTCAGCGAGATCGACTGGTACGAGGCCCTCAAGCGCGCCATGGGGGTCGCCGCGGCCACGGTCGCGCACCCCGGGGCCCTGCTGCGCATCCCGGGGTAGCACCTCTCCCCGATGTCAAGGCCCTCCCTGTGGCGCGCGAAGCGGCGGAGGCTCGAGACATGACTGAGACACAGGCAGCCGAACTCACCGGCCCCGAGGCCATCGCCCGCGTGAAGGAGCTCGTGGAGGACATCGACTTCACGATGCTGACGACTCGCGACCCGGCGGGCAACCTCGTGAGCCGTCCGATGAGCACCCGCCAGATGGACGACAACGGCGACATCTGGTTCTTCGTGATCGACAACAGCATCAAGGTGCAGGAGGCGGAGGCCGACGACGACATCGGCCTGTCGTACCTGGACTCGTCGGGCCACCGGTACGTGTCGATCGCGGGTCGAGCGCGCGTGGTGCACGACCGCGCGAAGATGCAGGAGCTCTACTCCCCCTCGCTCGACATCTGGTTCGAGGACGGCCTCGACACCCCCGGCATCGCGCTGCTGCGAGTGACACCGGTCGAGTGCGAGTTCTGGGAGCCCCGCCACGGCAAGCTCGTCACCGCCGCCGGGATGCTGAAGGCGCTGGTGACCCGCGACACCCCCGACGACACGATGGTGCACGGCCAGGTCTCCTGCTGACGGGACCTTCGGCGCGAGACGTCGGCGGCCCCGCCCCGTAGCGTGGAGGCGTGCGCATCGCTGTGATCATCGTGCTCGTGCTGCTCGCCGGCGGAGGTCTGGTGGGCGGCGCGCTCCTCGTCGCCCAGCCCGATGGCGGTGCGCTCGGGCTCAGCCTCGAACTGCTGCCGCCCTGGTACCCGGGCGACTACCTGTGGGCCGGGCTGCTGCTGTTCGTCGGATTCGGGCTCGTCCCGCTCGTGGCCGCCGCGCTGGTGCTGGTGCGGTCTCGCTGGGGGTGGCCGCTCGTCGCGGTGATCGGGCTGGCGCTCATCACCTGGATGCTCGTGCAGTTGGTGATGATCGGCCTCATCCTGCCGCCCATGCAGCTCGGATTCCTCGCCGTCGGGGCCGCCCTCGCGGGTGTCGGCGTGTGGAAGAGTCTCACCCAGCGGGTGCAGCCCGCCTAGCGCCCCTCGGGGAATGATCCATACATCCGCATACGTTGGAGCAGTCATGAGCACCGCGAACCCCGGCAAGAAGATCGGCTTCCTCTCGTTCGGCCACTGGTCGGCCTCGCCGGGCTCGAAGACGCGCAGCGCCTCGGATGTGCTGCTGCAGTCGATCGACCTGGCGGTCGCCGCCGAGGAGGTGGGCGCCGACGGCGCGTACTTCCGCGTGCACCACTACGCGAACCAGCTCGCGAGCCCGTTCCCGCTGCTCGCCGCGGCCGGCGCCAAGACGAGCCGCATCGAGCTCGGCACCGGTGTGATCGATATGCGCTACGAAAACCCCCTCTACATGGCCGAGGACGCGGCAGCCGCCGACCTCATCGCCGGCGGTCGCCTGCAACTGGGCGTGAGCCGCGGGTCACCCGAGCAGGTCGTCGACGGCTACCGCTACTTCGGCTACGACGCCCCCGAGGGCCTCACGATGGCGGATGTCGCCCGCAACAACACGGAGGTGTTCCTCAAGGTGATCGACGGCGCGCGCTTCGCCGACCCGAACCCGCGCCCCATGTTCCCCAACGCGCATCCGGGTCCGCTCGGCATCCAGCCGCAGTCGCCGGGCCTTCGCGACCGGATCTGGTGGGGCGCCGCATCCGACGCGACCGCCGTGTGGGCGGCCGAGCAGGGCATGAACCTGATGAGTTCGACCCTCAAGACCGATGAGTCGGGCGAGCCGTTCCACGTGCAGCAGCGCAAGCAGATCGAGGCGTTCCGTGAGGCATGGAAGGAAGCCGGACACGAGCGCGAGCCGCGCGTCTCGGTGAGCCGGTCGATCTTCGCCCTCGTGAACGATGAAGACCGCGCCTACTTCGGCGGCGGTCAGCGCGACGACGCCGACCAGTTCGGCGTGATCGACGACTTCCGGGCCGTGTTCGGCCGCAGCTACGCCGCCGAACCGGATGCGCTCATCGAGCAGCTGCGCGAGGACGAGGCGATCGAGGCGGCGGACACCCTGCTGCTCACGATCCCCAACCAGCTCGGCGTCGACTACAACGCCCACGTGCTCGAGTCGATCATCACCCACGTGGCGCCCGCGCTCGGCTGGCGCTAGCGACGGGATAGCCTGCGGCATGAGCTCTTTGCCGCTGTGGCTGGTCGCCCTGATCTTCGCCGCGGCGGCGGTCGTCGTGTGGGTCGCCGGAGTGCAGCTGTCGAAAGCGACCGACGCGCTCGACGACCGCTTCCGCATCGGAAGCGCCTTCGGCGGGCTCATCATCCTGGCGATCGCGACGAACCTGCCGGAGATCGCCATCACGGTGAGCGCCGCGATCTCCGGCAACCTGGCGATCGCGGTGGGCAACATCCTCGGCGGCATCGCCCTGCAGACGGTGGTGCTGGTCGTGCTCGACGTGTTCGGGCGGCGCGACGGGCTCACCGGTCCGCTCACGTTCCGCGCCGCATCCCTCGTCCTGGTGCTCGAGGCGGTCATGGTGGCGACCGTGCTCGGGTTCGTCGTCGCGGGCACCCAGCTGCCCGCCGGGCTGCTCTTCGCGCGCCTCACCCCGGATGTCGTCATCATCGCGGGAGCGTGGGTGGCGGGCCTGCTCGTCATCCGCAGCGCCGAGAAGCACCTGCCGTGGCGGCTCGTGCACGACGAAGCCGAGCGGAGCACGACGCCCGAGCGTCGGCGCCGACGGAAGCCGCATCCGGGCTACGCCCGCCTGTCGACGACGAAACTGGTGCTGATCTTCGGCGCCGCGGCGCTCGCCACCCTCGCGGCCGGTGTCGTGCTGGAGCGCTCGAGCAGCGCCGCGGCCGACGACCTCGGCCTCTCGGGGGTGCTGTTCGGCGCGACCGTGCTGGCGCTCGCCACCTCGCTGCCGGAGATCTCGACCGGACTGCAGGCGATGCGTCAGGGCGACGACGAACTGGCCGTGAGCGACATCTTCGGCGGCAACGCCTTCCTACCGGTGCTGTTCCTCGCGGCCACCGTCATCTCGGGCCAGGCGGTGCTGCCCGCGGCCCACACGAGCGACATCTACCTGACGGCCCTCGCCATCCTGTTGACGCTCGTCTACGCGGTCGGGCTGATCCTGCGCCCTCGCCGGCGCATCCTCGGGATGGGCGTCGACTCTTTGGTCGTGCTGCTGCTGTACGCGGTCGGACTGCTGGGGCTCTTCGCCCTCACCGGTTGATCGCCCCGAACGCCGGCTCTGGACGCATCCGCCCGCATCTGATCGGATCGGACGGCGACGATCGGGTGCCGGCAGCGCCCGGCCAGCAGGCTGAACGTCGAAAGGGGTACGCATGATCGGCGATCTGAACCAGCTGGTGGAGTACACCGAGACGCACCTGTCGGAGCGGATCGACGTCGCCGAGCTGGCGGCCCGCATCGGCACGACCGAGTACCACCTGCGGCGGATGTTCTCGTCGCTCGTGGGGATGTCGCTCACCGAGTACATCCGGAGGCGCCGGATGACGCTCGCGGCGGCAGACATCGTCGCCGGTCGGCCGGTGCTGGAGACCGCCGTCGCGCACGGCTACGGCTCGACGGAGGCGTTCGGCAGAGCGTTCCAGGCGGTGCACGGGGCGACCCCCGCGCAGGTCCGAGAATCGGGCGGGCCCCTTTCGACTCAACAGAAACTGCGGTTTCGCCTGACCATCGAAGGGAACACACCCATGGACACCCGAATCATCGACCACCCGGCCTTCACCCTCGTGGGCCACGCAACGCGCGTGCCTCTCATCCACGAGGGCGTCAATCCGCACATCGCCGAGCACATCGCATCCCTGCCGCTCGACGAGCACGCCCGGCTGAAGGCGCTCGGCGACGCCCAGCCCGCAGGGCTGCTGCAGGTCAGCGCCGACGTCGACCCCGACTACACCGAGGGCAGCCAACTGACCTACCTGCACGGCGTCGCGCTCGAGCCGTCGACCCCGCGGCCCGACGACCTCGACGTGATCGAGGTGCCGGCCGGGCACTGGGCCGTCTTCACCGCATCCGGCCCCTACCCCGCGGTTCTGCAGTCGCTCTGGGCGTCGACCGCCACCGACTGGTTCCCGTCGAACCCGTGGCGGTTGCGCCCCGGTCCGTCGATCGTCGCCATCATCGAACGCGCCGACGACTTCAGCACCGCAACGACCGAGCTGTGGCTGCCCGTCGAGCAGGGGTGAGCCGCTAGGCGTCGCGCTCCGCGTCGCGAGCGACACGGAACCCGATGTGCGACATGCCGGTGTCTTCCGCCTGCGGCGAGCGCGCCGCAGGCCGGAAGCGCAGGCAGTACTCGGGCGAGCACAGGTGCGAGCCGCCCTTCAGCACCCGCCGCGGGATCTCGAATCCGGGCTCGGCACTGGCGGTCGCCAGCAGGTTCATGCGCCGCCCCGGGTCGACGGGCGAATCCGACAGGCGGATGTGGCGGGGCGTGTAGTAGTCGGTGGTCCACTCCCACACGTTGCCGGTCATGTCGAAGAGCCCGAAGCCGTTCGCCGCATACGAGCCGACGGGGGCCGTGCCACCCCAGCCCTGGTTGTCGTACGGGAAGCGACCGATCCAGCTGTTGGCCTGCGGAACACCGCCCGGGTAGGGCTCGTCGCCCCACGCGAAGTTCGCGCCGTCGAGACCGCCCCGTGCGGCGTATTCGTGCTCGACCTCGGTGGGGAGGCGCCCACCGGCCCACTCGGCGTACGCCGACACATCCGCGTACGCCACATGCACCACGGGATGCGTGAGCCGGTCGTCGATCGTGCTGTCCGGTCCCTGCGGGTGCCGCCACGATGCGCCCGGCTGCCACCGCCACCAGTTGCGCCAGTTGCGCAGGTCGACCGGGCCGCTCGTTGGGGTGAACACCATGGAGCCCGGCAGCAGCTCGTCGGCGCTCAGCTGCGGGAAGACGGCGGCGTCGAGCGGTTTCTCGGCGACGGTCACGTAGCCGGTCGCGTCGACGAATGCTGCGAAGTCGGCGTTGGTCACCTCGTACCGGTCGATCAGGAACGCGGGAACCTCGCGCTCGTGCACGGGCTGCTCGTCGGGGTAGAAGTCGGTCGAGCCCATGCGGAAGGCGCCGCCCGGGATGAGCACCATGTCACGTTCGGCTGCGGTCACCCGCTCACGCTATCGCGGTCGCCGGGTGCCACGAGGCCCGACTCGTAGGCGAACACGACCGCATGCACGCGGTCGCGCAGGCCCAGTTTCGACAGGATGCGGCTCACGTGGCTCTTCGTGGTCTGCTCGGCGATGAACAGGCGCTGCGCGATCTCGCTGTTGCTGAGTCCGGCGGCGATCAGCAGCAGCACCTCGCGTTCGCGGTCGGTGAGGGATGCGGTCTCGGTCGACGGCGCGGGGCGCCTTGCGGGCGTGCCCACGAACTCGGCGACGAGGGTGCGCGTGACCCGCGGCGACAGCAGCGCGTCGCCCTCGTACACGGTGCGCACCGCGGCGACCAGCTCATCCGGTGTCGCGTCCTTCAGCAGGAACCCGCTCGCGCCCGCGCGAAGGGCCGCGAACACGTAGTCGTCGATGTCGAACGTGGTGAGCATCACGATGCGGGGGCGGTGCGCCGAGACGCGGTCGTCGAGGATCGCGGCGGTCGCCTCGATGCCGTTCATGGTGGGCATGCGCACATCCATCAGCACCACATCCGGCCGCAGGGTGCGCACCTTCGCCACCGCTGCCGCGCCGTCCTCGGCCTCCCCCACCACGTCGATGTCGTGCTGCGCGGCGAGGATCGCCACCAGCCCGACCCGGAACATCTGCTGGTCGTCGACGACGAGCACGCGGATGCTCACGCAGCGCCCTCACTCGTCGCGGGCACGCGGGCCACCACCCGATAGCCGCCCCCGGCGATGGGGCCGTGGTCGAGCCTGCCGCCGACGGATGCCATGCGTTCCATCATGCCGCGGATGCCGTGGCCGCCGACATCGGCGCCGGCGCCGGATGCGACCTCGGCATCGGTGACGGCGCCGCCCTCCGGTGCGCCGTTCTCGACCGTCAGCCACACCTCCCCGCCCATACTCTCGAGGCCGACGAACACCTCCGCACCGCGGGCATGCCGCACCACGTTGCTGAGGGACTCCTGAGCCACCCGGTAGAGCGCCAGCTGCACGGATGCCGGGGGCGGCGGGGCGATCTCCGCCCGTTCGGAGACGATCGCGACCCCCGCCGCGCGCGTGGCGGCGAGCAGCGCGTCGAGGTCGGAGAGACCCGGCTGCGGCGCACCGAGCACGTGGTCGCCCTCGCGCAGCACCCCGAGCAGTCCCCGCATCTCGCGCATCGCGCCACGGGCCTGCTCGGCGATGCCGTCGAACTCGGCGATCGTGGCGTCGTCGAGACCGTCGAGCCGGTAGCGCGCCGAGGTCGCCCGCATGTGCACGATCGACATGCTGTGCGCCACCACGTCGTGCATCTCACGGGCGATGCGGGCGCGTTCCTGCTCCCACAGCACCTGCGCGCGCTCCACTTCGGTCTCCTGCCGCGCCTCGCGCACCTCGACGCGCGCGGCGAGCAGCTGCGACACCACGGTCGCGGTGAACAGCGCGAGCGCGGTGGTGCTGGCGGCGACGATCAGGTCGGCCCCCCACCCTCCGGTCTCGCCGCCGGTGCGCGCCGCGACGAGCGCCACCACCACGAGCAGGGCCATCGCCGACGCCCAAGTCGCCGCCCCGATTCGCCAGTCCCCGCGCAGCCCGAGCGCGACGAGCACCGCGGCGAGCGCGATCATGCCGATGACCGGCAACGGCCACGGCCCCTGCTGGGCGCTGGTGGCGACGGCGAACCCGACGACCGCCACCAGTTGGGCGGCGATCCCGAACCACGGCCGCAGTACGGCGAGCAGCACGCTTCCGCCCTGCAGCAGTCCGAGCACGAAGGCGATCGGAACCGACACCCCGTAGAGGGCCGCGTGGGTGGCGATGCTCACCGTGGCGATCGCCACCGACACGGTGGACCAGGCGGCCCACCCGATCGGCTCGAGCATCCGCCCGCCACCGCGCGTCGTCTCCACCGTGCACCGCCTCCTCGACTCGACCGGCCCATCCGTCAGGGCATCGTCTCCGCCACGCTACGGGAGCCGGTGCGGCGGCGGCATCCCTCCGCGGAGCGCATCCGCACCCCTACGGCGGTAGGGGTGCGGATGGCTCCTGCGCGCGATGCCCCGGCCCTGCGCTCGCTGCGAACCTGCCCCCATGACGACGCTGATCACACCCCCGGTGCGCCGGGCACAGTCTTCCGCGACCCCGCCCAGCCCACGCGACTCCTCCGTCGATGTCGCCCGCGCCTGGTGCCTCGTGGTCGTGGTCGCCCTGCATTCGCTGATGGTGGGCGTGAGCGTCGCCGATGGCGTGCCCGTGCTCGAGAACGCGATGGACGGGTGGCCGTGGTTCGCCGCCGTCACCTGGCTGGTGCAGATCATGCCGCTGTTCTTCGTGCTCGGCGGGTTCTCGAGCGCCACCCAGTGGACGAAGCTGCGGGCGCGCGGCGTGCCCGCACACGAGTACCTCGCGACGCGTCTGCGTCGCCTGCTGCCGCCTGCGCTCGGCGCGATCGCCGTCACGGCGGCCACGCTGCTCGCGCTGGATGCGGCGGGGGTTCCGGATGCGATGGTCGCCACCGCCGGGTTCCGCCTCAGCCAGCCGCTCTGGTTCCTGGGCGTCTACCTCCTGTGCACGGGACTGGTGCCGCTCATGATGGCCGCGCACCGCACGGCGCCCCGGCTGACGCTCGCCGGGCTCGCGGCCCTCGTGATCGCGGTCGACGTGATCCGGGGTGCGACGGGTGCCGACGCGGTCGGCTTCGCGAACCTGCTCTTCGTGTGGCTGCTGGTGCAGCAGCTCGGGTTCTGGCTCGCGGAGGGGCGGTTCGACCGGGTGCCGCGCGTGCGCCTGGTGGCGACCGGCGCATCCGCCCTCGGCGTGCTCGCCGCCCTGTGCGCGAGCGGCGTCTACTCGTTCGACCTGCTGCAGAACCTGAACCCGCCGACGTTCGCCCTCGTGCTGCTGGGGGTGGCGCAGCTCTGCGGATTCCAGCTGCTGCGGCCCGCACTCCGCCGCCTGCACGAGCACCCGCCTGTCGCGACCGCCGTCGGCGCCATCAACGCACGCGCGATGACGATCTACTCCTGGCACATGCTGGTGCTCATCGGGCTCGCCGGGTTGCTGCTGGTGGTCGGCGGCGAGGCGCTGCCCGCCCCGCTGACGGATGCCTGGTGGGCGACGCGACCGGCGTGGCTCGTCGGGGTGGGGACTGCGGTCGCGCTCGTGGTCGCGGTCGCCGGCCGCCTGGAGACGGCACCCGCCCGGCCGGTCCGTGCGCATCCGCTCGCGGCGCATCCCCTGGCCGCGCCGCTCGCACTGCTCGCCGCAGCGGGCGCGGTGCTCGCCGTCCTGCTCGCAGGCTCGGTGCCCGCCACCTGGGCCGTCGCCGCCGCGCTGCTCGCAGGGTCCCTCGGTGTCGCGCGGCGTTCGGGCGCAGGGCGCTGACCGAATATCCTCGCGTCATGCCGCTCACCGACCCCACCGCCTTCGCGCACGCGTGGCTCGAGTCCTGGAACGCCCACGACATCGACGGGGTGCTCGCCCATTTCTCGGACGACGCCCGCTTCACCTCCCCCGTCGCACGTCAACTCCTCGACGGCAGTGACGGCGTGCTGCGCGGCAAGGCCGCCATCCGGAGCTACTGGGAGGAAGGGCTGCGCCACATCCCCGACCTGCACTTCGAGATCGTCGACATCTACGCCGGCCTCGACGTGCTGGTGATCAACTACCGCAACCAGCGCGGAGGTCTCGTGAACGAGGTGCTCATCTTCGACGGCGACCTCGTGGTCGAGGGGCACGGAACCTACCGCGACAGCTCCGCCAACCTCGCGGGGGCGACAGTCGAAAGCGGCCGATGACGGGGACGAACCCGATCGTTTGGTGGATCTGAGGGGACTCGAACCCCTGACCCCCTGCATGCCATGCAGGTGCGCTACCAGCTGCGCCACAGACCCAGAGCTGCTCCGTCTCCGGAGACAACTCATCAAGCTTACAACACTTCGCGGGGGTGGTTTGCGCGACCATGAGACTCATGAGCGAACCTGTCACGATCGCGATCACCCGGCGCGTCGACCCCGAGCGCGCCGCCGAGGTGGCCGCGTGGGCGCGCGCCGGACAGGACCTGCTGAGTGCGAGTCCCGGCTACCTGGGCTCGGGGTGGATCCGCCCCGACCCCGACAGCCCCGAATGGCACATGCTGTTCCGGTTCGCCGACGATGAGAGCCTCGCCGCCTGGCAGGCATCCCCGGAACGCGCCTGGTGGGTGGGGTCGGCTCAGGGGCTCGTCGAAGACGCGCGCTCGGAGCGTCGCACCGGTATCGAAGGCTGGTTCGACGAGCCGTCGACCGTCGAGGTGCTCGCCGCTGCTCCCCCGGCGCCTCCGCGGTGGAAGCAGATGGTGGCGATCTTCATCGTCTTCTACCCGCTGAGCCTCGCCGCGAACATGTTCTTCGGCTGGCTGATCCCCGGATGGCCGGTCTGGGCGCGCGTGCTCGTCTCGGTGGTGGCACTCACCCCGATCATGACCTACGCGGCGCTGCCGCTCGTGACCCGGGCGCTGCGCCCGTGGCTGCTGCGGCGTTAGCCGCCGAGCTCGAACAGCTCGCTGAGCCAGTTCTCGCGCTTCTTCTTGGGCGGCTGCTGACCGTAACCCGATTGGCCTCGCGTCTGCTCCGCCCACCCCTGGGGTGTCGGCTGCTGCGGCGTCTGCTGCGGATACTGCGGCGACTGGGTGAGCGACGCCGGCGTCGCGCCGGCGCGGTCGATGATCTTGTCCAGTTCGCCGCGATCCAGCCACACGCCGCGGCACTGCGGGCAGTAGTCGATCTCGATTCCGTTGCGTTCGCTCATCACGAGCGTTGTCTCATCGATGGGGCATCGCATGAGACGAGTCAATCGGGATGCGGTTGTGAGAAACCTGAGCGGGGTCTACTCCGCGACGGCGGCGACCGGCTGCTCTTCGAGTCCGAGCGGCAGGGTGGGGCAGTCTTTCCAGAGCCGTTCGAGCGAGTAGAACATGCGGTCCTCCTCGTGGAAGACGTGCACGACGAGGTCACCGAAGTCGAGCAGGATCCAGCGGCCCTCGCTGCGTCCCTCACGACGGATCGGCTTCGTGCCGATCTCGATGAGGGCGTCCTCGACGGCCCCCGCGATCGCGACGACGTTGCGTTCGTTGTCGCCGGAGGCGAGGAGGAACGCATCCGTCAGCGGGAGCGGGCCCGACACGTCAAGTGCGACGAGATCTTCGGCCTTCTTGGAGTCGGCCGCGCGGGCGGCGACGCGCACGAGTTCGCGCGCGTGATCGGATGCAGTCACAGGGGGATGTTCTTCTTCCAGGTCACTAGCCGAGGACGCCCGAGACGAGCGCCACGACCAGAAGGGTCACGACGACGACCGCCATTCCGGCGGCGGAGATGATCAGCGCTGTGAGCGCACGGTTGCTGCGCTTCGGCTTGATGGTCCCGATGATCTCACGTGAGGATGTGTGGGTGCTGACGGCCCGGACGGCGCGCACCGGCTGCGAGTCGGTCGATGCGACCTGGTGGTCGCCCGGATCGAGCAGGTGGTCGAGGTCGGACTCGTCGAGCTGCGTCGGCAGCGCCCCGGTGGACGACAGGCTCGCCGGCAGCGAGATCGACCCCGTGACGAGCACATCGCCGGTGCTGGTGAGAGGCGTGGCCATGATGTCGGGCGAGGGGATATCGGACAGCACGAGCGCGTTGGCGGTCGCCGGGCCCACCCCCACGTCGCGCGTGAGCGATCCGGTGGCGGGCTGCGCCTCGTCGTCGAGCTCGGCCTGACGCGACCAGTGGTTGCGCGGGCGCTCGCCTGCGACGGGCGGCTGCGAGGTGGTCGCAGGTGCCTGCGGCTCGAGCGCCTCCGGTGCGGGGGGCTGCTCGGCCAGCACGGTCTCGGCCGCGATCGGCACGGATGCGGTCGGCAGGAAGGCGAGATTCAGCGGCGGCGCGGCGGGCGCTGCCGGCGGCGGCGTGGTGGCGGGGGGCGCCACCGTCGCCTGGTCGAAGGGCGACGGCGGCTGCAGGCCGTCGGAGTACTGCGCGAACGTGGGCATCGCCGCGGGAGGCGCCGGGGCCTCCGCCTGCGGGACCTCGGCCTGCGGGACCTCGGCCGCCGGGGCCTCCTGCGGAGCCTCGAACACCGGAGCCGCCGTGGATGCGGTCGTCGGCGGGGTGGACACGAGCGGTGTCGGGAAGATCGGCGACGCGGACGGGGTCGCACTCACGGGCGGTGCGCTCGCCTGCGCGGGCGTCACTCCCGTGTCGCTGCGGAAGAGCGCCTCGAAGCTCGCGAGCGCGTCGGCGGGCGGGGCCTCCGGCTCGATGAGCGGCGGGGGCACCTCGCGCACCTGCTCGGCGACGACCACGGGACCGGATGCGTCATCCGCGTCGTCGACCGTCTCGCCGATGAGGATGTCGTCGAAGGCGTCGGCCTGCGGCGCCTCGGGCTCGCTGACGGCAGCCGTCGGCGGGGCGAATGCGGCCAGCCATTCGGGTGTCGCGGCCGGGGCGGGCTGCTCCGACTGCGGCTCCGCCACAGGCGGGGCAGACGCCTGGGCCGCATAGGCCTGGGCCGCAGACGAGGGGGCCCCATAGGCGGGAGGGGCGTACGCGGGCGGCGCGGATGCGACCGGCGGGGTCGATCCGTAGCCGGCCGGCTCGTCGCTCGGCGGCACGATGCCCGCCTCGCGGTCTTGCGCGTCGCGGAGGGCACGCAGCTCGCGTCGGCTGAGCCCGGCCTCCGAGACCGGAGCCGGCGTGGACGCACCGGGATCGGGCTGCTCGGCCTGCGGCTGCTCGGTCTGCGCCTGCTCGGCAGCGGCAGCCGGGGCGGGCGGCACGTCGGCGCGGCCCTGCGTGCGGTAGTCGAGGTCGGCGCTCTCGGTCGCCGTCTGCGGCCAGCCGAGACGCGCCGCGCGGCGGCCCTCGGGGCTGTAGTCGCGGTAGCGGTAGCCCTGATCCGCGTCGGAATCGCCGCCCTGCCCTGCGTCGTCAGACGCCGAGGGGTCGGATGCCGCATCGGCGGGTGCCACCGGCGCGTCGTACTGCGGCAGGGGCGTGCGCCCCTGCGTCACGTAGGTGAGGGGCTCGGGTGTGGCCGCGTCGGCCGCGCCCGCACTCGACGCCTGCTCGGGCGCCTCGCCCTCGGGCGCGCCGGGCGCTGCGGCGGCGCGGGCGGCCTCCGCCTCGCGCTCGCGGATCGCACGTCGCGAAAGCGGCTGATCCTGATAGGTCGTCATGTCGTACTCCGATACAGGTGGTGCTTGGAGATGTACTGCACAACACCGTCGGGGACCAAGTACCACACCGGGTAACCCCGGGCGACTCGCTCACGGCACTCCGTCGAAGAGATAGCCAAAGCGGGCACTTCCAACGAGCTTACGCCAGCCTCTGGCAATCCGCGAATGTCGAGCGCATGTCCCGGCCGAGACACAGCTACGAAGTGCGCCAGCTGCCAGAGCTCCTCGACGTCCTTCCACTGCAGGATCTGCGCCACCGCATCCGCCCCCGAGATGAAGAACAGCTCGGCGTCGGGGCGCTGCGCCCGCAGGTCGCGAAGCGTGTCGATCGTGTAGGTGGCGCCCTCGCGCTCGACGTCGACGCGGCTCACCGTGAAACGCGGATTGGATGCGGTGGCGATCACCGTCATCAGGTAGCGGTGCTCGGCCTCGCTCACCTCGGCCTTCATCCACGGCTTGCCGGTGGGCACGAACACCACCTCGTCGAGGTCGAAGGTCTGCTGCACTTCGCTCGCGGCCACCAGGTGGCCATGGTGGATGGGGTCGAAGGTGCCGCCCATCACGCCGATGCGTGGCCGGCGTGCGGCTCCTTCGCTCACGGGCAGAGCCTAGTGGTTTGCGCCGCTCGGGCCGTGGCTCTGGTGGCCGTGGTCGCTCGGGTTCTGACCGGCGGTCTTGTCGTTGTGACGGTGGGCGACGTCGCGGTAGCTCCACGTGACGAGCGCGAGGATGAGGAAGACCGACGCCGCGATCGCCGCGAACACCCACGGCTCCGCGACGAGCGGGGCCAGTTCTTCGTGGGTCTCAGCCAGGAGCGTGGGAAGCATGCGGTCCTCTTTCGAGTCGTGGGAGGTGGTGACGAGTCTAGTCGCCGGTCAGGCTCTGACCTGTCCTTCGCCGCGCACGATCCATTTCGTGCTCGTCAGTTCGGGCAGGCCCATCGGGCCCCGGGCGTGCAGCTTCTGGGTGGAGATGCCCACCTCCGCGCCGAATCCGAACTCGCCCCCGTCGGTGAACCGGGTGGAGGCGTTCACCATCACGACCGCCGAGTCGACCTCGGCGAGGAAGCGGTTCGCGGTGGTCATGTCGTTCGTCACGATCGACTCGGTGTGGTGGGTCGAATAGGTGCGGATGTGATCGATCGCCTCGTCGAGACCGTCGACCACCTTCACCGAGAGGTCGAGGCTCATGTGCTCGGTCGACCAGTCGTCGTCGGTGACGGGCACCGCATCCGGGAAGAGCGCACGGGTGCGTTCGTCGCCGTGCACGGTGACGCCGTTGGCCACGAGTGCCTTCAGCACGGGCGGCAGCAGGCGCTCGGCGGCGTCGGAGTCGACGAGCAGGGTCTCGAGCGCGTTGCAGACGCTCGGGCGCTGCACCTTCGAGTTGACGGCGATGTCGGCCGCCATCGTCTCGTCGGCGGTCTTGTCGAGGAAGAGGTGCACGACGCCGGCGCCGGTCTCGATGACGGGGACCTTCGATTCCCGCACCACCGTGTCGATGAGCTGCGCGGAGCCGCGCGGGATCAGCACATCGACGAGGCCGCGGGCCTGCATGAGCTGGGTCGCACCCTCGCGACCGAACTCGTCGATCGTCTGCACGGCATCCGCGGGCAGCCCCACGGATGCGAGCGCGCCCTGGATGAGGTCGACGAGCACCCGGTTGGTATTCTCGGCCGCCGTGCCGCCGCGCAGCACCACGGCGTTGCCCGACTTGAGGGCGAGCGCGGCGATGTCGATGGTCACGTTGGGGCGCGCCTCGTAGATGGCGCCGACGACGCCGAACGGTACGCGCACCTGGGTGAGCTGGAGCCCGTTGGGGAGCGTGGAGCCGCGCACGACGCCGCCGACCGGGTCGGGCAGAGCGATGACGTCGCGGGTGGCGGATGCGAGACCCGCGAGGCGGGACGCATCGAGACGAAGGCGGTCTTGGAGGCCTGCGGAGATGCCGTTCTCCCTGCCGTTCGCGAGATCGAGCTCGTTGGCGGGGAGGATGCGCTCGGCCCCCGATTCGACGGCCGCGGCGATCGCCTCGAGCCCCGCGTTCTTCTGTGCGGTAGAGGCCTGCGCGAGGGCGATGGAGGCCGTGCGTGCGGCCTTCAGCTTGGCTTCGAGGCCGAGGGCGGTTGCGGTGTCCGACATGGCCCGATTCTAGTGAGAGAAGGGATGTGTACACTGTCCACAATCCAGGCGAGGAGCAGAGATGACCGAGTTCGTCACATCCGCCGACGGCACCCGCATCGGGTACGACCGCTACGGCGACGGGCCGCCCCTCATCCTCGTGAACGCCGCGATGCAGTTCCGGGCGTTCGACCCCACGACGACCGCGCTCGCACAGGCCGTCGCCGACCGCGGCTTCACGGTGATCGACTACGACCGCAGAGGTCGAGGCGAATCGGCGTGGCCGGATGCGACGACGCTCGCCGGCGAGCGTGCCGACATCGCGGCCCTCATCGACGCCGTCGGCGGTGAGGCGGCGCTCTTCGGGAGCTCATCCGGAGGATCGATCGCGCTCTTCGCCGCGGCATCCGGACTCCCCGTGACCCGGCTGGCCCTCTGGGAGGTGCCGCTCGGCGCCGAACAGGGCACCGACGGGGCCGAGTTCCACGCGGGGCTCCTCGAACGCATCGAGGCGGGCGACCGCGAAGGCACCCAGGAGTACTACATGAAAGACATGCCGCCCGAGTGGCTGGCGGGCCTCAAAGCGAGCCCCGCCTGGCCGGTCGCGGTGGCGATGACGCCCAGCCTCGCCGCGGATGCCGAATCGCTCGCGTGGGCGCAGACGGCGCCGTTCGCCGAGGTGTTCGCCGACGTGCGGTGCCCGGTGCTGTACCTGTACGGCGAGCAGACGCTGCCGATCTTCCCCGCCGCAGCGGATGCCGTCGTCGCGGCGATCCCCGGCGCGCGCCAGGCCAGCATCCCGGGCGCCAACCACGGGTACGAGCAGCACGCGATGGTCGAGGCGCTGGCGGGGTTCCTGAGCTAGGTCTCGAGACGCGTCCGCTGCGCGGGCGCTCCTCGACCGGCTACGTGGCCGGCTCGAACCAGGTGCCGACGACCTCGCCCGAGAGGGCGGCCGCCACCTGCGCGGTCGAGGCGAGCAGCACGGCCGTACCGGATGCGGCGGCGAGCTTCGCAGCCGCGATCTTCGTGCCCGCTCCCCCGGTGCCGACCCCCGCCGAGCCGATGTCGCCGAGCTCCACGCCCGACAGGTCGTCGCTGAACGGCACGTTCTCGATGCGTCGCGCACCCGGAAGCTGCGGAGGCCGCGTGTAGAGCGCGTCGACATCCGACAGCAGCACGAGCAGGTCGGCGGCGATCAGCTCCGACACGAGCGCCGCGAGCCGGTCGTTGTCTCCGAAGCGGATCTCGTGGGTGGCGACCGTGTCGTTCTCGTTCACGATCGGCAGGATCCGCAGACCCAGCAGACGCTCCATGGCCCGCTGGGCGTTGGATCGCGGGGTCGCGTTCTCGAGGTCGCCCGCGGTGAGCAGCACCTGGCCCGCGACGATCTCGTAGCGGCGCAGCGACTCCTGGTAGCGGTAGATGAGGATGTTCTGCCCGACCGCTGCTGCCGCCTGCTGCGTGGCGAGGTCGGTGGGGCGGGAGTCGAGCTGCAGGTAGGGGATGCCGGTCGCGATGGCGCCCGACGAGACGAGGATCACCTCGACGCCGCGGCCATGCGCCTCGGCCAGCGCATCCACGAGCGGGCCGATCTGACCGACGTTGGCGCCCGAGATCGAACTGGAACCCACCTTCACGACGATGCGCTTCGCATCCGTCACCTCACGGCGCCGGGGCGCCGCGGGCAGGCTCACGCCTCGTCTCCGTCCACGCCTTCGGTGCTCTCGACATCGGCGTCGGCCCAGAGGCCGGCCTCGCGTTCGGCCTGCAGCTCGGCACGGGCGGCCGCCTTGGCATCCATGCGCTCGTGGTACTCCTCGCGGCGCTGGTTGCGGGTGGCGCGACGGCTGTCGTCGAGACGCGCGTCGGTGCCGCGGGGGCTCGTGATGAGCTCGGCCGCAGAGGTGAGGGTGGGCTCCCAGTCGAAGACCATCTCGCCGATGATCACCGTCGACCCGGGCACCGCACCCTTCGTGAACAGCTCCTCCTCGACGCCCAACTTCGCCAGACGGTCGGCGAGGAAGCCGACGGCCTCATCGTTCGTGAAGTCGGTCTGCTGGATCCAACGCTCCGGCTTCGCGCCGAGCACCCGGTAGATCGTCTCGGTGCCGCCCTCGACACGCACCGTGAACTCCACCTCGTTGACCGCACGCGGACGGATGACGATGCGCGCGGGAGGCGGCGCGGCGGCCTTCGACGCGCGGTCGGCCTCGACGAGCTCACCGAGCGCGAACGACAGCTGCCGCAGACCCTCATGGCTGACGGCCGAGATCTCGAACACGCGGTAGCCGCGCTCTTCGAGGGCAGGACGGACCAGCTCTGCGAGCTCCTTCGCATCCGGAACGTCGACCTTGTTGAGCGCCACAAGCTGCGGGCGCTCGAGCAGCGGCGTCTGCCCCTCGGGCACCGGATACGCGGCCAGCTCGGCCAGGATCACATCGAGATCGGTGAGCGGATCGCGGCCCGGCTCGAGCGTGGCGCAGTCGAGCACGTGCAGCAGCGCCGAGCAGCGCTCGACGTGCCGCAGGAACTCGAGACCGAGGCCCTTGCCCTCGCTGGCGCCCTCGATGAGACCGGGGACGTCGGCGATCGTGTAACGCACATCGCCCGCCTCGACCACGCCGAGGTTCGGGTGCAGCGTGGTGAACGGGTAGTCGGCGATCTTCGGCTTCGCCGCCGACAGGGCCGCGACGAGGCTCGACTTGCCGGCGCTCGGGTAGCCCACGAGCGCGACATCGGCGACCGTCTTCAGCTCGAGCACGACATCGCCCTCGAAGCCGGTCGTGCCGAGCAGCGCGAAGCCGGGCGCCTTGCGCTTCGTGGTGGAGAGCGCCGCGTTGCCGAGCCCGCCCTGCCCGCCGTCCGCGACCACGAAGCGCATGCCGGGCTCGACGAGGTCTACGAGCTGCGTGCCGTCGGGGTCGGAGACGACCGTGCCGACCGGCACCGGGAGGATGAGCTCCTCGCCCTGGTAGCCGGAACGGTGGTCGCCCATGCCGGGGCCGCCGTTGCCGCTGGAGCGGTGCGGTGCGCGGTGGTAGTTCAGCAGGGTGGTGGCCTGCGGGTCGGCGACCAGCACGATGTCGCCGCCATGACCTCCGTTGCCGCCGTCGGGGCCCGCGAGCGGCTTGAACTTCTCGCGGCGCACCGACACGCATCCGTTGCCGCCGTGGCCGGCGCGCAGGTGCAGCGTCACCTGGTCGACGAAGCTCGCCATCCGCTACTCCTTGCTCTGGGCCCTACCTGTACAAACAACGAAGGGCGAGCCTCAGCCCGCCCTTCGCAGAAGAAACTGTGTCGCGCGGCGACTACGCCGGGACGACGATGTTGACGACCCGACGGCCGCCCTTCTTGCCGAACTCCACCGCGCCCGCTTCGAGAGCGAACAGCGTGTCGTCCTTGCCACGGCCGACGTTCACGCCGGGGTGGAAGTGGGTGCCGCGCTGGCGGACGATGATCTCGCCGGCCTTGACGACCTGACCGCCGAAACGCTTCACACCGAGGTACTGCGCGTTCGAGTCACGACCGTTACGGGTGGACGATGCGCCCTTTTTGTGTGCCATTGCTCAGCCCCTACTTGATGCCGGTGATCTTGACGCGGGTGAGCTCCGAGCGGTGGCCCTGGCGCTTCTTGTACCCGGTCTTGTTCTTGAACTTCTGGATGACGATCTTCGGGCCGCGCTCGTGGCCGATGACCTCGGCGGTCACCTTGACCTTCGCGAGGGCCTTCTCGTCGTGCGTGATCGTGTCACCGTCGACGAAGAGAACGGGGATGAGCTCGACCTTGCCGCCCTGCTCGGCCTGGAGGCGGTCGAGCACGACGACCGTGCCCACCTCAACCTTCTCCTGCCGACCACCGGCGCGCACAACTGCGTAAACCACGTGAGTTCCTAACGTATGGATGGAAGTCTGTGTCGGCGACGATGCGCCGACGGCGTGTGCCCGGCTGATCCCATACGGGATCGGGCGGTCACCCTGACGGGGACACGCGCGGCGAGACACCAAGGGTCAAGAATAGCCGACGAACGGCCATCCGGCAAACGCGGTCAGCCGCGCGTCGCCCGGGGCGCAGAGGTGCGCACGACGAGCACCAGCAGCACCACCGGTGCGGAGGTGGCGGCGAGCACGAAGACGCCGAGGAAGGCCAGACCGAACTGCACCGAGCTCATGAATCCGCTGCCCGTCATCGCGATGAGCTGGACGATCGTGGCGAGCACGGCGCCGACCAGGGAGGCGACCAGCCCGCGGATCACCAGCGGCACGAGCCGGGTGCCCGCAGGCACGGGCAGCAGGAGCCACAACGTGAGCAGCACACCGATGGCGAAGGGCACGATCGTGAGGAAGATCGATGACAAGAACTCCGCTCCGGCGGATGCGAATGAATCGAGGGGGCTCGGCCCCACGACGTCGTAGAGGCCGCCCGACGTCGGCTCCAGCGCGGCCTGCTGTGCCGCCTGCTGCGCCGCGAGGAACGCCCACGGCAGACCCGAGAACAACAACCGCACCAGGGCGATGACGCCGAGGATCGCGGCCACCCACGCGGCGACGATCGCGGGCGACCTGAGGCCGGCCAGGTTCCTCGCGGGGGCGGGCGCCGGGGTGGTGTCGGTCATCGGGCACGCTCCCGCAGGACGACCCACTGCACCAGCACCACCAGCATCACGAGTGGCGCACGGTCGATCGTCTGCACGACGAGGTCGGCCGCACCCGTGAACAGATACGCCAGCAGGCCTCGCCCGGGGACCAGCAGCGTCGTGTACAGCACCCCGAGAACCGTGGACACGACGACCCCGGATGCCGCCGCGAGCAGGCCCTTCGCGAGCGTGACGGGCAGACGGTCGGCCCAGGAGGTGGGCACCAGCCACAGCAGCAGGAACACACCGGCCGAGAAGGTGACGACGCTCGCAAGCTGCAACGCGAAGTAGAACAGCGAGGTGTCAGGGATCGCCCGCTCCGGGCCGCCCGGAAGCCATCCCAGCCGCCCCACCAGGCCGATCAGCTCCTGCAACGCCAGCACCCCCGCGACGAACGCGGCCGCCACGAGAGCCTGACGGGGCCGGCGCGCGTAGATCGGCCGAGCGGGGGTCGTCGGCTGCTGGGAGGAGTGAGCGGTCATCGGTATCGGTGCTCCGTTCTAGGATCGCGTCAGTGCGAGTCGGTTGCACGAGCCTAGACGTATCGGAGGGATTCTCGATGATCCTTCTCGACGAGGCGATCTGGCCGAACCACGGCACCGTGTGGGGTCACCTCGTCTCCGACACCTCGCTCGCCGAACTGCACGCCTTCGCCCGGCTCGCCGGCATCCCGGAGCGCGGCTTCGACAACGACCACTACGACTACCCAGCCGAGCGCCGCGAGCAGCTCATCGCGCTCGGGGCCGTGCCGGTCACGGGGCGCGAGCTGTTGCGTCGCCTGCAGGATGCGGGCCTGCGGGTGCGCCAGAAGGACAAGCGGCCGAAGTCGCACTGAGCGGCTCCTCCGGGCGGCTGCGCTGTTTCGACGGCCGCCCCCGCCGCCGCACAAATCAAGGAGTTCACCGCTCGAATCAAGGACTCCGTGTGGCTGAAGTCAACTGCTGTGGCAGAAGTCGACTCGAATCGGGCGCGACTCCTTGATTTGAGAGCTCGGGTCCTTGATTTGAGAGTGCGACTCCTTGAATTGAGAGTGCGACTCCTTGATTTGAGAGCTCGAGCCCGCAGAGGAGCGCCCGGATGCCGCGCGAGCTAGTCGGCGGGGCCGGCCGGCGAGGAGGCACGACGCGAGCGACGACCGCGGCCCTTGCCGGGAGCTGCCGGCTCGGGGAGCGCGTCGAGGACGGAGCCGAGCACCGCATCCGCATCGACCACCGGGCGCGGCTGCTTCTCGCGAACCGGCTCGATCGGGATGTCGAGGATCTCGACCGTCGTCGGCTCGGCCGACTGGGCGGCCGGCTGGGCGGCCTGCTCGGCAGGCTGCTCGACCCCGTGCTCGTCGTGGTGCACCGTCTTCGCGGCGATCTTCGCGAGCGCATTGCGCACGTCGTCGGTGATCTCATGGGTGCCGGTGCCGGGAGCCTTCGGCGCCTGCGCGGAACCGTTGCCGTTCCCGCCGCCGTTGCCACCCCCGTTGCCGTTGCCGCCGCGACCGCGACGGCTGCGCGAGGAGCCGCCCTGCTGAGGCTCCGACTGCTGGCCGCGGTGCTTGAACACCGGGTCGTGGTGCACGATGAGGCCCCGCCCGGCGCAGACGTCGCAGTTCTCGCTGAACGACTCGAGCAGGCCGAGTCCCAGCTTCTTCCGGGTCATCTGCACGAGACCGAGCGAGGTGACCTCGGCCACCTGGTGCTTCGTGCGGTCGCGCGAGAGGCACTCGACGAGCCGTCGCAGCACGAGGTCGCGGTTGGACTCGAGCACCATGTCGATGAAGTCGACGACGATGATGCCGCCGATGTCGCGCAGGCGCAGCTGGCGGACGATCTCCTCCGCCGCCTCGAGGTTGTTCTTGGTGACGGTCTCTTCGAGGTTGCCGCCCGATCCGACGAACTTGCCCGTGTTGACGTCGACGACCGTCATCGCCTCGGTGCGGTCGATGACGAGCGAACCGCCCGACGGCAGCCACACCTTGCGCTCCAGGGCCTTCTCGATCTGCTCCGTGATGCGGTGCTGGTCGAAGCTGTCGACCTCGCCCGTGTACCGCTCGACGCGGTCGAGCAGGTCGGGGGCGACCGCCGACAGGTAGCCCTCGATCGTGGCCTGCGCGTCGTCGCCGGCGATGATGAGCTTCTGGAAGTCCTCGTTGAAGACGTCGCGGATGATCTTCAGCAGAAGGTCGGGTTCGGAGTGCAGCAGCGCGGGAGCCTGCTGGGTCTCGACGGCCCGCTCGATCTCGGCCCACTGCGCGGTGAGGCGCTGCACGTCGAGGGTGAGCTGCTCCTCCGTCGCCCCCTCGGCGGCGGTGCGCACGATGACGCCCGCGTCGTCGGGGAGGACCTCCTTGAGGATCTTCTTCAGGCGCGCGCGCTCCGTGTCGGGCAGCTTGCGGCTGATGCCGTTCATCGAGCCGCCGGGCACGTACACGAGGTAGCGGCCGGGGAGGCTCACCTGGCTCGTGAGACGTGCGCCCTTGTGGCCGACCGGGTCCTTCGTGACCTGCACGAGCACGCGGTCGCCGGGCTTCAGGGCGAGCTCGATGCGGCGGGGCTGGTTCTTCGCCTCGCCCTCCTGGGCTGCCGCGGCGGCCTCCCAGTCGACCTCGCCGGAGTACAGCACCGCGTTGCGGCCGCGACCGATGTCGACGAACGCCGCCTCCATGCTGGGCAGCACGTTCTGCACGCGCCCCAGGTAGACGTTGCCGATGAGGCTCGCGTCAGCCGCGCGGGCGACGTAGTGCTCGACGAGCACGCCGTCTTCGAGCACCCCGATCTGGATGCGGCCGAACTTGCTGCGCACCACCATGACGCGGTCGACCGACTCGCGGCGGGCGAGGAACTCGGCCTCCGTGATGACCGGACGGCGGCGACCCGCGTCGCGTCCGTCGCGACGGCGCTGCTTCTTCGCCTCGAGGCGCGTCGAGCCCTTGACCCGCTGCGGCTCGGTGATGGGAGCCGGGGCCTGACGCGGCTGGCGGACCTTGACGACCGTGCCGGGCGCGTCGTCGCCTTCACGCGGCGCCTCGCCGGGGCGGCGGCGGCTGCGGCGGCGCGACGCGGTGCCGGATGCGGTACCCGCTTCGTCGTCGTCGGGGATGACGCTCGGCGCGGCGGCCCCCGGCGGCGGGGGCGGCGGCGCCTGGAAGATGAGGGAGAACGGGGATGCGGGGCCTGCGGGCTCGGCGGTCGGCTCGGCTTCTGCGGCCGGCTCCGTCTCGGCGGCCGGCTCTGCCGCATCCGCCTGTTCGGCGTCGGGCGCCTCGACGACGGCGTCGGCCGCCGCCTTCTTCTTCGGCGAGCGCCGGGACCGCTTCGGCTTCTCGCCGGCGGCCGCTGCAGGCGCCTCGGCCGGGGCGTCAGCCGTCGGCAGGTCGGGGGTGTGCTCGTTCTCGGGTGCGTCGTTCTTCACCATCGCTGGTGCACTCCTCGCCCGGGGCGACCGCGTCGGCCTCCGGGTACTCTCCTGCGCCTCCGCCGAAACGGAACGCTAATCCTGTATGTGGTCCGCGACCTCGCAAGGCGGTCGGTCGCTCTCGCCCTCTCACGGCGTCGGCTCTGTCACAGCCGAAGATCCTGTTCGGATCCGCGGAACTGGCTATCCGTCATTGGGTGCGGTTCCCGACGCGGCGGGAGGAGCACCTGGTGGCCCGGTGATGCCCGGTCAAGCTTCTTGTGGGTCGCCACGCGGCGACTGTCACGATTATCGCACGAGGATGCCGTTTGCGGCATTTCCTCAAGCACGGCGTGGGAAGATCGCGCCATGACCGCCGCCGCCACCGACGCCGACCTCGACTTCGACGACGACCTGGAGGCCGATGACGACCTCGACACGGCCGAGTCCGGCACACGCATCCCGTGGGTGTTCGCGACCTGGCTGATCATCGCCGGCGTCGTCGGCGAGATCGCGGCCTTCGCGCTGATCATCGAGAAGATCCACGCGCTCCAGAACCCGGGCACCGCAGCCAGCTGCGACATCAGCCCCTTCGTGCAGTGCACGAAGAACCTCGACTCGTGGCAGGGATCGCTCTTCGGCTTCCCGAACCCGATCATCGGGCTCATCTGCTGGATGGCTCCGATCGTGGTCGGCGTCGCCCTGCTCGCCGGTGCGCGGTTCCCGAAGTGGTTCTGGATCGTGTTCAACGTGGGCGTGCTCGGCGCGGTCGTGTTCGTGATCTGGCTCGCGGGCCAGTCGATCTTCGACCTGCGCACCCTCTGCCCCTACTGCGTGCTCACCTGGACGGTCACCTACCCGACCTTCCTCGCGCTCACGTTCCGCAACATGGCCGAAGGCGTCTTCGGCGAGCGGCCGCGCGCAGCGGGGCGGGCACTGCTCCCCTGGGTCGCCCCGATCAGCATCGTCATCATGCTCGTGATCCTCGTGATCGCGCAGACGCAGCTGCCCATCATCCAGAGCCTCTTCTAAAAGCCCCCATAGACTTCAACAGCACCTTCCCAGCGCCCTCCGATCCCGAATGAAGCAGGATTCACCCGTGACCGACACGCCCAAGCAGACCAAGAACCAGCGCCGCGAAGAGGCCCGCGAAGCGGCCCGCGTCCAGCGCGAGAAGGCCCTCAAGCGCAAGAAGACCCTCAAGTGGCTGGTGCCCGTGGTGGCCTCCGTCGCGATCCTCGCCATCGTCGCGGGCGTCGTGTGGGCCGTCATCGCCCTGCAGCCGGCACCCAAGAAGGAAGCCGGACCGCTCAACATGCTGAGCGACGGCATCGTCTTCGAGTCGGATGGCGACGGCGGGGTCACCTACGTCGAGACGAAGGCGATCGCGAAGGGCGAGGACCCGGTTCCCACGACGCCGCGTGACGGACTGCTCAACATCGTCACCCTCGTCGACTTCTCCTGCCCCGCCTGCAAGCAGTTCGAGGAGACCTACTCCGAAGACATCCAGGGCCTCGTCGCCGACGGCACCGCCACCCTCGAGGTGCACCCCGTCGCGATCCTCGACAGCCGCTTCACCGGCCGCCAGTACTCGACCCGTGCCAACAATGTGGCCGCGTGCGTGGCGAACTACGCTCCGGACAGCTTCCTCGACGTGATGGCCGCCATGTACGCCCAGCAGCCCGCGGAGGGCGGCCCCGGCCTCGGCAACGGTTCGCTCGTCGACGTCGTGAAGAGCACCGGCCTCGACGACGAAGACGTCAACCAGTGCATCAACGAGGAGAGCTTCACCCCGTGGGTCACCTCCGCCACGCAGCGCTCGGGCGTTCGCAGCACCCCGACGGTGATCATCAACGGCACGCAGTGGGACCCCAGCACAACCGAGTTCCCCGACTTCGTGAACGCGGAGATCGCGAAGCTCAGCGCGGAGTAACCCTCCTCGTCGCCGAGAGGGCGGTCGTCTTCGGACGGCCGCCCTCTCGCTTTTCGTGCGTGCTCCTTGGCGGCGTGCTACAACTCGACGCATGACCTCAGGTACGGGCGAACGCGCCCTGGTGCTCGGCGGCGGCGGATCGGCGGGCAATGCCTGGCTCATCGGCGTGCTCGCCGGTCTCGGCGATGCCGGGCTCGAGGTGACGGATGCCGACCTCATCGTCGGCACCTCGGCCGGGGCGACGGCGGCGGCTCAGCTCGCCGGCGCGGACCCCGCGACCCTGTACGCCGGCATCCTCTCCGCCACTCCCCCGCAACGACCGGCCGCACCGCCCGCGGCGCGCCCCGCGGTCGACCACCTGCAGCGGACGAACGAGATCATCGCCGCATCCGCCGACCCGGCCGACATGCGCCGGCGGCTGGGCGCGTCGGCCCTCGAACTGGATGCCGCATCCGACGGCACCGGCAGCGCACGCTGGCGCGCGATGGTCGCCTCGCGGCTGCCCGGCACGGCGTGGCCGCAGCGACGCATGCTCATCGCGGCCGTCGACGCCCGCAGCGGCGAGCCCGTCCTGTTCGACCGGGACAGCGGGATCGACCTGGTGGATGCGGTCGCCGCCAGCACCTCGAGCGGCGCGCCCTACGCGATCGGCGACCGGCGCTACATCGACGGCGGATACCGACGCTCCAGCGAGAACGCCGACCTGGCATCCGGATACGCGCGGGTGCTCGTGCTGTCGCCGCTCGGGGGCCGCACCCGGGCGCCGCTGGAGTGGGGCATGCAGCTCGCGGTGCAGGCCGAGGAGCTGCGCGCCGGCGGCAGCTCGGTCGAGACCCTGCTGCCGGACGCCGCATCCCTCGCCGCGTTCGGCGAAAACATGATGGACCTCGCGAGGCGAGCCCCCGCCGCGCGAGCCGGGTTCGAGCAGGGTCGAGACGCGGCCGAGCGACTCACGCCGTTCTGGGCGTGACGCGGTCGCCGCGGCTACTCGAGCAGCCGGTCTCGCAGCTGCTGCTGCTCGGACTCCGTGATGCCGAGACCGTCTGAGAAGTAGCGCTCGATGGTGCCGTACTCCGCGCGCAGCGTCTCGAACGCCGTGTCGAGGTAGCTGCGGTCGACGCCGAGCACCGGGATGAGCAGCTCACGGGGCGCGCCGTGGGCGGCGAAGCGCTGGAAGATCGGCTCGAGCGCCGGCAGCAGCTGCTCGTTGGTGAGCAGGTACTCGCGGTACACCTCGTCTTCGGGAACACCGAGGAGGGTGAGCAGCGCGGCGGTCGCCCATCCGGTGCGGTCCTTGCCCGTCGTGCAGTGGTACAGCAGCGGCAGGTCGGCGTCGTCGAGTAGCAGGCGGTAGAACGCGCCGAACCCGGATCGCGCACTCGGCAGCGTGATGAACTCGCGGTACGCGGAGCGCATCGCATCGTCGACCCTGCCGCTCGAGAGGAACGCCACCGCCTGAGACGGGTCGCCGAAGAACGCCTGCATCTGGGCGGGCGCCGCGATCTGCGACTCGGCGAGGATGTCCTCGACCTGCTCCCGAGCGCCCGAGGGGGTGCGGTCGGGCTGGTTGGTGCGCTCGGTCGCGGTGCGGAAGTCGACCACGCAGCGGATGCCGAGAGCGGTCAGCGCGTCGCTGTCGGCGGGGTCGAGCCGGTCGAGCGCCGTCGAGCGGAACAGCACGCCCGTGCGCACCCGGCGCCCGTCGGCGGTGGTCCAGCCTCCGGCATCCCGCAGGTTCGGCAGCGTCGCGAGCGCGATCGAGGCGCCGGGCGCACCCATCAGGCGGCCGGGAACCAGAGGGCGAGCTCCCGAGCGGCCGACTCGGGCGAGTCGGAGCCGTGCACGAGGTTCTGCTGCACCTTGAGGCCCCAGTCGCGGCCCAGGTCGCCGCGGATGGTGCCGGGCGCGGCGCTCGTCGGGTCGGTGGTGCCGGCGAGCGAACGGAAGCCCTCGATCACCCGGTTGCCGGCGACGCGGATCGCGACGACGGGCCCCGACTGCATGAATTCGACGAGCGGCTCGTAGAAGGGCTTGCCCTCGTGCTCCTCGTAGTGGGCGGCGAGCAGGTCGCGGTCGGCCTGCAGCAGGCGCACGTCGACCAGCTGGTACCCCTTCGCCTCGATGCGGCGCAGGATCTCGCCCGTCAGGTTGCGGGCCACCCCGTCGGGCTTGACGATCACGAGGGTCTCTTCGACGGCGGTCACGGGGTGTCTCCTTCGGTAGGGGTGGCAGGGGTGACGGAAGTGCTGGAGGGCGCGGATGCGGTCTCGGCTTCGGCCTGCGCCTCCGCGGCGCGCCAGGCGAGCTTCTGCGTGTCGATCTGGCGCCCGCGCACGTAGCAGTAGACCCACATGGCGGCGAAGCCGGCGCCGACCAGGAACATGGCGGGTTCGATGAACCCGATGGCGATGATGACGACTTGCAGGGCGGCGCCGAACCAGACGCCCCACGCCCAGCGCTGCACCCCGGAGGCGGCTGCGAGCACAGCCATGAGGATGCCGCCGTAGACGAGCGCGCTCCAGTCGGGGTCGAGGCGGTCGAGACCGAAGATGACGAGCGAGGCGAAGAAGAGCATGACCGCCTCGAGCACGAGCACGATCGACAGGAGCGTCTCGACGAGTGAACGCTCGCGGCGCACGCGGGTGCGGGCGGGCACTACTTCCAGCCCCCTTCGCGCGCGATGGCGATGGTGTCGCCGACGAGCGTGATCGAGCCGGTCACGATGACGGCACGGCGCGGCGACTCGGAGGCCCACACGCGAGCCGCCTCGACGGCATCCGCCGCATCCGGGTGCTCGAACACGAGATCCGGTTCGACTTCGGTGCGCACCAGCTCGGCGAGCTCGTCGGAGGGGATGGCCCGCTCCGAGCTCGACTGGGTGACATCCATGCGCGCGGCGAGGGCGGCGAGCTCGGCGATGATGCCCTGGGCGTCCTTGTCGGCGAGAACGCCGATCACGATCGCGAACTCGTCGAAGTCGAAGTACTCCCCGAGGGCCTTCGCGAGGGCGTTCGCCCCGGCAGGGTTGTGCGCGGCGTCGACGAGCACGGTCGGCTCGATCCCGACGAGCTGCAGACGTCCGGGGGACGTGACCGCCCCCAGCCCTTCCGTCACGACATCCTGATCGAGGGCGAAGTTGCCGTCGCCGAGGAACGACTCGACGGCCGCGATCGCGACCGCGGCGTTCTGCGCCTGGTGGTCGCCGTAGAGCGGCAGGAAGATGCCGTCGTAGCGCCCCGCGCGGCCCCGGATGTCGACCAGCTGGCCGCCGACGGCGACCGTCGTCGACTCGAGGGCGAAATCGACCCGCTCGATGGCGAGCGAGGCCTCGTCCTGCGTGGCTGCGGTGCGCAGCTCGTCGAGCGCCTCGATGGGCTGGATCGCGGTGACGACGCTCGCGGCCGGCTTGATGATGCCCGACTTGGTGCGGGCGATCTCGCCGACGGTGTTGCCGAGGCGCGCCGTGTGGTCGAGCGCGATGGGCGTGAAGACGGCGACCTGCCCGTCGGCGACGTTCGTGGAATCCCACTCGCCGCCCATCCCCACCTCGAGCACGACGGCGTCGACCGGCGCATCCGCGAACGACGCGAACGCGAGCACGGTGAGCGCCTCGAAGAAGGTGAGCCCCTCCTCGCCGTTGGCGGCGAGTTCGGCGTCGACCATCAGCAGGTAGGGGCGGATGTCGTCCCAGTTGCGCGCGAACGCCTCGTCGCTGATCGGCTCGCCGTCGATCATGATGCGCTCGGTGACCCGCTCGAGGTGCGGGCTCGTGAGCAGCCCGGTGCGCAGTCCCGTGGCGCGCAGCAGCGACTCGACCATGCGGCTCGTCGAGGTCTTGCCGTTGGTGCCGGTGATGTGGATCACGGGGGCGGCGCGGTGCACATCTCCCAACAGCTCGACCGCACGGCGCGTGGGTTCGAGTCGCGGCTGCGGCGCCGCCTCACCGATGCGCTCCAACAGCTCGGCGTAGGCGGCATCGGCGGCGATCCGGTGCTCCGCGGCCTCGGCCTCTTCGAACTCGGGGGCGTCGTCGTCGGCACTCATGCGCGCTCCAACTCGATCGTGACGGCGGAGGCGTCGCCGACCGGCGTCGCCCCGTTTCCAGCCTCGCGTGCGGTGAGGCTGGTCGCAAGGGTCTCCCCCGCGATGAGCTGCTCGTGCGTGCGGATCGCCGCGACGGCGACGGGGTCGCCCGAGAGCGTCAGCACGATGCGGTCGGTGACCTCCAGGCCGCTGTCCTTGCGCTCCTGCTGGACGGCGCGCACGACGTCGCGCGCGAGCCCCTCCGCGGCGAGCACGGGGGTGACCGCCGTGTCGAGCACGACGAAACCGCCCGACGGCAGGAACGAGATCGCGCTCGCCTCGTCGGCGACGGTCAGCTCGAGCTCGTACTCGCCCTCCTGCAGCACGACGCCACCGGCGACGACCTCGGCATCCGCGGTCCAGTCGCCCGACTTCGACGCCTGGATGACCCGCTGCACGTCCTTGCCGATGCGCGGCCCGAGGGCGCGCGCGTTCACGCTGAGGCGCTTCGTGATGCCGAAGTCGCCGAGGCTCGAGTCGGCGAGGTGCACGACCGAGATCTGCTTCACGTTGAGCTCGTCTCGGAGGATGTCGGCGAAGCCGTCGAGCGATTCCGCGTCGGGGGCCACGACGGTGAGCTCGGCGAGCGGCAGACGCACCCGCAGGCCCCGTGTCTTGCGGAGCGCCAGCCCGGCCGACGCCACCTCCCGCACGCGATCCATCGAGCGCACCAGCTCGGTGTCGACCGGGAACTCGGATGCATCGGGCCAGTCGGCCAGGTGCACGCTGCGCCCGCCGGTGAGGCCGCGCCAGATCTCCTCCGACACGAGCGGCAGCAGCGGGGCTGCCAGCCGGGTGACCGTCTCGAGCACCGTGAAGAGGGTGTCGAAGGCGGCACGGTCGGTGCCGTCCCAGAAGCGGTCGCGGCTGCGGCGCACGTACCAGTTGGTGAGCACGTCGGCGAAGTCGCGCAGCGCCTCGGCCGCGAGCGGGGTGTCGAAGTCGTCGAGACGCTCGGTGACCTCGCGGATCAGGTCGCGCGTCTTCGCCAGCAGGTAGCGGTCGAGCGCATGCGGCGAGTCGGTGCGGCGTGACGCCGTGTAGCCGGCGCTGTTGGCGTACAGCGTGAAGAAGTAGTAGCTCGACCACAGCGGCAGCATCAGTTCGCGCACGCCCTGGCGGATGCCCTCCTCGGTGACGACGAGGTTGCCGCCGCGGATGACGGAACCCGACAGCAGGAACCAGCGCATCGCATCCGCGCCGTCCCTGTCGAAGACCTCCGACACATCCGGGTAGTTGCGCAGCGACTTCGACATCTTCTGCCCGTCGGAGCCGAGCACGATGCCGTGGCTGAGCACGTTGGTGAAGGCGGGACGGTCGAAGAGCGCCGTGGAGAGCACGTGCAGCATGTAGAACCAGCCGCGGGTCTGCCCGATGTACTCGACGATGAAGTCGGCCGGGTTGTGGCTGTCGAACCATTCGCGGTTCTCGAACGGGTAGTGCACCTGAGCGAACGGCATGGAGCCGGAATCGAACCACACGTCGAGCACGTCCTCGATGCGGCGCATCACCGACCTGCCGGTGGGGTCGTCGGGGTTCACGCGCGTGAGCTCGTCGATGTAGGGGCGGTGCAGGTTCGGTTCGCCGTTCTCATCCAGCGGCAGGCGG